>WNEZ01002338.1_pt1 | contig 32780 bp, 24 predicted proteins | sample 5400521 | NCBI WGS metagenome assembly WNEZ01 (sample SAMN13153339, study PRJNA577476) | soil metagenome | isolation source: 120 cm saprolite under Douglas fir tree site 2 hole 1 replicate 1 | place: USA:California | collected 2015-04-18 | reverse complement strand
GTGTACGTCCCAACGTATGTGCGAAAAAGTCGAAGATTATATCCTATCTGCGAAAAAAAGCACAGTATTGTGCTCAAACTCTCTACTGTAAGCGCGAAATAGCTGCACTGGCTTCATTGGCTCGTTCATCGGCTTAAAGAGGCTGCTTTTCATCGCGATTTTTCGCCTCATAGTGCTTGGTTACTCAGGCTAAAGGCGCTTCTATAGCGCTTTCAGCACACATGCTTTTTTTGCATTTACGCTAGGAACCCTGCTTTTTTTCGCGGATACGTTAGAATTTTTCACGATCCAGACATTGAAAATGAGGATTTCACGCTCATTTCATTTCGCGCTTAGGTTAGAGCTTACACCACGTAGGTAGAGTGCGTCTTTGGTAAAACACACCCCTGCTTGCTCAAGATTGGGTACGCCTCGGTAGGTACGAAGACAGCGGGTAAGGGCAGATTTCCGTGCTTGTTCTCGTGTTGTCTGCACATCTTTATCGGGACGCTTGATTAGACGACGCAGAAGGAAAAATGACTCAAAGAAGGTGAATAGGGAGAAGAAAGTCTGTGGGGGGGGTGGTCACTCCGCTTGCCAATCCTGTTGCGAGAGTTCCTATCCATGTCCCCGAATCGTCATAGGCTTGCCCATTTAGAACTGCTGTCTCTCGATCATAATACACAGCCAGTCCCTCCTCTGTCTCCAAGGAGTTCCTCGTGTGCATCCCTAGCAGCCCAAGCTTTGAGCACTCACCTGCGATACACCGGGCGACATGGCCGGCGAGTTCATGCGAGACGTAATGGCTAAGCCGGTCAACAGAGAGCGTAGCATCTGTAAGGAAGAGCTTTCGTAATCCCTGTTCGACGCGAGCACTGTGGGCGTTGGGATCAATGGCTACTTGCCAGTCCTCATATCCATGTTCACGCAAGATGGTTTCAAAAAACCGCCTGGCAGCCTGAGGAGAAACTTTCTGTTTTACACTAGAGGAAAGCTGTGGGACATCGTTTTGTGGCTCCTGAACTTCTTGTTCATCAAATGATAGATCAAGAGAGAGTTGGAGCCGTTCATGTAAGAAGTGGGTGAATTGCTGGCTGGCTTCCACTGTTTCTGGTTGTGCTAATCCACGTTTGAGCATATGGCTGAGGCGAGAAAGAGCATAGCTCATTTCTTCAGAGGTGGGTTCGGGAAACAACCAGCGAGTGAGTTCCCAGAATCGTGCATTATCTCTCTCATAGGTGGACTCGATGAGGCGTAAGTTAAGTCGCAAATTTCTTCTGCAATAGCCTCGTGATAGAGACGACGTACAATTGCATTTGGCTCGTGCTGACTGATCTCCATATCCAATTGAAGCAGAGCTGCGATACGGCTTTGCAACTCTTCAAAGGTAAGGGCGGGATAGTGCAAACGGGGTTCACGCCGCTCTGTGATAGCGGCCTTCAGTTCGCGCTCTCGCGACTGAGCTATGATCGTTCCCAACCGTTCCTTGGTCATTTCGTCCAGATTTAAGGCAAATAATTGCTCCCACTGTTGTTGTTCCTCCTCCTCAGTAAATGGGCCTGCTTGTGCCCACCACCAGTAAGTATCATAGGCGCTAAGCTCACGATAGCGTTCCACCCAGCGCCAATCCAATTGGTGATGAGGAAATGAAGCTTTTGCGGACATGCGATAGTTTCTCCTACGTACATGTTTTTGTCAGGAGCAAATAGGTTTAGCCCAAACGACGAAAGAGCCCTGCTGTAAGTTTGTGAAGGTAGCTTGTAGCAGGGTATCCCTTCAACCAACTTCTTTAATTGTCGCCGGCACCACCTGATGAACTACCGCCACCACTCCCTCCATCATCAGGGGGCTGGTCATCGAAATCCGCCAGGGAGACAACGTATACCATCTTTCTCATGTATGCTCCTTTTCGACTACTGAAATACTACTCATAAGTGTAACAAAAAACAGATAAGAAAACCCTCAAAATGTTGCGAGTTGCACTAAAAAGCATATTTCTCGGCAGAGAGAAAAGGATGCGTCCTTTTCCATCATTAGCCGGAAGGCCTCTTACCTGCATAATTCACAAGCGAACTTGTGAATACATGTTTTCAAGTTACGTAATACTCTCAAAATGTATAGATTCGCCCTCCGTTAAGGAATGTACTCATCTGGCGCTTCAAAGGACAGTATGTAGGAATCCAAATCAGGGTCTTGTACCAGCTTCCTTAGTGGCTGGGGAGCAGTGATAATGCCTAATTCCTGGAGATCGGGAAGTCGATCGAGACTAACCACGCCAACAGCTAGTTGGTCGAGGACCTTCACATCTTTGGCTATAGCATCCTCGATCATCCTCAGTCCACGTAAGTAATGCGCATCCTTGGTATAACACACTCCTGCTCGTTCAAGATCGGGTACCCCTCGATACGTACGAAGACAGCGTTCAAGAGCAATCCGTCGTGCTTGCTGCTGCGCTGTCTGGGCATCCTGATCTGGCCGCTTGAGTAGACGATACAGAACGATAAACGATTCAAAGAAGGTGAAAAGCGATAGGAACGTTTGGGGAGGAGTAATTACTCCACTTGCCAGCCCTGTTGCCAGAGTCCCAAACCAGGCTCTTGTCTCATCATAGACTTGTCCCTGAAGTGTCGCCGTCTGAATATCATGATAAACAGCAAGGCCATCCTCTGTCTCCAGGGAGTGTTTCGTGTGTATCCCCAACAGGCCGAGGAGCGAACGCTCACCTGCAATACACCGTGCAACGTGACCTGCCATTTCATGTGCTAAGTAATTCTTGATCTGCTGAATAGAAATCTGACTCTCCGGAAGGTAAAGGTGTCGTAAACCTTGTTCGACACGAGGACTACTGGCGTTCGGATCAATGTGTACCTGCCACTCCTCATAACCACTCTCACGCAAAGCTGCTTCGAAAAAGCGCTTTGCTGTTTGAGCAGATACCGTGCGTTGCGGCTGGGAGGGAGTTAAGGTAACATTGTTGCGCAATTCCTGCACATCTTCCTCGTCATAGGACATGTCGAGCGAGAGATGGAGCCGTTCACGAAGAAACTGGAGCAATTGCTCGCTAGCCTCCACTATTTCTGGATATTGTAATCCCTGGAGAATGATCAGGGACTCACGGTATTTTGGCTCGTGCCTGCGCAGCAAGAATGCAACGGGTTGGCTGCATGGTGAACGAGAGCCGACGTCCATCGAGCAAGCAAGGAGACGCCTGGTTCACCCGTTCGCAAAGCACCGCCAGGTCTCGATTGAGCATGCGGTCATTGAACGGTCGGAGCTCAACCTGAACGTGTGTGGCGTCCTGCGTAATCGTGCCGGGGAGATGAAAAAACGGCAACAAACGTCGCCAGGTAGCCTGGGCATAGGATGCGGGAAAGTAGCGATCACGCGTCCACATCGCCAGATTCGCCAAAGCCACTTTGAGGACCGTCATCGCGTGATCTTTCCGGCTATCTAACTCGTACATCGTCCGTTCCTGCTCCTTCAAGTCTTCCAAGGCCCGTAAGACCTCTCGCTGCTCTCGACAGTAACGCTCTTGCTTTTCAAATTCTTTGTTACATTGTCGGTATGCCTCCCATTCTTTGGAGCCAAGTGGCTCCAACTCGGCATCGATCTCAGCTTTGCGCTCCTTCATCTTCTGTCTGAAGGCATACTCAGGAAGATCTTGTGCTTCCAGCGTGAGCTGGTACTTCCACAGTTCTTGATACAACTCCTTGCTCCGCGTCTTGTAGGCCGTGCGCAGTCGTTCCCGTCGGCGGCTGGCCGCATCCCCGCGTTTGTTCGCGCTCTGTGCCCATTGCTTGAGGCGCGCTAACCGCTGCCCCAGGTGCGTCCGTCGTTTGGTCACCTCCGAGTTCTCGACCGCTGTTTTCGCAAAGCCGTGGTTGGTGTCCAGTCCCAGCGGGCGCAAATAGTCCTTGATGACGTTTTCCTGGGCGGACCAGCGGTGAATGTAGGTCTGGGCGAGTTCCACTGCATCAATCGTCGGCATCGTTTCGGTCGTCACAATGGGGATCAACTTGGCCACCTTTTCTTTGGCGGGAGCTGCCGTGGCCTGCCACCCGTCGCGCCACCAGGCTTGCTCCTCCAGGGACAGGTCGCGGTCCCACCGGCGCGGATACCCCGCTTCCTCTGGGTTGGACTGCGTTTCTACCCTCCGGCGGAGGTCGCGGATGAGGGCCACCTGTAAACACAGCGGCTCATCTGGATGCTCCTCGCGGGGTAAGGTAATACGCGCTGGAGCCACTTCTCGGATGACCTTCCCGTGCGTGTCCGTGCTGAGCGGCTCAAAGGAACCCACCTTAGAGAACGAAGACAGATCGCGGTACTGGTTGGTTTGCAAGATCGTGACCACGATACGCCCTTCAGCGTGCAACCGCGTCAGGAATTCAGTCGCCATGCCCTCCCGATCCACAATCATCCGTGCGACGTGGCTCGTCTGTACCTGTTGTTCATAACGTTCCAGGAACGTAGGGGCGCTCGTGGTGAGATGCTGGTCGCCCCGATGGGTGGTCACAAAGAGAGGATGCCCCTGGGCATCGTGCAATAACAGCAGTGCTCGGCACCCCAGGACGACGCCGAGACGCCCAACGAGTCCACGAGGGAGCAGAACGTCACTGTAGACCGGCTTGGGGTGCCCATCAAGATAACAGGTCAGCTCCTGAAGATGGTGTGGGTGTTCAGCTTCTGCTGCTGTTTCAACGGGATGCCAGAGGTGCGTGGCCCAGGAGCCGAGCGTATTGGTGAAGCATTCGGCTCCATCGGCGCAAGCGACCTGTGACAAAAACGCTTCGGTATATCGATAGCCATAGGCGTGCGTCCGACCGGTGAGCAAGGCCAGACCATCGGCGGTATAGCCGCGCAGGTCCCACGTGCGCTGGAGTCCAACCGCCCCCAGAAACGGGAGGGTGAGCATCAGGCGTTGGCGGACCGCTGGACTGCCTGCCAGAGGAAGACAGTGAGGATCTGGAGCAGGTGGCAGCGCTTGTTCCAACTGCGTGAGGAGGCCGGTCTCGGCGGCGGCTGCCAAGAGGAGCAAGCTCCCAGCCTGTTCATGGTATCCCCGGGCAATCGTCAGGCCCGCTTTTGCCTGCTTTTCTCGCAGTGGAGGAACGCGACGCACGCCGTGAGCGGCACGGACACGGTTGAGTTGACTGACACTCACCGAGAGATTGAATCGTTCGGCGATGAGGTGCTGGAGTTCCGAACTGGAAACAGACGCGTGGCTCTGGCAATAGTCCAGAAGCCAGGTGAGCACCTCTCCACGCAGTTTGACCGGGTGGCCGTGGCGCCTCTCTGAGAATGCTTGCTCACCTTCCTGCCCGACTCGCTTCAGGAGTCGGTACACGGTCGTGCGATGCATCGGAACAGGACAGCGCCGCCGTGCCTCTGAGGCCGTTGCTCCAAGCTCCACCTGCCGAACAAGCTCCTGTCGAGCTGATCTCCGCGCTTGACGTTGATCTGGCAACGCCACCACCAGTGACATCGCCATTGCCTCTCTCATTTCCATCATTCCTGGCCCCGCACGTTGTAGACTCCGGGCCGCCTCGCGCTCCATCGCATCAATTGGCCAGGAGATCGCCAGAGCCGAGGCGTACCAGGGTATACCCCGCAGATCAGCGCCTGCTGTTTGGCCCACGCAACCGGCAAGCCAAAGGCATCTCGAAATCGAGAGAGGTCATACGGCTGTAAGAAAGTCTGCGATGGCTTTTCGCCCTCGTTCTGGCTGATCGTGCAGCCAGGCATGGCTGACGCCTTTCAGAAACACATGCTTTCCTCTGGGCAAGAGAGCCAGTGCAGGCGCAATCTCTTCATGCGGCGTCAGACCACCCGCCTCAGGATCAGCCTGTAGGAGCAGCACTGGACAGCGAATCGCTGGCAAGAGCATGTGCGCATCGTAGCCCTGATTCATCCGTCCCTGATCAAAGACGGTGGCGAGGACTTCCGGGTCCAGATGCTCCAGGTGCTTTGCCCGCAAGCGAGACACCTCTTCCTGGTTGCCCAACCGAGCGAGCGCGCCCAGAGGGGGGACATCCCCTGCCGGTCTCTCCGGTCATGGCGTCGTACTCTCCTCATGAGAAGCGCTGGAACTGCTCGGCTCATGAGCGCGTCCGAATGCATTCTGGAAGATGCGAGCATGCGCTGAGAGGATATGCCCTGATAGCGGCGGAGAATCCCCCACAATGAGTGCTCGCACGAGGCGAGGATAGCACGCCGCGAGCATGATTCCCACATGCCCCCCATGGAATGGCCAATGACGACGGTCGGCCTGTTCACCACCTGCTCCAGAAAGGTCGCCACATCGGGGACGTAATCCTGCAAGCGATAGGCTCCAGGAACGCGCCCGGAGAGACCATGTCCTCGCAGCTCCAGACCATCCACCTGCAAGGCGGAGGCCAGCTCCTCAAGCAACGCCCGCCCCTCTTGCCATCTGCCGTCCCCTCCATGCAGACCCAGAAGCGCCTCGCCCGAGACCGGCCCCTCCGCGTAATTGAGTTCGACCGTGCCGGTGTGAAAGCGCTGCTCGCGCAGTTCTCCTTTTTGCATCATGCCAGTTCTCTCTTTTCACAAAACCCTCAAACAATCAGGATGTAAAAGGTCGGGAAAATCGTTACCTGTGTTGATCCGGCCAGGAATGCAGCAGAAGGCTTTCGGAAGCTCCTGCCTGCGCTTCGGCTGCGAGTGCCTGCAGTCCCCTGGTAAGGGGTCAGCATATCCCATCCTGCTCTTGGATATGCTGACCCCTGTAACACGCTCCTACTTCCAGCGGGTCAGAATGGTTTCGCGTCCAAACAGTTGGGCAGCGCCCCAGGTCAAGAGGATTGCGAGCGGGATCAGGACAACGGTGGCAATGACCGCCACGAGGACGGTGAGTTCAAACTGGCCGGAGAGTTCGCCGAGAACGATCCCCGCGATGGGCACCACCGCCCATATCGAGAGTTGTTGCGCCGTGCGGGTATCGTTGACCCGCGACGAAATGGCCGTCATGACGGCCACGGCGATCAGCCCTAAGAGCGGTGTGCCGGCGATGAAGAGGATGAGCCAGCCCCCGGTGACCACGTGGGAGACGACATTCGCATCGGTCAAGATCGCTAATTCAGCGATGAACAGGCCCCCACTCACCCAGGTGACCAGCACCGCCGGCAACAACGCCGCCAGCATTTTGCCCGCCAACAATTGCCACCGGCGCACGGGCGTTGCCAACAGCGGTTCCAGCGTGTGACTGTTCTTCTCGCCAATGATACTATAGGCCGCAATCGTACTGGGCACGATCATCGACAGCAGGAGAAAGATGTTCGAGAACGTCGTTCCGACCACTCCCTGCGTGTACTCGTGGAGGGTCAACCCTTGGAGGGACGGGACGTGCAGCGAACTGGCTTTCGACCCATTACCGACTCGTTGCAGGAAAATGAGGGGAATCACGACAAACAGCAGCGACGGCAGGAGAATACTGAGCAGGAGAACACGCTGCTGAACGATCTCCATAAACTCTTTGCGCAGGATTACCAAGACTTTGTGCATACTTGAATGGCTCCTTCTTACTTCGTGGCGACAGCCGCCGCTTTGCGCTCACTCTCCACCAGTTCCAGGTACACCTCTTCGAGGGAATGGGAGGTCGGTTCCACCGCGCGGATGGGTGCGCCTGCCTCCACGAGGGCGCGCACCAACGCAGGATTCTGCTCATCGGGATGCGCCAGACTGACGGAGAGGGTACTCTCGGAGGCCGCCGCATCCTGAACAAAGGATAGGGCACGAACGGTCTCGAGCCAGTGCGCTGCGTCTCCGACGACCTGCACCTGGGTGCCCGATCCAAACATGCCAGCACGTAACTGCGCTGGGGTGCCCAGGCGCAGGAGCTGCGTGCGAAACACCCCAATCAGATCGCAGAGTTCATCGGCCTCGGGCAGATTATGCGTGGTGAGAAAGATGGTCCGCCCCTCAGTCCGCAACTCTTTGATGAAGTCGCGCACCACCCGCGCGGCTTCCGGATCGAGGCCAGCCGTTGGCTCATCCAGGAAGATGATCTTTGGTTCGTGCAGCAAGGCGCGGGCAATCGCCAGTTTCTGCCGCATGCCTTTCGAGAAGCCACCGACCTTGTCGTCGCGCCGCTCCCAGAGGTCGAGCAGACGCAGGTAGCGTTCGACCTGAGAGGCGGCTCGCTCGGCTGTGAGATCATACATCTCCGCAAAAAACAGCAGGTTTTGCCAGGCGCTGAGGCGGTCATACAAGCCCGGCGTCTCGGTGAGGATCCCAACGGATTGCCGAATGGCCTCGTTGTGCTCGCCCAGACGATGTCCCGCCACTGTAGCAGTGCCGCGAGTGGGGGCAATCAAGGCTGAGAGCATACGCACGGTGGTCGTTTTGCCCGCGCCATTAGGTCCCAGGAACCCAAAGACGGTTCCCTCTGGAATGGCAAGCGTCAAGTCGTCCACAGCCACCAGGCTGCCGAAGGCACGGGTCAATTGGTTGGTTTCGATAGCGTTCATCGGTTCATCCTTCACTACGCGCAAAAAGGCAGGCCGCAAGGGAGCCTCACGCCCTACGTGCCAAGTCGATAGGCTACGACCACTGGGTGCTGCGTCGCCGTCAGTGGGATGCCTGCCCCGGCGAGCAGCGTATTCCCAACGATGGCCAACGTCGCATTCGAGCCGGCTGGGAGCTGCGCCTTCCAGACGATCGACCCATCCTGGCGCGAGAGCGCTACGACCTCACCGGTGAATGTGGCTGTGAACACCAGGTCATTCGAGACCGTCGCCCCACCCAGCGGCATCTGTGGGAGCGCCGTTGTCCACAGCTGCTTCCCGGTGGCCAGGTCGATGGCGACCATCTCACCGGCGGCCTTCGTCAAGTCCGGCGTGCCCACGCGGGCTGTCGCGGACGTGTACGTGGTCGGCACGTTCACGACCGGCACGTACACCATGCCGTCCGCTGCCGCCATGTTGGTCTCCACCCCGCCGATTTCTCCTGGATACAGGATGTACGGCGTCGTCAACTGGAGTGTGCCCTCCAGGGCCAGTTGATCATCGTTGTCATGTCCGTTATGGATGCCGACCGCCGTCTTCCAGAGCAGCTGACCGCTCGCTGCGTCGAAGGCGAACACGAACCCGCCTTTGCCGGCGGCGAGTACCACCGGGCGCCCGGTCGCGGTAGTGGTGTAGATGGGCGAGATCTGCAGGTCCCAGTCATGGAAGTCGTCGGGGAAGGCCTGGTAATACCACTCCAGCTTGCCGGTGGCTTGACTCAACTTGACGATGCTATCGGTATACAACTGCCGGCTGGGGGTTCCCTGCGCCTCCTGTTGCGAGAGATAGGGATTGCCGATGCCCGCATAGACGGAGTTATCCGGGCCGATCAGCAAGGCATCCCAGGCACCCCCTGCGGTCGCTTTGAGCTGCTGGCCCATCTTGTCCACCACAGTCTGGAAGCTCCAGAGCGTGGCGCCGGTGGCGGCGTCGAGGGCATAGATGATGCCGCCACCAAAGGTGAGCGCCGACGAGACGAAGACCTTCCCGTTGGCCACCTGTGGGGCGATGTCGAAGCGGACTTTGCCTGTCGCGAGTTGCGTATCATACCACACTTGTTGACCTGTTTGCGCATCAAGGGCGAACACCCCACTAGCTGTGACGCCGTAGATCCTGCCATTGGCGATGGTCACGCCGTTTGGCCCATAATCCGGAGAGTTGTACTCGTGTGTCCAGAGTATCCGGCCAGTCGCATACCGCACCGCGATAACATTCGAAGCCCCATCCTGAAGATAGGCGATGCCGTTGGCAATCACCGGATTGGCAACGTCTGCACCAGTCGCACCTTTGCCTTGTAGTGGGATCGTCCAGGCCATCCCCAGCTTCGACACGTTCGTCGAAGCAATGGTCGAGGGCGCGACCCGCGTGTTGTACAGGTTCTCATTCGGGGAGGGCCACTGCGTCGCGTAGCAGATATCCTCCACGGGGGCACCGGGCGGTACAGATGTAGCACTGGCTGCAGCCGACGTGTTGCATGGCAGCGGCGTAGGGGTGCCTTGCGCTGATGGCGAGCCGCCGCACGCTGCGAGCAAGGCAGCGAGTACCAGGACGGCCACAAAACCTCTCCATGTGCCGGGTCGTTTCAAGATATGCATCTTCAACTCCTTTAGCGACGAGTACGCATCGTTTTTTACAACGATTACAATCGGCTTCTGTTGCGCGTCACCATCATACCGGCAATACCAAAAATCAACAGGATCACACCGACTGCAATGAGCACAATGGCGCGTGTTGGATAATAGCCAAGAACCTGCACCTGGAACAACACGCCTACGACAAGTGCGATAATACCGATCACAATAATGGCAACGTATCGCGTGGAATTTCTCATAGCATAGAACCCTTTCTTTAGTCCGTTCTATTGATATTTTACTGGGCAGATGGCGGTGGAGTCCACACGGTGCCAGCAACTGGTGTGGAGGCGACCGGTGGGGCCTGGCGGCGCCCGACCAGGCCACCCAGAGCGCCGATGCCCGCTCCCAGACCAAGCTCTAAGGCGACCGTCACGATCAGGCCGAGGACGATGCCAACGACGGCGACCGTGTGTAATGCGCTTGACGAGAGACTCCTCCCCTGGTGCTGCGCACTTTGCGCGGCCTGATTGAGTGCCTGCGTGATCTGCTGCCCATTGGTCGCGATTTGAACGATGGCGAAGATCACCGCGATCAGGCTTCCAATCAGACCGGTGACCAGTCCGACCAGCGCGCCGGTCCTCACTCTGCCGGTCTGGCGAGCGGCGAACAGGCCGATCACGAAAAACACGATCAGCCACACGAGAAGATCAAGGATCGTCTTGAGCGATCCAAGGGAGAACAGTGAGATGATGATCTGGATCACGCCCAGCACGACCCCACAGATCGCTCCCCATTTCCAGATGAAAGCAGCGCCTCCCCGGCACGCCATACCCTGTTCTTGCATAGAACCATCCTTTCCTGTGAGAGCACAGAAGCCGAGCTGTGCTCCAGGGTAGCAGGTGAACGCTCGGCCCTCTCGCGGCTGACATTCGTCCGTGGTCAGCGTGTTCCCAGAGGGGGAAAGGTGCCAGACGCTCTGCCTCTGGCCGCTTGCCATCGGCATATAACATATTGTTATTCACCTTCTGTTGAGGAGTCTACCGCAAAACAGCCAGGCTGTCTTCCCTCTAAAGAGGTATTTCGAGGGGATCCTGTCCTCCTCAGAAGGGAGGGAGGATGTGCAACGCCCGCGCACGGGCCACGGCCTGGGTGCGATTCGTGGCGCCCAGTTTGGCCAGGACGTGCTTGACATGGAGTTTGACGGTGTACAGGCTGAGCACCAGGTGCTGCGCGATCTGCTGGTTGGAGAGGCCTTCGGCCACCAGTTGCAAGACGTCCCACTCCCGTGCACTCAGCGGCTCATAGAGCGTCGAGCGTGGTGCTGGTTGCGTCGCGGCATCGGGCTGGGCCTGCCAGATGGGGGCAATCGCTGCCTGGATGCGCTGAAGGTAGTCAGGCGAGGCGGTGGTAAAGGGGGCAATCAGCGCGAGCAGGTGCGCCATCACCTCGCCTTCGTCGGCAAACAGGCGCAGATAGCCTTCTGGCTCGGCTTGAGCGAGGATTGGTCCCAGGGTGGCAAGCGCCTGCCTGGTCTTGCCCTGGGCGTGTAGTGCCAGTGCACGCAGCATCTGGATCTCAATATGCCGACCATGAGCACCTGTCCCAACAGCGATCTCCAGCAACTGGTCTAAGAGAATCCGTGCGTGAGCGAGCGCCAAGGCATTCGGGTGGCCTCGTCCACGCGCGATCAAAACCCGCGCCAACGTGACATAGCCTGCGTAGCGGCTCTTCTCCAAGGGGCTCGCGAGCGGGTCGTCATAGTGTAACCCGCAGGTCGAGACCCACTGCAAGGCCGGCTCGAGCTGCCCGCAGAGCAGGGCAAGGCGGACCGGAAGCAGGATCAACACGTCTTTGCTCGCCTGGGGAACTGGAAACTGCGTCACGTCAAACGCTTCGCTCTCCAAGATCTGCCTGGCCCGCTCGCTGTTGCCTTGCGCCAGGGCCACACGCGCCAGGACTCCGAGCCCGAGCAGGGTCAGCCAAGGGCTGGGACGAGCAAGATCCAGGCGTGGAACCAGTTCGAGGGATTGCTGCGCAGAGGACTCCGCTTCTTGCAGGCGATTCCACTCATACAATAGGACTCCATAGCGCTGATGCGCCAGGGCTAGAGACAGGGACGGGAGATGGTGGTGCCGGGCTAACGAGCGGAACAGGTCCTCATAGAGCCGTCCCAGTTCGCGTAATCGCCCCAGCTCCTCGTACAGCTCATCGAGACTGGCGATGACCACGAGATTGGGGCTGGTTCCGCCAGCAGGAAAGGCTTGCCGCAAGGTCTGCTCCGAGGACTCCAGATCCCCACTTACGCGATAGGCAGCCCCAAGGAGCACCTGCTGACGCCAGAGGGTGAACCGACTCCAGGCCGTCTCAGGTCCCGTGAGCGAACGCGTCATCTCCGCAGCGCGGGAAAGCGCCTGCGGGATATCCCCTCGGACTAGCGCCAGCGTTGCCTGTTGCAGCGTCAGCTCCCGCTGCAGATCTGCCTGCGCCTCAGGATCGTCCTTTTCATGCGTTTTGAGCAGCACTGTGAGGTGCTCGATGACCTTCTCCGGGTCATGCGGCTGCGACGTGCGCAGGGGCTGGGTCCAGATCCAGGCGAGAGAGAGGGGCACCGAGGCCGCGATGACCTCCTGCGGGAGCCGATCCAGCCAGTGGCCGAGGCGCACGATCTTGCCTTGCTCCACCAAAGATGGCACCAGCTCCGCCAGCAAGCGTGCCGCGTGAGGCAGGTCGGAAGCTCGATACGCATACTCACAGGCGTCCTCTGCCCATCCGTGCTGTTCATACCAGCGACTGGCTCGACGATACAACTCTGGCACGAGTGCTGGCTCCTGCTTCTGCAGCTGTGTGCGCAGCGTTTCGGCGAAGAGCGGATGGTAGCGGTACCAGGTGTCGGTGGCATCCAGCGCACTCACGAAGAGATTCGCCTGGAGCAGGCTTGCCAGCTTCAGTTGTCCATCAGGCTCTTCGGTCACGCTCTCGCAGAGCGGCCCGGTGAGCCGATCCAGCACGCTTGTTTGGAGCAAAAAGCGCTGCATCTCAGGGGATTGCTGGAGCAAGATTTCTTCACACACATAATCCAGGAGAAAGCGAGGGGTCACACCCGTCGCCCGGAGCACTTCTGCCGCATCGGCGTGCCCACGCAGGACCAGCATCAGCAATTGGATCCCGGCAATCCACCCCTCGGTCCGCTCTTCCAGCAGACGGATCGCCTCGGAGCCGAGCGGAAGTTCCATGGCGTGCGCAAACGCCTCGACTTCGGCGGACACAAACCCCAGCTCCTGGCTGCGCAGTTCAGCGATCTGCTGACACGCTCGCATGCGCGCAAGCCTTGGCGGATCCACCCGTGTGCCGAGCAGCAGGTGCAGGCGCGAGGGGAGATGGTTCAACAGAAAGAGCAAGAGGGCTTGACTTGCCTCGGTCGTGAGATGGTGGACGTCATCCAGGATCAAGACCGTCTCGTGCTGGAGCACGCGCTCCAGCTCGTTGAGGAGGCGGGTCAGGACCTGTTCGTGCTCGGGGGGATGCCAGGGTCGATCGGTCAGAGCCGCAGTGTCCAGGTGCGCATCGACGCGCGTCAGAGCAGCGATGAGCGAGGAGAGGAAGCGCGCCGGGTCGTTCTCTCCCTCCTCGCAGGAAAGCCAGGCCACCGGTCTCGCGGTCGTAGCAGCCCATTCGGCCAGCAGGGTGGTCTTGCCAGAGCCAGCAGGAGCCGAGACCAGCGTCACTGGTCCTCGCAGGCCCTGCTCCAGGAGCGCGAGCAGGCGGGGGCGCGCCACATGCTGCACTGGCAGGCGCGGAGGAGTGATGGTGCTCTGGAGGATCACCGTCGGCGTGAGCCTTTGAAATGCGAGGGGAATGGGCACAAGAGGCGGCGTGTCCTCACCGGTTTGACTGCTTCCTGTGCTCTCACCATCTGCTGCCAGGCGGCGGGCCGCCTCCCGTAGTTTCGCTAACGTGAGATTGGTGGAGACGCCCAGGTAACAGCGCGAGAGTCGTCCGCGCTTGCGCCGATAGGCTCGCCAGTACCACCCACCCCGCCGATTGCCAGCCCGCGCCTTGTGCGCCGTAAACGTTCCCTCCTCGCCGGTAAAGGTGAAGGTGGTGGCCGTTTCCAGCCAGGCGTACCAGGATGGGGTATCGACCAGCACGACCACCTTCTGACCTTGCTGTTCGTACAGCAAACAGCCGTTGCAAACTGCTCCGGCGGTTGACGAGACCTTCTCCATGAGACGACACTCCGCGAGAAAAGTGACGGATGTTAGGGATACTCCAAACAGTTCCCTAACGCCAAGTATAGCAGGGTGGGGACGAAACCTCAAGGCCCACATGGAACAACGGGTCATCACGTGCAAGGGAAAATCGAGATCTGGTCATCCTGTGGAAACGGGTGAACGAGGCGTCACCTCGTCTGCTCGATGGACACCTCCTCACGTTCACTCTTCGTCCTTCGTGTTGCATGCTTGCTGCGCAGAAGAAAGCCAAAATACCGTGAGTCCCTGGTGATACATTCTCCTTCGAGCAAGCTTTATCAAGACGGACGAGTTTAGCCTAAGCGGGGAAAGAACCCTACCGTGAACTTATGAAAGTAACTTGTAGAGGGTTTTTGTTCAATTCACCTCCTTAAGTCGTTGCTAGGTGGCGGCGGTGGCGGTGGCGGCGGTGGTTTCGGATCATCAGGAGGTTGGTCATCCTTCACAGGAATCCAATATGCCATAGGTATCTCCTCTCGTAGGAATATCAAAACAACACCGCTCTATGCAAGCTATACCGGAGATACAAGTAAAAAGAATATACTTGCTCTACTTTATGAGTGTAGCAAAAAATAGGTAGAAAAATCACCATAAAGTTGCGAGTTACGCTAAAAATATGTAAACTGTTGCAAACTCCTTGATAATCCGAAGAAGAGGTTATGTCTTTTCCATCAATGAATAGCAGAGCCTCTCGCATAACGAACAGATCTGACCGTTCAAGACATTTCTATGATGTGACTTTCCAACACGTATAAGATCATTCTCGCTTGCTAGAATGGTTTTCCGACTCTTCAAAGGAGAGAATGTAGGCATCCAACTCAGGATCATTCGCAAGCTTTCTCAGTGATTGAGGAGTTGTCACAATTCCCAATTCCTGGAGATCAGAGAGCCGATCTAAGGCGACCACTCCCACCGCAAGGCGGTCAAGCACAGTCTCATCTTGCGCTACTGCCTGCTCAATCTTGCGCAGCCCACGCAAGTAATGGGCATCTTTGGTATAATATACCCCTGCTCGTTCAAGATTGGGTACACCTCGATAGATGCGCAGACACATCGCGAGCGCATGCCTACGTGCTGCTTCCTGGGCTTTCTGCACATCCGCATTGAGGCGCTGGAGCAATTGGTGAAGCAGATAGAACGCCTCGAAGAAGCTGAAGAGCGAGAGAAACGTCTGAGGGGATGAGATTACGCCGCTCGCCAATCCCGTTGCCAGTGTTGCCGACCAGATTGCGGTGTCATTATATGCTTGTCCATCAAGTATTGCTGTCTGGCGGTCATAATACACAGCCATTCCCTCTTCTGTCTCTAGAGAGTTCTTCGTGTGTATACCTAACAGACCAAGCAGCGAGTGTTCACCTACCATGCACCGGGCGATATGACCTGCCAGTTCATGTGAGATGTAATGCCTGATCTGCTCAACAGAGAGAGGTCTATCCGTCAGAAACATTTGTCGCAATCCTTGTTCGATACGAGCACTAGTCGCGTTAGGATCGATCACTACCTGCCAGCCTTCGTATCCATACTCTTGTAGGATCGCTTCAAAGAATCGCTTAGCAGTCTGAATGGACACTATCCTTTGTCGCTGGGAAGATGACGCCGTGGTATCTTTGGAACCCTCCAAAACTCCTTCTTCGTCGGATGACTGCTCGAGCGCGAACCGGCACTTTTCCCGGAGGTACTTGATTATCTTTTGGCTCACATCCATCGTTTCTGAGTATTGTAATCCCCGGAGAACAATTTGTCTGAGACGAGATAGGGCATAGTGCATTTCTTCCGGCGTGGGCGGAGGATTCAGACGCAGATTGTATTCCCAAAATTTCTCGCTGTTTCCCTCGTAGGTAGCTTCGATCAGGCGCAAAAAGTCTATTTCTTCCTCTATCGTATCATGGTAAAGTCGGCGCACAATCGCATTTGGCTCATGTTGCTGTATCTCTGTATCCAATTGCAGCAGGCCAGCGATACGGGAACGTACCTCCTCAATAGCGATGGCCGGATAGTTCAGGCGCGGCTCGTGCTGCTCGGCAATGGCTGTCAGCAGGTCACGCTCTCGTGACTGAGCTATGAGTGCTCCCAATCGCTCCTTAGTCGCTTCATCCAGGCTGTGGGAGTACAACTGGTCCCACTGCTGCTGTTCTTCCTCAGTGAAAGGACCGGCAGGAGCCAGCCACCAATACGAATCGAATGAGGCAAGCTGTCGATAACGCTCTACCCAGCGCCAATCTAACTGGTGGTGAGGAGATCCTGCTCTGATTCTTCTATCCTTCCTAAACGAAGATAAAGCCGCCCATGATTCACAAGATACATCCATGCTTCTTCCTGTGAAGGCGTATGCCCTGTTTTGGCAAGTCGTTGTACTTCAGCCAGAGCTTTTTCATCAAATAGTAGCGCCTCCTGAAAACGACCAAGTTCCATTAAAATTTCTGATTTTTCTCCATAGGCGGCTGCCAGTGTGCCAAATTGAAAATGTCCCTGTTCTTTGAGCGCAATACTACGCTCCACAAACTGAAGCGCTTCTTCAAATTGACCGCACCTGGCAAGGTAATACGCAAGATCGTTGAAGCAAGAAGACAACTGGGTTTTAGTAAGATTCATTTTGAGGGGAGGCGAATCTTCATTAGCTGAGAGACGCGATGCACATTGCCTGTACAGGACAACCGCTTGTTCACGAAGTCCCTGCGCTATTTGCCTCTCCCCCTGTTCCTCAACGTAGTCACTCCACCTACCAAGAAGCCAGGCGCGTAAATCAAGCAAATACCCTTGTAAAGCTGCGCTCGCCGGCCAGAGTGACTCCAAGCGAGTATGAGATGCTTCAAGTAGTGCCTGTGCCTCTTCAAAGCGTAACTCGTTTACTGCAGGCTCTAAAATGTAGTTTGTGAGGTATGCTGCTACTGAAGGCCAAAGCTTCACTCTTCCGTCGAATAGAGTATTGAGGATATTTTGATATGCCGCTATCCGCTCTTTATCATTGACAGTCTTACCAAGAAATGAAGAAAGCGTATAGTGTAAGAGCAAACCGCCACATTCAGTATCAGGGGATGTGTGCCAATCAAAATCAGCCATTATCTCTTGTGCAAATCGGGCAAGGCGGAGCGCATGTCCTGTGTTGAAACAGAGAGATTCATAAGATAAGAGCTGTTGGGCAGCATCTAACAGGCAATGATCCTTGATTAAAAGGGTCACAAGCTCCGTAATCACATTTCCCGCTTCACTAACACTCAGTGTTCCTTCTTGTTTCCATTGCTTGAGTGCACGTATGACCTGCCCTTCCAGCTCCCTTACCTGCTCGGGTGGTAGTTGTTGGAGTACGGCAGATGCGACCATTGGTAACAGTTGCACGCGGTGGGGGTATGCTACCAACAACGAGGCATCACGTAACTCCTTAAGCGGCCCTGGACGTTCAATGAGCACTTTGAGCGCAGCTTTGCCCAGCGGGATAGTGGTTACTGCCAGCAAGTCCAGCAGGTGACGCGCTTCTGCTGACAGGCGTTTCTCGATGATGCGTTCCAGCAGCGGCTTCAGTTTGGTGGCAATATGCCCTCGCAGCAGGGCCGGTTCGGCCAGGAGCCGCTGCAGCCTCTGGGCCATCTCATCGTCGCTCTGGGCGTGATTGCCCTGCATGTCTACGTCCTCGTCCAGGTCGAAACCTTGCCAGTCGTCGAGCAGCAGCGGGTCCTGGACCAGCGTAGCAACCCATTCCAGGCAGAGCGGAATGCCTCCTACGCGCCCGCTGACTTCTCGCAGGTAGGGCACGGGTACGCGCTCTAAGCCGAGCTGCTGCAGGAGCAAGACGCTGCTCTGGATGGTCAGGGGTGGGATGGTGGTCTCGCTGACAAAGGAGCGCTCGCGCCCCGACCAGCCGGGCCATTCTCGCGTTGCCAGCACGATGGTGGCTTGATGCTGGCAGCGCAAAAACTGCGCCAGGAATGTTTCCCAGCAGGAGGCAAGCGTGCCCTCCTCCGTCAGGATGCTTTCGGCATTATCGATCAGGAGAAGGATTGGCCGGGTGCTCTGTTCCAGTTGGGCCAACACGGGCGCGATGCGTTGCGTCCAGGAAGCAGCGGAGGGAGACGGAGGCGGATAGCCACTTTCGGAGAGCACCGTTCCCAGTACCAGGTCCAGCGCGGCTTCCGGGCCGCTGGTGCGTTCGACGGGCAAGAGTGGCACCCACAGCACATGGTAGGAGGGCGCTTTGGCGCGGATGAAATGGTGGATCAGGCGATGCAGTTCACTCGATTTGCCCACGCCCATTGGCCCTTGAAAGACGAGCAGCTTCCTGGCCGGTCGCTCCTGGATGGCCTGGACGATACTGGCCAGCCAGTCCTCTCTGCCCACCAGGTGACGAATTTCCGCCAGGAGCGGCCTGGGAGGCATCCAGGGCGTGGCAGGCGGCACCTGCTCTTCAGCAGGCAGCAGGTCGGTCTGGGTAAGTTGATAGCGAAGTTCGGCCCAGTCGGAGTCGGGGCGGTGCTCCCAGTGGGTTTTCTTCTGCTCGATGCGTTTGCGGGCAAGGGTCAGAAACTGCTGGCGGTCCGAGACTCTCCATTGCACGCCAGCGCGTTGCAGGGCAGCATAGAGCGGCAGCAGTTGCTCAAAGGCGGGAGCGAGTTCTCCACTTTCGAGGCGCGAATAGGTGGTCTGCGTCCAGCCTGCGAGATGAGCCAGCACGTCGCGCTGCTTGATGCCCCATTGATCGCGCTGGATTTTGAGAAAAGCTCCAAATTGCAATGGAGGGATGGGCTGCTCAAAGCGTGTCATCAGACGGCTCTCTTTTCGCATATTGCCTGTTGCTCGCTCACACAACACGCTCCCGTGCAAGCAGCAGAGCATGAACTGTCATAAGTATACCGGTTGTGGGGGCAACTTGCAAGTTTATGCGCATTTTTGCCGCTGTGTTTCTGCTACTCTCATGTATAGCTCATGCGAATATGCAGTCAAAGCTACAACTGTTTACCGGCGGGGGCGATGCAAGCATCCCCACCACCCGTCCACACCGCCCCCGCCCCTACGCGGCTCTTAGATTACGGGTCGCAAATCAGTATAAAGCAATGCCGAGGTCCTTGTGGTGAAAGCGGATGCGGCCTCCTGGAGTGAAATTATGGTTGGGTGATGGCTCCGTCAGAGGCTGACGAAACCAAGGCCCGGTACTTGGCAAAGACGCCACTGGTATAGCGCGGAGCAGGCTCCTTCCAATTGGCAAGGCGGGCAGCGATCTCAGCGTCAGAAAGCTCCACGTCGAGGCGGCGTGCCTGAATGTCGATGACGATACTGTCTCCCTCTTGCAAAGCAGCAATTGGCCCGCCACTGGCCGCTTCGGGCGAGACATGCCCGGCCATCAAACCTCGCGTTGCCCCGCTGAAGCGGCCATCGGTCAGTAGTGCTACCGTCTCGCCCAGTCCGGCACCGACGATGGCACCGGTCACTTCCAACATCTCGCGCATTCCTGGTCCGCCACGCGGACCCTCGTAACGAATGACCACAACATCGCCAGCATTGATCTCACCCTGCGTTACAGCGCTCATTGCATCTTCCTCGCGGTCGAAGACACGTGCCGGTCCCCGGTGGTATAGCCGCTCATGACCGGCAATCTTGATCACACAGCCTTCTGGCGCGATATTGCCTTTGAGAATAACCAGGCCTCCGCTCGGCTTGATGGGATCGGAGAGTGGGCGCACCACGTCCTGGCCTGCCGTCTCCACAGCCATACTGGCTTCTTCGCCCAGCGTGCGTCCACTCGGCGTCAACTGCTTCCCATCGACTAAGCCGGCGGCAACGAGCCTTTGGACCAGCAGGGGCACCCCTCCGGCGCGATCCAGGTCAACAGCCATATATCTTCCGCCCGGCTTCAGATCGGCAAGCAGGGGCGTGCGCCTGCTGATCGCATCAAAATCGTCGATTGTGAGAGGCACGCCGACCTCGCGGGCCATCGCCAGCAGGTGCAGCACAGCATTGGTAGAACCACCCGAGGCTGCTACGCCAGCGATGGCATTCTCAAAAGCCTGGCGTGTCAAAATATCACGCGGTGTGACGCCGCGCCGTAGAATATCCATAACAAGCCGGCCACAACGCACACCCACTTCATCCTTGCGCGGGTCAACAGCTGGAACGCTCGCCGTGCCCGTGGGCGAGAGGCCAATAAACTCCATGGCCATCGCCATCGTATTCGCTGTAAATTGCCCGCCGCACGCGCCCGCCCCGGGACAGGCTACGTTCTCGAGTTCGCGCAGATCAGCGTCGCTCATCTTGCCCGCTGCATTTGCGCCAATCGCTTCATAGACATCACCGACCGACACATCCTTCCCTCTGAAACGCCCAGGAGCAATGGAGCCGCCGTACAGGAGAAAACCCGGTACATTCAGCCTGATGAGCGCCATTGCGCCTCCTGGTATAGTTTTGTCGCACCCCACCAGGGCAATAACGGCATCAAACATGTGACCTCGCCCGACCAGTTCGATTGAATCGGCGATGACCTCGCGGCTCACCAGGGATGCCTTCATCCCCTCTGTGCCCATCGTCACTCCATCGCTAATGGCGATGGTATTGAACTCCATTGGTGTTCCGCCAGCCGCCCGTATGCCCTCTTTCACCTTGACGGCCAGGTGGCGCAGGCGATAGTTACAGGGCATGGTTTCGATCCAGGTATTAGCTACGCCAATAATCGGGCGAGCCAGGTCATCGTCGGTAAAACCAATACCTTTGAGCATGGCCCGCGCACCCGCGCGTTCACGCCCATCTGTGATAATATGACTGCGATGCTTGGGATCCAACGTCATGATAGCCTCCAAACTATTTAGTTCCTAACTCACGCTGATGCTATTCTAGCAGATTATTCCACAGTTGTACTGGTCAAACGCTCGCGTATAGGAATGATGTAAAATATGCGAGGGGAATGTTCTTTGTTCCCGACCCGGGACCGGCAATACAGGAGATTCGCTAAAGTGTAACGTCTGCTTGCAGATGTATACACTATAGCGTGTAAAAACGTAAAACATAGGAAAGATCAGAAAGGAACACACTATGGAACTCGGATTAATTGGACTTGGCCGTATGGGCGCTAACATGGCCCACCGGCTGCTGCGAGCAGGACATACCGTCGTCGGCTACGCACGCCATGCCAGCACGGTGCAGTCGCATTTACAAGAAGGATCAATCTCAGCCGGGGCCTCGTCGCTGGCAGACATCGTCAACCAGCTTGCTAAGCCACGCGCTATCTGGCTAATGGTACCTGCAGCCTCGGTGGATGCGACGTTAGCCGAACTTGTTCCCCTCCTCGCTCCCGGTGATGTCGTCATTGATGGCGGCAATTCCTACTACCACGATGACATCCGGCGCGCAGCCGAACTCGCAAAGCATAGTATTCATTATGTCGACGTTGGGACGAGTGGGGGTGTCTGGGGACTCGAGCGGGGCTACTGCCTGATGATCGGCGGTGAGGACGATGTAGTACAGCGACTCGACCCGATTTTTGATACGCTGGCACCCGGTATCAACGAAGCTTCACGTACTCCCGGGCGCGAGGAGATTGGAGGCACTGCTGAGAAGGGCTATCTCCACTGCGGCCCGAACGGTGCCGGGCATTTCGTCAAGATGGTTCACAATGGCATTGAGTACGGCATCATGGCAGCCTATGCCGAGGGTCTAAACATCCTCCACCATGCAAACATCGGAAAGCAGCAGCAAGCCATCGATGCCGAGACGGCGCCACTACAGAATCCAGAATACTACCAGTATGACTTTAACCTTCCCGACGTGGCCGAAGTCTGGCGTCGCGGCAGCGTGATTGCCTCGTGGCTCCTGGATCTCACCGCCAGCGCGCTCCTCAAGAGTCCTCAACTCGCTGAGTTCGGCGGCCGGGTATCGGATTCAGGGGAAGGACGCTGGACCATAACCGCTGCTATCGACGAGGCTGTTCCGGTACATGTGCTGAGCTCAGCGCTCTTCGAACGGTTCAGTTCGCGCGGCGAGGCTGACTTCGCCGATAAGTTGTTGTCTGCAATGCGTTTCGAGTTCGGCGGCCACCTGGAAAAGGCTGGGGAGGGGGCGTGATGACGGATAGCCATTCTGATGCACTTGTCATCTTTGGCATCACCGGCGATCTCGCGTATAAGCAGATATTCCCGGCCTTGCAGTCGATGATCAAGCACGGTCACCTCAACGTCCCGGTGATTGGGGTTGCAGGCAGACCCTGGAGCATTGACCAGCTGAGGGCCCATGTCCATGATAGCCTTGTGGAGAACGGTGTCCTGGACACGGCAGCGTTCGAGAAGCTAAGCTCGCTGCTCCAGTATGTCTCCGGTGACTATAGCGACGAGGCGACGTACACAAAATTGCGCAATGCGCTCGGTTCCGCCAAGCAGCCCCTGTTCTACCTGGCGATCCCACCGAACATGTTTGACCCTGTCATCGAAGGGTTGGGGAAATCAGGCAGCGCCAATAATGCTCGCGTGGTCGTCGAGAAGCCCTTCGGACGCGACCTTGCCTCGGCTCAGGACCTAAACCAGATCCTGCACTCGGTCTTTCCCGAAGCGGCCATCTTCCGCATCGACCATTACCTCGGCAAAGAACCGGTCCAGAACCTGGTCTACTTTCGCTTCGCCAACTCGTTTCTCGAGCCGATCTGGAACCGGAACTATGTCGAGAGTGTGCAGATCACGATGGCCGAGAACTTCGGCGTGGCAGGTCGAGGAAAATTCTACGAAGAGGCAGGTGCAATACGCGACGTTGTGCAGAACCACATGCTACAGCTGGTTGCGCTCCTTACAATGGAAGCACCGTCCGGCAATTACCACGAGGCGTCACGTGACGAGAGGTCAAGAATTTTCGAGGCGATGCGGCCACTTGATCCAGCAAACGTCGTGTATGGCCAATACCAGGGCTACCTCCAGGAGGACGGCGTCTCCCCCAAATCGCAGGTAGAGACGTTTGCCGCGATTAAACTCTATCTCGATACCTGGCGCTGGGCAGGTGTGCCTTTCTACATCCGGGCCGGCAAGTGCTTACCCGAGACGGCCAACGAGATACTGGTTGAACTTAAAACCCCGCCTCAAGCCGTGTTTGGGGAGATTGAGCCGCCCCAGTCGAACTATTACCGCTTCCGCCTCAGCCCTGATGTATTAATCTCGCTCGGTGCACGGGCCAAGGTCCCGGGAGAGGATATGTGGGGCGAAGGGGTGGAACTGATCGTGCGCAGCCACCCTGCCAATGAGATACCGCCCTATGAGCGCCTCCTTGGAGACGCCATGCGAGGCGACCCAGCGCTCTTCGTGCGCGAGGACGCAGTCGAGGCGGCATGGAGTGTCGTAGACCCGGTCCTGGGAAGCGTGACTCCCGTCTATGAGTACGCACCGAACACCTGGGGCCCACCAGAGGCCGATCGCATCGTAGAAGGAGATGGCGGCTGGCATAACCCGGTGCTAACGCAGGCCGCGAGTGCTTAAACGTCACAGGCTGGTTAAGAAGAAACAGGGAGGAAACATCAAACATGCCTATAAACCCAACACCGCTAACACAGCGCTCTAGCTGGAAGGCGCTCGAGGAACATTACCAGAAGGTTCGGAACCTTCATCTCCGAACGCTCTTCGCCGAGGACCCTGGGCGCGGCGAGCGCTTCGCGCTCGAAGCCGCTGGCATCTACCTGGACTACTCGAAGAACCGCATCACGGATGAGACGCTGCGGCTGCTCCTGGCACTGGCCGAGGATTCTGGCCTGCGCGAACGCATCGAAGCTATGTTCCGGGGAGACAAGATTAACGTTACGGAGAATCGCGCGGTTCTCCATGTGGCTCTGCGCGCCCCAAAGGAGGAAGCAATCTTCGTCGATGGCGAGAACGTGGTACCCGAGGTACACGCAGTGCTGGATAAGATGGCAGACTTCTCTAACCGCGTGCGGAGCGGCGCCTGGAGAGGGTATACCGGCAAGCGCATGCGCAATATCATTAACATCGGTATTGGCGGCTCCGACCTGGGTCCATCCATGGCTTACGATGCATTGAGGTACTTCAGTGATCGTAGTTTGACCGTGCGCTTCGTTTCCAACATCGATGGCAACGAGTTTGTGGAAGCTACCCGAGATCTGGACCCGGCGGAGACGCTCTTCATCGTCTCCTCCAAGACTTTCACGACACTGGAGACTTTGACGAATGCTCGCTCGGCCCGCGAGTGGTGCGTCCAGGCCCTGGGGAGCGAGCAGGCGGTGGCCAAACATTTCGTTGCCGTCTCGACAAACACCGAGGAGGTGGAGAAGTTTGGGATCGACACGGCCAACATGTTCGAGTTCTGGGACTGGGTTGGAGGACGCTACTCATATGACTCGGCAATCGGGCTTTCCCTTATGATTGCTATTGGTCCCGAACGGTTTCGCGAAATGCTCGCCGGCTTCCACGCGATGGACGTACATTTTCGCACGGCTCCCTTTGAGCGCAGCCTGCCGGTACTCCTGGGACTAATCGGCATCTGGTACAACAACTTCTTCGGTGCAGAGACTGTGGCGGTCCTGCCTTATGACCACTATCTCGGGCGCCTGCCTGCCTACTTGCAGCAACTCGATATGGAGAGCGATGGCAAGCACGTAGACCTGGAGGGCAGGCCGGTGAACTATCAGACCGGACCTATCATCTGGGGGCAGCCGGGGACCAACGGGCAGCACGCATTCTACCAGCTCATACACCAGGGAACCAAGCTGATCCCGTGCGACTTCATCGGCTTCTGCCAGGCCTTGAACCCACTAGGCCCGCATCACGATCTCTTGATGGCGAACTTCTTCGCCCAGACCGAGGCCCTGGCGTTCGGCAAGACTGCCGAAGAAGTCGCGGCAGAGGGTGTCCCAGCATTTCAGGTGCCACACCGCACCTTCGAGGGCAACCGCCCCACAAACACTATCCTCGCGGACCGCCTGACACCGGAGACCCTGGGCAAGCTGATCGCTCTTTACGAGCACAAGGTCTTTGTTCAAGGCACCATCTGGGATATCGATTCGTTCGATCAGTGGGGCGTTGAACTAGGGAAGGTACTGGCCAATCGCATTATTCCCGAGCTTCAGAGTACCGGTGAACCCAGGCTCGCTCACGATAGCTCGACCAACACACTCATTCGCCGCTACCGCAGGCTTAGGTAAAGCAAGGCTTCAGGGCGAGGACAAGCCATCGCCCCTACTATACCGCGACGAACTGGCTCGCCACGCCCGTCCATCGCGGGGGGTGAGCCTTGTGGTCGCCCTGAAGCCTGGAGCCGGGGGCATATTATCTTTTACATTGCCAGTATCTTTCGCCAGAAAAGTCATGTCGAGGGCGGGGGGGAGGAAAAGATATAAGCTCATCCCGTTCTTCGTTTGCCGAGAGAGAAGCTCTATCTATTTGTGTCATTTGTGTCATTTGTGTCACTTGTGTCGCTTGCGTCACATGTATCTGTAAGGATCATGACAGCAGTTCGTTTTAGCGCCTGGAATATCGGGGTACGTATGGATCAACAGATCGATTATGAGAATATCTTTACTCCGCAGGGTATGCTGGGTCACGTTTCGAAACACCCGAACCTGGATTTCCTTATGAATATTTTCAATATTCCCAGGGTGTATAGTGTCTCCGGTTTTGGCACGTGGAATGTCGGGCAGCATACCGTGGCGGTCGCGTTCTTAGGGCTCTACTGGTCTGCATTTAACCACTATCCACAAGAAAAGCGGGACCGGCTCGTCACACTGGCTCTGGTGCATGATGCGCACGAGGCGGTGATTGGTGATATTCTGCCTTTTTTCAAAACCCCTGCTGTGAAAGAAGCCATCGAGGCTATTCAAAAGGATATTCTGAACGCTTTTTCGATTGAGGAAGATGAGACGCTTCGAGAGGAGCTCAAGCTCCTCGATATGATAAGCTTTCTCTATGAAATTAGCCAATCCTCGCCCAGAGGTTTAGACCCGACCAAGCGTAAACTGCTCAAGCAGATGTATGCCCGGCAGAAAGAGGATATTCTGGCCTATACGGAGAAGGCGCAGATCGATAGCGATAAGGTAAAAGATTTTCTCAAATTCATGAAGCTCTAGTCGCTCATTTGATCGAGACGATTTGCCCACCCGTCATGGCTTTCAACTCAGCCGGGGTAAGCTCAAATACCGCATGGGGAGTTCCTGCGGCAGCCCAGAGCTTTTCATACTGCAACAGGTCCTCATCAATGAAGGTATCTATATGCCCGGTGTGACCAATTGGCGGCACACCACCGACGACAAACCCGGTCCGCTGTCGCACAAAATCGGCATCCGCTTTTTCAACGGGCTCACCGGCCAGCTCGCTCAGGCGGCGCTCGTTCACGCGGTTTGTGCCACTGGCAACCACGAGAATGGGTTTGTTGGAATGCTGGCCTTTGAATACCAGTGATTTCACTATCTGTTCTACGCGGCAGCCAACTGCCTGCGCTGCTTCCCTGGCGGTACGTGTCGAGCCAGGTAGCTCGACGACGTGACTTGAAAATCCGCGCATCTTTAGCGTATCCTGTACTTTGCGCGCGCTTGCGCTCAACTCTTCCGACATGCTTGTGTCCTTGTATCTGGTCAATAATTAAGCCCACTATCATTATAACGAGCAGTAGCGGGCATTATACAGGCATAAAGCGAACAACCGTGTCTCCTGTCGTCCTCCGGTCATGGAAGAATGCCTTTTATGGAGAGATAGCGCGCAACTGTGGCGCGTTTGCGCCGTAATTTTTTTTGGATGCTGCTTGCTTATGGTCCATAACCGACAGGGAGTTTCCCAGGCGGGCGTTGATCGACAGTCTTGCCTTCGTGCTTGCTACTACAATTATTCCTTTTTGGCTTGCTTTATGCAGCAATGTCCTGAGCGTTACTTCTTTTAACTTTTTCGCTCTTTCGAGCGACATATGAGTGTATGAAAAGGCCGTTATGCAAGAGCTACCAGGAAAATTTGGCGGCGTGATGGTCGCACCAGTCCATGCCGGCGGCTGGCGGCTCGTCGTCATCCTCGCGGAAAAACCTGCTCGCGACCTGAAGGAGGAAACGCGCCAGGGCATCCGTCAGATGAGGCAAGAGCTGTCAGATATCCTCGCTCAAAGAATTTAGGGGGAAAGTGTTTCCTGTCAACTACCCTACTTGAACTACAACCGTATGGTACCCTGTTGCGCCATTCGGCACCGTTCCCTGTTTGTGGCTCGTCTGGACTTCTCCTGTACCGTCAGTGGCACGCGCAACAAGTGTGTACTGTCCGGGCAGCAAAGGGGTCCATTTCCAGGACCATAATACCCAGGAGTCCTGCGAGAGAGCCGGGTCAAGCGTTGCCTGGTGCCAGGTCACACCATCATCGACACTCACCTCTACTTTTTGAATGCCACGATTCCCTGCAAAGGCGATGCCACCGATCTCAAACGTATGGCCAAGAGCAAGGCGACCACGTGGGCGGTCGATGCGATTCATCGTGTGCAGAGGGCCATTGTACCAGCCCTGGTCAGAATAGAGGCCTCCTACAAAATGATCGGTGAGTTCGACACGTGTCAACCACTTGGGGTTCTCTTCGCCATACCGTCCAGGGATGAGGACGCGCAAGGGAAAACCATGCCGGTTGGGAAGCACAACCCCATTCATTTGCCATGCCAACAATGTATCAACCGCCAGCACTTCATCCAGGGGCTGGCTGATGACGTAACCATCGACGCTGTAGAACGCCACGTAGCGTGCGTTTGGCAATGCTCCTCCATGTTTTTCCAACAGCGTGCGCAGCGTCACGCCCTGCCAGATTGCTGTACTGATGAATCGTCCACCGGGACCATCGGAAATACATTCGAGTGTGACGGCTCTCGACGTCGAAGGGAGGGTTTTCAGTTGCTCGTACGTATATGTCCCTGGATTGCTCACCAGGCCTGTGATCTCTAGCTGCCACACCCCAAGGTTTGGTGATGGATCGATAGGGTTCTGTGTCACAACGTAGTGTTCATTGTTTGGCGTGATAGGGGCAGTCACTCCGTTGTGCGCACTTGTCTCCGTCCCGTCATAGGTGGCGAAGTTGTCGTTGTTCAAATAGCTACGAACCAACCCTAGTGTCCCGGCACCAGCGCCTACGCTCAATACGGCAACGCCGGCACGCGCCAGTAGCTGTCGCCGCCCCTGTGCCCCGGCCGGAGCATTGACTACAGGCTCCTTGGGCAGCAGCGCGCGATAGGCCAGGCAGAGCATCAAGCCATACAGGCTGAAATCGGCCAGCAAAGAGAGCGCGGTGACCAGCATAGCCCAACCGAGAGGCAGACCGAAGAAATTTTGCGCGAGCTCGCCCCAGAACAATACAACAGCAACGAGCGTCATCAATACTGCCAGGGTTGCCGCCGTGAGCCATTCACGTCGTTTTGGCCGATAGCCCGAGGCAGGCAGCATCACATGTGCCACAACGGCGTAGAGCACCCCCAACACTGTTCCCGCGCCGATCATGCCCAACAAGGTCAAGCCTAGTGGTCCAGTTTTCGAGTTAGGGAAGAATAGTATCAGCAAATTTACAAATTTCCCTACCGGCAGCAGTTTGAGCACATGATCGCCAAAAAGCTCAACTGGTGTTGGCACGCCTGCCGCCAGCCGCAATATGCCCATCAGGACCACGGTCACCAGGCTTGCCGCCAGACCTGCTCCCAACCCGGCAAGGGCGGCGATGAGTAAGTGGCCGACTTGTGTGCGGCGAGTCGGAAGAGAAGAAGATGGTTGTATGTTTTCAAGAGAAGCTCGTTTACCAGCCTTGTGCATAGTTATTCCTCCCGGGTAATTGTATTTTTTAGTAACTCCAGTTGAGGCCGCATTGCGAGCAGTGCCTGGCGGGATGGTCGCTCTCGAAGGTGCGGCGAAATGCCTCGTACCGCTCACCGTGCCAAATGGCTTCTATTGGTTCCTGGAAGACATTGCCTATTACGCGCTCCTCCTGGTACTCCCTGGCGCTTTTATGTCCAAAGGGAGCAAAACAACACGAAAGCATATTCCCGCTTGAGGTGATGTAGGTCAGTGTGTAGGGACGCCGGCAACCCGACCACGGGCGATCACCAAAATCGCGTACCAGGCTTTCCAGGGGTGTAGCTGCGCCAGCAGCGGTAAAGTTGATGCCACGCTCTTGACACATCTGTTCGCAACGGCGCACCAGTTCGAGTTCTTCGCGTGTGGAGCGGCGGAACAGGGCCTGTTTCGAGTCGGCAAGTCCTTGCTCGAAGTAGACGAGGCGCTGCAGGTGGATCTCGCGGATGCCGTGCGCGCACGCCAAATCGATCAGGCCTGCAAGCTCGTGGAGGTTCTCACGCATCGCCGTGAACCAGAGCGAGACGGCTGGTTTGCTGGCGTTCTGCTCCTTCTGCATGGCAATGAAAGCACGGATGTTGCGCCAGATTTTGTCAAAGGCATCGACGCCGCGCACACGGGCATAGGTCTGGCGTGTCGCGCCGTCCATGGAGAGCCGGTATTCATCCAGACCGGCATCGATCAGCTCCTGGCCCCGCTTCGCGGTCAGCGCGATCCCATTGGAGTTAAAGAGCACGTAGGTTCCCCGTGCCTTGAGATAACGAATCATCTGCGGCAGGTCTTTGTTGAGCAAAGGCTCGCCCAGGCCGTGTAACACGACGCGCTCTAGCACAGGAAACTGATCGACAATCAAACGGAAGTTATCAAAGCTCAAATCGCGATCATCTTCCCGCGAGAGGAGCGTGCGTGGGCACTGCTGGCACAGTTCGTTACACCGGCTGGTCGGCTCGATGTAGATCGAACGTGGGAGCGTGAGTATGGATGTGGTTGTCATAAAGATTCTTTCTGGTAGCAAGGTAGGCAGCGGTAACCGGAGCAAGTGCCCCGTCTGCTTCTAGCAATTGTGCGAGACGCAGCAGGTCTGGCAGTTCATCAATATCAAAAAGTGGCTCCAGCAGACGTACGGATAAGCCCTGGCGCTCTGCCAGTTCGATTGTCTTCCGCGTCACAGCGCCGGTACTCATCGGAACGCTGCTAAAGACATCATAGGGCTTACGCATGGCAATCAAATAGTAGCCACCATCTTCAGCAGGCCCAAGCACCACATCGGCCGCATCAAGGGCTTCGCGTGCGCGCGCTACGATCTCCCGGCTTATCTGCGGTGAGTCTGAGCTTGTGACGATGGTACGCTCAAACTGTCGTTCGTGTGTCCATTTGAAGACGTTGAGCAGGCGAGCGCCAAGGTCTGCGCCCTGTTGTGGAAAGCAGCGCATGTGCTGCGCAAAGACTGGTGCAAGCGTCGCGACAAAAGCATGATAGTCCACCCCGGCAGGCGTATAAGCCCAGTGCAAGTCACACGGCTGCCCGGCAAACCGTTGAGCCAGATCGGCGAGAAAAGCCCGGTAGAGGCGAATGGTCTCATCATGGCCGATAGTACGGGCTAAACGTGTCTTTGTCTTCCCAACCTCCGGGTAGCGAGCCATGACGACGAGGGCAGTATCAGACATACGTCCTCCTCGCTCCTACATAGCGCAAGGTTGTGCGTACCATGTAGTAAGCTGCCTTGATGCTGCCAGCGAATGTGCCGGCCACCTTGGAGCGGCCGTGACTGCGATGGCGATAGTGAATGGGTAGTTCAAGGATGCGATACCGCGCTCGCGCCGCCTTAACCAGCATTTCGACAGGCCAGCCGAAGGTCTTTTCGCCCATCTGAAGCGCATCCAACATGGAGCAACGTATGACGCGGAACGAGCCTATGTCATGAAGCTGCACGCCATACAAGCTGGAGATCATCCGGCTCACCAGCCAGTTGCCCAAACGGGCCTGAGGAGGGACTGCGCCACGTTCGGCGCGTTTGCTCACACGCGAACCGATGACCAGGTCGGCGCGCCCTTCGCTCACGGGTGCCAGCATCATGGGCAGGTCGGCGGGGTCGTCACTCCCGTCTCCATCCATAAAAATGACAAGCTCAGCACCCAGGCTGCACGCCGTTCTGAAGCCTTTCAAGCAAGCAAGACCGTAGCCTCGTGCTGGTTCGCTGGCGACTAACACGCTCGCATCTCGCGCTACAGCAGCGGTAGCATCACTACTCCCATTGTCAACGACGATAATCCACTGTGCAAAATGCCGGGGGAGTTCTGCGAGCAACCGACGGAGCGCTGCTTCTTCATTCAGCGCTGGTATAACAATCGCGACCTTTTGGTCTATCATGATACTCTCCCATATCCGGTAGGCTAGTAGTCAGTCCAGTTTGCATTTTGCGGTGGGGCCTGACACCCGCAAGGGGTGTCACTACATTTCTACCTATCAGGTGCAGGCCTGGCACCCGCAAGGGGCGCCACTACATTTCTACCTATCAGGTGCAGGCCTGACACCCGCAAGGGGTGCCACTACATTTCACCCATCAGGTGCAGGCCTGGCACCCGCAAGGGGCGCCACTACATTTCACCCATCAATTGAACATTGACAGAGCACTAGCTGACACAGAAAACAGTGTTGTATAAGTGAGAGGGGCTTCTTCGCTCCTCAACGCAGAAAACCGGGTCGTTAACTAACTATCCAGTATCACGAAAAAGTGAAGCTCCATTTACATCGTTCTGCGCAGCGGTCACCTTCTCATACAAATTTGCAGTCAAAGCTATAACTATTTACCGACAAGGGGCGGCCTCACCCTCTACGCAGTTTTTATAGAACGGTTTGCGAATCCGTGCGAGGATCCGCAGGACCCCTGCGAGCGCAGGGGTCCTGGATCGATCAGTGTTTGCGTTCACCAATCCCACCGAAAGGCGACCGTATGAACAAAGACACTGAAGCCACTCCCTGGCTACCTCGGCGGGAACTGGGAGTTGGGGACGGGCGTGGCAAGATTGGCGGTCGGAGCCTGGTCAGTGAACCCGATGACCGCACAGTTGATGTCGACTCCTGCGGCGCCGTACGGAGCGCCACCGGGTCCAGTCAGCAGGTCGGGCCGGGTGGCCGCCAGGTTGAAGACGACGACCTCATCGATCTGCCGCGTGTTGAGCCCCGCGTTGATGGCCTTCTGGGTCCACTGGCCGAGCTGCGCGTCCCACAACGGGCTGTACGCCTGGGCATGCCGGGGGTCGGACAGGGTCGGGAAATCACCGAACACGTTAAGGAGGTCGCCCCCATTGCGCAGGGCGTTGATCAGGGCCGTGTTCCCGGCTGAGGCGTCCTCGCTCGCGTGACCGTCGCGCACCAGGTGCACAAACCCCTGGGCCTGCTCGTTGTTGGCGCCCGTCTGCCCATTGATGAAGCCGAAGAGCCGCTCGCGGGCGGACCCGAGAAAGTCGTCGCCGCCATTGTACGCCGCTTTGTCCAGCGCGGGCACGAAGGTCGAACGCTCCAGCACCGCGGTCAAGGGCTGACCGGCGTCTGTGCTGAGGTACACAATCGGCTGGCCGGCGTCGAAGCCCTTGACAAACAACAGGTCGGCGTAGGACTCCAGGAACTGCCCGGACGGCGCTGTCGCGGAGGCGATGTGGATGCCGAGGACGCGATCACCGGTGTTGGTGTGGTG
>WNEZ01001091.1_pt1 | contig 32827 bp, 34 predicted proteins | sample 5400521 | NCBI WGS metagenome assembly WNEZ01 (sample SAMN13153339, study PRJNA577476) | soil metagenome | isolation source: 120 cm saprolite under Douglas fir tree site 2 hole 1 replicate 1 | place: USA:California | collected 2015-04-18 | reverse complement strand
CAGGCCCAATCGAGGGCAGGCGGGGCCGAGCAGATCACCCAATAAAGGACCGGTCGCTTCGGACCTTCGGCGCTCATTGCCTGCCGGCGCCCACCCGTTCGGCGAGCTGGCGCAGGCCTGGAGTCCGGGATCGGCTTCCACGACGCAGGAGCTCATCGACGAGGCTTCGTGCCGTGGCGTTGTACTTGACGACCTGCGGTCCGGTGCGCTCGGCGAGGAGAAGGTGGATGACCGCCTCGCTGTCTTTGTGTCGCTGGGTCAGCCCCCACGCGGTGTCGAGATGCACCTGGCATCGCCGGCCAACAAGCCCGGGAGCGAAGGCGTCCGGGTCGATGGCCTCACCGATCCTGATGGCGCGATTGGGGTCGCCCAGAACGACGGCGGTGGCGAGCGCATGCGCGCGGACATTCGTCGGGCCGAATGCGGTCCAGGCGTGGTTGCCGTCGACGCGAAGGCCCTCGGTCAGCTTCTGCGCCGTGGCCAGGTGCTGGCTGGCAATCCGGCCGTCCCCCATCTGGGCGGCGACGATCGCCGCGATAAGCAGCAGGGCTCCCCTCGTGGACACCAGCGCAGGATCCTGTGCGACATCCGAACCGACGGTGGCGAGCTGTTCAGCGGCCAGCACGGCGACCTGGTGGGCGTTCCCCAGCTCGCTACTGCCATGCAACGCGCAGCTGAGCTGGTAGGCGGCTGCGCCGCCGAGCACAGGTGAGCTACTTCGAAGGGCGGCGGTGCTTGCCCGGTCGGCCGCAATGCGCGCGGTCAGCGGGAGCTGGAACTTGGTCGCAAGTTTGGCGGCCACGATGTAGCCCCAACCCTCGGCCACCACCGCTCGCCGGTCGGTGGCGACATCGGAGGACCGGAATGGGCTGCCGGAGGCGAACAACTGGGATATCAAAGCAACAGCTTCGTCGTACTGTCCCTGTTGGTAGGAACGGTGGGCACCAGCAACATGCTCTTCGATGGCGCCGACGGTCCCGAGCCGGATTGGGGCTGGGCTAACAGCGCCGCCACTCATGGCGGCGGTGAGCTGCTCCATCACGTTGAGACGGCGCCCCGGGGGGGCGACAGTCAGTGAAGGCGCGCCGGCCCCGACTTGGAGCAACAGTTCCCCCGGATGTGGGTCGACGCAGGCGAGGCCGAGGAGGCCCCGGGGGATCTCGAGGTGGGCGGCCATGCGGGCGAGGAGTCGGATGTCATGAGCCTTGGTTTTGCCGTTCTCGATGCGGGAGATCTCAGACTGGCTGTACCCGCAGGCCCGGCCGGTTTGCTCCTGGGTCTCACCCCGTGCCTTCCGGGCGAGACGAATCAAGGCGCCCGTGTCGCCTCGACTCGAAGCCGCCCGAGCGGCAGCGGACTCCCACCACGGCCGATATGACGGCGAGTCGCCTCGACTACTCGCACTGCAAGTGCTCATCGCGCGCTCCCCGACCGAGGGGTTATGCACACCCCGCATATCCCTATGCGGGAACGGGATAGTCCGTCGATCACGGCCCGTTCTTGTGGTCGAGTGGTCGCCGTGAGCGTGATCACGAGATCCCACTCCACAGCCCATCAGGGATGGGCCGCTGTGACAGTCCCGTTGTACCGGTCGAAATGACCACCCCGACATCGTAGACGGCTGCTGTGTTCTCGGAGTCAAGCCACAAACCGTCAAAACGGACGCCATCCGGAGCGACAGAAAGGCAGGCCCAGCCCATGACGACGACGTCTTCCGCCGGCAACTCGCGGCTGCCCGGTCCCTACGGCGAGTACCGGGAGCACATCCGGGACCTGTTCGCCTCCTGTGACGACGTCCTGGCGCAGATCCGCCGGGCACTCTACGGGGGGCGTCCCAGCCGACAGTACGTGGCGGAGAAGGCCCAGGCCCTCCGTGACGCCGCGGCAGGCCTGCTGGCAGGCTGCCACGACGTCGAAGGATGCCTGCGCAAGTGCGGGCAGGACGTCACCGAGGACTGGGACGGCGAGCCCTACGTCACCGAGTGCCGCCGGGAGGCGGGCCACCGGGGCCCGCACCGGTCCGGGCCCCCGGCCTCGCCCATGGGGGTGGCGGCCGACGCAGGCCGGGCCCTGGCCCGGGCGGCGCTGGCGTTGTCGGACCACCTCGACGCGCTGGCCCACCGGGGATGCCTGCTCCCCGACGCCGACGACATGGCAGGCCTCGCCAAGGGCCTCGGCGAGGTGGGCTACGCCCTCACCGGAGCCTCCAGGGCGTTGGAGGTCCTGGGAGCCGCACGGGGTCCGGGTGGCTCGGCCGAGGAGGACCGGCCGTGAAGCTCCGGCTGCACGGGACCCCCCAGGAGTGCCGACACGCCGTCGAGGAGCTGGGGGGTCTGTTCGAGGTGGTATCGGTGAGCGGCGTCCACCCGGACCGGGGCTCGGGGCTCCTCGTCCGGGTCTACCTGGAGGTCCGCCTCGACGACCGTCCCGAGCGCCCCCCGGGCTCGGGCAACGGCTCCGGCGCTCGGCGCTTCCGTGGCGGTGAACAGGGTTCTGTGCGCGGGCAGGCCCCCCGGCGCTGGCAGTGAACGGCCCCGCCCGGGCCTGTATCAGATGCGGCCAGCCAGCCGAGCGGGACCTGCGCCCGGACCTCTGCATCCCATGTGCGAAGGCGCTGCTGCGCCGTGCCCTGGCCTACGAGTCCGTGCTGCTGGCCGGCTTCACGCCCGACCGCAGCGCCCTGGCCGTCAGCGTGGGGCGCAACTGATGGCCAGGGCGCGAGGCGGGTTGCGTTGAACTCCCCACCGCGGGCGGACCCCCCCGGGCGCGCAGGAAGTTCGGTGGAGATTCGTTCGCAGCGAACGAAAAGTCACCTGCGGAGGCCTCAAGCTCGCTAGGGGGTCCAGGGGGAGTAGCAGCCCCCCCGAAGCGCAGCGGAGGGGGGATAAGCTGCGGATCCCCCTGGCAAGTGGGACGCCCCTGGAAGGGGCGGACCACCTGGGATCAACTTGGCTCGAAGTGGACCGTCACCCGCTCCACTTCCGGCCAGCGCCGGTGGACCTCGTCCTCGATCCTCGTCGACGCGTCGTGGACCGTCGCCACCGACAGGCCCGCCTCCGCCTCGCAGTGCATGACCACCGAGAGGCCGTCGTCGGTGTCGGTCACCACGACCTCGTGGCAGTTGCGGACCTCGTCGTGGCCCTCGGCCATCGACGTCACCGAGGCCACGAGTTCGCTGCGCTGCCTCGTAACGTCCGCTCCGGGCGTCGCCGGCCCCTCCAGGGGTTCGAGGTGGGTGTCGACCCTGGCGACGTCGGCCACCTCGTGGGCGATGTCCGATTCCAGGCCCTCGGCGATGGCGTGGGCCTCTGCGAGCGACATCCCCCCGGGGAACTTGGCATGCAGCGAGATGTGGAGCCCGTCGGGGCGGCGGGCGACGAAGACGTTGTGGACCTGGTGGACCGAGGGGTGGCGGGCGGCGACCGAGAGGACCTGCTCCGCCACCACCTTCTCGTCGGCCAGCGGCTCGACGTGGACGATGACGTCGGCCCCCGGCTCGACCGTGCGGATCGCCTCCTCGACGGCCTCGGTCAGCAGGTGCGCCCGCTCCAGGGGGACGGTCCGGGACACGCCGACCACGACGTCGGTCTGGGGCTGGCCGCCGGCGTAGCGCAGGCGGACCCGCCGTACCTCCTCGACCCCGGGGATGGCGCCGGCGGCCCGGCGGATCCTGCCGACCGCTCCCTCCGGCGCCCGGTCCATCAGGGCGTCGATGCTGCGGCGCCCGATGAGGAGGGCCTGCACGCAGACGTAGGTTGCGACCACCAGGCCCCCGATGGCGTCGGCAGCCTTCAGGCCCAGCTTCACGGCGGCGAGGCCGCCCAGCACGGCCGCCGACGTCAGCAGGTCGGCCTTGAAGTTGACGGCGTCGGCGAGCAGGGCCGGGGAGTTGTACCTGCGTCCGGTCCGGGACAGGGCGCGGTAGCGGACGGAGTCGAGCACCATCGACGCCGCCATCACGGCGAAGGCGTACCAGGCGGTCTTGATGGGCGGCCCGGGGTGGATGAGCCGCAGGAGGGCCTCCCGCCCGATGGTGACGGAGAGCAGCAGCAGGGCAACGGCCTCGGCCATCGCCGCCACGTTCTCGGCCTTGCCGTGGCCGTAGGGGTGGTCGGCGTCCGGGGGCCGGGCGGCCACCCCGACGGCGTAGAGGGTCATGGCCGTCACCATGGCGTCCAGGCCGGAGTGGGCAGTCTCGGACAGCATCGACACGCTGCCGGTGGCGAGCGCGGTGGCCAGCTTGAGTGCCACGAGCGCCAGCGCGGCGACGAGCGACACCGCGGCGACGCGCCGGACCGGCCGGCGATCGAGCGCGCCGCCTCCGTCGTCCATTCGAAAGGGCCTCGTGGCTAGCGAACCAGGCCCCGGCGCAGCGCCAGGGCGACGGCTTGCACCCGGTCGTTGACACCAAGCTTCTGGTAGATGTGGGCGAGGTGGGTCTTCACGGTCTCCTCCGAGACGACCAGGGCGCCCGCGATCTCCTTGGTGGTCTTGCCCGAGGCCAGCTCCTGGAGGACCACCTGCTCACGGTCGGTGAGGCGCTCCCGGGAGTCGGCCCTCGCCAGGGCGCCGATGCGCTCCAGGAACGGCATCGTCACGTCCGGGTGGAGGAAGCCCTTGCCCTGGGCGACGGCGTGGATGGCCCGCTTGAGCTCGACGCTGTCGACGTTCTTCGGGAGGAACCCGGCAGCACCGGCCGCGACGGCGGCCGCCACGATCTCCTGGTTGTCGAACATCGTGAGTATGAGGACCTTCGCCGTGGGCACCAGCCGCAGGATACGCTTCGTGGCCTCGACGCCGTTGAGCCCGACCAGCTTGTAGTCCATCAGCACGACGTCGGGCTTGAACTCGACGCAGGCGGCGATGGCCTCGTCGCCCGAGGGGACGGTCCCGACCACCGAGAATGCGTCGTCGAAGCCCAGCATCGTCCCCAGCGCCTCGGCCAGCACGACGTGGTCCTCGGCGATGAGGATCTTGATGAGGGACTTGGAACCCTGGCTCGCCTGGCGGTTCGGCATCAATCGGTGCTCCGCACGGGGATCCGGACGATGACCTGGGCACCCCCGCCTTCGCATCCCTCGAACCAGGCGCCACCGCCGACCAGGGCCACCTTGTCCTTGGTGAGGGTGAGCCCCAGGTGTACGCCGCCGTTGCCGTTGGCCGAGGGACCCCGTCCGTTGTCACGCACCTTCAGCTCCACCGAGTCTCCGAGCCGGTGCAGCAGCAGGTCGACGTGGGACGCCCCCGCGTGCCGGGCGACGTTGGTGAGGGCCTCCTGCGTGCACTCGTAGAGAAGGAGCGCCACCGGCAGCGGCAGCTGCCCGGGCTCGAGACCGTCGACGTCCAGGTCGACGTCGATGGCGGTCTCGGCCTGGAAGGCGCGGACGTAGCGGTCCAGGGTCCCCCCGAGGTCTGCACCGTCGAGGGCGCTGCGCCGCAGGTCGGCGATCGCGGTGCGGATGTCCGCGATGGCGCCGGCCACCTGCTGCTTCACCATCGAAGCAAGGGCGGCTGCCTGGTCGCTCTTGCCCGCCTTGAGGGCGGAGGTGATGTTGTCCGACTGGATCTGGACGGCGGCGAGGCGCTGCAGCACGAGGTCGTGCATGTCGCTGGCGATCCGGGCCCGCTCCCGCTCCCGTTCGTCGATCAGCTTGTCCGCCAGCGCCCGGCGTTCCCGCTGGGCCTGCTCCAGCTGCTTGGAGTGCCGGAGGGCGTAGCGGGCGAAGAGCAGTGGGACGAGGAAGGGGGCGACCGCCCACCAGCCGAGCTGCTGGTAGACGAGGGCGAAGATGACGCCGAGGCATCCCAGCACGAGGTAGCTGCCGACGAAGCTCGGCACCGGCGTGACCATCCGTCGGAAGACCTCGCCCAGCCGGACGCCGTGCAGGAGGTGCTGGGCCTCCATGACGAAGAGGAGGTTCAGGAGGTTGTAGCCGAGGATGGCTGCGACGATGCGCCACTGGCCCCACCTGGAGATGTGCAGCAGGACCGAGGCGGCCGCGGTGGCGACGGCAAGCTGACCCCGGTTGAACGCTGCCTTGGGGAAGGTGGTCTCCCGCCGCAGCTCCCAGTCGGTCAGCGACCCGAAGGCCACGACCGCTGCGGCGACCGGGGGGGCGAACAGGTACGCGATGGCCAGGTTGACGGGCCCGCTCATCGTCACCTCGACCGCCTGGGTGACCGGGGCAGGGAGGAGGTTTGATCCGGCGCAGGCGATCAGCCAGAACAGCACGGCGTCCGGACCGACGCCCATTTGCCAATGGGACCAATCAGCGGAGACAACGCCGTAGAGGATGATCGCGGCGGCGCACGCGGCAACGGAGTACAGGTACAGGGCTGACGCGCGCTTGCCCATCTTCTGCCCCGGCTCCTTTGCGGCGTTTTCTCCCTCACTTGAGAGTGTGCCACGGCGCCTCCCGCCACGCGCGGGGGATGCCCGGGGTCCCCCGCTCCCCATGTGAGGGTTTCGGAAATCCCTCGGTTGGGGGCCCCCAGTTCCCTCGCTTGGGGGATTGAGCGGGCCTCCCGGCGGTTCATCATTGGGTTCCACGAAGCCAGCCCGTGCGGCACCGGTAGCCAGCTTCGATCGACAACCAGGAGGTCACGGCATGGCAGCGATGGTGAAGCGTATGGCCCCCAAGTTCATTGGCTTGGCGACGATCGCCGCCCTGTTCCTCGCTGGTGGTGGGAGCTTCAACAGCAACTAGGCGACCCAAAATTTAGTTCCAAGATCGGGAGGGGCATCGGAACGGTGGTGCGGAAGGATCGGCCGGCGAAGTCCATGGCGGTAACCCCCCGGCTGCTGCGGGAACTCACGGCAGATCCTCGGCGTCCCTTCGGTGCCTCCTCCCGTAGTACCGGCACGGCGGCCTGACCCGGGGCGTCCTCGAAAGGGGCACCCCGGGGCCCGCCTGCTGACGGCTTGAAGATTGTCCTGCCCCGGCGGGATAATTCGGCGCGTCATTTTTTCCTGGTTCTGGCACCGCGGACCTCTCCAACCCTGTAATATTCGGGCCGATCGCCGGGAACGTGAGGATCCCGGCCGATTCGGGAAAGGGGGGTCCCGCCATGATCGCGCCGAGCGAGACCGACTTTCTTCTACCGAAGGAGGTCGCTGCAATGCTGCATGTGTCTCCCAAGACGGTGGCGCGGTGGGCGACGCAGCAGAAGCTGCCGTACGTGAAGACCCTGGGAGGGCACCGGAGGTTTCCGGCCGACCAGATCCAGGCGTTGGTGCGCCGGCTTGCCGACGAGGGCAAGACCTTCGAGGAGACGCTGGGGGAGTAACAAGCCGGGTACGGGGGGCCAATGGGGGGCGGGCGTGCGGTAGCCTGTGCCGCTATGGCCCCCCCTTCCGACCCGCCCCGCTACGACCCCCAGAGCTTCGAGGAGCGCTGGGTTGCGACCTGGGAGCGGGAGGGAGCGCATGCGGCCCCCGAACACCCCGACCCGCGGCGCAAGCGGTACGTGCTCGAGATGTTCCCGTACCCGTCGGGCGACATGCACATGGGCCACGTGGAGAACTACTCCATCGCCGATGCCATCGCCCGGCAGTGGACCATGTTGGGCCACGACGTCCTGCACCCCATGGGCTACGACGCCTTCGGGCTGCCGGCCGAGAATGCCGCCATCTCGCGGGGCGTCCACCCCAAGGAGTGGACGTTTGCCAACATCGAGCGGATGCGCCGCTCCCAGATGCGCCTCGGCTTCTCGTACGACTGGGACCGCCAGGTCATCAGCGCCGACCCCGCTTACTACCGCTGGAACCAGTGGATCTTCCTCAAGCTGCTGGAGCGGGGACTCGCCTACCGCAAGACCGCGCCGGTGAACTGGTGCCCCGTCGACAAGACGGTGCTGGCCAACGAGCAGATCTCGGCCGGCGTCTGCTGGCGCTGCGGCTCGGTGCCGGAGGTGCGGGACCTGGCCCAGTGGTTCCTCAAGATCACCGACTACGCCGCGCGCCTCCTCGACGACATGGACATCCTCGACTGGCCCGACCAGGTGCTCGTCCAGCAGCGCAACTGGATCGGGCGCAGCAGGGGGGCCGAGGTGACCTTCGAGGTCGTCCCGACCCGCCCCACCGGGAGCAAGCTGCCGCCGGTCTCCTACCCCGTGTTCACCACCCGGCCGGACACGCTCTGGGGGGCCACGTTCTTCCTGCTGGCCCCCGAGCATCCGTTCGCGGCGGAGCTTGTCGCCGGGACCGAGTACGAGGCGCCGTTCACCAAGTTCCTCGCCGAGGTGCGGAGCCAGACGGAGGTGGAGCGGATGTCGTCGGAGCGGGTCCGCCACGGCATGGCGCTGCCCGCGGTGGCGGTCAACCCCGTCAACGGCGACGAGATCCCCGTGTGGACCGCCGACTACGTGCTCAGCCACTACGGCACCGGGGCGGTCATGGCGGTGCCGGCGCACGACCAGCGCGACTTCGAGTTCGCCCGTACCCATGCCATCCCGATCCGCGTGGTGGTGGAGCCCGAGGTCCCCGAGGAGCTCGACCCCGACACCATGACCGCCCCCTATCTCGGGCCCGGCGTGCTGGTCCATTCCGGTCCGTTCACCGGCACCGTGGTGTTCCCCGACACGGGAGTCGGGATCGACAAGGTCATCGCCTGGCTGGAGGCCGAGGGCAAGGGGAAAGGGTCCGTCAACTACCGGCTACGGGACTGGCTCATGTCCCGCCAGCGCTACTGGGGTACACCGATCCCCATCATCTACTGCCCCATCCACGGCGAGGTGCCCGTACCGGAGGAGGCCCTCCCCGTCCTGCTGCCGGACCAGGCCGACTACACACCCACCGACGACGCCGTGGGTCCGCTGGCCAACGCGACCGAGTGGGTCAACACCGTCTGCCCCCGTTGCGGAGGGCCGGCCCGGCGGGAGACCGACACCATGGACACCTTCTTCGACTCGTCCTGGTACTTCCTGCGGTTCTGTGACCCCCACAACGAGACGGCGCCCTTCACGCCCGAGGCGGTGGCCGCCTGGTGCCCCGTCGACCAGTACGTTGGCGGCATCGAGCACGCGGTCATGCACCTCATCTACGCCCGCTTCTTCGCCAAGGCCTTCCAGGACATGGGGATGCTGTCGTTCCCCGAGCCGTTCCTGCGCCTGTTCAACCAGGGCAGCATCAGCATGGGGGGCAAGGCGATGTCGAAGTCGCGCGGGAACGTCGTCGAGGCGTCCGCCGCGGCGGAGCGCTACGGGGCGGATTCCGCCCGGTTGTTCATCCTGTTCTGCAGTCCTCCCGGGGCCGCCTACGACTTCCCGGCCGACGGGCTGGAGGAGATCGGCAGGGTGGCGTTCTCGTGGCTGTCGCGGGTGTGGCGCGTGCTGTCGGACACCGCCCCGGACCCGGCGGGCCCGGTCCCGCAGGAACTGCAACGGGCGGTCCACAAGACGGTCAAGGCCGTCACCGACGACTTCGAGACCTTTAGTTTCAATACGGCCATCGCCCGGCTCATGGAGCTGCTCAACGCGTTCTCAAAGGCGGGAGGCCCCGTGCCGCGCCCGGCGGCCGAGACGTTCCTGAAGCTGCTGGCCCCCGTCGCCCCGTTCATCACCGAGGAGCTGTGGCATGGCTACGGCAACGAGGGCTCCATCCACAAGCAGTCCTGGCCCACCTACGACGAGGCGTTGCTGGCGGCCGAGCACGCGGTCATGGTGATCCAGATCAACGGCAAGGTCCGCGACACCGTCGAGGTGCCGGTGGGCATCACCTCCGAGGAGATGCAGGAGATCGCCCTGGACCGGGAGAAGATCGCCGCCGTGCTGGACGGGAAGGCCCCTACGAAGATCGTGACGGTCCCGCCCCGCCTGGTGAACCTCGTCGTCCCCTGACTTCTTCACCGGTGACACACGCCCCCCGGGACCGCCCGCTGCTCATCGTGAACACCGGCGAGGGGAAGGGCAAGTCGACGGCGGCATTCGGCGTCGTCCTGCGGGCCTGGGCTCGCGGTTACAAGGTGGGCGTCTACCAGTTCATGAAGTCTGGGAAGTGGAAAGTAGGGGAGGAGAAGGCAGCCCTCGCCCTCGGTGGCATCGTCTGGGAGAACATGGGCGACGGGTGGACCTGGACGTCACGTGATCTCGAGCAGTCCGCCGACCTTGCCCGGGAGGGCTGGGAGGAGGTGCGCCGGCGGATCGCGGATGAGACCTACGACCTGCTGGTCCTGGACGAGTTCACCTACCCGCTGACGTTCGGCTGGGTGCCGCTCGACGAGGTGATCGAGGTGCTGGCCAACCGCCCCGGCTTCCAGCACGTCGTGGTCACGGGCCGGGCCGCCCCGCAGGAACTGGTCGACATTGCCGACCTGGTGACCGAGATGCGGAAGGTGAAGCACCCCTACGACTCTGGGATCAAGGCCCAGCGGGGCATCGAGTGGTGAAACGAGGCTCGGGTTGGTCGACTGGGGTTGGTCGATTGGGGTCAGTCGGCTTGGTGCTTGAGAGCGGGCAGATCCCCTATCGAAGCGATCGTTTTCCTGGACAGTGGACAGATCCACACTCCCCCCTGACCTCGAGCGACCGGCTTGAGTGAATGCGACGATGAGGGGTGAAGCGGGCATGGGGGCCACGGGGTTTCGTAGTCCTCGAATAGGGTCGATTGCAGCAGTTCATTAGCAAGCAAGACTGTCGTTTTTGCTTGAGATGCATCGGCGATGAGCCAGAGATCCTGTGACCAGGGATAATCCCGGTGCTCGACGTGCACAAATGGAAAGCCGTCAGTATCGCGGCATGTGGTCAAGGCAATAGCCCTGGAGAGGTGACAGTTGAGATCGTGGGCCAAGAGCCTGACCGCTTCTACCAGGAGTTCGAACTCCCGTTCGGGACGCTCCCCGTCAGGAATTGACCAACGTTCAGGCACCTATGCCACCTACACCTAGACTCTGCACGTGATGCTACCACTGACCGTGACTATCTCGCCGCTCACAGCGCTGAACAGGTAGTCCCAGATATGCAGGTACAGGATATCCCCGGTTCCTATCCTGAACGTCTTCACAACAGTACCGCGAAGATGATGCACGTACGTGCCCAGGAATAGTATATTGTTACTCCCTTCCACTCTTCTACGTACGTTAAGAGTACATCGTGGACGGGGGTGCCCGCAAGAGGCAACACGCTTCTACGCATGTCACCGAAGAAGAGCGAGGAGTCTCCGAGCAACTTTGCTCCAAAACGCCCGATAATGGTCACTTTTGGAGCAGAGTTCTGGAGGTCAGTCGATCTCCAGGGTGCCGCCCGCCCGCCAGTAGAAGCCGTCGGCCCGCTCCATGAGGCCCTCGTCGATCAGGTACCGCCGCAGGGCGGCGACGTCGGGGTGCACGGGCGCCAGCAGGTTGTTGACCTCCGCCTCCGAGTAGCGGTGGCCGGGCTCGAACATCTGGACGAGGTGATCGAGCACGATCCGGCGCTTGGCGGCCTTGGCGGGGATCACCTTGAGCCGGCCGTCCTTGAGGAAGTGGCCGAGAATGACGTCGGGGACTACTTCGGGTGGGTCTTCAGCCATTCCGCCTCGGCCCTGCCCAGTTCGGTGGAGGGTTCGCCGGCCTCATAGAACTCCAGCGTCATGCGGTGCCAGTTGGCGGTGGCGCCGAGCTGGGCCAGCACGGCGAAGAGGCCCAGCTCCAGGCGGTAGAGCAGGATCCCCCACCGTGGGAGGTTCAGCTGGCGCAGGAACGACCACCACGGGTTGCGGGGGTCGAGCATGGTAGCGGTCCGCTGGGCGATGAACTCCCGGGTGAAGGTGTAGTCCCGGTCCTCGGCGATCGGATCGAGCACCAGCCGGACCCAGTCGTAGAAGCGCTGGGGGTCGATCTGGGCGGGCTTGGTGACGTACCGCATGGAGACGGCGTTGCGGTAGACGCCCTCGACGTCGCCGTCGCGCAGCGCCAGGAACGCACCCAGGAGGAAGGGGCTCATCCGGGAGTCCAGGTTGCAGGCGAGGCCGAAGTCGAAAAAGGCCATGCGGCCGTCGTCCATCAGGAAGTAGTTGCCCGGGTGGGGGTCGGCGCTGGTGAAGCCGTAGCGGTACAGCGAACCGTAGTAGAAGCGGAAGAGTATCTCGCCCACCCGGTCCCGCTCCGTCTGGTCCGCCTTCATGATCTCGGCGAAGGGCCGGCCCCGAGCCCGTCCCATGGTCAGGATCCGCTCGGTTGAAAGCTCCGGGATCGACCGGGGCACCCAGACGAACGGGTGGTCCTCGTAGCGGTCGGCGAGGGTGTCCATGTTCTCGGCCTCCAGGAGGTAGTCGCACTCCTCCAGCAGGCGGGCCCGCATCTCCTCCAGGGCGTCGGCGGCGTCGAGCCCCGGGGCGAGGAGGGGCATCAGGGGCTTGACCGCGGTCGTCACCGCCAGGTCGGAGCGGATGGCGTCCTCGATGCCCGGGTACTGGACCTTGACCGCCACCTCCTGGCCCCCCTTCGTCGTCGCCAGGTGGACCTGGCCGAGGCTGGCAGCGGCGAGCGGTTCCTCGACGAAGGTGGCGAACACGTCGCTGGGGTCGGCACCGAACTCGTGGCGGAAGACCTCCCCGACGAGCTCGGCCTTCATGGGCGGGGCGTCGTCCCGCAGGGAGCCGAGCACGTTCTGGTACATGTCCCGGACCTCGGGGGGCAGCACCCCGGCATCGATGAACGAGGCGAGCTGGCCCAGCTTCATCGACGTGCCCTTCAGCCTGCCGAGCGTTTCCACGAGGTCCTCGGCGGTCGCGAGGTGGAGGTCCTCGAGCAGCTTGGCGGGCGAGTCCTTGCCCATGAGGGACCGGGGGCCGAGCATGGCGAGGCGCATCGAGCCCTTCAGGGAGGTGGCGGCCAGCCGGCTGAACCGCCCGACCATACCGGTGGGCACGGCGCTGTGCGGCTCCTTGCCCTTGGGCCCCGCCGGCTCCCGCGGCTGCGGCTTCGCAGCCCCGTCTGGCCGAGGTGGCTCCCCACTCGACTCCCGTGACCGCTGTGCAGCGGACGTGTGGGAAGGGGTGGGCTTCTTCGGGTTTCTCGGGTTTTTCGGATGACCGGTATCCGTCACGCCCCCAGGCTACCGCGGGCCGGGCACCCGCAGAGCTTTGAGCGATCCGGCTTCGGCGCCTCGCTCCGCACGAGGTCGACGAACTCCTGCCCACCCTTGTCATTCCCCTAAGGCCGGCCAAGGAGGCGTTTCGGGAACCTGCGGGGATCGAGCCCCGGCCGAGGCGGTCTCCCGGGGCATCGAGCTGCACCAGGCAGCCAGGAAGCCATCCTCTGGGCGACCCCACGCCGGACACCCATTTCATCTTCGTATTGTAATTGTAGACATGAACGGAAGCCCGAAGCGTCGCGCGGACATCCAGGGGGTTGGCCCGAAGCGGCATTGGTAACCTAGTGGGCACCACCCAGCACAGGTGATAGTCTCCTTGACAGCGAGCGGGTAAGCGAGGGAATCGAGCCGGTGGCTATTCAGATCTACAATACCCTTACTCGGTTGAAGCAAGAGCTAACGACGCTCGACCCTTCCGAGTTAAAGCTCTTCGTCTGCGGACCGACGGTTTACGATTACAGCCACTTGGGCCACGGTAAGACGTACACCCAGTTCGACTTCGTTGCGCGCTACCTGGTCTTCCGCGGGTACGAGGTCTTCTATCTGCAAAACATCACCGACGTGGACGACAAGATCATTCAGCGGGCTCGCTCCAAAGGCGTTGAACCAAGGGAGCTGGCGGCGGAATTCGAAGGCTACTACCTGGAGGACATGCGTGCTCTACATAACACGAGCGTCACCGAATACGCCAGGGCACACGACTTCATTGACCAGATCGTCAGCCAGGTCAAGAGACTGGCGGACAAGGGGTACGCCTATAGGATCCCTGACGGCTGGTACTTCGACCTGAGCCGGTTCCCAGGTTATGGAAAGCTCTCTCGTAGGACGGTGGTTCAAGCTGACGATGCGTTGTCGCGCGTCGACGAGAATCCTGACAAAAGGAACCCAGGCGACTTCTGTCTCTGGAAAATGCGGAAGCCAGATGAGCCGTTTTGGACCACAGACTTGGGCGAGGGCAGACCCGGCTGGCATATCGAGGACACGGCGATCACGGAGTCTGTCTTCGGGCCTCAGTACGACATCCACGGCGGGGCGGTAGATCTGATTTTCCCTCATCACGAGGCTGAGATTGCCCAAATGGAGGGTGTCTCCGGCTTGGAGCCAATGGTCAATGCTTGGATGCACACGGGCTTTCTGAGAACCATCGGAGCTCGCATGGCGAAGAGCGCTGGAAACTTCGTTACGATCCGGGAGGCGCTGTCCCAGTATGACTACCGCGTTCTGAGGTACTTCTTTCTCAGCCATCACTATAGGAGCGCCATCGACTTCGGTTCGCACACACTTGAAAATGCGGCAAACGCCCTTAGCCGAATTGACAGTTTTAGCCGAAGTATATCCCCCTTAACGGACGATCCCGATAGTGGTGACCTTGTGAGCCATTACCGTGAGGCCATTCTTGAGCGGCTGGACGACGACTTCGATACCCCCGGGGCCCTCGCCGCGCTGTTCGACTTCATTCGGGAGCAGAATCGACGGGGCAATCCGGGGTGGCGAGTCTTCGCCCTCCTACATGAACTTAATAGCTGTTTTGACTTCATGAATCTTGCTCAGCCTGACCTGGACGCTCTCGTAAAGGAACAGGTGGAACGCCGTGAGAACCTGAGAAGAGAAAGGCGATTCCAAGAGGCTGACCAGATTCGTGACCGCCTCCGTGCGGACGGCATCCAGCTTGAGGACACGTTGGAGGGGGTCAGGTGGTGGAGGGACAACGCGCACAGTCCCGAACTGGAATCGTAGTTCTGTAGAGGAGACGAAATTTATGGCACACTCCTTTGCGCGCCTGCGTGAGCACTTTCTGCCAGCGCACCTGACCGCTGGTTTGATCTCGGCTTTCAGGAATGGGCCGGCGCGAGAACGCAGCTACCAGGGTCTGGTCGATAAATCTCTGCGAGAGTGCCAATTCGTTGAGGCTCTACAGGATCTATCACGCGACCTTGAGAGCTTCGTCGTTCCGGCGATCGAACATGACTACGGGGTCGCTGGCGGTCGCGTGAATCCGCCAGTTATGGTATATCGATATCCTCTTGGAGTCGGCTTCACTGCCCACCACGATCGGGTGACTCCGATAGAGCTTGCCAGAGCCAAGGACAATGGGCAGCCGGTGGTAGGGGGCGAATTCACGTCCGTGGTGTTCCTGAATGACCCGCATGAGTATGGGGGCGGTGAACTCTATTTCCCGGATCATGACTTGGAGTTCAAACCCGCGAAGGGGTCCCTGGTTGTTTTCCCGGCGACGGAAGAATTCATCCATGGCGTCGCAGCGGTGACTTGGGGTGAGCGGCTTACCGTCGTGGCGAGAGTGGATGTTCAACGCACGTAGCCGCACTGGCCCGAGACCGGATGCTGGAAGAGAGCCGGCGTGAAGAGTGCTAGGGGGCCGTGGCGAGAGGAGATCCAAGCGTCAAACATCAGATCGATCTTGCGGCCTGCTCTTATCGAATATCTTGAGGCCTTCGAGCATCGGCCGTCGGTCGAAGGCTTGGTCCTGCTCGGGGGGGCCTCGTCGTGCCAGGGTCGAGCAGTTCTGGACGAATATTCGGACTTGGACGCCGCAGTCTTCATATCCATACCCGCAGCAACCCCATGGGTGGGTCAGCAAAATTCAGTCAGGACGTTTCTCAACCAATCTCAGAATCTTTTGCCCCCGTGGCTACCTCCCTTCCAGCTGGCCATCCCCTGCCCAGGGACCAAGGCTGGCGAGATCAGCTTGGACCTCCACCAGCTCATTGTCGAACTTGAGGAAGACGACGCCAGGGTCTGGGATGAGGGGTGCCGCCAAGCCTACTCAGAGACAGGCGAGATCATCTTTGATCGGTCGGGTCGGGTGGGTCGCATTATCGCGCGCAAGACCGAGTGGGATGAAGACGAGGCGTGGCGAACTCTGATTCGGGTTATTGGGCAAATCTACTGGTGCGGCTGCGTGAACCCGCCCCGGCAGCTCGCACGTGGGTTGCCTGATCATGCCCATGATCTCCTCAACGAAGCTCTGGATGGCATCATTCATGTCGCTTATATCGCTAATCGGCGTTATCGTCCTCATCGGAAATGGCGGCTGCGTGAATCTTTTTCGTTGCCGTCGCTGCCCCCAAGGTTCAAGGAGCGAGTCTTGGAGGCCCTCGTGATACGAGACCTTGAGCCCGCTCATGTTGGAAGCCGCATCCATCTCGTGACCGACTTGATTACCGACGTGACCGAGCTGGCTTCGCGGTTCTGGGAACTCCCGGAGGATTGCTACAACGCGGCCTGTCAGTTCTCCTACGACGACCGCCAGCTTCGGCGCCCAACTGATCAAGCAACGAATCGCCCTCGGTCGAAGGCTGAGGGCCGTAGCAACATCCAATGAGGCCAGGGTAGATTTGGTGGAATCGAAGAAAGAGGGGCCGTTATGCTACTCGACGTTCAATCTTCAGCTGATCAGATTCATGACGACGGATTAGTCTTGGTTCCAATTACGGTATCCGGCGCGCGGGGTGCACCCAACCCGACTACCGGCGGGATGTGTCATCGCCCACGGACCCCTTCCCCCAAGCCCACGTGGAGTCTGAAGGTCCATCCTGCAACTCGATACCAATCCTTCTGAGAGCACCTCGTATCTGATCCGCGCAAGACCACTCCAGCGACCCTCTAAGTTGCCCACGAATCTCAACAAGCTCCTCGATGAGGGTCACGAGGCTTTGCTCAGATTCAGCGGCGGCCTGCGCCAGGTTGCTCAGGTGCAAGAGCGTTTGCTCTACCAATGCATTTGTCCGCACGGAACCGTAGGCGGCAACGGCCCGTGCGCCCTGATCGGCCAGGGCTCCCAGGCCCATTTGAGTCAGATGCCCAACGTCCTCGTGAGGATCGGATGCGAATTGATAGGGTCTTTCCTTGTGCCCGGCTTTCGCTGTCAAGTCCTGCCGGGTGCGAGACTCAGTCTGCTCTCCTTCGTCGCGCCGGCCAGACCAGGCAACTTCTCGGAGGTCGAGGCGTTTGCCGGCAGGCACAACTATCTTTTGGGCGCCTCTTCCAATCGTGACGACGCCGCGCCCCATGACCGTCATGATTCCTTGTCGTTCGTCGATGATGCAGCCTGTGTGTTCGTCTACACCCAGGATACGAACATCCGGGGGCAACAATTGCTCCATGGTCGAGAAGCGATTCTGGCCTAGGTAACAGAACCGGGTATCGAAGTCCTTGCCTTCGCTGTTGTTGTAGTGCGGGACAACTGCAACCCGAAGAGACGCGTGGGCAAGGAGGTCCAGCCCTTCCATCCAGTGCAACTCTTCGCCCACCTTGAATATCTCGTAAACGGGCAGGGCAAAAGCCCCAAGCGTGATGGCTGCCGCGCTGGCGAACATCAAGCAACCTCCATCGTTGAGGATTTGCTGAAGGATGGCTGGGATTTCCGTTGCCCGCAATGCACGGAGAGCGAACGAAGGGCTCCCCGGCCCGGCAAGAACATAGTTGGCCTGCCTAAGGGCTGCAAGAAATCGACCCCGCGTCGCCGGCTCCAGATAGTCTCGCCAGGAGAGTACTGCGATTTCGAGGTCAAAGGAGTCCCGAAAATACGACTTGGCGCGCTCCCCCAACTGATCCACGTTCTGCTGAAAAGCCGCTGGAACGTCCAGGAACACCGGACGGATCGTGGCGAGAGCAGAGAACAGCGCCTGATGGAGTGGTCGGAGTGACTTAAGCAACTCTCCTGAGCCCGCAATAGCTATCATTGAGCGCACATCCGCCTGGGTGTCCCCGATCTTCCGTGCCGTGGAACGGCGAAGAGTTCCGCCGAACGGGCCGAAGACTTGGCGGCCAGAGGCGCAACGTTCGCCCATCGCTCATCGTGTACAAGGGTATAGCAGTCCCGGCCCTGCCCAGCCACCCTGACACACTGGCGTCATCGGATCCGGCGAAAGACCAGCCACGTTGTGTCGACGATGCGGCGCACCGAGGTTCTCAGGCCTCGTAACGCTTGCAGGGCCTCCTCCAGGGCATTCCAGCCCACGAGTGCACTTGACCCGGACCTGGTATGCGGAGCAGCCCGCAGCGCAGCCAGATCGCCAGGTGGGGATTCCTGGTCCGACAAGGATTTACCTTGGCCAAGCTCTGGGTCGTGTGCGGGGCGGGTTTGAGGGAATGGCTACGTTACGAGAGGACGAATAGACGCTCGGGCGGCCGTCCGGTCAGAAGCGAGGAGAAAAAGGGCCTCATGAGTCCCAAAAGGATCTCGGTTCTTCGGTACGGGTCGCTCAGGCGGCCGGGGCGCCAGGCTCAAATACGGGGAGCGGATATAAATGACTGGTGACGACAGAGACCCCACGCCTCACACAGTTCTCCCACGGCGCCGGCTGAGCCTGCAAGCTCGGTCCCGGTGACCTGGCGCAGGTCCTGCGCCGCTTCGGAGAGCACCACCGCAGCGAGGACCCGAACCTCCTGCTGGGCCTCGACGCGCCCGACGACGCCGCCGTCTACCGGATCAGCGACGACCTGGCGCTCCTGCTGACCATCGACTTCTTCACCCCCATCGTCGACGACCCCTACCTCTGGGGGGCCATCGCCGCCGCCAACGCCTTCAGCGACTGCTACGCCATGGGCGGCCGCCCGGTGCTCGCCCTCAACCTGCTCGGCTGGCCGGAGCACCTCGACTTCGACCTGCTGGCGCTGGTCCTCGAGGGCGGTGCCGACAAGGCGACCGAAGCCGGCGCCTCGGTCGTCGGCGGCCACACGGTGGAGGACCAGGAGCCGAAGTACGGGATGGCCGTGACGGGCATGGTCCACCCCGACCGTCTGGTGCGGTCCTCGGCGGCGCAGCCCGGCCTGTCCCTCGTCCTCACCAAGCCGCTGTCGATGGGCATCGTCTCCACCGCCATCAAGCGGGACCGGGCGCCTGCGGGCCTGGTCGAGCAGGCGACCGCCATCATGGCCACGCTGAACGGCCCGGCCGCCGAGGCGATGCTCGAGGCGGGGGTGGAGGCCGCCACCGACGTGACCGGGTTTGGGCTGCTGGGCCACCTCAACAGCGTGGCGAGACTCTCCGGCATCTCGGCGGAGATCTGGTCCGAGGCGGTCCCCGTGCTCGACGGCGTGGCGGACCTGGCGGCCGAGGGCCTGGTGCCCGGCGGCACCCGGCGCAACGCGTCGTACTATTCCCCCTTCGTGGACTTCGACCCCAGCATCGGCGAGACCGAAAAGACGCTGCTGTTCGACGCCCAGACCTCGGGCGGGCTGCTCATCGCTGTCGACCCCGCGGCGGAGGCCGCGCTGGTCGAGGGGTTGCGGCGGCGGGGGACCCCGGCCTCGGCGGTCATTGGCAGGACGGTCGCCGGGGAGCCGGGCCGGATCACGGTGAGGCCGGCGCCGTGAGGACCCTCGTCATCCCGAAGGACGTCTACGACGGCATGGTGGCTCACTGCGAGGAGGGTATGCCGAACGAGGCGTGCGGCTTCATTGGCGGCAAGGTCAGCGACAAAGAGAGCGTGGCGTCCAAGCTCTACCCGATGACTAACGCGGCGGCGTCCCCCGTCTTCTACCGCCCCGACGACCGGGAGATGCTGTTGGCGCTGAAGGACATGGACGACAACGACCTCGACGTCGCCTCGATCTTCCACTCCCACGTGGCGACGAGGGCCTACCCGTCCCCGACGGACATCCGGGAGGCGCACTACCCGGACGCCGTCTTCGTCATCGTCTCCTTTGAGGACCGCGACAACCCGTACGCCAGGGGCTTCCTCATCCACAAACAGGACTGGCGAGACGCCACCGGCGAGGTCGAGGAAGTCGAGCTGGTCCTCGAGTAGTCGGGCGCCATGCCCCACTGCCGTGTTCCACGTCGGAGGGAATCGCGGGGCGCCAGCTGTGGTTGTACCTCCGCGGAGGATATGACCATGATCGAGACAAGCACTCAACCAAGCACGTTTTCCATAGCCCCGGCCACCGGCGTGGGCGCCGTTCATCTCGGCGTCACCGGCGGGGAGGTCGCCAAGGCCTTCTACAAGGACGTTGTCGGACTGACCCTGCTCTCGGAGACGGAGGAGGAGCTGCGATTCGGCTCTGCGGCCGGCCGTGAGCTCGTTGTGCTCGTCCCCGGCTCCAGCCGGCCGGTCGTCGAACGGCGCACCGGGCTGTACCACCTCGCCCTGCTGGTCCCCGACCGACGGGAACTGGCACGGGTCATCCGGCGCCTGTCCTGGCTCCGGTACCCGAACTCGCCGACCGACCACACGATGACGAAGTCCGACTACCTGTGGGACCCGGACGGCAACGGCATCGAGATCTATACCGAGAGCCCCGAGGACGGCTTCTTCGGCATGGAGAACGGCACGTTCATTGCCCGAGACACCGCCGGGAACCTGCGGTCGGGCCGGGACCCCATCGACCTCGAGGAGCTGTTCGGGCACCTGCAGCCCGGCGACGGCCTCGATGCGCCGATGCCGGCCGAGACGAGGATGGGCCACGTTCACCTCCACGTCCGGGACGTCCAGGAGGCTGTGGACTTCTACCACGGGCTCGTCGGCTTCGACGTGATGGGGATGGCGCAGCGGTGGGGAGCGGCATTCGTCTCCGCGGGCGGCTACCACCACCACCTTGGCCTCAACACCTGGGCGGGCGAGGGGGCGCCGCCGCCTCCGGTCGATGCCGCAGGGCTGCGCCACTACACGATCGAACTCCCCGACGAGCCGTCGCTGGCCGAGGTCGCAGGCCGTCTCGGCCGCACCGGGGTCAGCCTGGGCGAGCACCCCGATGGCGGCTGGTGGCTTCAGGACCCGTCAGGTAACCAGATCCACCTGACCGTGCGCTGACCACAGGGCGTAGCCGAGCCGGGCCAGGCCCCCGCCGAAGACGAACGCGCCGATGATGCGCAGGAACCAGGGGGCAGGCCCCAGTGGAGCCACGGGGGCGCTGAAGAGAAGCACGCCGACCATCACCGCGATGGCCCCGTCTCTCGGGAGCACCCTTGCCCGCAGGGTCGCCCATCCGAGCAGGACGTAGCCGATCGCCAGGATGGCATAGGTGGCGTCGATGGCGAGGCGAGGGCCCAGGCTGCGGAACATGGGCCCGTTGGCGGCGACAAACGCCGGGTCGGCCTTGGCGATGGCCGGCCAGAGGAATGCGGTGATCATCCCCGTCCCGACGAACATGGCGGTGCCGGTGAAGGCCACGGCGAAGGCGACGACGCCCAGCCGGCCCGCCGCCTCCCGCTGGCGGGCGCCGAGGCCGAGCAGCCCGAAGAGGGCGAACAGGGCCCCCAGGAAATGAAAGGTGTGCGCCGGGAACCACCGCACGCTGAGCGGCGCCTGCGCACCGGCGAGCTCACCGTAGGGGTGGAGGACAAGGAACAGGACGAAACTGCATCCCGCGAGGATCAGGGCGAGGCCGCAAATCTGCACGAACCGGCAGGTTCCTGCCGGGCCTGAGGCACCGAGGCCTGAGCTGTGCTCCGCACGAGCCCTCCGCCATAAGGCGCTCGATTGAGATGGTCTTGTATTCTGTGAGTATTAGACAATTCTGCGGGCAATGCAAGAGGGCGAAGGAACCATTTCCAGGCACGAATAGCGCCGGGCTGGTGGTATCGTCGTGACCCATGCCAGTCAAGGTGCGCATCCCCGCTGTGCTCCGTCCCCAGGTGGGGGGCCAGAGTTCCGTCGAGGCGTCCCCGGGCAGGCTGCGTGACGTGGTCGGCGAACTTGTCGGTGCCTACCCCTTGCTCGCCGAGGAGCTGCTCGGCGAAGAGGGTCAGCTGCACCGCTTCGTGAACGTCTACATCAACGACGAGGACATCCGGTACCTCGACGGGCTCGACACCAAGCTCGGCGACGGCGACGTCCTCTCGATCCTGCCTGCCGTCGCCGGCGGATCCGGCTAGACAGTTCTTCCTCAGGTGCGCTTCGACGACATCACCGGGCTCGTCGGCAATACCCCCCTCGTCGGTATCTCCAGCCTTTCCCCCAAACCGGCAGTCCGGATCTGGGCCAAGCTCGAGGGGCAGAACCCGACGGGGTCGCTGAAGGACCGCATCGTCCGGGCGATGCTGGATGCGGCGGAGCGCTCCGGCACGCTGACACCGGAGCGGATCCTGCTGGAGCCCACGTCCGGCAACACCGGTATCTCACTCGCCTTCCTGGCCTGCCGCCGGGGGTACCGCCTGGTGTGCGTCATGCCCGAGACCGCCTCGGCGGAGCGCCGCCAGCTCATCCAGGCCTACGGGGGGGAGATCCGGCTCACCGAAGGTGAGTTCGGGTCCAACGGCGCCATCGAGGTGGCGAAGAAGATGGCCGACGAGGATCCCCGGTACCTCATGCTCTACCAGTACGGCAACGAGGCCAACCCGGCGGCGCACTACGGGACCACCGCCCCCGAGATCGTCCGGGACTGCCCCGAGATCACTCCCGACGTCCAGGTCATCGCCGCCGAGCCGGAGCAGGGGGACCTGGTGTACGGCCTGCGGTCGCTCGACGACGGCTTCGTGCCGCCCGTGTTCGACTCCAGCGTGCTTCACGGGCGCATCAAGGTGCGGTCGAACGACTCCGTCAACCTGACCCGCCAGGTGCTCGAGAAGGAGGGCATCTTCTGCGGGATCTCGTCCGGGGCGACGGTGCACGTCGCCCGCCGGATCGCGCAGAGGATCGACGCCGGCGACATCGTCTGCCTCTTCGCCGACGGGGGCTGGAAGTACCTCTCCACCGAGATCTGGACCAAACAACTCGAGCAGGCCGCCGAAGACGTCGAGTACATGCCGTGGTAGGGGGGCCCGGCGCCCCCACCGGCGCCCCCGGCGCTTCGGCGCGGGTTCCGGCGCGGGCCGAAGCGGAGCGGCCGATCGCCGTCTTCGACTCGGGTGTCGGCGGCCTGACCGTCGTGCGGGCGCTCGAGGAGCTGCTGCCCCAGGAGCACCTGGTCTACTTCGGTGACACGGCCCGGTCCCCCTACGGACCCCGATCGGTCGAGGAGGTCCACAGCTTCGCGTTTCAGATCATGGATCAGATGGTCCGCCGTGACGTGAAGATGCTCGTCATCGCCTGCAACGCCATGACGGCCGCCGCCTACGAGGAGGCGAGGGACACCTACGACATACCCGTCATCGGCGTCATCGAGCCGGCGGTCCGCTCCGCGGTGCGGGCCACCCACAACCGCAAGATCGGCGTCCTGGGCACCCCGGTGACCATCGGCAGCGGCGAGTACCAGCGGGCGCTGTCGGCCACCGGTCGCCAGGTCGAGGTCTTCTGCCAGCCCTGCCCGGCCTTCGTCGACCGGGTCGAGGGAGGGGATCTCTTCTCCGAGGAGCTGATCGGGCTGGCCGAGGGATACCTCGCCCCCTTGCTGGCGGCCGACGTGGACACGTTGATCCTGGGATGCACCCACTACCCGCTGCTGAAGGGCGTCCTGCACTGGGTGACCAAGGGGGACGTGGAGCTGATCTCCTCCGCGGAGGCGGTCGCCCGGGATGTCTACGCCCGGCTCGTCTCCGAGGGTCTCCTGCGCCGGGTGAAGGAGCTGGGCACCCGGCGCTTCATGGTCTCAGGTGACCCCGAGCAGTTCCGGGCGGTAGGGTCTCGCTTCCTGCCGGAACTGAGGGAAGTGGAGGCCGTGCCGTGGGCGTGAGGGAGTCGAGATGCCGGTCGCTGTAACCGTGCTGGGGGGGAGCGGGACCTTCCCCGCGCCGGGAGCTGCCTGCTCGGGCTACCTGTTCCGGTCGGCGAACACCAACCTCTGGGTGGACATGGGGCCCGGGACGTTTCCCAACCTCCAGAGCCACCTCGATCCTGCGGACGTGCACGCGATCGTGCTGACGCACGTCCACCTCGACCACATCACCGACTTCCTGCCGTACACGTACTGGAAGCGCTTCGGGCCGGGCAAGGAGGCGCCGCCGATCGACGTCTACGCCCCGGCCGGGACCGGGGAATTCCTCGGCCACCTCGCCGGGGGGGACCCCACGTACGAGGGCCACGTCAACTTCAAGGAGATCGACTCCACCCTGATCGAGACCATCGGCGACTTCGAACTGCGCTTCTGCAGGACCCGGCACCCCGTCGAGACGTACGCCATCCGGGCGCTGGCCAGCTCCCAGACCATCGTCTACACCGCCGACACCGGCCCGAGCCGGCCGGTGACGGATTTCGCCTGGGGAGCGAACCTCCTGATCGCCGAGGCGAGCTTCCAGCAGACCACCAAGGAGGGCGCCGACCTGCACATGACCGCGCAGGAGGCCGGCCAGATGGCGGCCCAGGCCCAGGTGACGCAGCTGGCCCTCACCCACATCGTGCCCGGGCTGGACCCCAAGGTCAGCATCGAGCAGGCCGCACGGGAGTACCGGGGCGAGATCCACGCGACTTCCGACAATTTACGGATTGTCGTCTACTGACGAAGGGGGGTTCGGGGGGAGTAGCAGCCCCCAAAGAGAGCCACTCGGCGCTAGAGGCTGCGATCCCCCTGAAGAGAGGAACGAGGGGGGTTCGGGGGGAGTAGCAGCCCCCCGGAGAGAGCCGCCCGGCGCTAGAGGCTGCGATCCCCCTGAAGAGGGAAACGCTGTAGGGTCGCGCGGATGAAGCGAACCGACGGGCGCGCCCCCGACGAGCTCCGCCCGATCTCGGTCACCCGTGGATACACGGAGTTCGCGGAGGGCTCGGCCCTCTACGCCGCCGGGCGGACCCGCGTGCTGGTCACTGCCTCCGTCGAGGACAAGGTCCCCGACTTCCTCCGGGGCTCCGGCAAGGGCTGGGTCACCGCCGAGTACTCGATGCTGCCCCGGGCCACCGAGACGCGCACCCCGCGCGAAGCCGCCAAGGGGCGCCAGAGCGGGCGGACCCAGGAAATCCAGCGCCTGATCGGCAGGTCGCTCAGGGCGGTCACCGACCAACGTGTCCTGGGGGAGCGGACGATCTGGATCGACTGCGACGTGCTCCAGGCCGACGGTGGCACCAGGACCGCATCGATCTCCGGTGCCTACCTCGCCCTGGCGGACGCCTGCGGGCTCCTGGTGGAGCGAGGCAAGCTCCCCCGGTCCCCCCTGCGGGAGGAGGTTGCCGCCATCAGCGTCGGCATCATCGACGGGGTGCCCTGCCTCGACCTCTGCTACACGGAGGATTCGACGGCCCAGGTCGACCTCAACCTCGTGATGACCGGGTCCGGCGGCTTCGTGGAGTTGCAGGGCACGGCCGAGGGGATGCCGTTCACACCCGAGGAACTCCAAGCGATGCTGGACCTCGGGCGGAAGGGCGTCGAGGAGATCGTCGCCACGCAGCGCCGCATTCTGGAGACGTGAAGGCAGGAGACACCGTGGTGATCGCCTCGACCAACCCGGGCAAGATCGCCGAGGTGCGCCACATTCTGGCCGGGCTGCCGCTGGTCCTGGCGTCCCGGGACGAGGTGGGAGGCTGGCCCGAGATCGAGGAGACCGGCGACACCTACCTCGCCAATGCCCTGCTCAAGGCCCACGCGGTGAGCGCGATCACCGGCCTGCCCGCCCTGGCCGACGACTCGGGGATCGAGGTGGACGCCCTCGGCGGGGAGCCGGGTGTCCGGTCGGCCCGCTACGCCGGTGAGCAGGCGACCGACGAGGACAACAACGCCAGGCTTGTCGCCTCCCTCGAGGGGATTCCGCCCCAGCGGCGGGGTGCCCGGTACCGCTGCGTCGCCGTGCTGGTGACGCCCGACGGGGAGGAGATCGCCGGGGTCGGTTCGTGCGAGGGACGGATCGGCGACGAGCCCAGGGGGTCCGGTGGCTTCGGCTACGACCCCTGGTTCATCCCCGAGCATGAGTCCCGCACCATGGCGGAACTCACGGCCAAGGAGAAGCACGCCATCAGCCACCGGGGCAAGGCCCTCCGTGGCCTTGCGGAGAAGCTGCGGAATCTCTGAGTCCACTGCGGTCCAGCCAGGAAAGGAGGCAGGTATGGCTGACAAAAAGGGCGTCGTAGGGGAGTTCAAGGAGTTCCTGCTCCGGGGCCATGTCGTCGACCTTGCCGTGGCGGTCGTCATCGGCGCCGCGTTCGGGGCGGTGGTGAAGGCATTCGTCAGCGACATCCTGACGCCGCTGGTCGGCATCCCCGGGAAGGCAGACTTCTCGTCGCTCCATTTCACCATCCGTGGCAGCACGTTCCAGTACGGGGACCTCATCAATACCGCGATCACGTTCTTCTCCGTCGCGGCTGCGGTGTTCTTCTTCGTCATCAAGCCGCTCAATGTCCTTGCCGCACGGCGCAACAAGGGCGTGCCCGAGCCGGAGGTGACCACGCGACCGTGCCCGGAGTGCCTCAGCGACATCCCGAAGGAGGCCCGCCGGTGCAAGTTCTGCACGGCGTCGGTGGAGCCGGTGCAGCCCGTGCAGCCTGCGGAGCCCGTGCAGCCCGTACAGCCGGCGGAGCCGGTGGCGGCGGACTGAGCAGGTCGGCCCTCAGGTCCTGGTACGAGCCGCGGCGGGAGGCGTTCCCTTGGCGTGCCCAGCCCGAACCGTACGGAGTCCTCGTCTCGGAGGTGATGCTCCAGCAGACCCAGGTGAGCCGGGTGGTCCCCGCCTACCGACGGTTCCTCACCCAGTTCCCGACGCCGGCGGCGCTGGCCGCCGCCCCGCTCGCCGACGTCCTGCGGGCTTGGAAGGGACTCGGCTACAACCGCCGCGCAGCGGCCCTGTGGCGGGCGACGGGCGTCATCGTGGCCGAGCACGGCGGCGTCGTGCCATCGGACCCGGCCGCGCTTGCTCGCCTCCCGGGGGTCGGCCCCTACACCGCGGCGGCGGTCGCCTCCTTCGCCTACGGGGCTGCGGTCCCGGCCATCGACACCAACGTCCGCCGGGTGGTGGCCCGGCACCGACTCGGCATGGAGACGGCCGGCGCTGCGGATGTCCGCCGTGCCGCCGGGGCGTGGCTCGACAGGTCGGACCCCGGCGCCTGGAACGCTGCGCTCATGGACCTGGGCAGGGAGGTGTGCCGGCCGGAACCGCTCTGCACCGCCTGCCCTCTCCGGAGAGGCTGCCGCTACCGCACGAATCCCCGGGCGGTCAAGCCCCCGGGGCGAACGGCGGAGGCCTTCGAGGGCTCGATGCGCCAGTTGCGAGGGCGGATCGTCGATGCCGTCCGGGAGGCCCCGAGCGCACGGGTCGCCGACCTGGCCGCCCGGTGGGGCGAGCCGCCTGAACGGGTCGCGGCAGCGGTGGGTGCCCTGTCGGCCGAGGGCCTGATCCGGTCCGGCCCCGGGGGCCGCATCTCCCTGGGCGATGGAACCTGAGGAACCTGTTACTGCTGTGAAGCGTGTGAAAAAATCGTTGTCCAGCAACAAAAAGTTGTCACGCTTCTCATGCGGTAGGTTGTGTCCGTGAGAGCCGAGAACCGCTCAGTGGTCCGGCGTCGCCTGCCGGACAACCTCCTCCTGCCCATCGGCGACGGCGCGGTGTTCGTCGTCTTCACCGTCGTTGGGCTCATGTCGCACAAGGACAGCTTCACGCCCTACCACTTCCTGCGGAACTTCATCCCCCTGACACTGTCGTGGTATCTGATCGCCGTCATCCTGGACACATACGGGCGTGGTGGGGTGATCCGGATAGCTGCCAACTAGCTCCTCGCCCTGGTGGCCGGGGTTGCGATCCGGACGTGGTGGGTCGGCACTCCCAACGGCAGGGATCTCTGGGTCTTCCTGACGGTGGCCCTCGTGACCAACGGCGCCTTCCTGCTCCTCTGGCGCCTCGCCGCCTCCCGCCTAATGGCTGGTGGCGCTCGTGAAGGTGAAGGCGTCCAGGCGGAGGGCCGGCGCTAGCAGCGATCCGCCGCCGGGGGACAGGCACACCAGGTCGGCCCCCACGCCCGAGCACCCGGCCAGGGTGCCGAGCACGCTCTGGGTGAACCGGAGGTTGTGCACGGGCTTGGTCACCACGCCGTCCTCGATCAGGAAGAGGCCGTCCCGGGTCATGCCCGTGAGGATGGTCTCCCGCTGGTTGACGACGTTGACGTACCAGAACCGCCGCACGAGCAGCCCTCGCTCGATCCCCGACGCGAGCTCGTCGGTCGTCTGCTCGCCCGGGGCGATGAACAGGTTGGCGGGGTACGGGCCGTACTCCTGTGACCCGGAGGCGTGGCCGGTCGTGGTCGTCCCGGCCTCTGCGGCCGTGCGGGTGTCGTAGACGGGTTGGTTGGCGGCGCCGGCGTCGAGGATCGCCACCCGTTGGCGCCACACGCCCTCCCAGTCGAAGGCGGGCCCCAGGCTCATCGGGTGGGCGACGTCGTCCACGACGCTCACCCTTGGCGCGGCGACCTGCTGGCCCTGGCGGTCGACGAAGAAGGACTCCCCGTTCAGGACGTCCTTGGCCCCGAACCCCATGTAGGCCAGGTACTCGACCATCTCCCCGGCTGCCAGCGGCAGCAGCACGACGGGGTAGGTCCCCGGCGAGACATCCCCGGCTCCCTGCCCGCGGTCGGCCCAGTGAGCCAGGTCTTCGGCAAGGTCGACCACCGGGATGTCGGCGGCCCGCCCCGCGGCGCATTCGTGGTGGGCGGTGCCGTCGCCCGACCGGACCATACACGTGAAAGCGGCGATGGTGAAGGCGGTGTGGCGGCGGACGCCGTTGGTGTTGGCGAGCGACACCTCGTCGGCCGAGGTGGAGAAGAACCCTGCAGCCGGCCGGTCGCCGGCGGCCTTGACGACTTCCGCGACCCGCTCGGCCCGCCAGGCGGGAGAGGCGTCAGCCGTTGCGCCGTCGAAACGTTTCGCGTCCTGCGCCGGCGGGACCAGGCTGGCGCCGAAATCGGTGGGCAAGCCGGGGAAGATGTCGTCGGGAGGCGAGAGCCGGGCCATCTCGAGCGCCCTGAGCCCGGCTCGGCGGATCGTATCCTCGTCGAGGCGGTTCGTCCCCACCGCAGCCGACCGCCTGCCCGTGACGACACGCACCTTCACCCTGGCGTCGGAGCGCTCGGTGTGCTGGTGGATGATCGAATCCGCGAAGCGGGTGAGGCCCCCGGACTCGGAGAAGAGGGTGACCTCGACCTCGTCGGCGCCCTCCACCGCGAGGGCCTTCTCGGCGATCTCGAGCGCCCGCTCCGCCCCGATCACTCGCCCGCTCGCACGGCGACGTTGCGGAAGCGGGCCGGGGCCGCCCCGTGCCCCACCCGCGCCGCCTGAGCCGGCTGGCCCTTGCCGCAGTTCGGTACGCCCCAGATCTGCCACTCGCCGGGTCCGGCGATGCCGTCGCAACCTCCCCAGAACTCCGTGGTCATCCCCTGGTACATCGGGTTCTTCAGCATGCGGCCGAGCTTGCCGCCCTTGATCTCCCACGCGATCTCGCACCCGAACTGGAAGTTCTTCCGCAGGTCGTCGATCGACCATGAGCGGTTGGTGGACATGTAGATCCCGTCGTCGGTTGCGGCGATCAGCTCCTCGAGGCTGGAATCGCCGGGCAGGAGGTTGACGTTGGTCATGCGGATGAGCGGGTAGTTGATCCAGCCATCGGCTCGCATGGTCCCGTTGGAGCCCTCCAGGCCGATGGCGGCAGCGGTCTCGCGGGAGGTCTGGAACCCTACGAGGAGGCCGTCCCGAATGAGATAGGTGGGGGAGGGGCGCACCCCTTCGTCGTCCCAGCCCACCGTGCCGAGGCCGCCCGGCGACGTGCCGTCCGAGACGATGGTCACGTGCTGGGAGCCGTAGGTCAGCTTCCCGAGGTCCGGGGGCGTGAGGAACGAGGCCCCCGCATAGGCTGCCTCCGTGCCGAGGATCCTGTCGAGCTCCGTCGGGTGGCCCACCGACTCGTGGATCTGCAGGGCCACCTGCGAGCCGTCGAGGACGATCGTCGTCGTGCCCGCCGGGCAGGCCGGAGCCGTCAACAGGGCCAGTGCGTCCTCGGCGACCCGGGGCGCCTCGTCCACGAGGGCGAGGCCCCGCACCAACTCGAAGCCCATGCAGGCGTACTGGCCCCCGTGGGAGCCGGGGTAGGAACGCCGCTGCGCATCGTGCTCGTCGGCGGCGGTTGCCGTGATGCCGGTGCCGGTCTGCAGGATGGTCTGGGCGAGCAGCGACCCTTCGCTGGAGACGAAGACGGTTCGCTCCCGCCGCAGCTCGAGCGAGGCGGCGGCGGCCATGATCCGCGGGTCGATGCGCATGGCCTCCGAGGCGGCCATCAGCAGGTCGACCTTCTCGCTCAACGGCACGGCGAAGGGATCCTCCTTGAAGGGGGTCTCGTAGTGGCCCCCCTGAGGGGCGGCGGGTGCCAGCGAGACGTTGCGGCGCTTCACCTGGGCAGAGGCCCGGCCCACGTCCACGGCCAGACGGGCGGTCGTGGACGGCTGGTCCCCTTCGAGGACGAACGTGGCGGCGAAGCCCCAGGCACCCTCGACGAGGACCCGTACCCCGACCCCGGCGGAGGTGTCGTGCTCCGCGGTCTCCAGGATGCCGTTGCGGACCGCAAGGCCCTCGGTCTCGAGTTCCTGGACGCGCACGTCGGCGTAGTCGGCCCCCGCGTCCAGGGCGACCTGCAGTGCGCGCTCCGCGATCTCCCTCACCCGACGGGATGCTACTACCGTCCCACCTGGAGTCTGCGACCCCCGCCGTGTATGGTTCGAGGATGCGGGTGGCGGTCCTGATCGGCACGGAAAAAGGGGCCTTCGTGGCCACGTCGGACGCTGCCCGCCGGCAGTGGCAGGTCGAGGGGCCGCTGTTCAAGGGCTGGAAGGTCACCGCCAGCGCCCGCAGCCCCTCCGGTCGCTACCTGGTGGCGACGGCCAGCTTCGTCTACGGGCCGGCGCTGCACGTGGGAGACGACCTCTCGGGTCTGGCCCAGGTCGAGGACGGGCCTGCCTACCCGGAGGGTGGGGACCTGAAGCTGAGCCAGATCTGGACGATCAACGCCGGTGCGTCTCGCCACTATGCGGGCGTCGACCAGGCGGGGCTGTTCTTCAGTGACGACGACGGGCAGAGCTGGCAGCCGGTCCCCGGCCTGAACGACCACCCCACCCGCAAGGGGTGGCTGCCCGGAGCGGGGGGCCTGTGCGCCCATGCGGTGCTCGTCGATCCCGCGAACGCCGAGCGGATCTGGTGCGGCATCTCGGCGGTCGGCGTCTTCCGGTCCGACGACGGCGGCGCAACGTGGGTGCCGAAGAACGAGGGCGTCGACCAGGTCGTGCCCGACCCCAACTTCCCCGACATCGGCCGCTGCGTGCACGGGCTTGCGCCCGACTCGGAGCACGCGGACACCATCTTCCGGCAGGACCACAGCGGGATGTACCGGACCTACGACGGCGGGGACCATTGGGAACGCAACGAGGCAGGCCTTTCCTCGGGCTTCGGCTTCCCGATCGCGATGGACCCTTTGACCTCCGCCCTCTACGCGGTGCCCATCGAGAGCGGCGAGTACCGCATGCCGGTGGGCGGGGCGTTCCGGCCCCACCGGAGCACGAACGGCGGGGACTCCTGGGAGCCGCTCGGCAACGGCCTGCCGCCGCCTCCATACGAGGCGGGCGTGCTCCGCGGCGCCATGGCCGTGGACGGGCTGGACCCCGGCGGCGTCTACCTGGGCACCGCCGCCGGCGACCTCTTCGTCAGCGCCGACGGCGGGGATTCGTGGCAGGGCTTGCCCTGCACGCTGCCGCGCATCCTGAGCGTCGAGGTCTACGTCGAGGAGTGACGCCCATGGCGCACGTGATCCTCCAACTTCCGACACCGGTCTGCTCGATCCTCGGCCTCACCGCCCGCTCCCACGAGGTGGAGGGGGCCACGGTCGACGAGGCGCTGGAGGACGCCTATGGCCGCCTCCCGGGCCTGCGGGTCCACCTGTGCGACGAGTCGGGGGCCCTGCGCCAGCACGTGTCGTGCTTCCTCAACGAGACGGGGACCCGGTGGCTGACGGAGGACGAACAGCACCTCGCCGACGGGGACCGCATCACGATCCTGCAGGCAGTCTCTGGCGGGACGTAGGCCTCGGGGGGCCTCGGCCGCCCGAGCATAAGACTGACACGAGAATTCCCCGGCGGCGGGCGGCCATGGGGGGTTCGACCACTCTTCGTGGTCAATTCGGGGTCGCTGTTTTCCCATAACACCCGTTTTGGCGGCCTTGTGGAAGCCCCGGACCCTAACTTTGGTTGTTTGACCGCGCCTGGCGCGGCGAGACAGCCACAGATGCGCCGGGACCGCCCACCAGGTACGAGGGCGACCACACAACGTGGTGACGCTGGAGGGACGCAGCCGGTCCGAGGCCACGCAAAGGACCCCATTTTCATTCGCGCTCTGGACTTTGAGTAAAAACTGTTGCTCTACAGCGACAGCGGTTTGTACTCAAAGTTCGGTCCTGCAGCGGGCCCGAGCGCCACGGTTTTCGCGGTGTTGCGCTCTCGGCCGCTTCGAGTCAGAATCAGAATTGCATGAGTGTAGTTTTGGATCGGCCCCCAATCCGCGCCGGTGACCCGGACGAGCCAGCCTGCCCCTCGAACAGCTACCTTCCCCTCCTCCGGCGGCTCGAGCAGCTACCCCCGGTTGTCGAGGCGGGCTCACTCCTCGTAGACCGGGCGCTCCGCCTTTGGTCACGCCCGGGATTCGAAGTGTTCGTCTGCCTGCCCGAGCTGCGCTTCGAGCCGTTCGACTACCAGCTCCAGGCAGCAGGCGCCGTGCTGCGACGGATGCGCGGGCGGGCCATCCTCGCGGACGAGGTCGGTCTGGGAAAGACGATAGAGGCCTGCCTGGTGCTCAGCGAGCTCCGGCTCCGGGGGTTGGCGCGCCGCATCTTGATCCTCGTCCCACCCGGACTCGTCGAGCAGTGGCGGGAGGAGATGGAGCGAAAGTTCGCCCTGCCCTCGCTCGTCGCCAGCGC
>WNEZ01000666.1_pt1 | contig 32834 bp, 29 predicted proteins | sample 5400521 | NCBI WGS metagenome assembly WNEZ01 (sample SAMN13153339, study PRJNA577476) | soil metagenome | isolation source: 120 cm saprolite under Douglas fir tree site 2 hole 1 replicate 1 | place: USA:California | collected 2015-04-18 | reverse complement strand
AATGATGGTGGGAACATAGGCGTAGATGGCTTTATCGTCGGCGACGCCCGTGCCGATTGCGTTAGCCAGCGCGACATTTCCGGCGCGATAGGCGTTCAATAGACCGGGCACTCCCAGTGTAGAGTCGGACTGGAAGGCGAGTGGGTCAAGATAATCATCATCGATGCGTCGATAGATCACGTCAATGCGTCTGAGGCCAGCCGTAGTGCGCATGTAGACAACGTTATCATGCACGAGCAGGTCACGTCCTTCCACAAGTTCGATCCCCATCTGGCGCGCGAGAAAGGCGTGCTCAAAATACGCAGAATTGTAGACACCCGGAGTTAGTAGTACGATCACCGGTTCTCGACGCCCAGCAGGAGCCAGCGCCAGCAGCGTACTGAGCAATGCCTGCCCAAAGTGGTCGATGGAACGGACGCCATAGCTGCCAAACAGTGAAGGGAAGGTGCGTTTCATCACCTGCCGATTGGCCAGCATATAGGAGACGCCGCTCGGAACCCGCAAATTATCCTCTAAAACGGCGAAACGTCCGTCAGGTAAGCGCACGAGGTCGGTGCCATCAACGGCAACGTAGGTGTCATGTGGGATGCGTACCCCACGCATCTCACGCCGAAAGTGCCGGCAACTATAGACCAGCCATCGGGGTACGATCCCATCAGATAGGATGCGCTCGTCGTTGTAAATGTCCTTGAGGAACAGGTTGAGAGCGGTGATGCGCTGCGTTAAGCCTTTTTCGATCGTTTCCCACTCCTCGCTGGTGATGATGCGTGGCAGCAGGTCGTAAGGCCAGATACGTTCGGTTCCCTCGTCATCTCCATAGACCGTAAAAGTAATCCCCTGGTTCAAAAATGCTGTATTCGCCGCTTGTTGTCGCTGGTATAACGTCTCAGCGGGCATTTCTAGTAAACGATGATACAACTCCTGGTAATGGAGGCGCGGCCTGCCATCGAAATCCAGCATCTCGTCAAACGACGTACCGAGTGGATAATTTGAGAACGGGGGAGGCAACGTGGGCTGTCCCATGGTATCAGGTACAATCACGGGCAAGGTTCCTATACTTTTCTTCCTGGAAAACGCTATAAAAACACGAGATTACGCATTCTGAGGCAGCAGCGCCGAGGGATTCCATTGTTTTAAGATAGCGGTACGGTAGTAATAGTACCTTTCAAATGGCGAGATTGTCAAGATTTACCGGTCCACGCAAACAGTGGTATAGCCTTGCCGCACACCAATAGGGTATAATTGGGAAGAGTTTGAGTTATCATCAATGTAGAAGGTTGTCTGAGCGACGGCCACCGTCGCTAGTTGAGGAAGCGAAGAAACCATGCAAATCAGTGTTGGGTGCGAATTCCGTTATGAGGCCACCTGGTCAACGCCGGCTGTCATGCAGGTGCAGCCATATCAGGAAGCAACACAACTTCTCCTCCATGAAACCTGGCAGCTCACGCCGCCGCTCACCCTCCATTCCTTTACTGATCTCTATCACAATACCTGCCAGCGCATGGTGATACCTGCAGGCAACCAGGTACTCCGCTACGACGCTACGGTCGAGGTCTCCGGGCAAGCAGATGAGGTCTCACTCGACGCGGTACAGCTGCCTGTAGAAGTACTGCCGGGTGATGTGCTCCATTACACATTGCCCAGCCGCTTCTGCCTCTCGGACGTACTCTCAGACAAGGCCTGGGAGCTTTTCGGAGCTATAGAGCCTGGCTGGGTACGTGTCCAGGCTATCTGCGACTGGGTATACGGCAATATCCGCTTCCAGTATGGCACCAGCAATTCGCTCACGACTGCCACCGATGTATACGCACAGGGAGTAGGTGTGTGCCGCGATTTTGCGCACCTGGCTGTGACCTTCTGTCGAGCGCTCAACATTCCTGCTCGTTATGTGTTTGGCTACCTACCAGATATAGGGGTCCCCCCACCGGACGCTCCCATGGATTTCTGTGCTTGGATGGAGGTCTACCTCTCTGGCCGCTGGTGGACCTTTGACCCACGCAACAATCAGCCTCGCATTGGCCGCGTTCTCGTCGGCCGAGGGCGCGATGCCCTGGATGTGGCAATGGTAACGACCTTCGGGTCTCCTCATCTCGCACAAATGACAGTATGGGCCGATGAGCTTCTGCCCACTCCCAATAATCCTGACGAACCCGTGGACGCCCAGGTTCGTTTGACGAGAGGAGATCACTAGCAAGGATGAACCAAGAACCCGTGGATATCGAAACTCGGATTGCAACTCTCAATCTCCTCGACTACAAGGGAATCGACTGGAAACGTGTACGACGCACAGCTTACTTGATCTATCAACACTTCCGTTATGACTACCCCGGGCCCATCTACGATCTCAAGCAACGTTTATCGATTGTCCCACCCGACACTTACGGAGACCAGCGGTGTATAGTTCATCGCCTGGATGTCTCTGCCCATATCGCCGAGACATCCAACCACGTAGATGAGTTTGCGAATCACGTAATAGACCTGTCTATTCCCTATATCGAACGATCCATTGACTTTGAAGCATGGATCGTCGTCGAGCGATTTGCAGATCATGGGCCGCACATCCTTCCTCACGCCGCGCTCTCCGATCCGCGTTACCTTGAGCCCTCGGCGCTTACGAAACCTGACGATGCCCTCCGAGGGGTCGCGACTACATTAGCCGCTGGGGATCAAGGAGGGCAACCAACAGACCTGGCCCGGCGTATCAATGATTGGGTTCACCACGCGCTCCGCTATTCACATGGAGTAACAGATATCCATACGACAGCCGCCCAGGCGCTTTCGCTGGGACGTGGGGTCTGTCAGGACTATGCCCATGTCATGATTGCTCTTTGCCGCCTCTGCAGGCTACCTGCCCGGTATGTATCCGGCCACTTGTTGGGTGAGGGAGGTACACATGCCTGGGTCGAAGTGCTGTTTCCAGCGCTCGAACGGCCCGGCGAAGTCACCGCGCTGGCATTTGACCCAACCCACAACTGTGAGACCAATCTGCACTACCTCACCATCGCTATGGGACGAGATTACTACGATGTTGCCCCGACATCGGGAACATTTCAAGCCCCCTACCGGGGGCAACTCACAGCGAACAAACGGGTCGGGCCGATTTCACTGGAGTACGCCGATACAGACTCTGGCCGTGGCACAAAAGATGAGTGAAGCAGTGGTGGCCGGGCATATCTGCCTGGACGTCTTCCCAACGCTGGCGGGAGGCAACATCCTGTTCAGGCCTGGGCAGACCATCGAAGCCGGCCCTGTCGTCTTCTCGACGGGCGGACCAGTCTCCAATACAGGGCTGGCCCTCCACAAGCTGGGAGTCGCCACCCGCTTGATGGGTAAAATCGGCACCGATCTCTTCGGCCAGGCTATATGTCACCTCCTCGAATCTCACGGGCAGGGGCTTTCAGATGGCATGATTCTCGCGCAGGGTGAAGCGAGTTCCTATTCGATTATCCTCAGCCCACCCAGCACCGACCGCATGCTCATTCATGCCCCCGGCTGTAACGCGACCTTCGGAGCCGAGGACGTGCGCTACGAAGAGCTGGATACAGCGAGGTTGTTTCATTTCGGCTATCCACCGCTCATGGCGCGCATGTATGCCAACGACGGCATCGAGCTGGCAACCATCTTTCAGCGAGTCAAGGCGCTTGGCCTCACAACCTCTCTCGATCTCTCGATGCCCGATCCCAGTAGTGCGGCGGGTCGCGCTAACTGGCACGCCATTCTCGGAGCAACGCTGCCCTACGTCGATGTTTTCCTGCCAAGTGCAGAGGAAATACTGTTAATGCTGCGCCGCCCGGCGTTTGATCGCTTCGCCGCCATGTCGGAACACTCCAGGCCACTGGATCATATCGACCCTCATATGATCGCAGAACTGGGCCAGGAGCTGCTGGACATGGGGACGAAAATCATTGTGCTGAAAATCGGCGAACGAGGATTGTACCTGCGCACAGCAAGTGCAATGGCGCTCACCCAGATGGGTCGCTGCCAGATCGCCGATGTGGCGGCCTGGTCGGATCGAGAGATGTGGTCACCCTGCTTCGCAACTCAGGTTGTCGGCACAACAGGCTCAGGAGACGCCACCATCGCAGGTTTCCTGCTGGGACTGCTGCACGCCATGACACCGGAAGCGACACTCTCGGCTGCCTGCGCAGTAGGAGCATGCAGCGTCGAGGCAGTCGATGCGCTCAGCGGCGTGCGAACCTGGTCCGAGATCGAGGCTCGTCTCGCTGCCGGTTGGGCACGCCTGCCGATTGCTCTCGACACGTCAAGCACCGGCTGGCGCTGGGATACCGACCACAACCTGTGGACTGGACTAATGGACGCCCGTCGATAAATACACACTATTTTTAGGAAGGAAATGCACCATGCTTACCAGGCAACAACTGGTGCGAGCACAGGCTCGCGCGCGCGATTATCTGGATCACGCAGGGATCGTGTTGACAGAGGAAGAAGCGAATAACATCGAGGTAGCCGACTTCGGCCTGGACGAACCAGAGATCACCGGATTGGAAATAGTCGTGTACATCAATACCGAGCGGGTCTGCGCCAAGGAGTTGGTACTCTTTCCCAGACAGACATGCCCGGAACATCGTCATCCTCCCATCGGCAACGAGCCTGGCAAAGAGGAAACGTTCCGTTGTCGCTGGGGTATCGTCTATCTGTATGTCGAAGGCGAAGCCACTGCCAGCCCAGCCGCGCGGATTCCGGCAGGACGCGAAGCCACTTACACCGTCCGTCACGAGATCGTGCTGCACCCTGGCAAGCAGTATACGATTCCGCCCGATACCCTGCACTGGTTCCAGGCCGGCGACGAAGGCGCCATCGTCTCAGAGTTCTCGACACGCAGTCGTGATGAGTTCGATATCTTCACAAACCCGCAAATTCGTCGAGCCACCATCATCCAATAGTCGGCAGATGCGCCCCGGTAGCAAGTCTGTTCCTTGTTCTTGTTGCTGCTAGTCTGCTGGTCGCGGGTCGTCCTGCGCCGCCATACGGTAGTGCAAGTGGTGGTAGGATCGCTCGTAAGTATTGTACTGACTATAGCAGTGATTCTGCTGCGTGGCATATAGGCAGCTTCTACTTTAAATTCTCGTGTAAACGTTTGTTGTGTCTTCTGCTTGATCTCTTTCCTCCTGTCGTATCAGATCATCTTTTTCCTTCATCTCCCTGTGCAGGCGGTCCAATTCGGATTCCTGCATTGGACGAATTTTGAAGTCTCTTTCTGTTGGCCTGCCACAGTTGAGGCAAAAATTTGTGGTGTCAGAGTACTGAAGACCACAATACAGACAATCTTTTGCCATATGTGTTCTCCTTATCTTTCCCCTGCTATCGACTCGGATGGTAATTTGGGATGATCCGCATCCCACGCTTGCTATCCAACTCCCGTCTTGCTTGCCTGGGGCATTCTCCCCCTAAGAGGATAAAATACCGAGCTCACTGCTCCATCACAGCAACGGGGTGCACTTTCACAAAGACATCACACTTTCTCATCGGCATCTTTCTGCCTGGCAAACAGACTCCTAAAATGCTTCCAGGTTGATTATGCGGCATGTGCTTGAGCCTCAGTAGGACGGTTGTCCGGTGCAAAAGGGCTGTCGAATGGCCCTCAACACAGAAATATGGTATAGTCACTACGTGTAAGTTTTCGGTCCCTTACGGGAAGGAAGGAGCAACCAGGGAAAGCATGCGCCGGCTGGCTGCGACCTTGATGAAGGCCTCACTGCTCTGTGGCAAGCCCTTATGGTCGCGCGCCAAACGCCGCCAGCGCGTAATCCAGGCAAGGATCCGTTCGACAATCCATCTTCAAGGAGAAACTCATGCCCGAACCGCGCACCTTTCATTTGCCGACTAACACCGCGCTTTTCTGCATCTGCGTCCAGCGCCTCGACCAAACCAAGGCGCTGCAGCGTCACTGCCCCGATATCGTCATCTCTAACAGAACCGGACTAGGGGGTCGACGATGATCGAACATCCTGCCTTCACAGTCGAGGAGTGGAGCGTCCGCGAGACGGGTCTCCACCTCGACACCCTGGCGCAGACCGAGTCCCTTTTCGCCCTCTCCAACGGACACATCGGACTGCGGGGCAACCTCGACGAGGGGGAACCGTACGGCCTGCCCGGCACCTACCTGAACTCCTTCTATGAGCTGCGCCCTCTGCCCTATGCAGAGGGCGGATACGCCTACCCGGAATCCGGGCAGACGGCCATCAATGTCACCAACGGCAAACTCATCCGCCTGCTTGTCGACGATGAACCCTTTGACGTTCGCTACGGCGAGGTCGGGGGCCATGAGCGGGAGCTCGACTTGCGCAACGGGGTGCTGCGCCGCAGCGTCCGCTGGACCACCCCCGCGGGGCGCACGGTCAAGATCTCATCCGTGCGCCTGGTGTCGTTCACCCAACGGGCCATCGCGGCCATCTGCTACGAGGTCGAGCCGCTTGACGCCGAGGTGCGTATCGTCCTGCAGTCGGAGCTGGTCGCCAACGAGGCGCTCCCACCTCAGAGTAAGGACCCCCGGGTGGGCGCCGCGCTTGAGTCCGCGCTCGAGAGTGAGGAGCACCTGGCGCAGGGCAACGGCGGGCTGCTGGTCCATCACACCCGGGTCAGCGGCCTGCGCATCGGGGTGGCGATGGACCACAGCATCGAGGGGCCACCCCAGATGGTCGTCGCGTCCGAAAGCGTCCCCGATGTCGCCCGTGTGACCGTCACCACTCGGCTGAAGCCCGGCGAGCGGCTGCGCATCGTCAAATTCATCGCCTACGGCTGGTCGAGCCTGCGTTCGCGGTCTGCCATCCATGACCAGGTCAGGGCCGCGCTGTCGGCCGCGCGCTTGACCGGCTGGGAGGGCCTGCTCGAGGAGCAGCGGGCCTACCTGGACGACTTCTGGGCGCGTGCAGACGTCGAACTGGAGGGCGATCCGGAGATCCAGCAGGCGGTGCGTTTCGCGCTCTTCCACGTCCTGCAGGCGGGAGCGCGTGGGGAGGGGCGCCCCATCCCGGCGAAAGGACTGACGGGTCCCGGCTACGACGGCCACGCCTTCTGGGACACGGAGATCTTCGTCCTGCCAGTACTGACGATGACCATGCCTCGCGCCACCGCCGACACGCTGCGCTGGCGCCACTTGATTCTTGGCAAGGCGAGGGAGCTTGCGCGCCAGCTGGGCCTACGCGGCGCCGCGTTCCCGTGGCGGACCATCCGGGGGGCAGAGAGTTCGGGGTACTGGCCTGCGGGCACCGCCGCGTTCCATATCAATGCAGACATCGCCTATGCCGTGGCCTACTACCTTGAGGCGACCGAGGACAGCGCATTCGAGGAGGAGGTGGGTCTCGAGCTGCTAGTCGAGACGGCGAGGCTGTGGTGTTCACTTGGGTACCACAATGCCGCCACCGACCGGTTCCGCATCGACGGCGTCACCGGACCCGACGAGTACAGCGCCATCGCTGACAATAACGTCTACACCAACCTCATGGCACAGCACAACTTGCGCTGGGCGGCAGAGGCGGTGCAGCGCCACCCCGAGAAGGCCCGCGCCCTTGGCGTGGACCCCGACGAGGCCGCCGGTTGGCGCGAGGCGGCTGAGAAGATGTTCATCCCCTACGACGAGCGCCTGGGAGTGACCCCGCAGGCCGAGTCCTTTACCGAGCACGAGGTGTGGGACTTTGCTGGCACCGCGCCGGACCAGTACCCCCTGCTCCTGCACTTCCCGTACTTTGACCTCTATCGCAAGCAGGTCGTCAAGCAGGCTGATCTCGTCCTCGCGATGCACCTGCGCAGCGACGCGTTTACGCCAGAGCAGAAGGCGCGCAACTTCGCGTACTACGAGCCACTGACTGTGCGCGACTCCTCGCTGTCGGCCTCCACGCAGGCCGTCCTGGCCGCCGAGGTGGGCCAGCTCGACCTCGCCTACGATTACCTCGGTGAAGCTGCGCTCGTAGACCTCCACGACCTGCATCACAACGTGCAGGACGGGGTTCACATGGCCTCACTGGCGGGGGCCTGGACGGCGCTGGTGGCGGGGTTCGGTGGTATGCGCGTGGAAAACGGCTCGCTCTGCTTCGCGCCACGGCTGCCAGACGCGCTCGGACGGCTCGCCTTCCACCTCCTGTTCCGCGGCTGCCGCCTGCGCGTCGAGGTGAGAGCGACGGAAGCGACGTACCGCCTGCTCGACGGCTCGCCACTGAAGGTGTGCCATCACGGCGAGGAGATACTCCTACCTGTGGATGAGGCAATCACCAAGCCCATCCCGCCCATCCAGGCGGGACCGCGACCAACTCAGCCTCCAGGGCGTGAGCCACTGGCGCGGGGGGCACGAGCGCCCTCCACAAGGACGCCGGCTTGAGTGGGTCGGCGGGCGCTGCGGCACTCGGGCCGATGGCGAGCCCAAGTGACGTGTGGATCCGTTGTCTTGATGCCAGACAAGATGCAATGACGGAATACGCAACGGGATAACCTAGGAGAGGCGATGAGCCTCTCCTAGGCGTGCCACGCAACCAGCATCGCTGTTCACAGCCGTGTCCGGGTCGGCTTCAGCTGGAGCATAGAAGATGCCCGCTCGGTCCGTAACGCCATCGGTACCACCCTCACCCTGCTTGCCGATGCCGGAGCACGACAAGAAGCCATTGCGCATGATTTTCCCCAACAGGCATATTTCGCCCTCTGGGCTATCGCCTTCGAAGAGGCTTTCGGCGGCTCAATACACGAGCGATTTTGCCATGAGGATATCTGGCTTCCCAAGCCCATTCGCATCAGGGATCACGCCCACAATAGCGAACTGTCCGACATTTTCTTAAATTCCTTGACAAAATTCGGGCCAATACCGTACACTTGCTTACACTAGGCGGTTTGCCAGATACTCTTGAGAGAATAGAGGCAAACTGCATATCACCCTCAAAGAAACTAACGCGATCATCTCACTTTGCAAGCACTTATAGCTGAGTAATCGTTCCTTCTGGACGATTCGCAAAAGGAAGTGTCCTATGGAAAAGCAAGAAGGCAAACTTCGCCGCGAACTCTCTTTCTTGGAAGCTATCGCGCTCTCCATCGGCATCATGGCACCAACTGCTGCAATGGCCCTCAATGGCTCACTCGCTGCTGGCATTACGGGCAGCGGGGTTCCTCTTGCCTTTCTGCTCGCCACTATTGCTGTTGGGCTGGCCAGTTTCTCTTTCATCCAATTCAGTCGTTATTTCGCTCATAGCGGTTCAGTGTATGGCTTCAACGGCATTGCTCTAGGGCCACGTGTGGGTTTCTTCTCTGGTTGGGCGCTTCTGGGTACCTACCTGGCCTTTACCTGTGCATCGACAGCAGAGGTCGGGAACTTTGCCGAGGCATTCTTTGCTGGCTTGCATGTTAGCATCGACTGGTTGCCATTAGCGATTGTTGCCGGCATCATTATCTGGCTATTTGCGTATAGCGCTATTACCCTATCAACACGTCTCACCCTCCTAATGGAGGGAATCTCAGTCCTGCTCATTGCTATTTTGACAATCGTCATCTTTGCCAAGGTAGGCTCTGCGGGTCAACTTACCGCTCAGCCTTTTACTCCGGGGAATCAACCGCTCAATAATGTTGGCCTGGCGGCGGTTTTTGGTTTCCTCTCGTTCGCCGGTTTCGAGGGTGCTGCTACACTGGGTGAAGAGACGCGCAATCCACGCCGCAACATCCCCATAGCTATTCTTACTGCCGTTGTTGGCACCGGCATTTTCTACGTCGCTGTTACGTATGCGCAAACCGTCGGCTTTGGGACGAGCGCTTCGGGCGTGAAGACTTTTGCCAATTCGACTGCACCGCTAGGCGACCTGGGTCAGCGTTATATCGGGAGCGTCATGGCAACTTTAATCGACTTTGGCGCGACGATCAGTGCGTTCGCGAGCGCACTTGGGACGGCCAATGCAAGTGCGCGCATTCTCTTTTCCATGGGACGAGACGGGTTCATGAGTAATCGTCTCGGCACCACAAGCCCCCGCACCAGCTCACCGGCCATGGCAGTAGCTATAGTGATGATTATCACCTTTGCCATCGTTCTCGGCTGGAGCAGGGTTCCCGGCATCAATGGAGCTTCCCTCTTTGGCTTCCTGGGGACGATTGGCGTTTTCTTGATCCTGGTAGCCTATATCCTGACCAATGTAGGAGCGATACGCTTCTTTGTCGCCCGCCGGCTCTGGACCTGGCAATGGATTATCCCTGTTGCAGCCACCCTCGTACTAGGGTACACGCTTTATAGTAATCTTTACCCCGTTCCTGCTGCGCCCTACAACATCTTCCCTTATGTAGCATTAGCCTGGCTTGTGATCGGGCTGGTGATTGTGTTTGTCAGCCCCGCTCTTGTCAGGCGAATTGGCCTACACCTTGAAGAAAGTGAGGGACTACATCTTGAAGAACACGCAGGACCAGTATCTTAGGGTAACAATCCATTAGAAGCGAGAACAGCCGAGATATTAAGAACCCAAGCGGGAATCGATCGGGGCATGAGGTCCGGGTCCCAGGCCGAGAAGCCCATGGGTTGCGCCCATACAGCGGTTCATGACGACGATCAGCCCTGCTGCTTCAGCTATCCGCCGGGCCTCCTCCGAGGCGATCCCAAGTTGAAGCCAGAGCACCTTTGCTCCGATTGCAATGGCCTGCCGTGCGATCTCGGGAGCTTCCTGGGCGGGGCGGAACACCTCTACCACGTCAACTGGCACATCAATCTCAGCGAGCGAGCGGAACACGGGTTCTCCAAAGATCTCTCCGCCGCGTGGGTTCACCGGCACGATACGGTATCCCTGACTTTGCAGGTAGCGCGGCACCTGGTGTGCGGCTTTTGACTCATCAGCGGAGGCTCCTACCACCGCGATGGTCCTGATTTCGGCGTAGATGCGCAAGAGTTGCTTGCGCTCAGAGGCTTCTATCAATTCCATCACCTCTCTTCTGTTTCCCAGGGTATGGGTCTCCGCTCATCGACTACGGCAGTTTGCTATTGCTTTTGCTCGACGAACTCACCCTCGATCATGATCTGGACCTCGTCGCTGACGATCCACTTGCCATCGAGCATCATGTTAAACGTCAGGCCGAAGTCCTTCCTGTTGATCTGACCCTCGGCGCTGTAACCGATGCGGTGGCCCATATTGGGATCATTGAATTCCCCATACCGCACCACGTTCAGCGTCACTGGCCGGGTGTTGCCCTTGATGGTCAGGTCGCCGGTCATGGTGTAGCGATCCTGTCCGGCCGCTTCGATCCTGGTGCTCTTGAAGGTGAGCGTCGGATACTTGTCGACTTCCAGAAAATTCGATGACCGCAGGTCATTGTCCCGCTGGGGGTTGTGAGTGCGGATACTGGCCGTCTGGATGGTGACCTCCACCGATGACGCTTCGGGGTGGTCGGGGTCGATATGGCCAGTCGTGCTGATCTCGGGAAAGTGACCGCGCACCGTCATCATGCCCAGGTGCTTGGCGGCGAACTCGACTTGCGTGTGGTAAGGGTCAAACTGCCAGCGACTTTGGGTTCCGGCTTGCGGTTCATTCTGCGTTGTCATGTCATTGCCTCCCTGTAAACGAAATAGCTAGATTCTGTGAAATAGCTAGATTCTGTTAGGAAAAGGGAACGGGCAATCCTTCTCGTTCCCTTTTCGATTCATACTTTCTTTACGGAAATAAGATTATACCAGGAAGCTTCTTTTGTCAAGGATGTTCTTCTTCTCCCGGTGAGCACGTTCCATGCCGCTTTGTGTTTGGCGGGGATGGCGCAAAGTAGCCATCTATTCGATCTCCCCGCCGACCTCGCGGCGTACGATCTTTGTACCTGCGACCATAGCTTGCATTTTCGCGAAGGCCGCCCAACGTGCTGTCTGACTGAATCCGCAATCAGGCAAGATTTGCAGACGTGTGGGTTCTACATACTTGAGCAGCAGGCGTATCCTCTCGGCCACATCTGCCGGCTTTTCGATATAGTAGGATTTGACATCTACCACGCCTGCTCCTATTTCGCGCTCTCCAGCCATCTCGCGAAGCAACTCCAATTCAGCCATCTCGCGATTAGCAAATTCCAGGATAAACTGGTCAACTTTCGCATCTAGTAAGCGCGGGAACAATGGACGATAGAGCCGTTTTCCTACAGGTTTGCAGCGATAATTACCAAAGCAGGTGTGCATAGCCAGCCTGGCGTTCACACCTTCAACGGTTGCATTCCAGAGGGCCACATAATCGTTGACTCGCTCCGGATAGACCGCGAAGGAGGGTTCATCGATCTGTATGAACCCTGCCCCAGCCTTCACCAGATCGCGTAGTTCCTGGTTCACGATGGGGGCAAGCGCCCAGGCTATCTCCATCCGATCCCGGTAGATTGTACCCGGATCGAGCCTGCCGGAAAGCGTAAAAGGGCCGGGCACTGTGGCTTTGAGAGATTTGCCCGAACCTGCAACGGCCCTCTGTAAATAACGGAAATCAGGCACCGTCCGCAGGCCTTCGGGGGCATGTATCGGCTCCAGCACTTGCCATTTTGGCCGCATATCATGGCCTTCGGGACCCATCGTGCGCCTGGGTGGTAAAAGGCGTACTCCTTGCAAGTGGTCGTAAAAGCCCATTACAAAGTCTAGGCGGCGCATTTCACCATCCACCAGGATATCTATGCCTGCCTTCAACTGATCGTTGATCGCGATATCCGTAGCATCAGTCAACGTTTCTTCGATATCATGGGAACCGTACTCTCCGCGCTTAATAGCCTGGCCTGCTGTGAGTAACCAGCCGGGCATAGCGTAACTACCCACAGTCGTAGTTAGCAACAAGTTAATTTGATCGTTTACCACTTGTTTCTCCATGTGTCACATCTCGTTGCGTGCCTTGCGGATCCAATCGAGAACATCCTGCGTCAGGTTCGTGATCCCGGCAAAGTCATCCCTCACTCCTCACCTGACAAATGCCTTGACCACTTTACATATGCCCCTGCCTTGATTGCGCAAGCGGTAGCGGCCGGTCGCCGACGGTATGACGATCGTTTCAGCGTAGTGCAATGGGTGAGTGCCATGCTCTGATTCGACCAGCACCTGTTCTCCCTCTACCAGGTTGAGTACGTGAAAGTGCTCTTTGCCAGTATCGCTCTCGAAGCGTTCGCCGAACTCTGCACGATGAATGGCGAAGAACATCAGGGGATGCTCCCCGATGCGATATTCCGTCCAGCCCTCCCCTTGCTGGATAATGCGCGGTGAGGGTATCAGGTTCTGCTGCACCCAGCGCGTCCGGCGGCTAAAGTCTATATTGTCCCAGGCACGTTCGATATGAATGGGGCGGAGTTCGCCGGTGAGGTCGCGCCGCAGATAATCGTAAATCTTGAACGTGTACAGGTATGGTGTCGAGCTAATCTCCAGGACAACATTGTTAGCTCCGCTGTTATGCACTGTCCCTGCGGGAATGAGAAAGAGATCGTGCATGCGTGTCGGCCAGGCGTTCACGAATTCTTCCGTATCGAAAGCAATCCCTCCATCGCGTGCCCGCTCTGCCGCGAGACGAAAGGCATCCGGATCTATGCCTTCTTTTAAACCCAGGTAGCATAGCCCGTTTTCACCAGCTTTCAAGACATAGTAGGTTTCATCCTGGGTATAGCTCAGCCCAAATTCACGTCGCATATACTCTGTCCGGGGGTGTACCTGGCAGGAGAGATTGCCGCCAACAAGTGTGTCATCGTAGTTGAAACGGATGGGGAAGCTAGTGCCGAAACGTTCAGCTACCTTTGGCCCTTGCACGTTGATGGTTTCCTGGGCAATGAGCATCTCAAAGGGGACCTCAAGCCTGAGTTCACCGTCTCGAAAAACGACGCCGTTTTCTGGCGTAATGAGCTCATACGACCAGGCATAATTTGGCTTGCTGGGGTCAAGCTGCATATAATGTTTCATCCACTGACCGCCCCACGCGCCTGGATAAAAGACAGGCTTGACCCGAAATGGCTGGCATGACAGCGCAAACAAGGATGCTCGCAGAGCAGAACCTTCTACGAATAGCGGGTACTGCGGATTAGCCATATCAAGGTAGAGGTCAAGTTCAGGCAGCAGCGCTGTCTTGTGGTGCTCCATCACAGGCCAATCTACCCAATACATGCTCTTTACTGCTGGATAGATGGGTGTACCAAGCAAGATATCGCGTCCTACTGATGCCATGCTGGTGATGTTTTCTTTAGGTAGATCAGCCCATGCTTTTCCCCCCTCAAGGTTCAGCAGTGCACTACCCTGTCCGAAGCACACAACTAGCTCAGCCTGCTGTACTTCCTCCAGTACCCTGTTTCGCACATTCCTCAGCTTGTCAGGATCGAAGAAATCGCGCAAGTTGCCCTGGTAGAGCTTACCAAATACCACGTCGCCATTATCCAGCGAGTCGGCCAGCAACTGCCTCACGGCTTCACCTTCTAGACGCGCTTCAGCTACATCGATGAATACAACCCGATACGCTGCGAGTACTTCCTGCAAGCCAGCCTGTAGTATACCCCAGGCTACCCCGCTCATCCCGTCGATTGTCCAGAGGCGAACACTAGTGTTTACCAGCCGTTGACCAAATGCTGCATAACCTGCAAGTAAGTGGCCTTCGGCCAGGGGATACGTAGGGAAGGTATCATAGGCTGTGATCTCTGTAAGCATAGTCGCTCACTCCATCTCGCCAAAATTGCTGGTGATAAGAGCGCAAAGTGCAATAGCAGCCGCTTCCACCTCAGGTTGGCTGTATCATTTTCTCGAATCGCTGGCAAGCATCTTCGACTGTTTTCAAAACCGGGTCAAGTTCCTCACGCAATTGCGTTAGCTTTTCTACTATTTTTTGCGAAGTACCTGGCTCGATATTCAATGACGGCTCTGAACCCTGACCATTATCGTGTACGGGTACAGTATGGCCTTGCTCATAGAACTCCTTGATGAGAGCCTGCTGAAAGGCGACCACGTCGAGCAGTTCCAGTACAACGCGCAAAGTCACTTCATTAGTTGACATGGCCCGCCCCAGCCATAAGGCCGTTTCCCGACGGCTCATGACATCTTGAGGGACATCTTTCTTTCCTTGCCGTCGCAACATAATGCGTATCTCCTTACTTGTAGATGCCTGCTGTACGGCGCGCATGTTCGACATACCATGCGTCAGTCATGGCATCGATTGCCGCACGTTGTTCAGATGTCATCCCCGCGTTATGGCTGGGGAATACGGGCAACCGAATGCCACGCTCATCCAGGTCCTGCGCGACCCCGGCCACCAGCGACTGCATGATAATGCATGCGGCGATGGTGGAGGCCGATGCAACTTTTTGCTGGAAACCCGCAATCGTGACCAGAGCATCTCCCTGAGGTACGCAGGTATCAATAACCTCGTCACATACCTCGAACAGCCGTTTGCCGGTGCTATGGCGAGACGTGCTCTCACTGCTATGGGCCAGCGAGGTAATCGCGACCGTCTTCAGCCCCTGTTCTCTGGCACTCAATGCAACATCAATGCCCATCGCGTTCACACCAGAGTTGGAGATCACGATCATGACATCTTTCGGGTCAAGCTTGTAATTCTCCAGGACAACCCGCCCGAATCCCTCCACTTTTTCCAGGTAGAGCGCCTGTCGCAATGCCTGGTTGCCGAGTACGGTGGGCATGTATGAGGTTGAAAGCTCATGAATAGGTAGCCAACCAGGATAGCTTCCGATGCGTGGATAGGTATCCATTGTTGGAATAAATGAATGCCCTGAACCAAACAGCACGATAAGGCGATCGGCTGCGATGGCGTCGGCACCCCATTTTGCAACCTTGCTGATGGTCTCTAACTGGGTTTTTTCGATCTGATTGAATACTTCACGGAAAGCGTTAAAGAATTGGCTGGATCCCATCCTGATCTCCTTCCAGGCTGCGATGATCTACAGTATGGTTCGTATTGACTATTCTGAGACATCTGTGATCATGGCTCATCAGCACTTAGGATACGCTTCATGCTCCATAAGTACCAGCTTGCACAGTACCCAGGCTACTCCATCCTCATCGTTGGATGGTGCAACCAGGTCAGCCGCCGCCTTCACCTCCTCAGGGGCGTTGCCCATCGCCACTGCCATTCCCGCAATCCCAAACATACTGATATCGTTGTGGCTATCACCGATGACGAGAATACGCTCTAGAGGAATAGCCAGGTATGTGGCTAAGACCTTGAGCGCCTCGCCCTTATTGATTCCTGATTGAGTGATCTCCAGGTAAGTCGGGGCCGAGTAGGTCAGGTAGATGGGCAGGTTGAGAAGCCGCAGCTTCCTTTCGATCTCCAATAGGTGACGTGGTTCGCCGCAAATATTGATCTTGGTAGGTTCGGCACATGCCTGCAAGACATCATCCACCCTGAGAATCTCAACCTGAGAGTCTTCAACGCCGGTGATATCAATTTTAGAAATGGCTATCAGTTGCTCTAGCTCCTCAATGCCTCCTTCATAATACAGGTGGTCTGGTTCCTGGGAGATAATGGGTGCTTCTGCTGCACGCGCCAGTTCTACAATCTCCGCGGCTTCTTCTCGTGCTAACGGACGATGGAGAATTACCAGGTTATTGGATGGATCGGCGATATACGCTCCTCCAGAACCAATATATGGTAGGGTCAGACCCAGTTCTTTCAATAGTGGCATCATCTTCAGCTTCGGGCGTCCTGATACCAGCGTCACCCCGGTCCCCCTGGCCTGCGTTTCGCGAAGCAACGGCGCAATACCACTCGATAGTCTGTTCTCGGAAGTTACCAGCGTGCCATCAACGTCAATGGCTACCAGGTCGTATATGCGCTCACTAGCGGAGGCGGGCGACCATAAAGGCCCTCCCCGCGGCGCTCCACCACCCTCGCCCCTACAGATACCTATGTCAACAGGCTGTTCATTCCCGATGGACATGCGTTCTCACCCCTCACTGGACTGCGGGAGCTAAATATGCGGCAGGCGCTGGCGGTACCGCGCCAGGGTTCTGGCGTTCGCTCGCAGCGCTTCCTGCACAACACCGGCATTGGGACAGCGAATCATGGGTGGCACCTGGCCCGCTTCGACGAAATTTTCAATGACCGATGCTACGATAGCATGAACCAGAATAATAGCTAGCGCGGTAGAGGCGCCTCCAGTTGTCCCAAGCTCCGGCATCGTCTCGATAGACACCAGGGTATCTCCTGGTGGAACGTCATGATCGAGTACCAGGTCTACAACATCAGCGAGGTGTTTGCCACCTGGATGCAGCGATGGAACAGAGGATGAATAGCGGCGAGACGTAACCCCAATTGTGTAGAGGCCCTTCTCACGAGCCGCCAACGCTACCTCTATGGGAGCATTGTTGCGACCAGACGCGGAGAAAACCATCATTACATCCTCTGGCCTCAGCTCATATTTCGGCAATACAAAGCGAGTAGCATAACCATCCCATTTTTCGAGAGCAATACATTTCTCCGTGCCTTCATGAAACATCAGACCAGGATCAAGCAAGGGACTGACGGCTGCCAGCCCGCCGGAGCGATAAAATGCTTCCTCCGCTGGCAAATGGGAGTGCCCTGAGCCGAACATATGGAGTACACCATCTCGGCGTAACGATTGCGTGATGACACGCGCGGCTTCTTCGATGTGAGAAGCTTCACGTTCCATGAGTGCTTGTTGAGCCGCGATCATAGCCTCCATATAGCTACGCCAGTAGGCCATAATGAAGATTTCCTCCTGTCTCTGCTATTTATTCAGCCTGGCTTTCTTACGCGCCGCCTCCCACTCCATCGGTTTCTGGCCACCGAACGGCACCAGTTGAATCCAGATGCGAATGCCCTGCTGGTGCAATTTTTCCGTATCCTCGATCTCCTCAGGTGAAAGGTCGCAGTTTGAGGCTACATTGCGCGAGTTCGCCTTGTGGGCCATCGCACCATAATTGATATCTGAGGCCCTGTAACCTTTCTCCAGTAGGCGCAGGAATGTTTTGGGAACCTTCGCGAGCAGGATGATGCGATCATGACCACTACTCAGACCGCGCAGTTTCTCGGCAACTTTATCGATGGTGAATGCTTCGATCTTGATCCCCGAAGGCGCGGCAAAGCGGAAAATATCCAGCATCATAGGATTCGTTGCCACGGCATCGTCTGCTATCCAGATAGCGCTAGCCCTGCGCAATCCAAGCCAGCCTATCATCACTTGTCCGTGAATGAGCCTATCGTCAACGCGGTTCAATACAATCTCGGACATAGTTGTCCCTCCGCGATATGAAGCAGGGCGACCGCAAGGGTCGCCCCTACATATCGGATATGTAGGGGCAGGGCTTGCCCCTGCCCTGGGTCTCATCCTGCCTTATCTTGCTGGAACTTCTTGAAGGCTGCTACGATATCCACAATACCGATGTGTCCCGCTGAAAACGCCGTTTCAGCCAGTGACTCGAGCCTATCCGTATTCATACGCTCCATGAAGGTTTCGAGAAGCATTGGTAGATTCATACCGGTAACAGCATGCACATCGTTTACCTGTTGGGTCAGAAAGGCCGTGGCGTTCGCGGGCGTGCCACCGAACATGTCGAGCAGGATGAGCACACCATCACCCGTGTTCACTTCATTCACAGCTGCCTGCAGGCGATCCGCCAATCCTTCCAGGCTATCGCCCGGCATTAATGATATGCTTGCTACCTGTGGCAGGTCTCCCAGGATCATACTTGTTGATTCCAGGAATGCACCAGGTAGAGGCCCGTGTGCGGCAAGTACAATGCCGATCATGAGAACCCCCATCCTTTTTGAGGAGTCCGCTGCTGGCAGTCAACCCATGCTATTGTGCTGGCAGCCAGCAGCGCTTGCTGTACTTGTCTAGAAGATGCGGAACGCCGACAGTATGGGAATGTTGAAGATTGACCCGAGCAAGCCAGGCAAGTACCCTACCAGGATGACCAGGAGCGTGACAAGCAGCGCCCGGTTAATCGGCCAACCACGCCTCCGCATACCCCACCACAGGAATATGACAAGCAAGAGAGGCAGTAGCTGGGGAAAGATCGTATTAAGCGTAGCCTGAACGGAGACTTTCACCAGGCTCGCGCCCGACCCCGATGTGTACGTAAGGGGGGTTATCAGCGTGATAATGGAAGCGCCAATGGCACCCGCCACGATCAATCCAAGCACGGCGAAAGAGGAAGTAATACGCCGGAAACCTGTTTCAGCCAGCTGTCTCATGGAGGACATACCGTAGCGATAGCCGAACATGAACAGGTAGTACGATATGGACAGGATGATCAGCGGGTAAGCGATGATGTAGAAGATCGGGCCGATTGGACTACCCGTTCCCTGGCTCAAGCTAATACCGATGGCGAGCAGGATGGGTATCAAGGTGCCGGGAATCATTGAGTCGCCGATACCAGCCATTGGACCCATAATGCCCGCCTTGATGCCGTTGATCATCTCGTCGTTGATAGGGGCGCCACTTGCCCGCTGCTGCTCGAGGGCCACCGTTACACCATGTGCAATCACGCCCGTCTGCGGTTCAGTATTGAAGAACACCATGTGGCGTTTCAATGCTGACTTGATCTCTTCTGGATTGTCACCATACAGACGCTTCATGATCGGTGACATCATGTAGACGAAGGCAGGCGCCTGCATACGTTCCATACTGAACGCTGAAAGATTGAAAAACGTCCAGATCCACCAGGCCTTGTTGAGATCACTCCTCGAGAGTGTTTTCTCTGTCTGAGTGGCAGCTGCACCCTCATTGGCTTTATCATCGGGCTGTTGTAAGGTGAGGTCAGACATGTTACGCCTCCGCTTTCTGGGGTTGAGTTGTTTCTGTCTCCATGCGAGAGAAGTACCAGTAGTAAATCAGTGCTACAAGTACGCCAATCACTGCAACACCGATGGTTGGAACCTTCAGGAACACCACGAGAACCCACCCTAGCAGGAACCAGACGAGCAGACGAGCTGAAGGAGCAATCTGGAGTAACAGGATTGCAATACCGACAGCAGGCAATGCTCCACCGAGCAGGCCCAGGTATGTAAAGAGCCAGGGTACCTGGACATTGAGGAACGAGATCACGCTTTGAGCGAAACCGGAACCCAAAAAAAGGACTAAGAAAGGCAGTACAGCGCGTAGCAGGAAGGTGCCAATCTGGGCCAGGTAGTTCACTCGTATGATGCCTGCCAGATTCCCCTCGTCAGCGTATCGGTCGCAAACGTGCGCCCAGGCAGCATTGCCAACACTAAGGAGTTGCCAGGCCGCGACACCAATGGCGGCCAATGCAACCGAGAGGCTTACTGCCACCGGGGGCGAGGCATGAGAAACCAGGGCAAGGGGTATACCGAGATAACTCGCGAAACTTAAGTCTGCGGGGACGGACCCACCGGGAGTAATCAGTGCAATGAAGACGCCTTGCACTGCAATACCAATAAGAACGCCCGTTTTGACATCTCCCAGGATCAATCCACAGAGAAAGCCAGCAACAAGCGGACGTGTAAGCACATACCATCCGCCCGTCGTTCCAAGTGCCCATGGTGTGGTGAGGGCCCCCAGGTAACACAGCAGGCCAATTAATGCCGCTTGCCATACCTGCATAGTAAAACCTCCTTCATTGGAAAGGATGCTGCACATTTCAGAATGTGCATATGTGGATTCATTGCGCTACAGGACGGTAACTCGAAAAGGTGTACTTGCGCTTCACCTCCTTTGCAAAGGTCGATGCATGGACCCACTAGCAGTGAATAATGAGAATCCGGCAGCGTTGAACTGCTAGCGATTTCCCGTTCACATACCACTCATCCTGTTATCCAATCATCCTGCCGAATTGATGATCGACTAACAGGTGAACGGATAATTGTATGAAAGCAGTGCTTTACGATCACTGCGCGACAACAGCAATTTCAACCTGGCTGCGATCACCCCGGTGCCGTGCAAAACCACATTCAACTGGACGGCCTTCGGTATCGTACATAGTGCCACTGACGACAAGCAGCGGCGTTGCGGGTGCAATATGAAGTAAGTCCGCTTCCTCATCGGAGCATGGCACCGCTTCAACGAGGCGTGTACCATGCCCAAGTCGGATACCATACTTTTCACGCAGTACAGCATAGAGGGAGACATTGGTGAGGTCTTCGTTTTCAAGTCCAGGAAACGAACGATAAGGTAGGAATGTAGTGGAAATAAGTAGTGGTTCGTCGCCGACGAACCGCAGGCGTACCAGCTTAATGACCGGGCTTCCTACAACCAGTTGTAGCTCTGGTGCTACGAGCTTGCTGGCCGGGACAACTGCTTGTTCGAGTACCTGTGTGCGGATGGTGACGCCACGCGACGCCATGTCTTCGTAAATACCAGCCGCCTGATGCACAAAACGTTCGCGTAATTTTGGCGGTGCGACAAATGTCCCCTTGCCCTGAATACGGTATAGCAATCCTTCCTGTGTGAGATGATCCAGCGCCTTACGCACGGTTGTGCGGCTGACAGAGTACATCTGGCACAACTCTAATTCGGAAGGGATAAGCTGGCCTGGCTCCCAGGAGGCGCATTGTTCCCGAATAATCTCTTTGAGCTGGTAGTATCGCGGTACAGAAGAATCTTGCTCAAGGATTGTCGATTTTCGCCCATCATTACGAGACTGTGGAGCCATGTATCCCTCCCGATTTGATCTGGAGGTAAGATAGGACATGTATCGCCATAACATGACAACCTTGTAACTATGACGTTACAATATTGTCATTACAAGTTATTTTAAGTATACGGTGAGATTTATTGTTTGTCAATATTGATGTTCTTTTCAACCAAGGAAATCGCATCTTAAGCTGTGAGCACTTTGTACAGTAATCTTAACTTCTGTACTAGCAAGGGGAATACTGCCTTATGTCAGGGGGAATCCTTGCAATGAATGACCAGCAGAGGATAAGATAAAGCACCACAACAAAATACACAGGAGGGTGATCAACTCATGGATACAACGCCGCTCTTAGCTGGCATTAGCCAGAAAAAAATCAAAACAGGCCGCCTGGAGGTAGCATACCTTGAGGCGGGTACAGGACAGACGCCCATCGTCCTGGTGCATGGCAACACCTCTTCATCCCTCTTCTTCCAGGACTTTATGCTGGCGCTGGCAGCCACCAATCGTTACACAATCTATGCACCGGATATGCGTGGCTTCGGCGACACGCAGGCGCTGCCGATCAACGCAACGCGGGGCCTGCGTGATTTCTCAGACGACCTCTCTTCCCTGGCGCAAGCCCTCGGCTTGACCGCATACCACCTGTTCGGCTGGTCAATGGGTGGCAATGTTGCCATACAGTACGCCATAGACTATCCCGGCACCCTCCGCACGCTTACCTTGCAGGCGCCTGGGTCTCCCTTTGGCTTTGGCGGCACAAAAGGGCCAGAGGGCACACCCATCTGGCCTGACTTCGCTGGCAGCGGAGGCGGCACAGCCAATCCCGAGTTTGTGCAACGCCTAGGGCAAGGTGACCGTGGCAGTGAGCAGTTTTCACCACGCACAGTGATGAACACCTTCTATTTTAAGCCACCTTTCCGGGTTGAACCCGACCGCGAAGAGATCTACGTCACTTCACTCCTCTCGTGCAAGGTGACAGAGGGCATCTATCCAGGTGACATGACCCCGTCGAATAACTGGCCCAACGTCGCACCGGGTAACCAGGGACCCAATAACGCGCTCTCCCCAAAGTACCTGAACCAGGCCACGCTCGCCGCCATCGAGCATCATCTGCCCGTCTTATGGATACGCGGTGCAGACGACCAGATCGTCTCTGATACCTCATTGTTCGACTTCGGCTTCCTTGGACAACTTGGTGCCGTCCCTGGTTGGCCCGGACCAGAGGTCTACCCACCACAGCCGATGATCGCGCAGATACACGCCGTCTTCAAGAACTATCAGGCCAATGGAGGTCACTATCGCGAAGTCATCCTGCCCGACTGTGGGCACTCACCTCATATTGAAAAACAGGAGGAGGTGTTCAAGCTCTTCACTGAGTTCGTGGAGGGCGATTTGTAGCAAAACGATTGTGGCGGAACCTTCAGCGATTATGGAGTGACACCATAAGATGTCGCGGGCCACGCAGGAACGCGCTCTCCCGATAGGGAGGCGGGTCTGCGACCAGGCGTGGGTCCTGGAGACGACGAGCCAGTTCGAGCAGCGCGATCTGCGCTTCGAGCCGTGCCAGAGGGGCTCCCACACAGTAATGAATACCCTGGCCGAAGCCAAGATGCTCGATATCGCTACGCTCCGGATCAAAACGATCAGGATCCTAAAAGCGCAAGGGATCGCGGTTCCCTGCCGCCAGCATGAGATAGACCGGCGCCCCCTGAGGAATGGTCACTCCCGCGATGGGAATCTCTGTTAACGTGGTGCGACGCACAAATTGGACCGGTGGTTCATAGCGCAACACCTCTTCTACCAGATTAGCAACGATGGATGGCTCACGACGCAACCGTTCAAAATGCTCAGGATAGCGCAGTAGGGTCAGCATACTGTTGGCGATCAAGTTGACTGTGGTCACGTGTCCAGCAATGAGGAGCAGGAGTGAAGTAATAATCAGCTCATCCTTCGTCATATGCTTCTCATGGGTTGTATCACGCAGCATGGCAGAGATCAAACCCCGGCCAGGAGTATGCTGAAATTTGTCTATCAGCTTGTCCATATATTGCCTGAGCTGAGTTCTGGCGGTTTTAGCCTGCTGAACGAACTCTTTGTTTGCGGCTTGCCCAGGATCAAGTCCGAGAAGGAGCTGGTCTACCCAGGTATGAAAGAGCGCTTCATCTTCACGAGGTACACCCAGCAATTCACAGATGATAGTCACCGGCAAGGGATAGGCAAAGTCATCCACAATATCAAGCTGGACCCGCCGATCGTGCGCATCCAGTAACGCTCTGGCGACTTCCTCGATCCGTGGACGCAGCCCATTGATCAGTTGTGGGCTAAAGTGCGTCATCACTTGATGGCGCAGCCAGTCATGTTTGGGAGGGTCCATTCTAATAAAACCAGGTTCTGCCTGTTCGTCTTCTATCCGTTGATCAGCCTGGCTGTAGCCCTTCCGTAAGTCAGAACTGAAACGCGGGTCCTGCAGGCAGGCGCGGACCTCCGCGTACGTGCTGACAATATAGCGTCCATCATCCTGTACACACACCGGATGTTGCCGCATCCGCGCAAAGATCGGAAAGGGATCGGCGCGGTTGGAGTAATCCAGGACTTGATTCAAAAGGTTTTCATGAGTTGTAATCATCCGACTTCTCCTTCCAGGAAACGTGAGGTTTTGTCTCACAAACTGACCAGTTGTAGAAACCAGTGGCACTGTTATGGTTGGGAAACCGTATAGGGCTCCATCCCGGTGTCATACTTTGGATGTCCCCGCGCGGGAAAACCTGCTGGCATGGGTTGTGCTCTGGCGGGCCCATCAGCCGTAGGAAATGCGGGCGGGAAATGAGCAGCTTGCTCAACCAATGTCTGATAAAATGGCAGCATCTGTCCGGCGTTACAAGAGACGGCTGCGACCGTATGTCCCTCTCGTCCATAGACCGCTGTAAAACGCCGCATGCCAAACGAACTCTGTGTGATCATCACCTCCTCGGCCACGGTGGGCAGGCCAACCGATTTCATATTGAGCCCAAACTGGCTTGACCAGAAGGTCGGGAGCGCGGTATGCCTCCGATACTCAAATGAGGGACTCACCATATTATGAGCTGCTATTGCAGCCTGCTCGACGGCATTGCCCCAGTGTTCGACGGCAAGCAGTTGATGGTCATAGGTATAGAGCGGATGAGGCCAGCGCGCGACGTCACCGGCGACAAAGACGTTCTCGACCACCGCCCCCTGACTATCAAGCGCACGGCAATAGGAGTCACACACAATCCCGCGCCCATCGACGGAGAGATCGGTATTGAATAACCATTCCACATTGCGTAAGGCCCCAAGGGCGATGATGGCCACATCAGCCTCCAATGAGCTGCCATCAGATAACTGAGCGCCACACAAACGGTGGTCTTGCTCTCCCTCCAGGGTTGTGACCACGACGCCCAGACGCAGATGAACCCCATAGCGCTGTTGGTGCTCAGCCATGATCTGACCAAAGGTGCTTCCGAGCACGCCTCCCAACGGGGTAGGGCCGCGTTCAACAATGGTGACGTCCAGGCCAAGATCACGGCAGACCGAGGCAGCTTCACAGCCGATAAAGCCGCCGCCCACGACCAGGATGTGCCTGGGCCTGGCCGCCAGGCGGGCAGCTAGCTGGCAGGCATGATCGCGATTGCGCAAAACGAAGACGCCATCGAGTGCGGCCTCCCCCGCATCAGGCCAGGGGCGGGCGCGCGTTCCGGTGGCAAGCAGCAAGTAATCAAAGTCAACAGCACGTCCGTCGGCGAGCAGCACTCGCCTTTTGGTCATGTCTAAGCGGCGTGCAGGCACTCCCAGGAGCCATTGCGCTTCAAGCCGCTGGAACTGCGCCAGCGTGGTATGTTCGACGGCAAGTCGACCACCCAAGACCTGTTTAGAAAGGGGAGGCCGATCATAGGGCGGATAGGGTTCATCGCCAATGAGGGTCAGTTGCCCAACAAAGCCCTCCCTGCGTAAGGCTTCAGCAGCACGCAAGCCGGCCAGAGACGCGCCCACAATGACAATGCGCTCAGGTGCAATCATCTCATTGATAGAACCGGCCATGCGTCTTCTCCCTCGGTAAGCCTTCATCTTCCTCAGCATCCAGACCGATCTGGATGGCCTGGACCGGACAGGCTTTTGCCGCGCGTATCACATCCGCGCGCCGCGCTTCGTCGGGCGCTGGATCATACTCTAATGCCTCTACATTATGGAAATGAAACACGTCAGGAGCCGCAAAACAGCACTGACCATAACTCTGACAACGGTTAAGATCAACACTAATTCTCATGGGAATACTCCACTTTCACCTGAGTTCACCACTGTTTCTACTTTTCTTCTGAATGTGTAGCTCATCAGGAATAGACAGAGAGAAATGAGCATTTCCTCACGCAAAGGCCCAGCTAACGCGCTTCGTCCTCTCTGGTCCTAGCATAAGGAGGAAGCGTCATGAAAGCGTCCTGAGCATCGTCATGGATAGTGGCCTGAAACGCTGATTTGTCCGGATCGGTATAATCACTCACTTCCTTGACTAGCGGGACGCGTATCGCAGGAAATTCCGCGACGACACGGTAGAAAGCAGCTCCTTCCATAGCGACAGCTATCGCTCCACGTACCTAGACCTTGTATCTGCTCGAATGCTCTATCGCTTCGAACGGTCGTACCCGAGGCTATTGGAACGATATGGCACTGCGGCGCTAGCGGATTTTTGAAAGGAAAGGTTTCTTTACCGAAAATGATGATATACTGTCATGCGACAGGCTGGAGAACTACCGTCAAGCTACAAGGGGCGAGGGCGATGTGGCAGACGCGGGCGACCATAAAGGCCCACCCCGCGCCGCTCCACCGCCCTCGCCCCTACGGATGGTGATGGGCTGTTTCTTCGGTTGATGCCTATAGGGCGACCGCAAGGATCGCCCCTACATTTAGCCCAGGATAGGCTTATGAAAGTAACTACGGACGATATTCGTTCGGCTATACGAAATCTTGGTCTGGCAGGATTGCCTCTCTCTGTCCACTCCTCGCTGCGTACGTTTGGGTGGGTGGAGGGAGGAGCGCAGGCGGTCGTCGATGGGCTTTTAGCGGAAGGATGTACTGTGCTCGTACCTACTTTCTCGTGGGACGAGTTCGGGCTTCCGCCGCAGCCCGGGATGCAGCCGACGCGGAACGGGTGTAATTATGCTATTACGGATAGGCCAGCACCCGGGAAGGGCCTGATTTATAGGCCTGATTCTATGGCCATTGATAGAGATATGGGCGCTATTCCCGCCGCTGTTGTTGCTATGCCACGACGGGTGCGCGGAAACCATCCATTGTGTTCATTCACGGCTGTGGGGCCACTGGCAGAAGAATTGATGGCAGGCCAGGAGCCGTTGGAGGTGTTCAGGCCGTTGAGGGTTTTATCAGAGGCAGGTGGCTATGTTGTATTAATGGGGGTAGGCCTGGAAGCGATGACTCTGATCCACCTGGCAGAACAGATGGCAGGACGCAACCTGTTCAGGCGGTGGGCGAATGGCCCTGATGGGAGACCGATGGAGGTTGAAACGGGCGGATGTTCGCTAGGATTTGGCAAGTTCAGCTCGATCTTCGCGCCTCTGACGAGGCAAACCAAAGTTGGTCTGAGCACGTGGAACGTTATTGCAACAAAGGAGGCGCTCGCGGTTGCAATAAGAGCCATTCGCGATGATGCCAGCATTACTCATTGCGGTGATCCAGAGTGCGGGCGCTGCGATGATGCTGTTATGGGCGGGCCTCTTGTGGGATAATAGATATGGGAAAAAACGCTGCGAGTAAGTTTTTTTGATGAGGTGACGTATTTATCAGTGTGAGGGGATTGGGAGGAACGGGCGCGATGAATCACGGTCCCACGATAAATCGGGGACCTACGCTCTATTCATAGTATTTTGTGAAAACTCATCATTGAAGACCTACGAAGGTGGGTATGACAAATGGACGGATTTGTTTAGCAGGAGAGGCGTGAGAATATGCCTGATGACCAGAGGGTCGCCTTTCTTAAGAAAGGAAATGAGCGGAAGATTTTTGTTGCGCTGGTTTTTGCGTTTTTCTTGCTGCTTTTTCCTGCACAGGCGTCGGCACACGCGACGAATACGCCCGCGGTTGGTCTGACGCTCCAGGTGGATGCAGGGTTCAATTCGTTCTACAGGATCGGGTTCTGGACGCCCGTACGTATCAAGCTGAGCAACCAGGGAACGGATTTCAGCGGGACACTGGCTATTAATACGATCAGCGGCCAAGCGGCCACAAGTGGAGGAGCGAACACCTCGCCATGGCATTTTGAAGAAGCTGTGACGCTGCCTCATGGGACCCAGAAACAGCTTACGTTGACTGTGCCGCTGTATATGGGTCTATTCGCGCCTCATGGCATATCGGTACAAGTGCTCGACAGACATGGTCGAGCTGTGGTTACACAACAGGTAACACCCGAATACCTCAATCCGGGAGATATTCTGGTTGGCATTTTCTCCGACAACTTCTCGGGTTTTAGCCCGCTGAGTGCGGTGTCGATGACGCTGCCAAATCGCTATAGTGTCGTCGGCCTGGCGCCGCTGGACGCGACAACGATGCCGACGACGACCACAGTTCTTTCCAGCTTCGACGTGATTATACTCGACGATTTTGCAACGGCTACGCTCAGCCCGGCGCAACTGCGTACGTTAGAGGCGTGGGTGAGCCAGGGAGGAGCATTGATCGAGGTCGGAGGGGCTACGTGGCAGCGCACGTTGAAGGCTTTGCCGCCTGATCTTTTACCGGTGGAGGTCAGCGGGACGAGCACTATTCCGGCAGGCACTCACCTGCTCCCCCCCGGCAGTGTCCCCAGCGGGCAGCCATCAAGTGTGGATACGCTGCAAGAACCACTGGCAGCCAGCACAGCAAGACTGCGCACGCAAGGACAGGGGCAAGCCTCCCAGAGCCTGGTGGTGCTGTCGTTGGGCAACACTCCTCTACTGGTGCAGGCCCGGCACGGACAGGGGATGGTCAGTTACCTGGCCTTTGATCCCACGATTCAACCTCTCGCCAACTGGTCTGACCTCGGTACGTTCTGGAAACAATTGCTGATACGGGCGGTTGGTGACCGCGAGTTCATCGGAAATACGCCGCTCTACAGCAGTGGTCCCGGCCAAATCACGACGCGCGGGGGTATACTGCAAATTTTGCAACCGCCGCCGCTGCTCTCACCCTGGTTTGTTGTCCTGTTGTTCATCAGCTACATCGCTATCATCGGACCGATGCGCATAGTGATCGTGAGGAGGCTGAAGCGACCAGAATGGGGATGGCGCATCATCATGAGCAGTATCGTGATTTTCTCCCTACTGTCCTACGGGTCCTCGCTCTACCAGCGCCGGACATCCCTGCTGGACAACAGCATTTCTATTGTGCAAATCAATGCGGATGGCTCGCCCGCGCATATTACAACATATCATGGTTTCTTCGATCCCAGTGAGAGCGATTCCCGGCTCTACCTGGTGGGCAATAGCATAGCGCTACCCACGCCGTCCTTGCTCGTGCCAGGAAGCCCTGTTTTTTCGCAAAACGATCCACAAGCGGCGATTACGCCTGTTCCCGGCGGGGCGAATGTACACCTGACGAACGACGGCAACTGGCCTTTCCATGCTCTTGTCTCGGAACAGGACAGCCAGCTCCAGGGCGGCATACTTGCTCAGCTCGCCTTGCAGAACAACAGGCTGGTTGGATCTATAATGAATACGCTGGACACAGCTCTGGATGATGTGTATGTGTTGCTGCCTCACAGCTTTGTATCCATCGGGCACCTGGCAAGCGGACAAGCTTTGCAGGTCGATCTTCCATTACAGAAGGCGCTCGCCAGGCAGGGTACCACGCTTGCAGATGCGATTGCGGCGAGTCAAGGTTTGCCCGCGTCTTATTTCCCTTATAGCCAGGATCAGCAGCCAGGTACTGATCTGCAGCGGCACCTGGCTATTTTGTCGGCACTCAGCGGCGCGGGGTTTCCCTATGGGCCATGCGGAGGGCCATGTGCCACACACGCCCTTGTGAGCAAGGGAGCAATTCTCACTATTCCCGCGGGAACGCCGCTTAGTATCAACCTGCCAAGGGGCAGCGATCCATTGCTGCTCAACAATGCTCCGGCCACGTTGATCGGCTGGGCAAGCGCGCCGCTGGACGCGATAGGCGACACGACTATTGATGGCCTCTCGGCTTTTGGTGTGCACGATAACCTGGTGCAGATGCCGCTGAAGATCGATTTAGCCGGTACGTTAAATGTTCCCCCTAATGCCATTGCAGGATACCTGGTGGATGAAGAAAACAGCGATGCCGAGGCTACTGTACCCGATACCTACACGCTTTCAACGGGAAGCGTGACCTTTGAGTTTGCACTGCCCGGCATGAAGCAGGCGAGGATCGATAGTTTGACGCTGACGGAGCCAAACGAAGTGGGCAATATCAATCCTCCACCCCCGACAAATCCGGAGCTGACGCAGGCCCGGCTCTACAACTGGCAAACGATGACGTGGGATAGCGTTGCGTTGACCTCGTGGAGCTTTACGACGACGGACACTGGGGCGTATATAGGACCAGGCAGCCGTGTATTGTTGCAAATTACTAACACTGATCCCGCGGGTTTGCTGGTGTTTGGAAAGCCGTATTTGAGCCTGCAGGGTATGGCTTGAGGGTGCGTCATGAAGATTCGCAGCGAATCCAGCGGAGCTGCATCTGTGCAAGGGGTCGATCAAACAGGCTTGTTTGTCCATCGAGACGGAAGAGCTGATCAAAATCGTCGGGGGCGAAGGCGACTTTGAGACGTGAGGCATAGGAGGTGAGGAGCACTCGCAGGTAATGGTCAACATGGTAATCTCGACGATCAGTGACGGATGCAGTATCAGCAAACGGCACTGCTTTTTCAGGCTCATCTCCAGCTTCCAGGTCATCCGCTGCAAGGGGCGCATCGTCGGTTTCTTCGGGCAACCAGGTGTACACACCGCCCTGCGTCCGGTAGAAGCGCACCCGCTCGCCAACGTTCCACTGCGTCCGACCAGCCGAGAGCAACGCTTCATACTGCGGTTCGGGATGTTTTGTACGCGCGGCCAGGTAGGCTTGTGGGGTTTTGGAGAGGCGCACCTGCGAGGCTACATCCGAGGCCGAGAGGAGACGACGATGTACAGCCTCTATTGTTTCCTGGTAGCAGCGCTGGACGCCTGCAATATCACCTATCATCGTATAGTGCAATGCCTGGCGGAGGAAGCGTTCGCCGAAGGGTTCGGCCCGACTGGAACGCAATGCGACACCGCGCATAATGAGGCGTCCATCATAGGTCAGCAAGGCATAGTTCTTGATAGCATGGCTCACCATTGCCTGATACCGCCCTTCGTACTCCAGGCGAATGCCCGCGGGCAGCAGCGCTCCTATCTCAGCGACAAGAGCTTGCTCCTGTGCTTGCGTCCAGTCCGCAGGCACGGCGAAATACACGCCATCGGTATCGGCTTCGATGGGCACCATGCCTCGTTCTCGCAATGCATCGAGGATCTGATCGAGCAGTTCGCGGCCACGCCTCGTCACCTCGTTGGCGGCATCGGGGTCGGCGAAGAGGGCCATAGAGCCTGCACCCATATAGCCATAGGCTGCATTGATGAGGGTCTTCATCGCAGCTTGCGTCCCATCATGCTGATTGGCCTCCATCGAGCCAGGAGGAGCCGCTTTTGCTGCAGCCTTATGGTGCAAGCGGAGTTCGGTCAGGCGGTCAAGAATATGTAATAAGACACCAAGGCGGTCGCAAGCTGGTCCGATGCGGAAGATGCGCATCAGTGAGGGATAGAGGGAAGCCACGTCAGTTTTGACTACATGCTCTGCGACACCTGCGGCAAGGAGATAGGCTGCTCCACCAGCGTGTGGTTCGCTATTGGCAAACATATCAGGAGGGGTGTATGGGAGGGCGGCGCCTGCCGAGAGATAGGCCCGCACCAGCATGGGTTCAAGAATGCCCATAGCAGGCCCTGCCGAGGCGATGCGCTCATAGCGGCGCGGAGCCATGCCAGCCAGGGCAAACGCTGCACCCATGAGTCGACGCGAAAGGCCATCAACCTCCTCCACATCGTCCAGGGCATAGCGACGCACGTGCTCCGGGTCGTGTCGATAGGTCTCAAACACTTTCGAGCCTTCCAGGTAGACGCGATGGGGTGAGGCCAGGCCGAAATGGCGAGCCACATCTTTGAGGCGATAACTCGATAACTCACGCACGACGAAGTCGTAACGGCGCACGGCATCCAGCGTATCGATCAATTCCCGTCCAGCTACGCTGTAGCGTGTATAGCGTCGTGTATAAGGACCGGCTGCGACGATGTCCTCATAGGATTCCAGGTGCTGTGGACCACCTGGACGTGCGAAGAGCAATGGCACCTTGAGCAGCGAAGCACGTTTTTGCATGAAAGGCAGATCGAAACCCAGGAGATTATGGTTTTCGATGATATCGGGATCGCGTTCACGGATGAGCGTACAGAGGTCGGCGATGAGCTGTGCCTCCCGATCAGGCGCCGGGGCCTCAAGGATGGTCGAGAAGCCCCGGTTATCGCGAACAGCTATAAGAAAGATGCGGCCACGCTCGGGGTTTAACGAGGTTGTTTCCAGGTCGAATTGCAAGCGGTGCAGGTCATCGTAGGCGAGCCCACGAAAATAAACCCGACCGGTGAGCATGAGGTACTGTTCTACAGGGCCAACGCGATAATAGGTGTCTTGCAGATCGTTCAAGCTGGTGATTTTACGGTCCAATCGACGCGAGGCGCCGACACACAATGCACGCTCTAGAGCACGTCCATCGCGGGCCGAAAGCAGATAGCGGTACGAGTCAGGAGGACCGTCAAGCTCCAAAAATGTGATAGCACTTGTTTCCGCGTTTGGGGCTGTGGCTGGTTGCACGCTGCGCCCGAGATGCTCCAGGTCGTCGAGGGTTCTGGCGAAGAGCCAGGGACGAAAGCGCTCTTCCTCGCACACCACTTGCTGGCCGACGCGCCTCCATACCAATGCCTGCCCTGCTCGACTGGCCCAGACGGAGACGATGCCCGGTGTTTCGTCCCAACCAAACAGATTTTCGGAAGTTTTAAGTTTTTCTTGCGCTTCGTGAGTCATATCCGAGATGAAAAACATACGATATTTGGTAGCTATTTATCTACATAGTATACCCCATTGGGTACGACTCCACTCACCGGTGAAAAGTCAGGAGGGCTTGAAAAAGCAGGCGTCCATTGGCATGCTGTGGCATATGCAAACAACCACAAAGCCGATGGACGCGTCAAAACAATGTTGCCCGAATGAGACGTGTGCCGCA
>WNEZ01001036.1_pt1 | contig 32875 bp, 27 predicted proteins | sample 5400521 | NCBI WGS metagenome assembly WNEZ01 (sample SAMN13153339, study PRJNA577476) | soil metagenome | isolation source: 120 cm saprolite under Douglas fir tree site 2 hole 1 replicate 1 | place: USA:California | collected 2015-04-18 | reverse complement strand
TGATCCGCGGGCGACACGCCCCCGATCGCCAGCATGCCAATGACGCGGTCGGGTGCATTGCCGTCGAGCAGCGGACCGGCCAGGACCCAACGATCTCCGAGCACTGCGCCGTCGGCGGGACGCGCCGACGACAGGGTCCGCCGCTCGGCCACGATCGCCGCGTGGATCGGATCTCCGCGCGGCACGGGGACAGCCGGGCGACGGTCGTCATGCGATTGAAACGCCGGCTTGAGCTCGTCGTCGCGCAACGCATAGACCGAGAATTCGGCGGTGCCGGTCAGCACGATCATGAACCGCGTCAGCCGCGGCGCAAGATCGTCGAAACTCGCGCGGCCGAGCTCGCTCACCGCTTCGGCGACGTCGACATCGGACGCGCGGGCGGCGGCGGCGATGTGCCGCTCGAGCATTTCGGTCCGCGCCCGCAGGTCGACGCAGAGATCGGCCACCGCCGCCGACTGGCGGCCCTGCTCCGCGAGCTCGGCCTCGAGCTGCGCATGATTTGCGATCTGCCGGCTGCGAATATGGCCGATCAGCAACGCGACGCAGGTCCAGCCCATCGGCTCGGCCGCGATCCTGCCGATATAGGCATACATGTCCTCCGACATCAGCGCCGGCGGCAGGCCGTCCCAATATTGCAGGCCGGCGGCGATGATCGCGGCGGAAAGACCGGCGGCGAGGCCGTGCTGGAGACTGAGCACGATCACCGGCAACCATAGCGGGTTGGGATAGGAGCCGGCGGTCGTCGCGACAAGCAGCTGCCGCGTCAGCACGGCGACGCCGAACAATAGCCCGAACTCGAACACGACGCGCAGGATCGACGACCATCGCGACCGTCGCGCCGGCACGGGACCTTGCGCGGTCGTTGCGCTCACCGGCGCCTCCTGCGGGCGGGCTCCTCGCGCGGCTCGACGTTCATGACGGTGTTGCTGGGGATGTCGGTCTCGGCGTCGGGCAGGTTCAGCTCGCAGGCGCCGCCTTGCGATGAATCGTCGTCCACACGTCCGGGCACTCCGCTCTGCTGCACCTTGCAGATCAGCGTGCGCGCGGCCTCCGCGTCCAGCGCCAGCATCATGCGAATGAGCCGCGCCGCCGGAAATTGCATCGCCTCGGTACGGTGAATGCTGCCCTTGCGCCAATAGCCGATCCACGACGCCGCCTTGCTCAAGGCCGTCGACTTGTCGCCGATCTGCACCAGCACGTCGAACAGCGCGATGCGTCCGACGCTGCGTTCCGGGTTCGCGATATCGTCGAACCGGGTGAGCGCGTCGCGCGCGCCGTAAAGGTCGCCGTGCGCCGCCAGGATCAGGCCGAGCCGCTCGGCGTCGTTCGCGGTGATCATCTCCTTGGCGAGCAGCGCGCGCAGCAAGCCTTCCTCGCGGTCGAACGCGCCCGCCAGCCGGTAATGGGCGAGCAGGGCGCGGGCGGTCGGCAGCGACGGGGCGAGCGCGAACAGCCGCTCCAGGGTGCGGATTTCGGCAGGCTTGTCCTGGATGTCGCCGTAGTGCTTGGCCAGCAGGGCGACGGCGGCGGGATCGTCGGGGTGGTCGTTGACGAAATCCTCCATCACGCGCGTCGCCCGCTCGATCTCGGCGAACGACATGTAGAGCTTGTAGAGATGCAGGATGGCGTCGACCTCCCGCTTGCCGGCGCGATAGCGCGCCTCGAGCGCCTTGATGGCCTCGCGATTGCGTCCGTCGCGGACCAGCATGGTCCATTGCTCGCGCTCGCCCGGCACCATGGCGACGCCCGCGGCCAGCGCCACGGCGGTCAATGCGATGATGAGAGCGACATGACGCAGCATCAGCGATCCGTCTCCGCGCACGCGACCTCGATCTCGATCGGGTTCATGGCATCGGCGTCGGCGGTGAGCGCAAGCCGACCGTCGGCGCCGACCTCGCTGACATCGTCCCACACGGCGGTCTCGTTGGTGTCGCGAACGGTGACGCGATAGAACCCGGGCTTGAGCCCGCCCCAGGTCATCTGGCCGGTGCCGTATCCCTTGGCCATGACCGTGAATCCGCATTCGCGCCGCCGCAGGTCGCGGAACGTCCAGCGGCCGTCGATCAGGTGCGGCGCCGCGGCTTCCGCTGCGTCGGCATCGGCGGGGCGGAGCGCGAGGATCACCTCGGCGTGCGCCTCGTCGAGCGCCACGTAGAGCGAGCCTCCCTGCCTGCGCTCGCCGAGCACGCCGACGCTGCGGCTGAAATCGACGGCGAGGCCGGCGGCATCGTCGAACCGCACGGTCTGCAAGGCGCCGCGATTCTGGATGAGCCAGCTCGATGGGTCGAGCGCCGTCATCTGGGTCGAGAAGAAACCGTCCGCGATGGCGGCGTAATGGGAGGCTGCGATCGGCGTCACCGCGGCTTGCCGGGCGGCGTCGAGATGGTGGCGCACGGCGGCGAGCGAGGCCGGCCGCTCGCCCGCGAACATGTGGTAATAGACGTTGATCGGCTTGAGGCGGCGCGGCGTTTCGGTGGCGTTGACGGTGGCTTCGAGGTGCAGAAAGCCGTGCTCGCGGCCGCTTCCGTCGGTGATGTAGATGTAGTCGTTGGCATTGCCGGCATAGATCTGCCGTTCGGCGCCGGCCGGTCGCGAGATCGGCGACAGGTAGCTGATCGAGGGATAGTCGACGTCGAAACGCGAGTCCCCGCCGTTGAGGTTGCGCAGCCCGAGGCGCCGCGTGCGCGCGATCGCCCCCTCGAACGGCTCGGCGCCGCCGCTCCAGAGGTAGAGCGTTCCGTGCTTGCCCTCGGGCGCCAGTTCCTCGGCCGCGGTGATCGCGCCGCGGATCTCCTGGTCGAGATCGAAGGGGTAGTCGCTGTAGGCGCGCGGCGGATCCTCATCGATGAACTTGCCCTCGGTCTCGCCGCCCTTGCGCGTCAAGCCGGGGAACAGCCGTCGTGCCAGCCGCCGCATGCGGTCGCCGAGCACCGCCTTCCATTCGCTTTCGTCGGGACCGATCAGACGCTCTTCCAGCGCACGGTCGTAATTCTCGAAGAAGCTCCATTGGTAGGGATGGGTGTAGGTATGGGTGGCGACCTCGACCTGCGGCAAGGCGAACAGCTCGCGGGCGGCCACCCGTGCGGCCTCGGGCGTGCCGTAGCGCTCGTCGACATCGGCGCCGATCACGCCCACCGCCACCGGCAGATCGGGATAGGGCGCGATCAGCTCGCGCAGCACGACGCTCGCGGCGATCGTCGGCTTGTCGCGGTAGTCTTCGACGTAGGTGACGTTGTTCCAGCCGTCGCCGTCGATATGGCTGAACCAGACGCGCCGCCCCGAAAGCGTCGTGACGTCGGGGATCGGCCGCATTTCGCCGCCGAAAGCCTTCTGGAAGAACGCGAACGGGTCGATGATCCACTTGGTGCGCCCGGTTCCCGGCTCTTCGTAGACGAAATATCCGCGGGCGGCGTAGCCGCCCCGGCTCGAGGTGAGCACCACGCTCGACGCCAGCGCCAGACTGCCCTCGCGATGCTCCAGGACGAGATGGGAGGAAACGTCGGCGCCGAACGTGCCCACGATCGGAAAGGCCGGCAGCACCGGGTCGAGCGGGCGCTCGAAGCCGATGATGCGGTCGCTATGGATGATGCGGGCCCCGTAGGTGATGTCGACCGTGGCCCCGCTGAAACCGAATCCGATTTCCGCGAACAGCCGATTGGCTTCGGCGAGCGAGGCGGTGTCGGACGGCAGCCCGCCGTCGCCGAGCACCACCATGGCAACGCCGCGGCGGACCTGCTCCTGTCCCCAGACGTAGAGCGGTGCCGGCGGCGCCCGCCGGAACCAGGTGATCACGCCGCGGACGGTTTCCGTTCGCTCCGGACCCGGGAGCGCGGCATTGACGTCCCAGTAGGTGACGACGAAGCCGAGATGATTGAGCGGCATTTCGGCGAACCGATGGATCCGCGTTTGGTCCGGCCGCGCTTCCTCGCGGCTGTCGTAGATCGCCAGAATCTCCCGCCGGACCGGCTCGGCGCGCGGCTCGTCGGCGAGCGACTGCGCGGCCGCGGCCGGCGCCAGCAGCAAAGCGCCGATCACCAGGACGATCGATTGGGTGAGCGCGAAGGGGAGCGCGGGCGGGGAACGCATGACTGGACACAGCAAGCCGACCAATCGCGTCCAAGAAATGACCGGAGCGGAAAAAAGACCAGCCAGCGACCGGACGAGCAAAATGAACAAATATTCAAAATTCGCGGGACGGTCGTCGATGGTCGGAGCGCCGCGTCGATGCTTGACCTTTCCCTGCCCCTGCATATCGCGAATGTCCGCGCCGACTCGCCGCCGCGAGGGTGCCGGCGGCTCGAGCCCCGCCCGCGTCCCATGATCTGGCTAACCAGTTATTCACTCAACTGGTTTTCTGCGCGTTCGGACCTCGGTCGTCAACCCTGCGGCCGGCCGAGCGCATTGCCGAATCACCCGCCGGCCGATGTCGGTCTCGACTGCAGCACCTCTATCAAGAGCGCGCTTCATGGTCGAGAGACCTTGGCGTCGCGGATGAGAAGCGCAACGGCAAGCAGAGCCCGCAGCGTCAATAGGTCAGTGTGGCGACGATCGTGTCCGAATAGGTGCCGGGGGCCGGGGTTGTCTGTGCCGGAACGCGGCCGTACACCGTGACGGCCTGCCCGGAGCCGGTGCCGGTACCGGAAGCCGTATTGGTCCCGACGATATTTCCCCACGGCTGCGAGTGGGCGGAATTCTGGTACAGGCCATAGGTGACCTGTTTGCTTGCTTGCGACATCTTGCGTTGGGTCGGGTCGCTCGCCCCGGCATTACCGCCATTGAGACCGATCGTGTAAGGCGTGGTGGCGCTGCAGGTTGTGGTCAGCGAGCTCGTGCCGTCTACCGCAGCGGCAAGAACGCCGGCCGAGCCGAAATCGAGGGTCGTCGCGCTGACGGTGCAGGTCGCCGAATAGGTGGCGCTGGCGGTGAAGGCAGCCGAGGTGGCGTTCGAATTGCCGATGGCCGCACAATTGCCGGTGCTGGCCTTGGCGTAGGCGATCTGGGTATTGGTGCCGCTGAAGGACGAGGAATAGCTGCCGGGCGGCAGCGCCTGCTGCCCGGCCCTGATCCTGCCGTAGATCGTGGCGGTCGCGCTGCCGGCTCCGCTTCCATTGAGCGTGATGTCGATGGTCGGCGCCGTGAAGGACGAAAACGACCACAAATAGGAGCCCCAGATGACCGTGCGGGCCGCGTCCTGGTAGAGATCGAAATTCAGCTTGTCGCTTCCGCTCAGCATGAAACGCGGGCTTCCGGTCGTCGTGCCGCCGGCGCCCGCGTTGATGTTGGGGCAGACGCGCACCGCCAAGCCGGAATTGCCCGTGCAGTTGGCCGTGAACGTCGCCGTCGTGTCGATCGTCGTGTTCTGCGTCAGGTCGACGGTCCCGAAACTGAGATTGGTGATCGTGAAGGTGCAGTTCAAGGCGGCCGCATGCGCGGGCATCGACCAGGCGATCGCCGCGGCTCCCGCGAGGGCGCCGATCGCAAGTCGAAGAATGGCTGATCGCAGGCTCATTGGCACACCACCGGTCCGATGACGACTTGGTTTTCCTTGTCGGGCGTGAACGGGAAGCTCGCGCGGCATTCACCGCGGTCGGTCGTCACCAGCGCGACGTTGCTGGCGCCGAGCCCCTTGAGGTAGGTCTGGCCGTCATAGCCGACCACGAATGCCTCTGGGCTGTTCTCCAGGCGCACCGGCGAGCCGACCGCAAGCGGCTTGTTGTCCTTGTCGGTCAGAACGACCATCGCCGTATCATTGTCGTTCTTGGCCTCGAAGCGCACGACCACGCCGGCGCGGTCGGCCGGCGCGACCACGTCCTGGGTGGTCGGCGCCTCGGCATTGAGCGGCAGGTCGCGGGCATCGATCGCCACTTGGTTCTTCTGGTATGACCGCAGGCCCGGGATCAGGATCTTTCCCGCGCCGTTGGTCTTGCCGACCGGGCGATTCTCGTAGAGAACCTCGATGTCGGGGAGCCCGGCATCGACCACTGCAAAGGCGTCGTCGATCCGGTTCGACAGGAAAACCCCGCCCCCGATGGCGGCGACCGCGCCCTGCGCCTGCAGCGTGCCGCCGACGGTACCCCCGACCTGTCGAATCTCGCCGCCGAATTGGGCGACCGAAGAGCGATAGCTCCCGGCGGCGCTCCGGTAGGGGGTCGTCCCCTCCGAATCGTGCACGCGCCAGCCGTAGCTGCCGGGCACCGGCTGCATGGTCTTGGCAACATCGACGTTGTAGTTGCTGCCGCCGGCGCCGGCGGACGCGCCGGCGCTGGCCGATATCGAGCCGTTCAATGGGATCGACAGCCCGGCGAAAATCCCGGTATTCTTGCGGTCTCCCAAATCGGTGAACGCCGTCACGTGAAACGTCGCATCGGCGAAGATCGGGCGCGAATAGGACACGTTCAGGATTTCCGAGCGTATTCGATCGTCCGTCGCGAGATGGATGTAGCCGAAGCTGAGGCTCGAGCCGTCGAACGGCAGCGGGAAGCCGATCGACACCGTGTCGAGCGCCTTCGGCGGCCGTGAGCTGAAGGGCGTGGCCAGCTCGGACGGCAAAATTCCGTTCAGCAGCGAGGATTGGAGCGGCAAAAAGCGTGAGATCGCCGAGCTGAGATCGTTGTAGGCGCGGAACGTGCGTTGCGAGCTGGCGTGGAACGTCACGCCGCACAGCTGGGTGTCGAAGGCGGCGTAGATTTGGTAACCGAAGCGCTCGTCGAAGCGACTTGCGCTCGCGGCGAGCGACAACACGCCCCATGAAGCAAGCTCGGCGGCGAGCCCGGTGCCCATGTTCACCACGCCAGCACCGGCCTCGCCGTGCGCTTCGAGCGTGAGCCAGTCGAACGCGCCGTGTCGCACGCCGCCGGAAAAAGCCGGCTTGCCGAGATAGTCGTTCGATTGCGTCGCGAAGTTGAGGCGGGGGTACCCGGCCTCGAGGGTGTAGTCGGTCAGTCCCTGCCGCAACAGCGTGGGCGAGGTGAAATAGGGCAGGCTCGCCTCGATCTGGTGGCCGGCGGCATCCTGCATGACCACGCGCGCGGTGCCGCCGCCCGAGAGCAGGGGAAGATTGCTGATCTGGTAGGGGCCGGGAGTGACCGGCTGCGAAAGCGCCCTGACATTGTTGACGTAGACGTCGACGGTCGAGGGAACGGCGGCAGACCCGGAATAGCTCGGCAAGGGCAGCGTCACCAAGTCCGGCCGCAGTGCGAAATTGCGCTGCATTTGCAGGCCGCCGAGCCGGATCGGCCGCGTCCACGGCAGTCCGCCCGAGATCGTATCCCCGGCGCGATAGCTCACGAGGGTTTCCGGGTCGGAATAGGTCAACCCGGTTTCGAGCCGCAGCGCGTCCAGATTGCGCGTCGTGGTCGAGCCGAGGATGCCGGTTTGCGTCAGCGTGCCGTAGGGGCCGAACAGGCGTGCGTCGAGCGCGGCATTGGCGCCGCTGAAGCCGGTGAAGCCGGGGCCGAACGCCTTCGTGGCGCCGCCGAACAGCGTGTAGTTGAGCACGCCGCCGAGATCGGGCCGCGGCGGCGCCACCCAACCCGGATTGGCGCGCGCGTCGTACAGCTGGCGAACGCGCCGCTCGTCGCCCAGCTTGAAATAGATTTTCTGGTTGGGCTCGTCGTAGCGGTATTCGATGCCGGGCACGGTGTCGATCACGATCATCTCGTCGGCTCCGCCGTCACCGGGCGCCTTGACGCCGACATCGGCCAGCTCTCCGCGCGACGCGGCAATCTGCTGGTTGGCGAGCTGCGCGAAGGCTCCGATGCGATTGGTCGGGGCATCGTTGATGTAGACCTCGAGCTGGAGTGGACGCAGGTCGGCATCGTCCGCTGCCGCTCTCTCTTGGCCGGCAAGCAAGGCCGCCAAGGCGAGCGCGCAAGTCACGATGAGTCGCGAAGCGACCGCGTTGCGCAGAAGTCGAGTCATCGATCAGCTCGAGCGCCGAGAACGCAATGAACGTCGCCGGAACCTCAGCGCTCACGATCTCGAACGCAGTTGTGATGCAGTGGAAAAATCTCTCGGCACATGACACCCTCCCGAAGTGTTTTATCGAGCCGCGAGTACGAGTTTTTACGTAGGAGTGACTACGACATTTCTAAATTGAATCGATTTACATCGACTCGTTCGATCTATGCTTCACGCTTGTTGTACGTGTATGCTTCACGCCTGTTGTATGAACATGCTTCACGAGTGCTGTAGCTCTATCGTTCATGCTTGCTGTACGTTCATGCTTGACGGTTGCTGAACGTCGATGCGCGATGAAGGATGGCGCGGCGGAGCGTCAACGTACGGTTAGCGAGAACCCGAGCGGAGCGGGATCCTTCCGCGCGATGGCGGTGACCTCGGATGACGCGGCCGCCGCGTCGCGAGACGGTGCCGTGGTCGTTGCATGCTCCTGCTTCACGCCTGCAGCAGGCGCTTCCTTGATGATTGCTGAATCGCCGATTTGCGCAAAGAGCGGCGCGGTGCGCGAAGAGCGTGAACGCGCGGTTAGGGAAATGACGAAGGCGGAGTGGAGAAACTCGTCGCGAGCAGGGCGGACGAACCGCGCGAGCCCGGTAGCGGGACGAGCTCGCCGGCCGCGTCCCGTCGGGCGTTCCCTCGAGCGCAACGCGCGGTTAACGGCGGATTAACGTCGCGGCCGACCGACCGGGCCGATGGATCGCCGGCTCGCTTGCCCCGAACGCCGGAGGGTGCGCCTGCTTCGCAGCCGACGTCACGGAAAGAAAAAAGAGCGCGTTCTCGTGAACGCGCTCTCCTCGATTTGGGCCGATCCGCTCGGATCGACGACTTCAATCGGCCCCTGGGGCCTCGACGTCAGTCGCTCATCGCGCGCCTTGCGCCGAGTCGTTGATCGGCCCGAGGTCGCCTTGCGCCGAGATCACGATCGGATGGCCGGCGGTCAAACGGCTGCCGGGGGGCGCCGCCCAGCGCATGCTGGAGCCTCCGAGCACGTAACCGGTGAGACCGTTGCCGAACGAGACGGTCGCGCCACTCCCGTCGCGCAGCTTGAGGGCCGAGATCCGCATGTGGCGATCGCCGGAATTTTTCGCCACGACCGACAACTTGCCGCTGCTCTGATCGACCGACCAGGCGAGCTTCGGCGGGGCGACGTCGGAATGATAGAAGAACACCGGGATCGAATAGCGCAGCACGAGATTGACCGTTCGATTGCGCTGGCCGGCGGCGTCGGGCAGCTCGTCGACAAACAGCCGATAGGTCTCTTCCTTCGCAACCGGCGTCTTGCTCACGCGCACCAGCCGCACGGTGTAATCGGCTTTCGGCGCCAGCGTAGCCAGCGGCGGGCTTGCCACGACGTCGGTGGTCGGCTCGAGCTTGTCTTCTCCATTGGCCTGGCTCCAGCGAAACACGCGGATCTGCGCGTGGATCGGAGCCGCTCCCTCGTTGCGGAGCTTGAGGGTAGCGGCGGCGCCCGGAGCCGCAATTTCGACCATGACGGGCGAGACCTGAAGCGAGGCGGCCCGCGACGTCCCGGACGCCGCGAGCGCCATGAGAGCGGTCAGAACCGTAGAGGTAGAGATGCGCATGGTGAGTCTCCTCGATCAATGCTCAGTAGGTGACCGTCACCGTGATCGTGTCGGTGTAGGTCGCGGGGGCCGGCGTCGTCTGCGACGGAATGCGGCCATAGACCGTGAAGCTTTGCGCCGCGCCGGTCCCGGTGGACGCGACGGTATTGGTGCCGATCGTGTTGCCCCACACGGAGGTGCGGGCGCTGTCGCTATAGAGCGAGTAGTTGATGGTGGCGCCGCCGCCGGTCAGCTTGCGGGTCGTGACCGTCGCGCCCGCGCCGGTGCCGGCATCGAGGCCGATGTTGTAGGGCGTCGTGTTGGTGCACTGCACTTGAATGGCCGACGTCTGGTCGACGTTGGCCGAGAGAACGCCTTGCGTGCCGAAGTTCAGGGTCGACGCGCTGTTGATCAGGCACTGGGCCTGGATCGTCAGCTGGACCTGGGCGACAAACGCGGTGGCAACGCAATAAGCAACACTTCGACGCATGACGCTCCCCGCGGCTGGTTGGTCGAACCGCGCGTACGGGGTTTTACGTAGGAGTTACTACGATATTTCTAAATTCATTCGACTTGTCTGCAATCGCACGTCGATGCTTCGCGTTTGCTGAATGGCCCGCAAACGCGCGGGAGCATGCCTGCGCGGCGCGACAGTCGGCCGCGGCCTCTTTAACGAAGAATTAACCCGCCGACGGCCGCGGCGGAGCGGCTCGGCGCCGCTACAAAAAAGCAGAGCGCGTTCGATGAACGCGCTCTGCCGGTCCAACTGATGGCTGTGGATCGAGCTCAGTACGTCACGGTGACCGTGATCGTGTCGGTATAGGTGCCGGGGGCCGGCGTCGACTGCGCCGGAATGCGGCCATAGACCGTAAAGTTTGCCGACGCGCCGGTGCCGGTCGCCGCGACGGTATCGGTGCCGATCGTGTCGCCCCACACCGTGCTGCGTGCGCTGTCACAATAGAGCGTGTAGTTGATGGTGGCGCCGCCGCTGGTCAACTTGCGGGTCGCGACGGTCGCGCCGGTTCCGGTGCCGGCATTGAGGCCGATGTTGTAGGGCGTCGTGTTGGTGCACTGCACCGCGACCGTCGAGGTCTGGTCGACGTTGGCCGACAGCACGCCCTGGGTGCCGAAGTCGAGGGTCGACGTGCTGTTGATCAGGCATTGGGCCTGGATCGTCGCCTGGACTTGGAACGTGGACGTGGTGCTGGCGGGGTAGGCGGCGCTGGTCGTCAGCGCGAGCCCGACCGCCAGGCACGGAATGGCAGATTTATGCATATTTACCCCCCTGTTCTAGAGCGGGGCGGTCAGCCGATCGAGCCGATCGAATGAGCTGACGTCGCAATAGCGGGGCGTTCTACCCGACAATTCTGTGATAATGGTGAACTCGTACAAACGATTAATTTTGTCCTTTCCAATTGGTATAAATGCATGCTTGCGATTTGGTGAATGAACCACGCGCCGTAGCGACGCGGCGAGGGGGGTGAGGGCCATGCCGGAATGCTTCGTCGCCAAGGCGTCGGAAATGCGGGACGGCGACCGGCGCATCGTCGTCGCCGGGAAGGCGGAAATCGGCGTGTTCTACAAGGACGGCGACTATTTCGCCTACAGCAACTACTGCGTCCATTCCGGCGGGCCGGCCTGCGAGGGCCTGATGATCAACCGGGTGGTCGACGTGATCGCGGCGGACCGCAGCTACCAGGGGCAGATGTTCGCCGCCGAGGTGCATTTCGTCTGTCCCTGGCACGGCTACGAGTACGAGCTCAAATCCGGCGAATGCGTCGGCGACCGGCGGCTGCGACTGCAGCGGTTCGAGGTGGTCCGGCGCGGCGACGACATTTTCGTCGTCGCCTGAGGGAGAAGCGCCCATGGACATGGCCCGCAGCGAAGTCCGCAAGCTCGCCGCCGAGGACTACTCGACCGCGCAGCACCTCGCGCACGCCTCGCAGCAGGCGCGCGAGCGCAACTACCAGGACTTTCTGATCGTCGACGTCGACGCGCATCACTACGAGAGCGAGTCCTACAGGGAGGTGTTCGAGTACATCGAGAACCCGGTGATCCGGCGCCAGGCGGTCGAATCGGCCAAGCGCGGCGGCCGCGCCTCCATGCTCGGCGGCACCATCGGCTACCAGGACATCGGCGGGCGCATCGTCCGCCACGAGCTGCGCCGGCACGACATCCGCCGCCACGATGCGCTCGGCGCCGCCGAGCATCGCGACATCGGCATGACGCTCGAATGGATGGACACGATCGGCGTCGACTATTGCTGCCTGTTCCCGACGCCGATGCTCTTCCTCGGCCTGCATCCGCAGGTCGAGGTCGAGGTGGCGATGTGCCGCGCCTACAATCGCTGGCTCTGCGAGCGCATCCTGGCGGCCGAGCCGCGCATCGTCTCGATGCTATATCTTCCTTTCAACGATCCGGAAGCCGCCTACCGGACCGTCAAGGATTTCGGCGACCACAAGGGCGTGGTCGGCTTCATGGTGACATCGCCGCGCTACAAGCCGGTGCACGACAACGCCTATGTCAGGACCTACGCGCTGCTCGAGGAGATGGGCAAGCCGATCGCCTTCCACGCCGCCTACAATTGGAACGACCAGACGCTGTCGCTGACCAACCGGTTCATCTCGGTGCATGCGCTCGGCTTCATGTGGTTCAACATGGTCCACATGACCAATTGGGTGATCAACGGCCTGCCCGAGCGTTTCCCCAAGCTCAAGGTCATGTGGATCGAGAGCGGGCTGACCTGGGCCTACTGCCTGATGCAGCGGCTCGACCATTCCTACATGATGCGCACGTCGGACTGCCCCTCGCTCAAGCGCAAGCCGAGCGAGTACATGCGCGAGATGTACTATTCCTCGCAGCCGATGGAGAAGCCGCGCGACCGCTCGATCCTCGAGGCGACCTTCAAGATGATCAACGCCGAGACCCAGCTGATGTGGTCGTCGGACTACCCGCACTGGGACTTCGATCTGCCGAGCGTGATCTACGACCTGCCGTTCCTGAGCGAGACCGGCCGGCGCAACATCCTCGGCGGCACCGCCGCCAAGCTTTTCGCGCTCGATCCCAAGCCGGTGAAGAAGATACCGTGAAGGAGCGAATAGCGAAATAGCGAGTAGGGCACTCTCGTTCGCTACTCGCCGTTCGCCGTTCGTCAGCAAGGGAGAAGCCGTTGCGCCTCGGGATGTTCATGATGCCGCTGCACCCGGCGGGCCGGCCGATGCACGCCTATCTCGCCGAGGACATCGAGAAGGCCTTGCTGCTCGACGCGCTCGGCTACGACGAGCTGTTCATCGGGGAGCATTATTCGGCCGCGACCGAGCCCTATCCGTCGCCGCTGCTGCTGGCCGCGAGCCTGCTGCCGCGCACCGAGCGGCTCATCTTCGGCACCGGCGTCATCAACGCGCCGCTGCATCATCCCGCGATGATCGCGGCGGAGGCGGCGCAGTTCGACCACCTAAGTAAGGGCCGCTTCATTCTCGGCATCGGCTCCGGCTCGACGCCGACCGACATCGAGATGATGAACGTGTCGCCGGACCCGCGCGAGCGCGGCAGGATGCTGGCCGAGTCGATCGAGATGATCGAGCGGATCTGGGCGAGCGATCCGCCCTACGACCTCGATGGGAAATATTGGACCACCCGCATCAAGGATACGCTCAATCCCGCCCTGCACTTCGGCTGGCTGCCCAAGCCGTACCAGAAGCCGCGGCCGCCGATCGCGATCCCGTGCTCGACGCCCGATTCCGCCTCCGTGCGCCTTGCCGGCCGCAAGGGGTGGAGCGTGATCTCGAGCGCGCTGCTTGCGCCGGAGGATCTCGCTCGCCACTGGGCCATGTTCCGTCAGGGTTGCGAGGAGGCCGGCCGGCCGGCGAACGGCGACGATTGGCGCATCTGCCGATCGATCCACGTCGCCGCCACCGACGAGGAGGCGCGGGCGCGGGTCTACGGCGCCGACAGCGGCTACCGGCATTTCCATGGCCACATGCACAAGGTCTACGGCCAGCTCGGCCGCCTCGGCGTCTTCAAGAGGCGTCCCGACATGCGCGACGACGAGGTGACGGTCGATACCCTGATCGGGCAGCGCACGATCTTCGGCTCGCCGAAGACCGTGCTCTCGGAGTTGATCGCGCTGCGCCGCACCGCGGGACCGTTCGGCACGCTGTTGCTGAGCGCGGTCGACTGGTCGGGGCCGAACGCGGCGTGGGAGCGCGAGTCGCTGCGCCGCCTGGCCAAGGACGTGATGCCAGCCTTCCGCCAGCAGGCCGCCGCGGCGTGACGCGCGGCAGCTATTCGGTTCCGGTGAGGCCGGCCTGCTCGATCACCTTGCCCCAGCGCACGATCTCGCTCGCGACGAAGCGCTTCATCTCCTCGGGCGAAGGGCTCGCCTGCGGAATGGCGCCGTCCTTGACCAGCGCCTGCGTGACCGCGGAATCGCCCATGATGTCGCGGATGTTGCGGTAGAGCTTGTCGATGATCGGCTGCGGCACGGCGCCGGTCGTGGTCACGGTGTGCCAGGAGGCGGTGTCGTAGCCGGGGATGCCGGCCTCGGCGAGCGGCGGGACGTCCATCACCGCCGGCACGCGCTCCTTCGTGGTCACGCCGAGCGCGCGGATCTTCCCGGACTGGATCAGCGACATCGCCGGCGGCACGTCGCAGAACATGAACTGGATATGCCCGCCGACGAGATCGTTGAGCGCCGGCGCCGAGCCCTTGTAGGGAACGTGCACGAGGTCGAGCCCGAACATCCCCTTGAACATCTCGGCATTGAGATGATGGAAGGTGCCGGGCCCGGGCGTGCCGAACGCGATCTCGCCCGGCCGGTCCTTGGCGAGCTTGACCAGGTCCGCGACCGAGCGGATCGGCAGCGCGGGATTGACCACCAGCACGAACGGCACGCGCGCCAACAGCGCGACCGGCGTGAGCTCCGTGCGCGGATCGTAGGGCAGGGTCTTGCGCATGCTGACGTTGATCGCGAGCACGGTGCTCGATGCCATCATGATGGTGTAGCCGTCGGGCGCCGCGTGGGCGACCGCCGCCGCCGCGGTCACCCCGCCGCCGCCCGGTCGGTTCTCGACCACGAACGGCTTGCCCAGGCGCTCTTCGAGGTGCTGGCTCAGCACGCGGGCGAACAGGGTGGTCACTCCGCCCGGCGCGAACGGCACGATGAAGGTGACCGGCCGGCTCGGATAGTCGGAGGCCTGCGCCGCCGCGCGTTGCGCGGGCATCAGGGCGGCCAGAACCAAAACCGGCATAAGGAAGCGCAACGGCTACTCCATCGTGATGTTGGCGGCCTTGAAGATCGGCCCCCACTTCGCGACCTCGCTCGTCATGAAGGCCTTCAAATCCTCGGGCGTGCCGCCGCCCGCCTGCATCTCGAGCTTGGCGAGCTCCTGCCCGCCCTTGTCGCTGCCGAGATAGCCGTTGACCATGGCGTTGACCGTGCCGATGACCTCGGCCGGCGTGCCGGTCGGTGCCAGCAGCGCGTTCCAGGACGTCGCCTCGAAGCCGGGAAAGCCGCTCTCCGCCACCGTCGGCAGGTCCGGCAACGTCGCCGAGCGCGTCGAGCCGGTCACGGCGATGCCGGCATAGTTGCCGGCCTTGAGCTGCGGAATCTGCGTGGGCAGCAGGTCGGAAACGACGTCGATCTGGTTGCCGACGAGGTCGGCGATCATCGGCGCCGAGCCGCGGTAGGGCACGTGCGTGAGCTTGATGCCGGCGAGCCGCTGCAGCAGCTCGGCGGTGATATGGGCGGCGGTGCCGTGGCCGGGGCTGCCGAGATTGAGCCTAGCGGGATCGGCTTTGGCCTTGGCGATCAATTCCGGAAGCGTCGCGAGGCCGGTGCGCCGGCTGGCGACCAGCACGATCGGCGTCCGGGAGATCATGACGACCGGGACGAAATCGCGATCGGCGTCGAACGACACGTTGCGATACATGAACCGGTTGTTGACGACGCTGGTCGTCGCCAGCAGGAACGTGTAGCCGTCGGGCGCCGCCTTGGCGACCGTCGCGGCGCCAACATTGCCGCCGGCACCGCTGCGGTTCTCGACCACGACCTGCTGGCCGAGCTTGTCGGCAAGATCGCCGGCGAGCGCGCGCGCCAGCACGTCGGTCGGCCCGCCGGCGGGAAACGCGACGACGACGGTGACGAAGCGGCTCGGCCAGGCCGGGGTCTGCGCGGATGCCGCGCCCGCGCAGGTGACCGCGAGCGCGGCCGCCGCGGCAAGGCAGAGCCGTCGGCGATATCGCATCGGCTCCTCCCCCGCTATTCCGATCCCGCCAGCCCCGCGTTCCGGACGATATCGCCGAGGCGGGCGATCTCGGACTCCACGAAGCGCTTGAGCTCGTCGGGCGGCGGCGAGGTCACCGGGATCAAGCCTTGGCGCTTGATGAACTCCTCGCGCACGTCGGCCTCGCGCAGCACCACGGCGAGGTCGGCATGCAGCTTGTCGACGATCGCCGGCGGTGTCCTCGCCGGCGCCACCAGCATGAACCAGGAGCGTGCGTGGTAGCCGGGAACGCCGACCTCGGCGAGCGGGGGCACCTCCGCGATCGCCTCGACGCGCTCCTTCGTGGTCACGCCGAGCATGCGGACGCGCCCCCCTTGCGCCAGCGGCAGCGCGACCGGAATCGGGGCCGTCATCAGCGGGATATGGCCGCCGGCGAGATCGTTGAGCGCCGGCTGAATGCCCTTGTACGGGACATGGTGCAGCTCGATCCCGAGCGCGCCCTTGAGCAATTCGCCGTTGAGATGCTGCGTGGTGCCCGGACCAGCGGAGCCGAAGGACAAGCCGCCCGGGGTCGCGCGCGCGAGCTTGACGAGATCGTCGATCGAGCGCACCGGCAGCGCGGCGTTGACCAGCAGCACTTCCGGCGACAAGGCGATGAGCGTGACCGGAGCGAAATCGACGCGCGGATCGTACGGAAGGTTCTTGTGCAGGGCGACGTTGGTCGCCATGGTCGTGCTCGCCGCGACCATCAGCGTGTAGCCGTCGGGCGGCGAGCGGACGACCGCCATCGCCCCGGTGATCGAGCTCGCGCCCGGTCGGTTCTCGACGACGAACGACTTTCCGTAGAGCCGCTCGAGCTTGCTGGCGATCAGGCGGGCGAGAATGCTGTACATGCCGCCGGGCGCCGACGGCGCGACGATGGTGACGGTGCGATCGGGATAGTCCTCGCTCGCTGCCCGCTCCGGAGAAAGCGCGAGCGCCGCAAGCGCAAGGACGGCCGCCCAATGTGCCGTTGTCTGCATCGTCGAGGATCCGTTGTGACGTCGGCCGTGACGATACCGCCTGCAGCCCGCGCTCCGCAACGCGTGCGTATGCCGCACGCCGCGGCCGAGGCGTGCCCGCGGCCTGATCGTGGCTTGATCGCGGGCGGGCATCGGGCCGACAATGGGCGCTCATGAACGCACGCCGGCTGCTCGCATTCTCGATTGTCTTGTGGGCGATCCCCCATGGGCTCGCCGCCGAGACCTTGAAGATCGCGTCGCCGATCCGCGGCAGCTGGGAAGGCGCGATCCCCGAGCTCGGCACGCAAGCCGGCATCTTCCGCAAGCACGGCCTCGACCTCGACATCCTCTACACCCAGGGCGGCGGCGAGACCATGCAGGTCGTCGTGTCCGGGGCGGTCGACATCGGCTTGAGCGCCGGCACGCTCGGGACCCTGGGTGCCTACGGCAAGGGCGCGCCGGTCCGGATCATCGGCGCGAGCTCGACCGGGTCGCGCGAAGTGTTCTGGTGGGTGCCCGGCAAGTCGCCGCTCAAGTCGATGCGCGACGTGAACGGCCAGAGCATCGCCTATTCCACCACCGGCGCGTCCTCGCACGTCGCGGTGCTGCGCTTCATCAGCCAATACGGCCTGAAGGCGAGACCGGTGGCGACCGGCGACGTCGCGAGCACCATCACCCAGGTGATGTCGGGCCAGGTCGACGTCGGCTGGTCGGTGGCGCCGTTCGTCCTCGACCTGCTCGGCAAGGGCGAGGCTCGCATGGTCGCGCGCGCCAGCGACGTCGCCGCGATCCGCGGCCAGACCGTCCGCGTGCAGATCATCAACGCGCCGAACCTGGCCGCCAAGAAGGATGCCGTCGCGCGCTACCGCGCGGCTTACAACGAGACGGTCGACTGGATGTATTCCAGCGCCGACGCGGTGCCGCGCTATCTCGCGTTCTCCGGTCTCTCCGAGCCGGCGGTGCGGCTGATGCTGAAGGACTTCATCCCGAAGGAGAGCCTGCAGATCGCGAAGGTCATGGGGGTCGCCGAGAGCATGCAGGACGCCGTCCAGTTCAAGTTCCTCGCGGCGCCGCTCGCGGACGCGCAGCTCAGGGAGCTCATTCAGATTCCATGATCGCAGGCAAGCGGACGATCGGCGACATCGCGGTGACGGCGCTGAGCGACGGCGTGCTGGCGGCGCCGCTCGACGTCGTGCTCGGCATGGACAAGGCCGAGACCGAGCGGCTCACCGGCACGAAGGACGCCGTCCCCATATCGGTGAACGCCTTCCTGCTCCGTCTCGGCGGCAAATGGGCGCTGGTCGATACCGGCTCCGGCAACACGATGGGGCCGACGCTGGGCAAGCTCCCGGACAGTCTGGGCGCCGTCGGCGTCGCGCCGGAGGAGATCGCGTTCATCTTCCTCACCCATCTGCATCCGGACCATTCCAACGGCCTGGTCGACGACGCCGGCGATGCTCTCTATCCGAATGCGGAAATCATTTTGCACGAGCGCGAGACCGCCTTCTGGCTCGACCGCGACCCGTCGACGGGCGAGAGCGAGCGCATCAGCCGCAACATCGCCAAGGGCGCGGTCACGACCGCGCCCTATCGCCAGCGCATGCGCACCGTGCGCGATGGCGAGGTGATGCCGGGCCTGTCGGCGGTGCTGCTGCCGGGCCACACGCCGGGCCACACCGGCTGGCTCATCCAATCCGGCAAGGACAGCCTGCTGATTTGGGGCGATCTCGTGCACCTCGCGTCGATCCAGGTTGCGCGCCCCGACACCGGGCTCATCTACGACGTCGATCCGCAGGCGGCCTGCGCGACGCGCCGGCGCATGTTCGACCGCGTCGCCGCGGACCGGGTGAGGGTCGCCGGCGCGCACCTCGATTTTCCCGGCTTCGGATACGTCGTGCGCCATGGCGCCGGCTTTGGCTTCGAGCCGGACGCGTGACGACACCGCAAACCGCCACGAAACGACGGGAGGAACGAAATGAACCGGGTTCGTAACACGGCGTCCGCAGCCGCGCTCTTGCCGGCGCTGTCGCTTGCGCTCGCACCGCTCGCCCACGCCCAGGAGCGCGGGCCGCTCAGCCTCGCGCAGGCAAGCTATTTCTTCGTCGTCGGCAAGATCGACACGTCGGCCGAAGGCAGTCCCATGTTCGGCCAGGTCTACGTCGAGTACATGATCCCCGCGCGCCGCAGCCATCCCTATCCGATCGTGATGGTGCACGGCGGCGGCCAGACCGGCACCAACTTCACCGGCACGCCCGACGGACGCGAGGGCTGGGCGCAATACTTCGTGCGGCGCGGCTACGCGGTCTATGTGGTCGACCAGGTCGCGCGCGGGCGCTCCGCATACTGGTCGCCGCAGCCGTACGGGCCGGTGACGGCGTCGCGCTTCAACTTCCTCGATCAACGCTTCGTCGCACCCGAGCGCCACAAGCAATGGCCGCAGGCGCATCTGCACACGCAATGGCCGGGCGAGGGCAAGCCGGGCGATCCCGCGTTCGATCAGTTCTATTCCTCGCAATTCCCCTCGCTCACGAGCTTCCCGAAGCAGCAGGAGCTCAACCGCGACGCGCTCGCTGCGCTGCTCGACAAGATCGGCCCGGCGATCCTGCTCACCCATTCGCAATCCGGCGCCTTCAACTGGCCGGTCGCCGATGCGCGGCCGAACCTCATCAAGGCGCTGGTCGCGGTCGAGCCGTCGGGTCCGCCGGTGCACGACATCGAGAACACCGGCGCGCCCGACTGGTTCAAGGATGCGGAGCGCACGAAAATATCGGGCCTCGCCGACGTCCCGCTCGCCTATGACCCGCCGCTGACGGGCGACGCCAGGCTCGAGTTCGTCCGCCAGGAGAGGCCTGCGAAACCCGATCTCGTGCGCTGCTGGCTGCAGAAGGAGCCCGCCCGCCGGCTGCCCAATCTGGCGCGCATTCCGGTCGTGATCATCACCGGCGAGGCGTCCTATCACGCCGCTTACGATCACTGCACCGCCGGCTACCTCGAGCAGGCGGGCGTGCCCAATTCGTTCATTCGGCTGGCCGACGTCGGCGTGCACGGCAACGGCCACATGATGATGATCGAGAAGAACAGTGCCGCGATCGCGGGCGCGATCACGCAATGGCTCGAGCGCCAGCGGCTGCGCGAGCGGCAGACCGGGAGGTAAGCGGTCGCTTGGTCTGATCGGCGGTTTGCGATGCACCATTGCGACGAAGGGCCGGCTGTGCCGCCAATGCCCGTGCGCGTCCGGTCGCAAAATCGGCGCAACGGTGCTCCCCGGCCGGCGCAGGGCAAACCGAATTGCACCGCCGACGCAATGCCTTGTGCCTCACCACCGGCCCCGTCCGGCGGCGCGTTGCGCGCCCTTAATCGTTGCGCGCCGCGCCCCGCCCCAATAGAGTGAGCGCCAACGGCGCGATTCAATCAGCCGGGTTCATCCAACGCAGGGTGGAAACATGAACATCCGCGAGACCGCCCCTCGGATCGAGGAACTCGAGAAGATTTCCACGCGTACCGACACGCGCGACTATCTCGCCAAGGCCGCGCCGACCCGGGAGAAGCTCAAGGACTGGCTGGTCGTCGACGTCGACGCCCACGTCAACGAAACCGCGTTCTGGTCGGAGATCACCGACCGCATCGACAACGACGTGCTGCGCTACACCGCGGAAGCGTTTCGCGACCGCGGCCCGGCGCCCGGCCTGTTGAACGCCAATGGTCCGCTCTATCAGGACGTGGCCGGCCGCATCATGCACCAGCAGAAGCTCGCCGAGCCGACGCCGCCCGGCCTGCATCGCCAGGTGCAGCTCACCCAGCGCGCCATGGACGCGCTGGGCATCGACTACATGGTGGTGTTCCCGACCCCGATGCTGTCGCTCGGCATGCATCCGCAGGTCGAGGCCGAAGTGGCGCTCGGCAACGCCTATAACCGCTGGCTGATCGAGCAGATCCTGCCGCAGGATCCGCGCCAGAAGGCGCTGCTCTATCTGCCGTTCAACGATCCGGAAGCCTCGGTCGAGACGGTCGAGCGGTTCGCCGACGCGCCGGGCGTGGTTGGCTTCTCCGTCACCTCGACGCGCCACAAGCCGGTCTGGCACAATTCCTACATGCGGCTCTACGCGGCGCTGCAGGAGGTCGGCAAGCCGCTCGGCTTCCACGCCGGCTTCACCTGGAGCGATCCCTCGTTCGCGCAGATCAACCGCTTTATCGGCATGCACTCGCTGTCGTTCGTGCACTTCAACATGATCCACATGACCAATTGGGTGCTCAACGGCATTCCCGAGCGCTTCCCCAAGCTCAAGGTGATCTGGATCGAGAGCGGGCTCGCCTGGGTTCCCTTCCTCATGCAGCGGCTCGATTCCGAATACATGATGCGCACGTCGGAGTGCCCGCTGCTCAAGCGCCGGCCGAGCGAATACATGCAGGACATGTACTATACCAGCCAGCCGCTCGAGCGCAGCAACATGAAGCTCACGCAGGCGACCTTCGAGGCGATCAAGGCCGATACCCAGCTGCTCTACGCCTCGGACTGGCCGCACTGGGACTTCGACGCGCCGAGCTCGATCACCAAGCTGCCGTTCCTCGACGAGCAGGCAAAGCGCAACGTTCTCGGCCTCAACGCGGCGCGGCTGTTCGGGCTCGACGTGCCGCCGGCGAAGTCCGGCAAGAAGGTGCCGCAGCAGCCGGTCGCGGTGCCGGCCGAATGAGCGCTCGCGCGAGGCCGGCATGAGCGCGTCCGCGACCACGGGCGACGACTGCGTCGCGGCGTTCTGTGCCCGGGTCGACGACGCGCTCGCGCGCGGCAAGCCGGAGGCGGTGCCGGACGAGAGCCTGCAGCGGGTGCTGTCCGCCGCGGTCAGGCTCTACGCCGCCAAGTCGGAGGACCGCGCGCAGGAGCTGCCGCCGTTCGGGGAGCGTCCGGTCAACGCCACCGAGGCGGTGACCGCGATCTGCGCCATCATGCGCGCCGCCGACCTCAACTTCTTCGACCTGCAGATGTGGTATCGCCGCAGTCCGAGCGAGTAGCGGCGCAAGCGCGAGACCGAGGGTAGACGGGGTGAAGCGATGAACGAGATCATGGTGGGCGAGCTCAGCGAATTCGCCGACGGCGGCTACCGCGTGCTGCGCGTCGATCGCTTCGAGGTCGGGATCTTCCGCGAGGGCGACCGCCTGGTGGCGTACGAGAATTATTGCCCGCACGACGGCGGTCCGGTTTGCCAGGGCAAGGTGATCCCGCGCGTCGAGGAGGAGCTGGCGGCCGACCAGACGAGCCGCGGCCTGCGCTTCTCGAAGAGCAAGAATATCGTCTGCCCCTGGCACGGCTGGGAATTCGACATCGCGTCCGGCCGCCACTGCGGCGATCCCAGATATCGCCTGCGGCCGGTCGACGTCCGGGTCCGCGACCGGCGGGTCTACGTGGCGGTGCCGGCGGCCTCATGCTGAGGAGCATCGCAGCGCTCACGCGCGCATCTGCTTCCACAAGCGCAGTTGCGCTGCGATGCGTCTCGAAGCATGGGGCCGCCCTCATCCTTCGAGACGCGCGCGCAAGGCCGGTGTTTCGAACATACGCCGTCGCAAGCGCGCTCCTCAGGATGAGGGCGGACCGCGTCCGTTCATGACCCCATCTCTGCTCGAGCTGAGCATTGCGCTGTCGGACAACGACCGCACGCGGCCGCTGCTCGAGGGTCGGGTGGTGCCGCAGGGGATCAGCCTCGTCCCCACCATGGTGCACCCGTCCGAGATGTTCTGGCGGCAGCTGCGCTTCGCCGAGTTCGACGTCTCCGAGATGTCGATGTCGTCGCTCATCATCTCGGTGTCGCGCGGCGACACGCGCTGGGCGGCGATTCCCGTCTTCACCATGCGCAAGTTCTTCCACTCGAGCATCATCGTGCGCACCGACGCCGGGATTTCCGCGCCAGCCGACCTGCGCGGCAAGCGCATCGGCGTGCCGGAATACCAGCAGACCTGGGCGATCTGGTCGCGCGGCGTCCTGCAGCACGAGTTCGGCGTGCACGCCCGCGAGATCGAGTGGTTCATGGAGCGCAATCCCGACAAGAGCCACGGCGGGGCCACCGGCTTCCAGCCGCCCGCCGGCGTGCGCGTGAGCCAGATCCCGCCGACCACCAATATCGGCGAGATGCTCGTCCGCGGCGAGCTCGACGGCGCGCTGCATTATCTGGTCGACCGGAACCTGGTCGATCGCAGCACCGTCGACATCTCGGGCGCGACCCGCACGCTGTTTCCCGATCCCGCCGCCGAGGGCCGCCGCTTCTACGCCAAGACCGGGCTCTACCCGATCAACCACGCGGTCGTGGTGCGGCGCGCGCTGCTCGAAACTCATCCCTGGATCGCGCTCAACCTCTATTCCGCCTTCGTCGCGGCCAAGGAGGAGATCGCGCGCTACGGCCGATCATACCTGCAATGGTATTTCGAGGCCGGATTGCTCGACGGCGGCGTCGAGCGCACGCTCGCCGACAACGATCCGCTGGCCTACGGCTTCAAGGCTGCCCGGCCGGTGCTCGAGACCATCGCGCAATACGTGCACGAGCAGGGGCTGAGCGCGCGCCGGGTCGCCCTCGAGGAGATTTTCGCGCCCAGCACGCTCGATGTGTGAACGATGAGCAAAGGCTACGACTACGTCATCGTCGGCGGCGGCTCCGCCGGCTGCGTGCTCGCCAACCGGCTGAGCGAGGATTCGGCGGCGAGCGTGCTGCTGATCGAAGCCGGCGGCCGCGACCGCAATCCGCTCATCCACATCCCGCTCGGGATGGGCAAGATGCACGAATACGACATGTTCAACTGGGGCTTTGAGACCGACCCCGAGCCGAACATGAACGGCCGCCGGATCGAGGCGATGCGCGGCAAGGTCCTGGGCGGGTCCTCGTCGATCAACGTGATGGCCTATACCCGCGGCCACCGCGGCGACTACGACCGCTGGGCGCAGAAAGGCGCGCGCGGCTGGTCCTATGCCGACGTGCTGCCCTACTTCCGGCGCTGCGAGACCTGGCAGGGCGGCGCCGACGCCTGGCGCGGCGGCTCCGGGCCGATCGGCACCGAGTTCGCGAAGACCCGCGATCCGCTCTACGACGCCTGGCTCAAGGCCGCCAAGGCGGCCAGCTTTCCCGTGACCGAGGACTATAACGGCAGCGCGCAGGAAGGCTTCGGGCGCGGCCAATACACCATCCGCGACGGCTATCGCTCGTCGGCCGCCACCGCCTATCTCAGGCCGGCGCGCCGGCGGCGCAATCTCACCGTCGCGACCGGCGCGCATGCGACCCGCGTGCTGATCGAGGGCACGCGCGCGACCGGGGTCGAATACGTCAGGAACGGCGGCGACGTGAGCCGCGCGCAAGCCGATCGCGAGGTGATCTTGTCCGGCGGCGCCTTCAGCACGCCGCCGCTCCTCATGCTCTCGGGCGTGGGCCCGGAGGCGCACCTGCGCGCCATGGGCATCGCGCCGGTCGCCGATCTGCCGGTCGGCAAGAACCTGCAGGATCACCTGGCGGCGATCCTCTTTTTTCGGCGGCGCGACGAGAGCGCGTTCCGTCGCGAGATGCGCTTCGACCGCATGGCGGTCAGCATGATCCGGGCGTATTTTTTCGGCACCGGCCCCGGCACGGTGGTGCCCGGCGGGCTGCACGCCTTCGTCAAGACGCGGCCCGAGCTGGCGGTCCCCGACATCGAGTTCATGTTCCGCGGCGCGCCGGCGCACGCCCACCTCTGGTTCCCGCTCCTTCGGCCGGCCTATGTCGACGGCTACGGCATCCGGCCGACGCTGCTGCATCCGTCGAGCCGCGGCGAGATCCTCCTGCGCTCGACCGACCCGCGCGCGCCGCCGCGCATCGTCTACAATTTCTTTTCCGCGCCGGACGACCTGCCGCGGCTGCGGGAAGGCTTCAAGCGCGCCCGCGACGTCGCCTATCGGGAGCCGATGGCGCCCTACCGCGGTGCCGAGACCTCGCCCGGCGAACGGGTGCAGACCGACGCCGAGATCGATGCCTTCCTGCGCAACACCGCGATCACGGCGCACCATCCCTGCGGCACCTGCGCCATGGGCATCGGGCCCGACGCGGTCGCCGACCCGGAGCTGCGCGTGCGCGGCGTGGACCGCCTGCGCGTGGTCGACGCGTCGGTCATGCCCGACCTCGTTTCGGCCCATATCAACGCCTGCGTGCTGATGATCGCGGAGAAGGCCGCCGACATGATTCGCGGCAAGCCGCCGCTGCCGACCGACACCGACGCGTGAAGTCGGGCCTGTCGGCCGTCGCCGGCAGCCGCCTTCCCACGCTCTGCGGGCGGCGGTAATATTCGCCTCACAAGCTCGCGCCGGACGGATTCGCGCCGCGCACGACACACGAGACAAGCGAGGGAGATGCTCCATGGCACGCAAAGACGCCCGAAGAGATCCGCGTCCCGAGGTCAGCCGGCGCAAGTTCCTGGCCGGCGTCGCGGTGGCGGGTGCGGCGACGGCGGTGACGCCGCCGGCCGCGAACGGCGCCACGACCGCGACAGGCGCGAGCCCCGCGCGGCCTTCCGCGCTGCCGCCGACCATGCAGGTGGCGGCGGCCGAGACCGGGACCCCGCAGGAGCTGTCGCGGATCGGCGGCGTCGCCGGGTCCGACTACATGGTCGACGTCATCAAGACGCTCGACATCAAGTACCTGCCGTCCAATCCGGCCTCCAGCTTCCGCGCCATCCACGAGTCGCTGATCAACTACGGCGGCAACAAGATGCCGGAGTTCCTCACCTGCACCCACGAGGAATCCGCGGTCGGCATGGCGCACGGTTATTTCAAGGTCTCCGGCAAGCCGCTGATGACGCTCTGCCACGGCACCGTCGGTCTGCAGCATGCCGCGATGGCGGTGTACAACGCCTGGTGCGACCGGGTGCCGGTCATCGTCGTCGGCGGCAACGATCTCGACGCCGCGCACCGCCCGCCGGGCGTGCCGACCTTCCACTCGGCGCAGGACATCAACGCGCTGGTGCGCGATTTCACGAAGTGGGACGACACGCCGGTCTCGCTGCAGCATTTCGCGCAGTCGTTCGTGCGCGCCTACAAGATCGCGACCACCCCGCCCTACGGACCGGTCGCGATTTCGCTCGACGCCGGGCTGCAGCAGGAGCCGATCCGCCCCAACAGCGAGAAGCTCTACATTCCGCGCTTCGTGGCGAGCGCGCCGCCGCAGGGCGATACCGGCGCGGTCCGCGAGGCCGCGCGGCTCCTCGCTGGTGCCGAGCGCCCGGTGATCGTGGTCGATCGCGCGGCGCGCACCGCGAACGGGGTCGCCCTGCTGGTCGAGCTCGCCGAGCTGCTGCAGGCGCCGGTGGTCGATCTCGGCGGCCGCATGAACTTCCCGAAGACGCACTATCTCAGCCGCCCGCCCGAGGTGATCAACAATGCCGACGTGATCATCGGCATGGAGCTGTCGGACTACTGGGGCGTCGTGAACGCCTATGTCGACAACGGCGAGAACGGCATCGGCCAGAACCGGTCGAAGATCAAGCCCGATACCAAGCTGATCAGCATCAGCTCCGTCGATCTCATCACCAAGTCGAACTATCAGGACTTCCAGCGCTTCCAGACGATCGACGTGTCGATGCCGGGCGACGCCGAGGCGACGCTGCCGGCGCTGATCGAGGCGGTGAGATCCGCGATCCCGAGCGACCGCAAGGCGGCGATCGCGAAACGCGGCGAGGCGATCAAGAAGGCGCATGCCGAAGGCCGCGAGCGCACCCGGCAGACCGCGGCGCTCGCCTGGGATGCGAGCCCGATCAGCACCGCCCGCCTGGTGATGGAGACCTGGGCGCAGATCAAGGACCTCGACTGGTCGCTGGTGGCGTCCGAGGGCAATGTCAGCAACTGGCCGAACCGGCTCTGGCCGATGGAGAAGCACTACCAGTGGCTCGGCCGATCGGGCGGCTACGGCGTCGGCTACGGCGCGCCGGCGTCGGTCGGCGCCGCGCTCGCCAATCGCGACCTCGGCCGCTTCTCCGTCAGCATCCAGTCGGACGGCGACCTGATGTACGCCCCCGGCGTGCTGTGGACCGCCGCGCGGCACAAGATCCCGCTGCTCGCGGTGATGCACAACAACCGCGGCTACCATCAGGAGGTCATGCACGTGCAGCGGCTGTCGAACTTCCGCAGCCGCGTCGCCAACCTCGGCAACGACATGGGGCCGGTCGGCACCAGCATCGAGAACCCGGACATCGAGTACCACAAGCTCGCGGAATCGATGGGCTGGTGGGCCAAGGGCCCGATCAAGGATCCGGCCGAGCTCGGACCCGCGATCAAGCAGGCCGTCGCCGTGGTGAAGTCCGGCCAGCCGGCGCTGCTCAACGTCTGGACGCAGCCGCGCTAACGGAGGGTCGGTCGATGGGTTTCGTTCGTGCGTTCGGGCCGGCGGCGCTCGCCGCCGGCCTGGGTTTGCTGCCCGGCGGCGGAGCGTTCGCCGCCTCGGCCGAGAAGGGGAAGGCCGCCTACGTCCAGCACGGCTGCTGGCAATGTCACGGGTTCCAGGGGCAGGGCGGGGTGGCCGGCAAGGCGCTGGCGCCCGATCCGATCGCGGCCGAGGCGTTCACGGCCTTCGTGCGTGGCAGCAATGGCCCGATGCCGCCGTATCCGGAGAAGATTCTGTCGAACGACGACCTCGCCGACATCTACGCCTATCTGCAATCGATCCCGAAGCCGGCCGACCACAAGAGCATTCCGCTGCTGAACCAGTAGACGGACGGCGGACGACAGAGGACGGATAGTCGAATGTCCGTCATCCGTCCTCTGTCCTCTGTCCTCCGTCGTCAGAGATCCAGCACCAGCCGCTCGCTCTTGCAGCCGGCGCAGCAGATCATGACCTTGGTGTTGGAGGCCTGCTCCTCCTCGGTCAGGATGGCGTCGCGGTGCTCGGGCACGCCCGAGACGACGCGCTGCTCGCAGGCGCCGCAGATGCCGAGCTCGCAGGAATAGTCGACGTCGACGCCGGCATCGAGCAGCACCTGCAGGATGCTCTTGCCCGCGGGGATGACGAATTCCTGGCCCGAGCGCGCGAGCTCGACCACGAATCCGCCGCTCTTCGCCGGTTCCTGCTTGGGCGTGAAATATTCGACGTGGGTTTGCTCGCGCGGCCAGCTCGCGCTCGCCGCCTCGAATGCCTTGAGCATCGGCGTCGGTCCGCAGCAATAGAGATGCGCGTCCTTCGGCGCTGCGGCGACGATCGCGGCGACGTCGAGCACCTTGCCCCCGCTCTCGTCGTCGAAATGGAAACGCGCCTGCGCCATCGGCTCGAGCGCGCCCAGGAAGGCCATGTCGGCGCGCGAGCGGCAGGCATAATGCAGCTGCCAGGGGCGGCCGAGCCTCGTGAGCCGCTGCACCATGCACCAGATCGGCGTGATGCCGATGCCGCCGGCGAGCAGGACGACGTGGCCGGTGTCCTCCACCAGCGGGAAATTGTTGCGCGGGGCGCCGATCTTGAGCGACCTGCCGACCCCGAGCTCGTCGTGAATGTAGCGCGAGCCGCCGCGGCTCGCCGGATCGCGCTTGATGCCGACGGTATAGGTCGAGGGATCGGGCTCGGGCGTGATCAGGGAATACTGCCGGACCAGCCCGTTGGGCAGATGCAGGTCGATATGCGCGCCGGGCTCGTAGGGCGGCAGCGGCTCGCCGTCGAGGCGGATGAGCTCGAAGAGATGGGTATCGCGCGCGGCGTAACGGATCGCGCCGACGCGCACGTCGATCAGTCGATCGGGCGCGGCGCTGCTTTTGGCCTCGGCTTGCGTCGCCGTATCCACCAACTCGTCTCCTTTCGGCGCAGGCGAAACGCCTCTTCGGGCACGCTGCCCGGTTTGTCAAATGTCGCCCATGAGATATGCTTCGACCGCGGTCAATCCAACCGGCGGAAAATGCTGGAAGATTCAACGCGCCGCTGCGGCGGGCGCCCGCCGGGCCGACGTGGCCTGCCGGCGGAGCCGGGGAGGACGAATTGAGCCGACCGTCGACGATCGCGCGGCTTCTGGCCACGCTCGCCGGGCTTGCTTCCTGCGCGGGCTCGGCTCCTGCGATGGCGGAGGGCACGCAGCCGGCGCCGTCGTGGCTCGATCCCGCGCTGCTTGCGGCGGCGAAGGCCGAGGGCTCGCTCGTCGTCTATTCCTCGACCAACGAGCAGGAAGGGCTGCCGCTGTTCAAGCTGTTCACGGACGCGACCGGCATTACGGTCGACTATGTCCGCGCTTCCGATGCGGTGTTGATGTCGCGCATGGCGATCGAGTTCCGCGCCGGGCAGAGATCCTACGACATCGTGCAGACCGCGACCATCAACAAGATGCCGGCGCCGATGCTCGCGGCCTACGAGCCGCCCGAGGCCGCCCGGATTGCCCCGGATGCCCGCGATCCGGACCGGCGCTGGCACGGCGTCTATGCCAACTACAATTCGCCCGCCTACAACACCGCGAAGGTCAAGGCCTCCGAGCTGCCGCAGAGCTACGAGGAGTTCGCCCGCCGCCCGCAATGGGCGGGCAAGGTCGCGATCGACGGCACCGACAACGAATGGCTCAAGGCGCTGCTGCAATATTACGGCGAGCAGAAGGGCGTCGAGGTCGTCAAGTCGATCGCCGCCGCCCTCAAGCCGGTGGTCACCGACGGTCACCTCGCGATGGCGCGCGCGACCGGCGCCGGCGAATATTGGGTGTCGCTCAACAACTACGTCAACCTGTCGATGAACGTGAAGCTCGCCGGCGGCCCGATCGAGATCTGGCCGCTCGACCCGGTGACGCTGTTCTTCGGCCAGGTCGGCGTCAACGCCAAGGCGCCGCACCCGAACGCCGCCCGGCTCGCCGCCAATTTCATGCTCAGCCGGGAATGCCAGGAATTCCTCGCCAGGTTCGGCCGGCTGCCGACCCGCAAGGACGTCGAGTCGAACCCGCCCGGCATCGTCGATCGGCTGACGCAGAAGAAGGTGGTCACGGTGCTGATGGGCCCCGACGAGGAGCGCAAATGGCAACGGCAATTCGACCAGCTGCTCAGGGGCCGGTGAGGAAGGCGTCGACGAGGGGCGCGGCGTGACCATTGCCAACCGTCGCCTCCACGGTCTGCCCGCCGCGATCGCGGCCGGCCGGTTCGCGCGTCGCGTCGGTCCGTCCCATCTGCTGCTCGTCGGCTGCGCGGCGGTCGCGCTCTGGCTGGTGTTCGTTCCGCTCTCCGCGCTCCTCTACAACGCCTTCACCGAGGACACCGGCTTCGGGCCCGGCGCCTTCTCGCTCGAGAATTTCGTCGAGGCCTATTCGAGCTGGCACATCCTGCGGCTGTTCGGCAATTCGCTCCTCTTCGCGGCCGGCACGGCGGCGGCGACCTTGGTCATGGGCGCGCTGGTCGCCTGGGTGGTGGAGCGCACCGACGCGCCCGGCGCGCGCCTCTTTCACACGCTGGCGCTCCTGTCGTTCGCGGTGCCGGGATTGCTGATGGCGATGGCCTGGATCTTCGTGTTCAGCCCGAACATCGGCTGGGGCAACGCGCTGCTCAAATCGCTGCTCGGGCTCGCCGAGGCGCCGGTGAACATCTATTCGATGCCCGGGATGACCTGGGCGCTGGCGAGCCACTATTTTCCGCTCGCCTATCTGACGCTGGGACCGGCGTTGCGCGTGCTCGACATGCGCATGGAGGAGGCCGCCCTGATGTCGGGCGGCAATTACGCGCAGGTCTTCGGCAAGGTCACCTTGCCGCTGTTGCGGCCGGCGATCCTCTCCGCGCTGCTGCTCCTGTTCGTGCTGGGCATGGCGTCCTACGAGGTGCCGCGCGTGATCGGCCGGCCCGCCCGCATCGACGTCTTCACCACCGACATCCAGGGCGCGATCATCTCGACCCCGCCGGCATTCGGGGTCGCGAGCGCGCTCAGCCTCACCTTGCTGGCGATCTGCATCCTCGCTGTGCTGCTCTATCGCCGCGCCGTCCGCAACGCCGAATCCTTCGCCACCATCACCGGCAAGGGCTATCGGCCGACGCGCGTCAAGCTCGGGCCGTGGCGCTGGCCGGTGGCGCTCGCCGTCGCCGCGATGTTCGCGGTCGCGCTCGGGCTGCCGCTGCTCACCCTCGTCTGGCAGTCGTTCTTCCGCAATCTGGCGCAGCCGTTCTTCTCCGCCGGCGCGCCGCCGACGCTCGACAACTACGAGTTCATCCTGCGCTATCCGATCTTTCTCGCCGCGGTGAAGACGAGCGTCGTGTTGGCGGCGATGGCCGCGACCATCGTCGCCGGCCTCACCTTCGTCATGGCCTGGATCGCGCAGCGCGCGCTGCCCCGCTCCGGCGTCGTGCTCGACGCGCTCGCCTTCGCGCCGATCGCGATTCCCGGCGTGATCGTGGGAGCCGGCATCCTGGTCGCCTATCTCATGCTGCCGATCCCGATCTACAACACGATCTGGATCCTGCTCGTCGCCTACGTGACCTTGAACCTGCCCTACGGCATGCGCTTCGCGTCGAGCGGGATCGCCCAGATCCATCGCGAGCTCGAGGAGGCGGCGCAGGTCGCGGGCGCCGGCCTCGGGCAGATGTTCGGACGCGTCGTGCTGCCGCTGATCGCGCCGGTCCTGCTGGCCGGCTGGATCTACGTCTTCGTGCTGGCGGTGCGCGAGCTCGGCGCCTCGATCTTCCTGATCGGTCCGGGCACCCACGTGCTCGGCACCATCAGCCTCACCATGTGGGAGGAGGGCGGCAGCTACGGCGCGGTGGCGGCGCTCGGCGTGATCCAGATCATCCCGCTCGTCCTCATCGTCGCCGGCCTGCGCGCCATCGAGCTGCGCATGGAGCGGCGGGCCGAGGTGGGGCAGAGGTAAAGCCCTCGAAGATGTCAAATCACTGATCAGAAAATCCGATCGACCGGAAGCCCCATCATCAGAGAATGGCGTGGCCGCGGCGTCCGGCCTCGGTCCGAGGCAAATTCCAAGCATTTCACGGACACGTCCGGGTTCGGTCATCACGCCGGATGCGCGCTGACTTGGCTACGGCTACTTCGGCGTGCTCGCGGTCACATCGACCTCGATCAGCATTCCTGGCCAGGCGAGCGCGGTCACGACGAGAAACGTGCCGGCAGGTTGAGTGGCGCCCGCATAGGCCTCTGCACGGCATTTGCCCGCATCGAAGAAGTAGCGAATGTCGGTCACGTAGGTGACGACCTTGTCGATATTCTCGACCGTCGCACCGTGCTTTTCCAAGAGCCGCTTGATCTTATCCCAGGCATAGCGGCACTGCGCGCCGAAATCGCCGAGGTGCCGTATGACGCCGCCCTGGGCGCTGGTTTCGTCTTCCGCTCCGACGCCGGCCACGTAGATGATCTTTCCCGCATTTTTCACCGTGACGACTTCCGAAAAGCGCCCCTTCGCCCATTCGGCGTAGTTGTAGCTCTTCTTCTCATAAGCCATGTCGCCGGTCTGGGATTGGGACATCGCCGTGGTGGTCAGGGCGGCAAGTGAGAGCATCGCCGTCACGGCAACCGTGATTGTCCTCATGATGAATTCCTCCATGTAGGAGGCGTGGCGCGAACGCCTCCGGATGCGCCAAGCGCAGCAGCAACGCCCAGCCAAGTGCTGCAGGGACGGCTAGTGCGCCAAGTTGAGGTCGGACCAACCCGACATTCCCCCGCCAACTTTCCAACGCCCGCAATCCTAGCACATCGGTTGAGCGAGGCTGAAACCCCGGGAGCTAGGCGGCTCCGGCAAGCGCCAGCGCGTCGCGCAGATACGGCGCTCGCACGCCGTTGCCGTCGCGACCTTCTCACCTGGACGCGTACCTTATATCTTGTGCGCCGAATATCTCGCCAAATTCATCGCGCGGAGATTGCGCGATGGAGCGGACCGATCCAAGCAAGCAGCGCAACCATGGACTGAAGGTGCGCCAACCAGTCTCGCGCGCCGACGCGACGGGGACACGAATGAACCTTTCGCGCCGTCGATTTCTGCATCTGGCAACAGGTGCTTCCGCGTTGCCGGCGGTCTCGCCGGTCGCGAGCGCGCAAGCCTATCCGTCGCGCCCGATCACGATCATCGAGCCGTTCGCCGCGGGCGGGCCGATCGACACGATCGGGCGCATCATCGCCGAGCGCATGCGGGTATCGCTCGGCCAGCCGGTCATCGTCGAGAACGTGGCCGGGGCCTCGGGCACCTTGGC
>WNEZ01001070.1_pt1 | contig 32931 bp, 24 predicted proteins | sample 5400521 | NCBI WGS metagenome assembly WNEZ01 (sample SAMN13153339, study PRJNA577476) | soil metagenome | isolation source: 120 cm saprolite under Douglas fir tree site 2 hole 1 replicate 1 | place: USA:California | collected 2015-04-18 | reverse complement strand
GGTGACGGTAATCCTATCACCTACCTTCACGGGTCGCTCAAAGTGCAGGGTCTGACCAAGATACATCGTGCCAGGACCAGGCAACCTGGTGCCCAGCAGGGCGGAGATCAGCGATGCCCCCCACATCCCGTGGGCAATGATCTTGTGAAACATAGCGCTGCGAGCATAGTCGTCATCGACCTGGGCAGGGTTCACATCGCCCGACATGATGGCGAAGCGTTCAATATCCTCCCTGCTCAGGGTGCGAACGAGGCTGGCGGTATCGCCAACCTTCATCTCATCAAAAGTCCGATTTTCGATCATATCCATAGGAACAACCATTGCTACTCCTTTCGACATCTTTGTCGTCAGGCTATATCTGCCTGTAACATTTGCAATTGCCAGGGAGCTCATGGGATGCCCCTCTTTTTGGGAAGAGAGTCGTCCTTCAGTTCATCTCCCATACAGAGCATATGCTTACCTGCTCACAGCAGGGTCACGGGGAGGAGCATACGTCTCACACCGGTGTCACAAAATACGTGCTATTAGCGCTGGTCAGAAACCTTGAGCCATATTCCCGTGGCAGAAGATCCACTTCAGGTAAGGCTGTATTCTCCTACATGCTCCTCGGCGATGGACTCAATCTTTTCCACCGCTGCTGTAGTGTTACGGTCACGCCTGGCCAGACGTGCTCCGCACTTTGGGCAATTTCCAGGGCGTGCATATTCTTCCATGTGTGCATGTGGGCCACTGCAATCAAAGTAGAATCCTTGTTGTCGTAGAAGATCGTCTTTCCCCTTCATCTTCTTGCGAAGACTGGCAAATTCGGCCTCCCGAATTGGACGAATTCCGAAGCCTCTTTCAATTGGCCTGCCACATTGGGGGCAAAAATCTGCGGTACCAGGGAGCTGAAGACCACAATACAGACAACCTTTTGCCATCGTTGTTCTCCTCATCTTTACTCCGCTATCGACTCGGATTGCATCTTCTATTGGCCTACCACATTGGGGGCAAAATCTGGTGGTATCAGGAAGCTGAAGACCACAATACAAACAACCTTTTGCCATCGCTGTCCTCCTCTCTTCAGCGGAGCCATGTTCCAATGGACGCATAGCTCGATAGTTCATGTAGGAAGTATAGCGGAGAAACTTCACACCGCACTCACAAATTGGAGTTTCTTTATCCCGAAACCATCACAAAAGAGGAATTAGCGGTTCTGTAAACAGCTAAACGTGAGCCACTCGTGATACGACAAACAGCCGTTGTGATGCGCCTGTAATGCCTGTTTATCCCTGTATCGTAGCTAAGGTTGTCAGATCCCAGTCGATTTTGCTCTGGTCCATCATGTCTGGTGGACGGACAATGAGAAGCGGCAACTTGGTAGCTCCCAGGACTCGCTCGGTAATACCACCCATGGCCCAGCGTTGTACTCCGCTGTACCCATGCGTGGCCATAGCGATCACGTCACAGCCACCGAACACTCCTGCCCCTTCTGCGTCTTCCCCGTTTTCTGCTAGCCTGATGAGGGCTGCTGCCACGTCCGTATCCACCGCAACCGACCAGGTAATGGCGAGGTTGAGATCTGCTATGGCGGGTGCTATCAGCCTTTCGTGGAGATGCTCTACCGTCGTACTCAGGTAGCTTTTCGCCTTGCGCAAGAACTGTTCGCCGTCCACGCGCTCCTTGAAGTTTTTTGCTTCATATTCAGCAGTTAGCGGCTTGACCACCCGTATCAGGTGGAGTGCCCCTGGTGCGGGAGCGGCTAACGCAGCGATCAGAGAGGCAGCAGGCTCAAGGGCTGTCTTTGCATGCACAGAGCCATCCAGTGGGACAAGCGCGCGCAGGGGACGTGTAGCGTCTGGATGGGGACCGGCAGGGACCGCTCCGCCCTCGCGCAGGATCAGCACGGGCACAGCGGAATGGCGTGCTACTTTCTCTGCCACACTGCCTAGCACCCAGCGCGTCATGCCCGTATACCCGTGGCTGCACAGTACAATCAGATCAGCCTGGTGGGAGTGTGCCGCAGCAAGTATCGTTGGGGCCGGTGGGCCAAAGAGGGCCACTGTTTCTGTCGGGATGTCATCCACGATGGTCTTGCTCACAGCCGACAAGTACTGCTCAGCCCCTGTCAGGGCCGTATCATTGGCCATCTGTGTCAATGCTGGCTGTGGTGCCATGTAGGGCCAAAATTCTATGACTGTGCTCACGACCCGTACCAGGACGACTGATCCATTAGAGGCACGCGCGATGCGCGCGGCCACTGGGATGGCCCGCTCCGCACGAGTTGATCCATCAAGTGGTACCAAAATGCGCTGAAACATTGCATCGTTCTCCTTCTGTCATGCCCCCTCATTGGTAAGCAAACGGAAGCGCATTGCTTGCATACTTCTCATGTTATCTGCAGCGCCTGTGCTTGCTCACCGGAAGCATGATTTTGCCATTGTCGTTGAGGTAAGGAATGTATTCTTCACCTCCCAAGAAAGAGTGTAGCTTCCTTCTGTAACACCCGCCTCACAATAACCACTCGCGTCGTCACAAATGACTCACACCTTCGCTCTAGCAGAGATAGACTTCAGTCAGGCGCATTGATGTTTTCAGGCGGCGAGGCGCTGGAAGCCTGTGGAGAAATCGTTCTGGGAGCGGCCTACCGATCGAAGCTGCTAAGCGCCTTCATATAATTCGCACGCTCGAAAGCTGCCGGATCTGCTACCGCCTGCTGGCTCATACTGCCTCTCATCTGCCTGATGGATTCATATTCGTGTTCTTCCATCCACTCTTGAAGATCATTCAGGATATGCATCAAGCGCCCGATTCCATGAGCGAGCAGCGTTGAAGTCATCATAGCTACGTTAGCCCCGGCCATCATGGCTTTCAGCACATCCTGTGCGGTATGGACCCCGCTTGTTAACGCAAAATCGGCGGCGATACGCCCATAGAGAATAGCAATCCAACGCAAGGGTAGGCGTAATTCGTGCGAGGTGCTTAACTCAAGGTTGGGGATGACTTCTAACTCTTCCAGGTCGAAATCGGGCTGGTAAAAGCGATTGAAGAGCACCAATCCGTTCGCGCCTGCTTCTACAAAGCGTTTCGCAACGTGAGGCAGGGATGTGAAGAATGGGCTGAGTTTGAGCGCAATCGGCAGTTTGATGGTTGCTCGCACGTCTCGCACAAGCTGCACATAGGTGTCCTCCAGTTCTGCGCTGCTCAAATCAGGGTCGGTTGGCAGGTAGTAGATATTCAGTTCGAGCGCGTCGACTCCAGCCTGCTCCATCTTGTGAGCGTACTCAACCCAGCCGCCCGATGAGATCCCATTCAGGCTGCCGATCACCGGAATATCCAGTGCCTGCTTGACGTTGTGCAGGTGCTCAAGATAGAGCTCCGGCCCCATGTTATAGGTATCCAGTTCGGGGAAGTAGTCCAGTGATTCGGCAAAGGAGTAGGTGCCGCGCTCCAGGTAATAATTCAGCTCCTGACTTTCGTGCGTAATTTGCTCTTCAAACAGTGAATACATGACGACAGCCGCGGCGCCGGCGTCTTCTAGACTGCGCAGTGTATCGACTTTTTTAGAGAGCGGCGAGGCTGAGGCCACCAGTGGGTTTTTGAGTTGTAATCCCAGATAGGTCGTCGTGAGATCGAGCGTCATACTTCTTCTCTCCCTTCTGTAAGATGTTTCGAGGGAGGCCTGGTGGAGTTTGCCCCTGACAGGTCCCCCTCTCCAAACCATTCATTTACGATGATCGGTGGCCGTCTTCCGCCGCCAGTTGCTGGTACTGGTGCCAGCGTTCCTGGACGTCTTGTTTGGCCTGCTTCATCAGCGACTCCGCGCGCTCCTCGTTGCTCTGCAAAAGCATGCGATAGCGTGTCTCGTTATAGGCGTATTGCTCAAGCGGTATACTTGGGGCTTTGGAGTCGAGGATGAGCGGGTTTTTGCCCTCGGCATGGAGCGAGGGATCGTAGCGATACAGGGGCCAGTAGCCCGACTGCACGGCCAGTTTTTGCTGTTCCAGGCCCTTGCTCATCTCGATACCGTGAGCGATACAATGGCTGTAGGCAATGATTAACGATGGCCCCTCGTAGGCTTCAGCTTCGATGAACGCTCTGAGCGTTTGCTGGTCGTTTGCGCCCATTGCTACGCGCGCGACGTAGATACTGCCGTAGGCCATTGCCAGCAGGCCCAGGTCTTTCTTCGGCGTGCTCTTGCCGCGTGCTGCGAATTTTGCGACGGCGCCGCGCGGTGTGGACTTCGATGCCTGCCCACCTGTGTTCGAGTACACTTCGGTATCCAGGACCAGCACATTCACATCCCGCCCTGAAGCCAGCACCTGATCGAGGCCGCCAAAGCCGATATCGTAGGCCCAGCCATCGCCGCCGATAATCCACACGCTCTTTTTCACCAGCGCATCCGCTACGCTTAACAGGCTGCCTATGGGCTCATCCGTCCGTCCCGCAGACTGCAGGCGTTGTTTGAGCAATGCCACGCGCACGCGTTGCGCTTTTATTCCTGCTTCGCTGGACTGGTCGGCAGTGAGGAGCGCCTGCACCAGGTCTTCACCCACACTGCCGGCGCAGTGTGGGAGGAGCTCGCACGCAAATTCCTTTTGCTTATCCAGGGTCAGGCGCATACCCAGGCCGAACTCCGCATTATCCTCGAACAACGAGTTTGACCACGCTGGCCCAAGCCCCTCGGCATTGTGCGTCCAGGGCGTGGTGGGCAGGTTGCCGCCGTAGATGGATGAGCAGCCAGTGGCATTGGCAACCAGCATACGATCACCGAACAGTTGCGTTGCCAGCTTGATGTAGGGCGTCTCACCGCAGCCTGAACAGGCACCCGAGAACTCGAATAATGGCTGTAGTAGCTGCGAGTTTTTGATTGCAGCCAGGTTCAGGTTTGCGCTCTCTACCTCAGGTAGAGTCAGGAAGAACTCCCAGTTGACCTTTTCCCGTTCGCGGATGGGTGGCTGAGGGGCCATATTGATCGCTTTATGGCCAACCTGCCGCTTGTCTTTCACGGGGCAGGCTTCTACACACAGCCCGCAGCCCGTGCAATCTTCGGGTGAGACCTGGAGCGTGTATTTCATGCCGGGAAATTCTTTAAAGTGCGCGTCCGTCGACAGGAAGGTCTCCGGCGCTCCTTCGAGTTTGCTGGTATCAAACACCTTCTCCCGAATGACAGCGTGTGGGCAGACCATGACGCACTTGCCACACTGAATACACAGGCTGGGGTCCCAGGCCGGCATCTCTAAGGCGATATTACGTTTCTCCCAACGTGCCGTACCGGAGGGGTAAGTGCCATCGACAGGCAGCGCGCTTACAGGCAAGCTATCCCCTTCTCCCGCGATCATCGGTCCCAGCACCTCGCGCACAAAGGTGGGCGCTTCCGCCGGAACGGGTGGACGGCGTGTCAGGACTGGCAGGGCAATGGGCGTGCGGCGGGGTAAGGCGGATGCGTTCGATTCACTGGTTGCTCTCACGCTCAGCCCGATAGGTACAGTGACTTCAAACAGGTACGCCAGCGTTTCATCAACGGCGCGGAAATTGCCCTGCACGACGGCCTCCCCGCGCTTGCCATAGGTCTTCTTGATGCTCTGTTTGATCTGCGCGATGGCTTCTTCCTTGGGCAGGATGCCGCTGATGGCAAAGAAGCAGGTTTGCATCACGGTGTTGATGCGCCCGCCCATACCGATGCTGCTGGCGACCTTATGGGCATTAATCACGAAGAAGCGCAGCTGTTTCTCAAGCATGGCCTGCTGTACCTCTATGGGCAGGTGTTCCCATACCTCTTCTGGCCCGTAGATGCTATCGAGCAGGAAGACACCACCATTTTTCGCATACTTGAGTACATCGAAGCGTTCCAGGAAGGTGAATTGATGGCAGGCGACGAAATTGGCCTGGTTTGTGCCGATCAGGTAAGGAGCGCGTATCGGGCGCGTTCCGAAGCGCAGGTGGGAGATGGTGACTGACCCCGATTTCTTGGAGTCGTAGACAAAGTACCCCTGCGCGTAGTTCTCCGTCTCCTCGCCAATAATCTTGATCGAGTTCTTATTGGCCCCCACTGTGCCGTCAGAGCCTAAGCCCCAGAACACGCACCGTACGGTCTCTTCAAGTTCTATGGAAAAGGCCGGGTCGTATTCCAGGCTGCTAGAGGTCACATCGTCATGGATACCGATCGTGAAGTGGCGCTTCGGTTCAGCCTTGCTCATCTCATCGAAGATGCCCTTGACCATGGCAGGCGTAAACTCTTTCGAGGAGAGTCCGTAGCGTCCACCAATAATACGCGGGAGTGCCTCCCCTGCGTGTTCGCGCCATCCTTCGTTGATGGCAGCGGTCACATCCAGGTTAAGTGGTTCGCCGATGCTCCCTGGCTCTTTGGTACGGTCAAGCGTGGCGATGGCTTTGACGGTAGGCGGCAACTCTTGCAGGAAGTGTTCTACTGAGAATGGACGGAACAGGCGGACTTTGACGACGCCTACCTTCTCTCCCTGCTCAACCAGGTGGTCCACCGTGGCCTGCACCGTTTCAGCACCGGAACCCATGATCACCATCACACGCTCCGCATCGGGCGCACCAACGTAATCAAAGAGGTGATAGCGCCGGCCGGAGAGCCTCGCGAATGTATCCATTGTCCTCTGCACGATAGCCGGGCATGCCTGGTAATAGGGATTGACACTTTCGCGTGCCTGGAAGTACACATCCGGGTTGTGTGCCGTGCCTCGAATAAAGGGATGTTCTGGTGAAAGCGCGCGTTTGCGATGCGCCTGCACAAACCTATCGTCGATCATAGCCCGCATGTCTTCACGGCTCACTTGCTCGATCTTATCAATCTCGTGCGAAGTACGGAAGCCGTCGAAGAAGTGCAGGAACGGTATGCGTGCCTCTAGCGTGGAGGCATGCGCGATCAGTGCCAAATCCTGCGCCTCCTGCGCCGAATTTGAGGCGAGCAGGGCAAAACCTGTGGCGCGTGTCGCCATGACATCGGAATGGTCGCCGAAGATGGAAAGCGCCTGGGTTGCGAGCGAACGCGCGGCTACATGGAAGACTACGGGCGTTAATTCGCCCGCGATTTTGTACATGCTGGGGATCATCAATAACAGGCCCTGGGAGGCTGTGAACGTGGTAGCTAACGCTCCTGTTTGTAATGCGCCGTGAATGGCACCCGCAGCACCTCCCTCCGATTGCATTTCTACTACCAGCGGCACCGTCCCCCAGAGATTGGTGCGTTCAGCTGCAGACCAGGCGTCGGCCAGTTCGCCCATCGGTGTTGAAGGGGTAATTGGATAAATGGCTATGACTTCACTCAGCATATGAGCAACGTTGGCTACCGCTTCGTTACCCTCCACTGTGACCCATGTCCGTTGCATAGTTTGCCTCCAGCATTTCTAGTTCGTCTTTTTACTCCACCAGGCTTCATCCTGCATCACGCCTCTATCTTTATTTGCGCTCGCGAATGTGATTTGTTTCGTTTCATGTCGTTCCCCTCATTCGGCCTCAAGCAGAGCAATCTCGCTAGCCTCTTGAGGGAAGGATACCGTAGAGGTATCACAAACTTGTCACAGAGATACTAGTTTGTGTCACATTTCGTACACAGTGCTGAGTATGAGGATAAATAGGTGTATGGAGACGGCTCATCAACTGATATGACGGTTGTACTATCGGCTGGTGCTGCTGTTCCTACCGTACTAGACAGTTGCTTCCAGTAGTTGGGAGCACTAACTATATTAGGGTGGCAAAGTGGAGCTATCGAAGTTTGTGATTTTTTGGTGACAATATCAATCCTCACTGTGATTCGGCTGAGATATCAAGAGACTATACTCTTAGCGAATGAAAGGAATGATAAATAATTAAGCAAGAAGTCTCACATTTGGAGTGAGTATTGAGCGAATCCGTTCAAAGAGGAATATACTATGGCATTTCATGCTGATACCGCATTCAACGAACTCCGTCCGCACTTCCAGGAGCGTATACGCCGTCATGAGCTGCTGGCACACCACTCAGCTTTCGGTGTCGGTGGTCCTGCAGATGTGTTGGTCTCCCTCACCTCGAAAGAAGAACTGGTAGGTCTGGTACGGCTGTGTGCGGAAAGGCACTATCCTTTGCTCATCACTGGCAATGGCACGAATGTGCTGTATGCCGACGCGGGTGTCAGAGGCATCGTGGCACGTCTCGCCCTCGACGCGTATCGCCTCGAAGATCATGGTGACGATACTGCTCTCTTGATGGCCGAGGCTGGCCTGAGTTGGCCACGCTTGCTACATGAACTCGCACCGTTAGGCTGGGCCGGGCTCGAATTTGGGGTCGGCATTCCTGGGACGTTGGGTGGTGGAGTGATCAGTAACGCAGGCGCACACAATGATGATCTGGGCCAGATACTCGAGTGGATCGAGGTCCTGGATGCGCGTGGGAGCAATGTAGCAGGAGAAGATCAGCTAGCGGTGCCGCTCGTGCGTCGCTATCTGCATGACGAACTCGACCTGGGGTATCGCCATAGCCGTTTTCGCGAACAGCGACAAGCCCGCTTTGACAAACAAGGGCATCTCTTACTCCCTCCACGTGACATGATAGAGCCAGCCGAAATCGTCATGCTGTTGGGGATACACCTCCATCGCGCAGATCCACAGGAGCTGAGTGCAAACATTGCTCAGTACAAACAACATCGTAAGCTGACGGAGCCAGCGCAGCGCCATGCAGGTACAGTCTTTAAGGATCCTCCAGGAGAGGAGGCAAGCCACCTCATTGACCATGTGGGTTTGAGAGGGAAAACCCACGGCAAAGCGCAGATCTCAGAGCGGAACGCCAACTATATTGTCAATCGGGGAGGAGCGCAGGCTGCTGATGTAGCAGCGTTGATCATGGAGGCCCATCGGCGTGTCCTCGAACAGCTTGGCGTGGACCTGGAGTTGGATGTCGAGTTATGCGGTGAATGGGAGGTATAACGAAGCACTCAGACGGGCGAAACTGTTCAGACTTACCCTTTTCTGATATACTCTGGGCAGGACAGCAGAAGAGACGATAGCATTGCATGTTATCATTGACACTGGCAACAGCATCGAGTTCGTTCTCTATAGACGATTTTGGAGCTCATGATGCAAGGCTCATTCACTCCACAGGCAACACCGACTCCTTCTGGCGAAAGTAAAGCAGAGACGCACACGCTCCCACTGAAAACGCTGTTTGAGCAACTACAGAGCAGCGAACAGGGGCTGACAGGCGAGGAAGCGCGTGGGCGGCTGGACACATACGGCCCGAACGATACGACTGGCATAAAGCGCAGTTCAGGTCTTGTACAATTTTTACGCCTGTTCTTGAACCCGTTGGTCATGATCCTGCTACTCGCCAGCATTGTCTCGATAATCCTGGGCGACCGGGTCAACGCCAGCATTATCATCGCCATTGTGCTGCTCAGCAATATTCTCAATTTTGTACAGACATACAACTCGCAGCATGCTGTCGAGAAATTGCGTGCAGCGGTGGCGCCTACAGCTACCGTGCTGCGCGACGGCACGTGGAGTGAAACTCCACGCCACACCCTGGTGCCGGGCGATATGATCCGTCTCGCCGCAGGAGACCTGGTACCCGCCGATGCACGCCTGGTGCAGGCAACCGATCTGCATGTCCAACAGGCGGCACTGACTGGCGAATCGCTGCCAGTCGAGAAACACGCCGATGATCTGGATGCCCCTACAGAGAGTTTCGCCGAAATGCACAATAGCGTCTTTCTTGGCACCTCGGTCGTGAGTGGCACGGCTACCGCACTCGTTACCGCGACGGGTCGCAACACGACCTTTGGTGATATTGCTGCACGCCTGGCCAGCCGTCCGCCAGAGACCGAATTCGAGCGCGGCATCAAGGGCTTTGGCATGCTGATCATGCAGACGGTTTTCTTCCTGGTGCTCTTTATCTTCCTGGTTGGCACCCTTGGTCATCATCAACCTTTCGAGACGGTGCTCTTCGCCATCTCGCTTGCAGTGGGGCTGACGCCAGAGTTCCTGCCCATGATCACGACGGTGACGCTGGGACAGGGCGCGCCCGAACTAGGCGGCCACCGCAACCTTCAGTTCTGCTGGGCCAGTTCGCGTAGCTTGAAGCGCTGGACCTTGCCGGTCGCCGTCCTGGGCAGTGATTCGACGAAGTGAAATGCCCGAGGCGTCTTGTTCCCACCCAGGCGCTGCCGGACACGCTGTCTTAGCCTGTCTTCCAGTTCCTGCCCACCTCCAGCGTTGGCGAGGACGACGAACGCCTCAGGCTTGATGAGGGTGTCGCGATCCGGCACTCCCACTACGGCACACTCCACCACACTCTCGTCCTCGCTGAGCACCTCCTCGACCTCGTGGGGGCTGACCCACATGCCTCCCACCTTGAGCATGTCCTCGCTCCGCCACCGCCAATCGCGGTGTGGCTGTGCGCGCGGTACAAGCGGATGCCGGGCGAAGAACTCGAGCAGCAGGGCCGCCGCACCCGCCGGCTGTTGCATGTGCAGCAGATGCGTTGCCCCGTGCAGGACGACCGTTTCCGTCTGGGGCATCCACTGCTGGACCTGGTCATGACACTGCACATAGAACTCCTGGCTCTCGCCGCCCAGCATGAACAGCACCGGCTGCGTGATGTGCTTTCCCTCCTCATCGGTGAAGTGCCACGCTTCGTGGGCGGGCGCTTCGACGCTGAAGTAGGTGTCCAGGTCCCGCAGCGCCTGCTCCAGGCCACCAGGGACGCTTCTGGCCAGGGCGGCCCTCTCGGCGGGACTGCCGAGGAACGGGTCCGCAGCGGCTTCCCAGTCGCCTTGCCGGTAGCGCTCAGCGGTCGCGACGTTCAGCTCGCGCACGGCTTTCCAGCGAGGAACCGTGGTCAGGGGAGCTTCCAATAGACCGAGCGAGTGGACGTGCGTTGGAGCGTCGAGGGCAAGCTGCAGGGCAATTGCTCCGCCAAAGGAGTGGCCGACTATGTGCGCCCGGGACAGGTGCAGGTGCTCAAGCAGAGCCCGGGCGTCGGCTGCCTGGTCCTTGATGCTCACCGGTCCCCTCGCGGGCGCGCTATCCAGGAAGCCCCGGCGGTGGTACCGGATGAGTGTGTATTTCTCTGTAAGCGAGGGCTGCGCGAGCAACGGTAGAAAGGAACGGCCGATATGGCTACCATGGATGAGCAGTACCGGCTCCCCCGAGCCCTTCAGTTCGTATTCCAGCTCGACGCCGTTAACGCTGGCCCGCTCCATCGCTCTTCCTCCCTTCGAGGTCAACCAGTTATCACAGATGAGGATGAACGCCGATCCCGCTGGAAGCGGCACACGAGGAACACAATGATAGCCGTTCAAATCTGAGCATGCGAGCGAACTGGGTAGAGACGCTCAATAATGATGGCGATTCCTGACACCAATGCACATCGTGAACGAGCGTAACATCCGCTACACCGTTCGAGTACTTGGAGCGTTACTATTATAGGATAATCAAAGTGCCGTGTCAAAATACGTTACAACAACAGCCGGGATGAACAAGTCCCGGCTGTTGTTGACATCTTATGAAATACTTCGTTCGCATCGAATACAAGGATGAAGCTGTGGCGCAAGCGGAGCGAAGAACGATATGCTTCGTTACTTCACGCAGGGGTCTATGCCAGCCTGCCATGTGCCTAATTATTTGTCCTTGCCCGCGCGCCACACTCCCGGTGAACTTCGATCATCTACGGCATCTCCTCCTTTCACCTCCTTACCCATTGCCCTCCTGCCACCTCACACTCCTAGTATAGCTCCTGGATCATCTCTAATCAACCGTTTGCTATCACAGGAGGGTCACAATTGAAATGGGTTCACTCCAGTGCTTTCTCCACCTCTGCCTGCGACGGCCTCTGATTAGAAGCGGATCAGGCTCCCATAGGTATCCATGATCGTAACCTCTACATTGGGAGGAATTATACAAGATACGGGTGGCTAGGATAAAATACATTAGGAGGGTTAACAGGTAAGTGAGGGGAACATCCTATGAACCAGCAAACATCTCTCCGCCATCTCAGGATAGCGATCATTTTAGTTCTCAGCGTCATGGCAGTAGGAATTGCGGGATATATGCTCATTGAGCGGCTTTCGTTCGCCGATGCCCTCTACACGACCATTGACATGATGTCAACGATAGGCAATATAACACGTCCCCTTTCCGCTAATGGCCGGCTGTTTACGATAGGCATAACCATCCTGGGTGTGGGATCACTCTTCTACACGCTCGGGGCAACAACGGAATTTATGATCGAGGGTCATTTGAGCAGAGCTATTGGGAGGCGCATTATGGAGAGGAAGATTGCTGCATTGCGCAAGCATCACGTCATATGTGGCTATGGCCGCGTGGGTTCGCAAATAGCTGAGGAAATTGCTGCTGCACGCAAACCATTCGTGGTGATTGACGAGCATGAAGCGAACGTACAGCACTGTATGCACAAGGGGTATCTCGCCCTTCAGGGGAATGCAAGCAGAGACAGCATACTGTGCGCAGCCGGCATTCGATACGCACAGGTGCTCTTTGTAGCAACCGACCAGGATGCCAGTAACCTCTCTATCACGCTGTCCGCCCGCAATCTCAATCCCGGCTTGTTCATTATTGCACGCGCTAATGAGGATGAAACCGTCGCGAAGCTCAAGCTGGCGGGAGCAGACCGCGTCCTCTCTCCTTACTCCATTGGTGGACACAGCATGGCAAATCTAGCGCTACAGCCCACTGTTATGGATTTTTTTGACAGCCTTATAAACGCGGAGCATCCGGGTATAGTGGTCCAGGAAGTTACTCTACCTATACATTCACCGCTTCTTGGCAAAACGCTTGTGGATGCACAGAAAACGATGAGCGCAGGACCAATGATTCTGGCTTTAAAAAAGCCGGGCGGCCTGGTGATGGGTAATCGCCCGGAAACATATATAGATGGAGGCGATACGGTGATCCTGGTTGGGACTCCAGAGCAACTAGCAATAATTGCTCGTAATCATGGTGCGTAAGAGCGGGCCGGTGAGGTGCAACGAAAAATGGCCCGGAGCGTTTCTATAAATGGAGAGTAATATTCACATGGCATATTTGCTAAGGCAAGGTTCAAATGCACTTGACAGTTCCGCAGCACCAGCAAGGTCCAGCCCTGTCATCCTGAGCGCAGCGAAGGATCAGCGAAGCGAAGCATCTGTCTGCCGATCGCGACAGACCCCTCGCTTCGCTCAGGGTGACACTGTGTGACTGTTCAAACGGTCAAGGACAATTCGTCCAAATTGAACCATGCCTTAGCAAGGCATTTACCCGAGAAAAAGCGCCAATAACTGAGAAGGAATCAGGCGGTAAAACGTGTTATAATTGGGGATATACTAGTTGAATGGCGGCGAGAGGATAAAGAAATCATGGCAATGTTTGAAAGTCTGTCAAAACGTCTTGAAGGGGTATTCACAAATCTTAGTGGTAAGGGCAAGCTAACCGAAGCAGACGTTGACGAGGCTATGCGCGAAGTACGGCTTGCGCTGCTGGAAGCCGATGTCAGCCTCAAGTTAGTGCGTCAATTTGTCGAGCGCGTCAGGGCGAAGGCGGTTGGCACGGATATACTGGGCAGTTTTTCGCCGGCGCAGCAGGTGTTGCAAATCGTCAATGAAGAATTGGTAGAGATGCTTGGCGGGTCCGATGGCAAGACCAAGCTCGACCTGGGTGGAGCGCCTCCAAACGTGATTATGCTGGTGGGGCTACAAGGTTCGGGCAAAACGACCACGGCGGCCAAACTTGGCAACTATCTGCAGAAGCAGGGTCAGCGCCCGCTGCTCGTCGCTGCTGATATGTACCGTCCTGCTGCCGTCCACCAGCTTCAAACGTTGGGGAGACAGGTTGGCATTCCGGTTTACGCGGAGCCAGCAGGAGCCAACCCGGTGGATATCACCGTGCACTCGCTGGCATACGCTCGTGATCAGGCGGCGACGGTGGTTATTCTTGACACGGCAGGCCGTCTCAACATCGATGAGCGCATGATGCAGGAGGTCACCAACATTCGCGATCGCGTCCACCCACGCGAGGTTTTGCTGGTGGCAGATGCCATGACCGGCCAGGAAGCGGTACGTGTAGCGGATGATTTCAACAAGGCAGTTTCGCTGACGGGCCTGATTTTAACCAAGATGGAGGGTGATGCGAGGGGCGGCGCGGCGCTCTCGATTCGCTCGGTAACAGGGGTGCCGATCAAATTCATGGGCGTGGGCGAAAAAATAGAAGCCCTGGAGCCTTTTTATCCAGATCGCCTGGCCTCGCGTATCCTGGGTATGGGAGATGTGCTTTCCCTGATCGAACGTGCGCAGGAAGCGATCGACGAGGAAGAGGCATTGAAAGCCCAGGCCAAGCTGCAACAGGGTAAGTTCGACCTGGAGGATTTTCTCAATGCAATGCACCAGTTGAAACGAATGGGGCCACTGCGCCAGGTGATGGAGATGGTGCCCGGTTTCAACAAACTGGCGGATATGCCGGATATGGAAGAGGCCCTTGAAGGGGACCAGCTCAAGCATATCGAGGCCATTATCCTTTCGATGACTCTAGAGGAAAGACACAATCCTGATATTCTCAATGGAAGCCGAAAGAGGCGTGTCGCTCGTGGCAGTGGTACCACCCCGCAGGATGTGAACCAGCTGCTCGTTCAATTCAACGAGATGCGCACGATGATACGCCAGGTCAGCAGCGGCAAGGGTCCGTGGGCTAAAATGGCCCGGCAGTACGGTGGTGGCGCCGGTATCCCCGGTATGCCAGCCGCTCCTGCTCTGCCAAGGTCAGCAGGACATGGTCACAGTGGAGGGAAGAAAACGGGCAAGGCCGCCCGTAAGGAGAGACGCAAGCAGAAATTTCGCAGTGGACGGAGGTAGCCCAGAATGCAAACATTACGTTCCATTCGCTCTAGCAAGGCACTACTTGGGGGAGTGTTGGTAGGCATGCTGCTGTTAATCACCGCTTGTGGCGGCAGCCCGCAGTCACAGCAGCAGGCAAGACAGAATAAGGCTAAACTCGATCAGACACTCCAGCATGCTAAATCAATTGGCGTACCTGCTTCGGCTCTACAACCGATAGTCAAGCAGGAAGGAGAGCTGAGCAGCACCAGTGCGCCATTTACGTTCTTCAATGATCAACCTGATACAGACTATAATACAAATCTCGCGATACGCTATCAGCAGTTAGAAGTGCAGGCCGAGGGAGTGATCAGTACGGTTATTGACCAATACAGCGCGCAGGCCGAGCAGGATATGCATAACTTTCAATCGGCCCTCTCTGCACAACGTTTAAGACATGCAGGGAACACACAGGCTTTTGCACAAGAATATACTACAGACACATCGCTATTAGCTACGGCGCAATATCCTAAAGATTACGCTGCTCTCAGCAACGACGCGCAAGCGGCAACCGGGGCGTTGGATGTGCTGGGGACAACCTACACCCAGCTCACTTCCTTCCAGAACACGATTAACCAGATGCAAGCGGCGCGGCTGGATGTTACTGCCATGCAATCCCAATACCAGAGCGACATGAATACTTTCAACAGGGTTACAACGTCTGTTGATTTCCAGAATCTCGGGACGCTCATCAATGTGCAATACCAGGAAGCGGTGGTAAATTCAATTCAAGCGCTGCCGTTTGTGAGTACGGCCAAGCTGGGTGAATTCCAAACGCAGTTGGGCTTGCTGAAAACCTATGGCATGGATTCCAGCTCTTACCTGGGCCTTTATAATGCCGACCGGGCGGCGATGAAAAAAGCCAACACGATCCATGATTACCTGCTCATCTCTCAAAAGATCGATACGGACGTTGCATCGATGCACGATGACCTGGTGCAGGGTGCATCTCACTACCTGATCAATGCACTTGATCAAGAGGCCAATGCCTGGGGGAATGCGCACCTCTACCATGATAAGTTCGATGGCAATAACTACATCTACACCGCCGGTTATACGCTGCCCGGCATTGGCTTCTGGCTGAACCGGGAACTGGGTTGGGCCTGGCAACCATCCGATTTCCAGTCAGTGGTCGATGAGGAGAATAACGAGTTCTTCAACCTGCACATGCTGGAACAGGACTATTCCGACCACACTCCTTATAACCAGGTGCATGCTACGGACTTGCAAATGATGCAGCACTACCCCAGCCTCCAGCATGGGACGGTGCTGATGGTTTCGATGGTTGAACAGGCTATGCGCTTCTACCAGGATGGCAAGCTGGTCCGGGCTTTCTACGTCACGACCGGGCGTGTAGAGCGTCCCGCGCTGCCGGGAGTATGGACCGTACAGAATCGACAAGCGCCAACCGAGTTCAAATCGACAGATCCTCCGGGTTCGCCTTACTGGTATCCGCCGACGCCTATTCATTACGCGATTCTGTACCACTGGGGCGGTTTCTTCGTACACGATGCCTGGTGGCGCGTGAACTTTGGCCCCGGCACGCAGTTCCCTCACTACGATGTTGGGGGCGACGAGTCGTTCGCAGGTAATGGCAGTCACGGCTGCATCAACTTGCAGGAGAACGACGCGGCCTGGGTGTATGCCAATACTGACTGGAACACGCAGATCGCGGTCTATTAGCAGAGAAACACCTAACTTTACCGAAGCGGCGTTTGTCCTGCCAGATGCGCAAGAGTAGTTTGACGATTAGTCAAGAGAGAGCAGCAGGGCCGCTCTCTCTTGACTTCAAGATTCAGGGGCAGCGACTACAACCCTTTACGCCTTCCCACCTGGGGCTGCTCCCCCATTGCTGGGTTTGACCATCTCTCTAACCCCTCGGACGGGGGGCAGAGTTGTCCCTCCTTTCGCATAAGCTCGCAATACCCGAGGCGCCGATCCCGCGTCACGCATGGTCACATCTCCAAGATGTGGGATCGACGGGGAGGCTTGAACTGGTACTGGCTCTTTCATAGCTCGGCGTCTGAGAACTGTAAAGACCGGAGGTGCCCCCCCTCCATCCATCGCTTGCGTGTGATTAGACACAGCAAACGTCTGTATCTGTGGGGACCCTCCTATGCGGTCGTCCTGCTCGATAGTGATACGTAGCACGTTCCTATTCCTCCTAATTATATACTTATCTACTTTTTCCCTGCTTTGCTGGCGCTGTTCACTGACAGCGACCATGCGCACTGTACATCGGGGAACGTTAGTCCCCCAACACGCAATAGCGCGCTTCGATGTCCACAGGTGAAGAAGTGACGTTCGTGATACCAATCCAATAGACGAGGAAATCGCCAGACCCCTTCTGTGTCTGCACGGTCCAACCGATTTGCGGTCCGCCCGATCCGACGTCTGTCGGGACTACGGTCCAGACGACGTCCCACGAGACCGGCCAGTTGTAGGTAAACCAGGTAGAACTTGAGTTGGCTGGCACTGTTCCCCGAAACTGCACGCCGCAGAATGGTAAGCTGATTGCGCCCAACAAGGAGCTGATTGCGCCCAACAAGGGGAATACATTGTCGGTCATTACACCCGAGGGAGTTCCTACAGGATAGAAAGCTTGCAGAAGGGCTTTGAACGGTGTGAGGCCATCGGGTTGCCCCGTGAGCTGGGTGTAGGTCTGTGCAAGCGTTGGTGCTCCTGCCTGAACGATCTCTTGCCATTGGAAATCCAGTTGGTAATGCAGGTAATTCAAGAACAGCACCGAACAACCGGTCGAAATGGGGTTCGTATCCGTCGGATCATTCACGTTGATGAAGTCCGGGCGGTCTGCGGTATCAAGCCAGAATGCCGCAGTGGCGTAGCCGTCAAGCTCGGCTGGGTAGAGTAGGGTAGCGAGGACGCGGGAGAGTCCTTCCCCATTACTGGCTCCGCAGTCCCACCCGATACCCTGGGTATCGGAAAACACTTCGACCTCTTCGGCAACAACCAGCATGCGCGTGTAGTCGATGTCCAGGCTCGGCACGGTCTTCGCATCGCAGTACAGGTCAGTCGCTCCACAGCCGAAGTGAAACGCGCCCCCTTGCCCTTGTCCTGAGGAATCGAGGGGAGCAATAATGATGTTGAACGGCCCTGGGGTGAGGCCTCCGAACAAGAACGAGAGGCTATTGTATTCATTCTCGCAGGACGCCAAAACCCCATCAGCGATCGCCTGGCCATTTGCCCCCAGGCTCGGGTCGTAATACACATTGAAGTGCGTCGTGCTTCCTTCGAGGACTGTCGGATAAACAAATCCGACCTTCGGAACCGCTTTTACGGCTCGTTCATGCAGTATGCTACGAGGATGCCTGAATACACTCATCTGGCCCGTGCCCTGCTCTTTCGCTAGCACTCTGGCCTGCTGAGAAACCTGTGTCATTGTTTGTCTCCTTTCAAAAAATGTTTGCTGTTGAAATCCTGTTTGTACGCGAACCACTGCAACAACTGTTGCAGCTACAAAAAAGCACGAAAAAAACGACGTTGTGTTCGCCACTCACTATCAGGGAGTGGTGTCACTTTTTGGCCGTGCATCGAAAACACGATGGTGAAATATGTATAGGCTTTAGGCACATCGCTTCAGAGGCGTCGCTCCTGTTGAGACAGGCTGGCACACCAGTGAACTGGTGCTGAAATTGCTATAAGTAACCTACTTGTAACACATGTGCAGCGTTCCAGTAGGTCTTCATGTATTCACCGTACATACTATAGGTCGTATCGGCTGCTTTGTCAAGTATTTATATTATCTCATCTACTATTGATATGAAACAAAAAATATATTCTCTGTAGAAAGGAGGCTTTTTGAGCATCTTCCTCTCACAGGAAGTCCCGGTGCGGTTGCGCAGATTGTGGAATGGGCTGGCTTCCTGACTATGTACGAACACCCCGTCGTTTTTTTGTGCCTGACTTTGAAGCTAGATTATATATGGCCGGGAAGTATCTTAGTTTTGTCCAGCAGGTATCTCGAGCGAAACATCAAAAAAAGGGGGTGAGATGTACACGGCTGTAAGCAAGTGAAGTGCAAGCTCACCCCCAATGCGGCTATTGATGCAAGTTACCTGGTAAATCGGGATAGCGGAACAGCCGGCAAAGGCCGATAATGAGGTTTAATAAATTATGTGGAGTATCGGAATATCCATCAAGGGCCGATAATGAAGTTTAGGCATGGTTCAAATGCACGTGACAGTTCCTCACCACCAGCAAGGTCCAGCCCTGTCACGCCTCCGCGCAGCGAAGGAGTTGTCTGCCGATCGAGCCAGACCCTTCGCTGCGCTCAGGGTGACAGGCATTCTCTCCACATGTCTAGAGAGAACAGAGATCGGTTGACACGCGAAAATAGACATGCTATGTTAATCGCAGTTGCTGTTCAGAGCAACACGAGGATTCCAGCGTAGAAGAGAAGAAAGGGATTTGTATGGCTATCGCGACGACGAAGCTCACTGTAGGGTGGTGCTTTCGCTCTCGTGGGTGTCGACTTGACGTTCATGCGTTTCGTGTCGCCCAAGGTCGTACTGTGCCTTTTTTGGGGAAGACGTTGACACGAAGCTGGAGATAACGTAGCAGAACGTCCCATCGACAAGCCGTGGGTGACACAAAATGGTCTCGCCTGCGGCTTTTCTTTTTCCTTCCATTTCTCACCTGCGAGAAGGCCGTTGGGCGAGGCGTAAGAGCTGCCCACGGCCTTTTTGTGTGTGTTGTCTGGAAAAGACATTTGAGAATGGAGTTTTTTCGCCGATGAAGTCTCACAAGCACGAAACCAACGCACCGCCTCTCTGGCGTAATCATAACTACTTGCTCTTACAGGGAGGCCAAATTGTTTCGTCTATCGGAACTCAGCAGCAATTCATTGCCCTATCACTCCTGGTTTTAACCCTCACCAGATCTGTCGTCCAGACGGGTATTGTCGTGAGCTTGAACACTATTGCTGTTCTTGTGGTCAGCCCGCTTGCGGGCGCGTTCGTGGACAAGTGGAACCGGAAATGGACCATGTTGATCTGTGACGCTGGACGTATGTTCCTCACGCTGACCATTCCTCTTGCCCTTTGGTTCCACGCCCTGACCCTGCTGCAACTCTATGCCGTGGTGACTCTCGTAGGTGTTCTCGGAACGATTTTTAGCGTCGCGAATACTGCTGCGCTGCCCAATGTGGTGACGCGAGATCAACTCCCAGCCGCCCTTTCCCAATCGCAGGCAGCGTACTCCAGTGTTCGCACTTTTGGATCATTCCTTGGCGGCACGCTCTATAGTATCGGGAACGTCTTCCCCTTCCTGGTGAATGCCGTCTCCTTTGGCGCGTCGGTGCTTTCGCTGGGCCTCATTCGTGGGAAGTTCCAGAGCAGGAGGGAAGGTTCGAGCCTTCCACTGCACAAGGCCGTTGCCGAAGGCTTTGCGTGGTTGTGGAAGCAGCCGCTCCTCCGCTTTCTTACCCTGGTGAATGGAGCAGATAGCTTGCGCTACGGTGCGGGCTACCTCGTCATTCTGGTTCTGGCCAGAGAACTCCATACCTCCTCTAGTGGCATCGGCGCTATCTTTACAGCGGCGGCTGTGGGTGCTCTCCTGGGGAATCTTGTCAGCAACCGGGTGCGTAAGTATGTGAGCTTCGGAAAGATTGCGATCAGTATGCTCTGGCTCGAAGCCTTGATGTTTCCTCTCTATGCACTTGCCCCCAATGCTCTTGTGATGGGCTTCATAGCTGCGGCAGAAGAGTTTGTTGGTCCGATCTACACAATCTCGCTCGATAGCTATCGGTTGATGTCCACGCCTGATTCCATGCGTGGTCGCACCAGCAGCACGGTACAATTCGTGGTGCAGGGTGCCCAATCGGTGGGAGCCATTCTTGGGGGGCTATTGATTCAAGGAATTGGCGCGAAATGGAGTGCGCTCCTCTTGGGAGGGTGGCTTCTGCTTCTTGCTATTGCTACCACCTTGAATAGACAGGTTCGGCGGGCCTCGCTCCCAGTGACTTCGTCAGCCCTCTGATCGGTAGGTACCCAATATGAGCAGATGGCAAGAAAGAAAACTCCCGTATCACATATCTAGATGGGAAAACCTCAGCTAGACAAACATTTTTCCCGGCAAAGGCCGATAATGAACATTAAAAAAGTTAATGCTCATTATCGGCCCCTACGGATGACCGGAATCAGGCTATGTCCGCTTACCCCTGGCGGGTGGCAGTGGCGGCAACTGCTCCGGGCGCAGAACGGGCAACTGCCGGTAGGCATCAGCGCTGGTGAGACGGACACGCCAGCTTTTTACCGCGCGCAAGTCGCTAACGAACCCGGGCTGGAGATCGATGCCTAAAGCTTGCCAGATGAGGCTGATGGCTCGGCGAGCGAATGCGATATTGTTGCGCGGCTCGATGCGGTCCGGGTCCTCAAAGAAGAAACCGCAACTGGTGAAGCTGTACTGCTGGTAATATTGCGCTTCGAGCAACAGCAGCGTGCGCTGTGCCAGCGATGGATCAGCGGGAGGACGCTGGTTTTTGCCGAACCGCGCCCAGAAACTCTCTTGCGTTTCCCAGCCGTTACGCACAGGCAGGTAGGCGTCTCGAGCAGCCCAGGGATCATCGAGCGTCTCGGCGGCATAGCGCTCAAAAAGCTGGTCGCCACGTTCAGCCAGGTGCCTCAGCGCGAGATTGAGCTGACCTTTCCAACTGCTGTCACCCTCGGTACATTCGCAGCCTGTATCCCAGCGTGCCACGCCATGGGTGCAACTCCACGAGCTGGGCAGGCGCAACTGCACCTCCCTGGTTGCCGGGTACATGCGCATATAGCGCTCCAGGCTACAGACTTCGAAGCCATAAGTTGGCGCACCAGTTTGAATGAGGTGTGTCAGGAATTTGTCGCGCCAGGGCCGGTGATGTCCATACAGTTCGCCATCGGTGGCTATAAGAATAAGCTGGGCTATTCCTGCATCACGTTTGCTCTGCTCCAGGTGTCCAGGCAAGTAGCTGGTTGCAAAGAGGTCCGCGTTGCTGGTCATATCCCAATCGAAGGATACCCCGCCCGAAAGCGGCGCATTGAAGAAAAAGACGGTAATACTGCGACCATCAAGCAAGGGCACCAGGTAGGGTTCGGATGGATCTACCGGCGTTGCCGCCTGCCAGGGAGCGAGCACGGTATACGTAATGCCGTTTTGGGCCAGCAAATCCAGGCTTTCAATGTCTACGGCGGTCTCTGCCAGCCACATGCCGGTGGCGTCACGCCCAAAGCGGTGGCGAAAGTCGCTTAACCCCCATAGAATCTGCGTGCGTTTATCGCGTGACGTAGCCAGGGGCAGGATCGTGTGATTGTACGCCTGCGCCATGGCATTGCCAACGCCGTAACGAGCCAGATGTTTACGGTCGGCATCGATGATACGTTGATAAACATCGGGGTGCACCTGCTCCAACCACGCGGCCAGCGTTGGACCTAGATCAAAATTGATGAAATCAAAATTGCCGGCTTCTGCATTGGGGCGGTAGCACTCAACGGTGATCTTTTCGTTGAAATTGACATACGGCGTAGCGGTTGGCTCTACTGGGATCTTGCCTTTCAAGCATAGGAACACCTTCGTCGGTAAAACAAGCAGCATATTCAATGCTGTATTACCATACTAGGAAACAAGATTCCTTTCTAGTTCTATTCCTCTCTACTCATTGTAACGATTTAAACGATTGTAGGGTTATGATTTAGCCTGTTACGCTTAATACGTAAGAAGGTAAGCGGATGTATACAACTGGCAAATCGACCAGGGGCGCGATAATGCAGACATCATCACATCCACCGAGGGCCGATAATGAGGGTTAGGCACGGTTCAAATGCACGTGACAGTTCCTCACCACCAGCAAGGTCCAGCCCTGTCATCCTGAGCGCAGCGAAGGATCTCGCTGCCGATCGCGATAGACCCTTCGCTGCGCTCAGGGTGACACGGGGTGACTGTTCAACCTGTTAAGGACTCTTCTTCACAATTGAATCTTGCCTAACGAATTAATCGGGATAGCAGCACAGCCGGCAAAGGCCGATAAATCGGCCCCTAATGGACTTTGCCAACCGAATGGGGTAATCAGACCCATTGGGACGCTTGCGGCCCCGCCTCCTGATGAATGGTGCCGACCGAATCGGGGAAGGTGCATCCTGCATCCTGTAGGGACAAGGGGCGCAGTGGGGTGGATGAGGGGGCCTGATGCTTGTCCTCGTGGGGATGAGACCGGTTGGCCTCACGGAACCCAGACCCATCGTCAGGCCACCAGGACAAGCACAAGGCCCCCACCCGTCTCCACGTCCACCCCTTGTCCCTACAGGACGGAGGCAGACATTCCCAATCATTCCCCGATTCGGTTGGCAAAAATCATCAGGTGTGCCGTCTCCGTTTACGATACCCTGGATATTTTGTTAAAGTTCATTATCGCGTCCCTACGCGCTCAGCACGTGGTGTCGTACACCGCCCTGGGCACTGAGCAGGAACTCTTCGTATGCTGCGCGCAACTTGGGATAGCGCAGCAGGAAGAAGCCCGCGTATTCCTGGGTAAGCGCACGCGGTTGGCGAATTAAATGCATATTTACTTCTTTGAGCAGGCGATTACCTTTCTTACCGTTGCAGGCTTTGCAAGAAGCTACGAGATTTTCCCACGTGCTTTGCCCACCACGGGAGCGCGGTATCACGTGATCGAGCGTCAGATCACGGCTATGCTTGCCACAATACTGGCACATTTCATCGTCGCGCAGCAGGATATTGGCGCGAGTGGGCTGCAACACCATGCGCGGAATGCGGACATTGGCGAGCAACTGCACAATGACAGGTCGTTCCAAATCAAGGCGACGGGCCCGAATGCTCTCCTCGATCAACTCGCGTACGCTATCATCCACAAAGGTCACTTTCTGCTTAGATAGCAGCACAACGAGACGACGCTCGGGTATGACCGAAAGAGGCTGGAGTGAAGAATTCAATACGAGTACGGGCATGTACGATTTCCCTCCCTCTCTGTCAAAGCCGATACTAGTGCAGACAGCGAGGAAGAAGCGTAATGGATTTGAAAGGATAGGGGAACAACCCCGTTCCTTTCAGCTTCTAGCGCCGCCTGCGACGACGACTGGATGGATAGGGAGTAAAGCCTTTTGCGCGTCCAGGGAGATTTGGCACGGCGTAGCATCCCCCGCCTGTCGATTGTTCGATACACGAACCCTGGCAGGCGGCGTTCAGGGTGTACCATCCGGTTAGCCCGGATGAAGCCACCTGATATGCCCGCATCTTTGTCTCCTGTTACTACCTGATTGTGTGACACTTCTTTGAAATGATTGTGCCATCCTGGTCGGGGTGAGAGGACTTGAACCTCCGACCTCAGCGTCCCGAACGCTGCGCGCTAGCCGACTGCGCTACACCCCGGTTTAACAATTCCGCGCGAGTAATTCGCTGGCCCTATCCAGTGAATTGTAATAATGAGCGCCTGGTTTACTTGAGCAAGTCTATTGAGCGGCTCTAAACGAACCCGGCACTCCCCTGCTTCAAGAGTAGTATAACATAGGCACGCAAGCTTTGACAATAGCTGAATCACTGTCCAAGTTCACTTACAAGCTGATCAGCCAGTGCGAAGGAGTAGTTCTGCCCGCGATCATGCGGATAGACCTGGAACATGTTCGCCACCCATAAGCCGTTGAGTGGTGTACGCAGGGGAGGAATATGCTCGCGATACGCTGTTGTGACGATTGGCTGGGCAAAGGGGGCATTGAATAGCCAGCTTTCCTGTATCCACCCGGCCCTAAAAGCGGGGTTGATTCGCTTGAGATATGGCATAAACTCCTGAATGATCTCTTCCTTGCTCAGCTTGAAGAGGGGAGCATCCATCGGGCGATAGTTGCCGAGATAGATGAGGTGGCGCCCGCCATACTCAGAGGGCGAGCGGAAGTTGGTATGTTCAACCAGGCTGGTGAAAGGATAGCCAGAGTCACAGGGGTTGATCCAATAGCTATCGGTGAGCTGGCGGTCCAGAGAAAGTATGAGACACTGCGCGCCATAGGCCTGCCCCCAATCATAACGCGCGCGGTAATCGCCGGGCAGCGCGGGTACGAGGCGACAGGTGAGGCGAGTTGCCAGGGTAGAGATGACGCGGTCAACCGTCCATGTCCCCTGGCTGGTTTGAACCTGCCAGCGCCCATCGGCGAGCGGCTCAACCCTTTCCACGCGGGTTCCAAGCAAGACCTTACCTCCCGCCTGGCTGATGCGCTCCACCAGTCGCTCGTAGAGCATCTGGAAACCACCGCGCAGGTAACCCAGGTAGGTGGTGCGGTCGTGAAAACGCGCCCAGAACCAGGGTAGCGCGATCTGGTCATGCATTGCCCCAAACTTGGCTTCAAACAGCGGCTCGAATACCTTGCTATACGGCTGTTTGCCCATCCAGCGGCGCAGCCACGGCTCGGCGGTTTTCCCCTCGTAGGGTGCTGAGCCGGTGAGTTTGAGCACTGCGCTCACGGCGGCTACGCGCAGGCGCTCATCGATACGCAGGGGTGAAAATTTCAGTAAGGTGAGGGGGGAGTCGAGCTGCTGAAACTTACCGTCGATCAGGCAGACAGTGCGGGGATGAGACCATTCCAGCCGGTCACCCAAACCCAGTTCCCGGATGAGTTTGATGGCGGTAGTATCTGTACGAAAAAGATGATGGTAGAATTTCTCGAGCCACGCATCGCCTACACGAAAACCGGCGGCCAAGCCACCGGCAGTCGTTTCTTGTTCAAAGACCATCACCGGTTGACCCGCGTTTGCCAGGCGATAGGCTGCTCCCAGCCCCAATGCGCCCCCACCAAGTATGGCATAGTCCATTTAATGCGTTTCCTCCTGCCCTGGGGCCCAGCGCAGGTTGGGCTTGCGTGCTGCCAGCGCCTGGTCCAGCCTGCCGACGGGCGTTGTATGCGGCGCGGTTTTGACGATCTCAGGGTCCGTGCGTGCCTCCTCGGCGATCTGCCGCATCACGCTCACGAAGTAATCGAGCGTCTCACGGGTTTCCGTCTCGGTTGGCTCGATCATCAGCGCCTCGTGCACGATCAGCGGGAAGTAGACGGTCGGGGCGTACATGCCAAAGTCGAGGATGCGCTTGGCAATATCAAGCGCCGTGACGCCATATTCCTCCTTCTGGCGTTCAGCCGTGGCGACGAACTCGTGCTGGCAGGTCTGCGGATAGGCGATTTCGTAATCGGAGGCCAGCCCGTGCTTGAGGTAGTTCGCATTCAGAATGGCGCTCTGCGCAACATGCAGCAGGCCATCGGGGCCATAGGTGCGAATGTAGGTGTATGCGCGTACCAGCACACCGAAGTTGCCTTTATTGGCGCGAACCTTGCCGATTGACTGCGGCCCTGGATCTGCCCAGTAGTAGCCATTGTCTCCCTTTTCAGGCAGCGGGCCTGGCAGGAAAGGCACCAGGTGTTCTTTGACACCAATCGGGCCTGAGCCTGGACCACCGCCGCCATGTGGGGTGCTGCATGTCTTGTGCAGGTTGAAGTGCACTACGTCAAAGCCCATATCGCCGGGGCGCGTGATGCCCAGCACAGCATTGGCATTAGCGCCATCATAATAAAGTTGCCCACCAACCTCGTGTACCAGCGTTGCAATCTCCACGATCTTGCTATCGAAGAGACCCAGCGTGTTGGGGTTGGTCATCATGATCGCGGCAACATTGTCTGCACTCGCATCAAGCACTGCCTTGAGATGATCTATTTCGATACCACCGGTTTGCGGGTCGGTCTTGATCTCGACTGATATGTAGTCGGCAAGGGTGGCGCTCGCGGGATTGGTCCCATGCGCATTATCGGGAATCAGCACGAGATTGCGATGGCCCTGGCCATTGCTTTCATGGTAGGCTTTAATCAGCATCAGGCCGGTCAGTTCGCCATGCGCCCCCGCGGAGGGCTGCAGGGTCACACGCGCCATGCCCGCGATTTCAGCCAGGTATTGCTCTAGCTCGTAGACCAACTGGAGAGCGCCCTGCACGGTACTAGCCGGCTGCAAAGGATGGATACGGGCAAAGCCTGGCAGCGCGGCCATGTCTTCGTTCAGCTTTGGATTGTACTTCATGGTGCAGGAGCCAAGCGGGTAGAAGCCAGTATCGACGCCAAAGTTACGCTGCGAGAGGTGGGTATAGTGGCGCACAATCTCTATTTCACTCACCTCCGGCAGTGGAGCAGGTTCCTGGCGCAGCATGCCCGCAGGAATCACGCTTTCCAGCGATTCCGCCGGTACATCCATTGCCGGCATGGTAGCTGCCCGGCGGCCAGGGGCGCCTTTTTCAAAGATCAGTTTCTCGACGCTCATGCCTGCACCTCCTTTAATACTCCTACGAGGTAATCAATATCTTCTCTGGTGCGCGTCTCGGTCACACAGAAGAGTATGTCGTTGGGCATATCGGGGTAGCTCTCCCTGAGCGGATAGCCGCCAATGATGCCAGCTTGCTCAAAATGCTGTACTAGCCTCTGTGCTGGAACGGGAGCGGTAATCACAAATTCATCAAAAAATGGGCTGCTGAATGCTGCTTTATAGCCGGGAAGCGCGGTGACCTGGCGGAAAGCGTAATGAGCTTTCTGGAGACACAATGCGCCGAGATCGCGGAAGCCCTGCTTGCCAAGGGCCGCCAGGTAGATGGTAGCACCGACGGCCAGCAGCGATTGATTGGTGCAGATATTGGAAGTGGCGCGCTCACGGCGGATGTGCTGCTCGCGCGTTTGCAGGGTCAGCACATACCCGGTTTGCTTCTGGCCGCCCTCTTCGACCGTCTGTCCAACGAGCCGGCCTGGCAGCAAGCGCATATACTTGCTGCGGGCCGACATAAAGCCGAGCGCAGGTCCGCCGTAGCTCATGGGATTACCAAAGCTCATCAGCTCCCCCACGGCGATATCGGCTCCATATTCGCCCGGAGGCGCCAGCACGCCCAGTGAAGCGGGTTCGGTGATAGTGGTGACAAAGACGGCTTTGCCTTTGTGCGCAATTGGCTCAATGGCACGCATATCTTCGATACAACCAAAGAAGTTAGGCTGCTGGATCACTACGGCAGCAGTTGTCGCACTCACAGCCGCATCCAGGTCTTCGAGCGAGGTAACGCCGTCGCGTGTGGGCACTTCCCTGACGCTAAATCCGCGCGCATGAGCGTAGGTATGTAAGACACGGCGGTACTGTGGATCGACTCCCGTTGAGACGACCACCTCACCGCGTCCTCCGGGACCGACCGCCAGTAAGACTGCTTCGACCATCGCGGTCGCCCCATCATAGAGCGAGGCATTCGCGATATCCAGGCCGGTAATCTGGCAGACCATGGTTTGAAATTCATAGATTGCCTGCAGCATGCCCTGGCTGACCTCGGGTTGGTAGGGTGTATAGGAGGTCACAAATTCTGAACGCCGCTGCAGGTGCGGCACCACGCTCGGTATAGCATGGTCATAGGTGCCCGCGCCCAAGAAAGAAATCGCCGAATCCAGGTTCTTATTTTTCGCCGCCATGTTGTAAAGCAAGCGCTTGAGGTCTGGTTCAGAGAGGGCGGGCGGAAGATCGAGAGGACGGCGCAGGCGCACATTTTCGGGCACGGGCGCCAGCAAGTCCTCCAGCGTGGAAAGTCCCAGCGTTGCTAACATGGCCTGCTGGTCTTCCGGCGTATTCGGTACGTAGCTCATGCGTTAACACTCCCTTGTAGTACGAGTGCGATAGATGGTGGTTTACCTTCCCTGGAGATAGGCTTTATACTGATCGGCGCTCATGAGGCTGTCAAGTTCGGCAGGGTTGGTCATTTTCACGACCAGCATCCAGCCATCATCGTAGGGTTTGTCATTGATCAGTTCCGGCTTGTCCTTCAAAGCCTCGTTCGCCTTCACAACTTCACCGCTGATAGGGGAAAAAAGTTCTGAAGTGGCCTTGACCGACTCAATATCGCCAAACTTCCCTTCGTATGCGACTGCTGCACCCGCATCCCAGGGTAATTCGACATAGACGATATCGCCAAGCTGATCCTGGGCGTAATCGGTGATGCCGATGGTTGCCTGATCACCATCGACCCGTATCCATTCGTCCGTCTTGTTGTATTTGAGGTTCGCAGGATGGTTTAGGTTGGCCATAAATAGATGTCTCCCTTCTAGGGCACTATGAATTGCGCCCCTACCGTCGTTTATAGAATGGCAGCGCCACGATCTGCGCTGCCGTGCGTTTTCCACGTATGTCGATCTGGACCGTTTTGCCGGCAACGGCGTGCGCAGCTTCGACATAGCCCATGCCGATGTTCTTGTTAAGTGTCGGACTTGGCGCTCCACTGGTGAGCGCGCCGATCTGTTGATCGTTCTCGTAAATAGCATAACCACCACGGCTTACGCCGCGTTCAATCATCTCGATGCCAATCAGCTTGCGTTTGAGGCCTTCCTCTTTGACTTTGAGCAGGGCGTCGTGCCCGATAAAATCACCTTTGTTGAGCTTTACGGTCCAGCCCAGGTTGGCCTCCAACGGGTTGGTCTGCTCGTCAAGTTCATGGCCATAGAGGCAATACCCGGCTTCTAAGCGCAGCGTGTCACGCGCTCCCAATCCGGCGGGGAGCAGTCCATGCTGCTTACCGGCAGCCAGGAGGTCGTTCCAGAGCTTGACGACATCTACCGGAGCACAGTAGAGTTCGAAGCCATCTTCTCCTGTATAGCCCGTGCGCGAGATGATGCAGTTGATGCCGTCCACCATGCCTGGTGTGCAGTGGTAGTAGCGAATGGCGGAGAGGTCCTCCCCGGTCAGGGGCTGCAGGATGGCAAGGCTCTCCGGCCCTTGCAAGGCAAGCAGCGCGGTTGCGTCCGACTGATTGGTGGCCTGGACATCAAAGTTCCTGGCCTGCTCTTCCACCCAGGCAAAGTCTTTGTCGATGTTGGCCGCGTTGACGACCATCATGTAGTGATTTTCAGCAAGGTAATAAATAATCAGGTCATCGATGGTTCCTCCATCAGGCAGGCAGAGCTGGGAATAGAGCGCCTGGTGAATGGCAAGGCGCCCAACGTCGTTCGGGACCAGGTTTTGCAGGAACGCAAGTGCATCGTTGCCTTCGACTTTGAATTCACCCATGTGGCTGACATCGAAGAGGCCAGCGCGGGTGCGCACGGCGCGATGCTCTTCTAAGATGCTGCTGTATTGCACCGGCATTTCCCAGCCGCCGAATTCTACGAGGCGTGCGCCTAAGGCAAGGTGCTGCTCGTAGAGTGGGGTGCGTTTCAGCGAGGTCGCTGCGGTGTCATGTGCTGTCATATTTGATTGCTCCATTGCAGTGTAGAAGGACACTTGTGCTTGCTTCACTATATCAGATTTTATGCCTTGCGGCAACAAACGGCACTTCTACAAAACAACTCTCACTAGAGGTTCGAGTGAGAGTTGTTTCGTGACGGTCTTCGAACAAGCAACAGCATGTCATGCCTTTTTCAAGAGCTTGTATAATGTTGCCCAATCATAAGGTCTTTTGATCCAGAGATGCATCCCGTTGAGGATAAGCTGTTCTCTGTGTTTGAATGTTGGGCCGTGATAGCGGCATTTCACCTGGAATTTGGATGTCTTTGGGTCTTGTTCTACTGCTTCCACATGTACCGCTTTGAGAGCGGCGCCGCGAATTGCTTCTGCGATGCTGTTGGCCTCCACTTCGGTCATTATGTGCGCTCACTTTCTTTGCTAGAACTCACCTTCTCTCCTACGATGCTTCCTTACAAATAGATATACGAAGATAAGTACACTTTCTTCTCTCTTATCGCCCGTTGATTTGCCACCAGTAGGATAGCAAAGAATTCTTGAAACCTCTTGCCATGTTTGGTCTTTAAGGCAAGGTTCAATTTGGACGAATTGTACTTGACCGTTTGAACAGTCACTCCGTGTCACCCTGAGCGCAGCGAAGGGTCTGTCGCGAGCGGCAGCGAGATCCTTCGCTGCGCTCAGGATGACAGGGCTGGACCTTGCTGTTGCTGAGGAACTGTCAAGTGCATTTGAACCTTGCCTAATGGTTTCAGCATAAGGCCTTGGGGTACAATAAGATCACGCCAGAAAATTCGACGATTACAAATGAGGTGGTGAAAGCTATGCCGGTCCTGCCTTACAAGGGCGTTTGGCCCACTGTTGCTGAGGATGTTTTCATTGCTCCTGGAGCGATGGTGATAGGTAACGTCACTATTCGCGAGGGAGCTAGCATCTGGTACAACGCTGTGATACGTGGAGATGTTGCGCCCATTGTTATTGGTCGCCGGACGAATATCCAGGATAACTGCACACTGCACGTGGATGCTGATGCGCCGCTCACGATTGGCGACGAGTGCACGATTGGGCATGGGGCGGTGATCCACGGTGCGACCCTCAGTGACCATGTGCTGGTTGGGATGAAGGCGGTGGTGTTATCTCATGCGCGGGTGGGTTCTAGAACGATCGTGGGAGCGAGCGCGCTGGTTGGGGAGCGCAAAAACATCCCGGAGGGGGTACTGGTTGTGGGAGTGCCTGCAAAAATTGCGCGCGAACTGGGCGAGGCGGAGATGGAGCACATTGTTACGAGCGCCGCCGGGTATTATGAAAGGGCGCTTGAGCACAAGAAGATAGATGGATGACTTGTAACAACAGTGCTTGGCTCTTTTTTAGAAGTGATATTTAAGCATAAATATGCGTGCTTCTACACCTTACACAAAAATCGATAGAGCATCGAATAGCGTGCAACTGTGGTGCATTTGCGCCGTATTTTTTTTGCTTTTTGGGCTTTTTTGGCTTGCTTCTGCCTTAAACCAAACAGGAAGCCTGGCTGACGCTCTTTAGCGACCAAGAATAAGGTGCTCATGATCGATGCTCCTGAATGATTCGATCTTATTCCGACCGGCAACGTGCCTTGAAATGGGTCTTGCTTGTAAAGATACCCCGTATCTTTCTTGACGCGACTGCGTCGCTACGGACTGCGTCCGTCAGGCAAGACCAAGGGAAGTGCCTTGAAATGGGTCTTGCTTGGAACGGTTCCCCGAACCGTTCTTGACGCGACTGCGTCGGTTCTTACCCGTCTCGGCAACGTTGCTTCGCAACTAGCGCTTCGCGCTCAGCCGAGACGATCAGCACTACGGACTGCGTCCGTCAGGCAAGACCAAAGGAAGTACTGCGTCCTTCTTGTAAGCCAGCTTGCCAACGGACTGCGTCCTTCTTGTTAGGCAGCTTGTCAACGAACTGCGTTCTAGCTACGCTCAGACAAGCTGCAAGGAGTGCGCTTCGCTCAGACAAGCTGCAAGGAGTGCGCTTCGCTCAGCCGGTCGGAAGAGTAGTACTCGTGAGTGGTGATGCCACAATGTGGCAACTGGCTGCCAATCATGCTGGACCTGACACCGGCCAAGTAGTACTCGTGAGTAGTGATGCCACAATGTGGCAACAGGCTTCCCTTGATGCCTGCTACTAGAGCTATTCCATTTGGGCCTGCTTTATCCAGCAATAGGTTGTTTGGATGAAGTGCCTGAAGGGTTTTTGCGTTGTTCGCTGATGTTCGCTGTCAATCGTCGGCTTTGCTGTCGTGGTTTGACAGCGTTGGTGAACTGGTTAGTTTTTAGGAACCAGTACAATCCCATTGCCGGGCCTGATGGACTGACTACTCAGATCCGCAAGGAACAGAAGCGCAGCGGCTTCGCCGGTCACCTGCATACACGGTGGTCGAGGGTAAAAAACCACGAAAATCACGCTCATTTGGCAAAGCCTCCACCATTTAATGTGGCTGTACCCTAGCAAGCATGATTTTACTCCTGTCGAGCGGGATATTTTTCCCTTTGCTGCTCTTCAAAAGAGCGAATGTAAGCGTCCAGATTCGGATCATTCGCGAGTTTCCGCAATGGTTGAGGGGATGCAACAATGCCCAGTTCTTGCAGATCGGGCAATTGTTCTAAAGCAATTACACCCACTGCAAGACGGTCAAGTACAGTCTCATCTTGTGCCAGGGCACGTTCGATCTTCCATAGTCCACGTGTACGTCCCAACGTATGTGCGAAAAAGTCGAAGATTATATCCTATCTGCGAAAAAAAGCACAGTATTGTGCTCAAACTCTCTACTGTAAGCGCGAAATAGCTGCACTGGCTTCATTGGCTCGTTCATCGGCTTAAAG
>WNEZ01002034.1_pt1 | contig 32933 bp, 29 predicted proteins | sample 5400521 | NCBI WGS metagenome assembly WNEZ01 (sample SAMN13153339, study PRJNA577476) | soil metagenome | isolation source: 120 cm saprolite under Douglas fir tree site 2 hole 1 replicate 1 | place: USA:California | collected 2015-04-18 | reverse complement strand
TCACGGCGCTCATCGGCCTCTGGTTCCCCGATCTCGAAGCAAAGAAACCGAGTTTCTTCGACAATCCCCTGACAGGTACGGTGCAGGAGATCGCAGCGGCAATGCGCGGCTATGCGGAACTCGGCGTGCAGCACATCATGTTTCAATGCGAGCCTTACACCCCCGAAGCGCGCCAGCGGCTGACCGAGGCGCTCCAACTCTATCGCGGCATGGAGCAGCAATAAGGGGTGACCAGATCGAAACGGGAATTTTGTACGTTAAGCTCTGGAACGGCCTGGCACCAGGATTTTAAGCTGCCGCCTGCTATTACCCGACACGGCAGCCTCTGTCAACGAAGGCCTCAAAAAGCACTGGTGAGCTCGCTGATCGCCCGTTGGGACACTAACCTGCGCGGGCGTCAAGCTGGCTGGCGGGCTGCTTTGCAGATCAGCGATGGTGGCTAACCCATTGGCGATCCCTGGCTGATTGCCTAAAGCAGTCGTTAAGGGATCAAGGTCCACGACTAAGCCCTCCAGGACCGCCAGCGCGTTTTCTCCATCGGCTCGTAGCCCGCGATGGCGTGGGGAATGTCGTAGTATTGCGCGGCTTCCAGGGTACACTCCTGGTGACGGGCGGCAATCGCCACCACCTGAAAGGCATCGTGTGTCTGAAAAGCAGGGATAGGGTTGCCACCAATGTTCACCCCATCACGCCACGCGAATCTTTGCTGCCATCGAGCCCTCTCCTCTCTAACTCTTTTGGAACCTCATTCCCAGTTGTTGCATCTCGTATTCCAGCGTCTCTGGCAGACCCTGCTCCAGCGTGCGCGGCGCGTAGCCCAGTTCTCGCCGGGCCTTCTCGTTGGTGCCCAGGTAGCTGACGCCCGCGCTGCTGCGGATGCCCTCCGCGCTGTAGGGTTCTGGCAGAGGGAACACGGCGCCAATGAGTGCTATCATCGCTGCCGTTGCCTTCATCATCCAGGGTGCCGGATGCAGGCGCGGCGCTCGCACGCCGCTGATCTGTTCTGCCAGGGTGAACGCTTCAACAAGGCTGTACTTTGGCCCGGCAATGATATAGCTCTCGCCTACTTTGCCCTGCTCCATTGCCAGGATATGCCCGTGCGCAATGTCATCAACATGCGCCCAGCAATACTTCGTGCCGCTGGGCGTCATGGGCAGCTTCCCGCGCAGATAGTTCACCAACGCCTCGTGAACGACGCTGGTGTCGCCCGGCCCATAGACCAGCCCTGGTTGGACAATCACCAGTGGGAGTCCGGCCTGCATCAGAGGCCTCGCCACCTCGTAATGCGCCTTCCACTTCGTGCGATCATACTCACTCAGAAAGGAGGTGCCGGTGTACTTATAGCTCTCATCCACCATCTGCCCCCTGGTATCTGAGAAGACCGTCAGCGTGCTGGTATAGACACCCTTGGGGATGCCCAGGTCCTTCATCATCTTCAGCACGTTGCGCGTGCCACCCACGTTGATCGTCTCGGCCTGGCTCTTATCCCGCGCGCCCACTTTATACCATGCGGCAATGTGAAAGACGCCACCAACGCCCGTCATTGGTATGCGCAAGCTTTCTTTGTCGGTAATATCGCCCGCATGCACCTTGACGCCCAGTGCCACCAACTCTTGCGCCTTGGATGGCGTGCGCGCCAGCGTGATGACCTCATGCCCTGCCGCGAGCAGTTGCCGCGCCACGCGCCCGCCAATAAAGCCGGTGGCGCCTGTCACAAAATATTTCATGGAACATTCAACTCCTTGCTGCTTGTGTCTGGCATGAAGCGCTGATACCCAGTCTCATTGTGCTTCAAGAGATGCTTGAGAGTGTGTTGGCCCCTCATCGCAAAGGCGAGCAAAGCGAGTCAAAAGCGAGAGCAGTCCTGGCAGACATTCCGGTTTCTGCCGCTCCCTCTTCAGGTTTGCGCGTCAATGAAATGGGTTCTGTTTCTCTTTGAGGTATCTTACACAGTTGCAATGGTCCGGGTCAATGGTTTTTCTCGCAAGGGGTACTTTTAATATGTGTAACCGATCACAAGAGTCGATGTCTGGGCGCTGGCTCTGGAAGCTCTGGAACAGTTAATCTCCACGTGCACCGCCGAGAGCAGATGCTCTATCGATTTTTGTGTAATGCTTTGCAACGAGAAGGCGCTAAACCCAATCCGTACCTGGCTTTCGGGCTGTTCTGCTATGTACCATTACACAAAATTTGGTATGGCATCTTACAATAGCCTAAACTAATCACGCTGGAACAAGCAGTGCCGAAGTTCGTAGTATTTTCAGGGTTTCAGGGTAGTCTGCTTGATAAAAACTTAGCAACAGGTTTATACTAGGGCTTGACCCAGGTATTTTCCTGTCCGTTCGTGCAGGTGGACATTTGGCTTTTGATGGAGTACGGCGGCTGATGGATGCAGACAATTATATCAACCAAGAAATCGGTAACTATCGTTTAGCAGAAAAACTTGACTGTGGCTCCTTTGGGTGTGTTTACCGCGCCGAACATCTCCATCTGAAGAAGCATACTGTTGCTATTAAGCTATTACATGCCCATCTTGCCTCACACCAGAAAAGTGATGAATTTCTCCAAGAAGCACAATTTCTCTATGATCTTAGCCATCCCCATATCCTCCCTGTCCTTGATGTGGGCATCTATGAGAAGAAAATACCGTATCTGGTAGTAGAATATTGTCCCAATGGCTCTCTCAAGCAATATCTCCAACGCCAACATCCAGGCCCATTGTCAGTAGAAGAAGCCGTCAGCATTCTTACAAAGATCGGACAAGCATTGCACCATGCCCATCAACATAACATCGTGCATCGTGACCTGAAACCAGCAAACATCCTCTTCAATGCCAAAGGGGAGGTCATGCTGACCGATTTCGGGATCGCTGTGCTCCTCGAAGGTACCACCTTTATCAACCCTGATGGAACACCAGCTTACATGGCACCAGAGCAATTTCAGGGCATTGTCAGCAAGAAGAGCGACCAGTTTGCGCTCGGGTGCATTGCTTACGAGCTGGTGACCGGACAAAGGCCATTCCTCCACTCTCGCACTGACCCCCCCATTCCACCGAGCACACTCAATCCACTCGTTCCTCCACATATCGAGCAGGCCATCCTGAAAGCCCTCTCAGAGCGACACACCGACCGGCATGAAGACGTTGTTACCTTCATCAACGCGCTAGAGAAGACGGCACAACGATGGTTGGACGAGGGAGGAACGTTTCATCGTCTTCAGAAGTACGACGAAGCACTGGCCGCCTATGGGCAGGCCATTCGCCTTGACCCCAACGATGCCCTTGCCTACTACTACAAAGGACGTGCACTGGATGCCTATGAGCAGGCTCGTCAACTCGACCCCAACCTTCCTTTTGCCCACATCAACAAAGGCGCTGCCCTCCGTGATCTCAAGCGCTATGATGAGGAACTGGCTGCCTATGAGCAGGCCATTCGCCTTGACCCCAACTATGCCGCTGCCTACCACTACAAAGGCGTTGCCCTCCACAACCTCAAGCGCTACGACGAGGCGCTGGTCGCCTATGAGCAGGCCATTCGCCTTAACCCCAACGATGGTTTTGCTGCTCTTGCCTACAACAACAAGGGCGTTGCCCTCCACAACCTCAAGCGCTACGACGAGGCGCTGGTCGCCTATGAGCAGGCCATTCGCCTTGACCCCAACGATGCTTTTGCCTACCACTACAAAGGCGTTGCCCTTGATGAACTCAAGCGCTACGAGGAAGCCCTGGCTGCTCTCGATCAAGCCATTCGCCTTGACCCCAACTCTGCGACAGCCTATGAAAACAAAGGCTTTGCACTCATGAACCTCAAGCGCTACGAGGAAGCCCTGGTTGCTCTCGATCAAGCCATTCGCTTTGACCCCAACTCTGCCATAGCCTATGACAACAAAGGCTGGGCACTCATGAACCTCAAGCGCTACGAGGAAGCCCTGGCCACCTGTGAACAAGCCATTCGCCTTGACCCCAATTTTGCCAAAGCCTATGATAGGAAAGGCTGGATACTCAGCGCACTCAAGCGCAATGTAGAGGCCAGGCGAGCTTATGAAAAAGCTCTCCAACTCGGCTAAAGTAGCGAGTAGGAGCCTCTATTAAGAAGAAACCGCAGGATACAATCGGTTTGAACACACAATAATGCCCTAAGGCCAACTCTGAAGGCTAATTGGGGCTGAGTAAAGAATAGATAGTCCTACCGGTATAGTACTCAAGCCACAAAAAGATCAAAAATTTCGCATCTCTCTCCCCACACATAGCGCGACAATACGTGGTACCACTATTTGACACCAACAGCATTATTGCAGTAGCATACCTACTATCACAGAAAGAAGAACTACAACAATTCCGCTATGAACTCAACCAGGCTCAAAAAGCACGAGGGAAGTAACAAGCCAGCAGATAGCTCTTACCTGCTGGCTCAAATAACCGAGGCTAACCAGAATCCCTGTTGGCATAGCCGACATGACAGCAAAACTGACAGCAAAAGCGGCAAGCAACGGCGAAAAACAGTGAACAATAGCGAACAAATGAGCCGCGAAAATGGCCTCACAAGCAGCACCAAACCGCACCACACAACGACGAAAGCAGGTGACCATGAAAGAGAAGATTAAAGGGCTGCTGGCCGGCCTGGCCTACCGCCTGATCGTTCTTCTTACGTTGGGACAAATTTCTCCTCTGCTGGGGGCAGGTGTCGTTATCGAGCAGGATGGTAAGTTTCTACTGATTGACCGCTCGGATGGGCTGGGTTTTACTGTTCCAGGTGGCATCGTGCGTCACAGGGAAACGATAGAGCAGTGTGTGCTGCGCGAGGTACGCGAAGAGACCGGCTACGACGTTACTATTACCGGCGTGGTGGGTGTATATTCATCGCTCAAGCGCGATCCGCGTTTCCGGGCAGTCGCAATTGCCTATAAGGGGTATATTGTGAGTGGGTCTCCCCATGGCTCGGGCGAGGGCGAACTATGCTGGCGCAGACCTGAAGAAGTCTTTGGGCACATGGCTTTCGATTGCGAACAGATGCTTAAAGATTACTTGAGTGGGCATCAAGGGCTGTCTTGAAATGGGTGCTGGCAACGACGCTGCGCGTCTACGGACTGCGTCCGTCAGCCAGGACCAAAGGAAGTATCTTGAAATGGGTCCTGGCAACGCTGCTTCAACTCTCCGAGGGCCACCCCCCTCACCAGACGGGACGGCGTCCGTCAGCCAGGACCAAAGGAAGTATCTTGAATATAGGATTAGGATTTTCCCATATCACAAACCACCGGCGGTATGGTATAGTTCGAGTAGATTGAAACGCAAAGGAGGTCAGCTATGCCTATCTGCCTGATCTGTGATGATACCGGTTTGCAAAACTCGGATTCCGAACATCCTGAATTCTGTTACTGCTCGGCAGGCAAACAGGCCCGCCGCCAATGGGAAGCCAGCAGGGGAGGAGGGGGACAGGGGAAAAACCAGCCCAAACCTGCTAGCTTCATAGATATCGCCCATCTCGATGAAGTGAATGCCAGTGTCGATGCCATGCGCGCCTCGCTGCTTGGCTCTGCCGTTAGTGAGACAAGTACAGCCACAAAGCATCCCGCCGTTCAGTTGTTGTACCAGGTTGCCCATGCCAACCATGAGGTCTCTGTGGTTGAAGCGACACAACTCTATGAGCTGGCTAAAGCGCTGGAAGGATTTTTAGCCGCGCTGGCACCTATTGGCCGTAATCTCAGGAAATGACTGGCCCACTAGTATTATTGGGTATTGAGTATTGACAGTTACATATTCTCTACTCTACTATACTACTTGTGAGAGCATACTCTGATAGATCAGTACATGATCCCGAGGCGACGCTTGACCTCGGGCTTTATTTATAGACTGACGTTATCAGTCATGTTGGAAGGACCTCCCGGCGCAGCAGTTAATGTAAAGGGAAGTTAGTGCTGGTCATAGGGGCACAGAGAGGGGTACATCATGCAATGTCCGCGTTGTGGCAATGAGTGGGATGCAACGAAAGGCGCTTGCACTCGTTGCGGGTTTATCATTCGCACGACTAGTCTGTCCGGGTCATTACCACCTTTGCAGAATTCACTGCAGAGAAATAATCAACAAGTAGGCGGATTGTCAAGCTCGAGGCTGCAATCAGGGGGAGTGCCGCCCATGAAGCAGCCGCCCGGTGGCGCGACAACTCCAGTGTCTCCGGGTTTTCCTCGCAGCATACCACCAGGGCCGGTATATCAACAAGACGCAACATTGGGATCAAATACATCCCTAGCTGCTCCTGGTGGCACATTCAGCAGACCCGCATTCGAGAAAAATACTTTGAGGAAAATCCCTGCCGGGGGAGAGCAAAGTATGCCACAACCTGGGCCGTCCAGAACAGAGCCATTAAGGGGCGGCATGCACACTCCGCCACCATCGCCTCTAAATCGCTCGACAGAGTATCAGCAGCAGGATTTTCGTCGCCAGCAAATGCAGGTCCAAGCGCCTTCGCGGCCTCGCACAAATGTATTTCCCCCGGACTATTCGACGCAGAGCGCGCAAAACCAGCAGGCATCGCGACCTTCGTTTCAGCCTGCACCTGGTAGACCTGCGCCTGTCAGAACCGGCGGCGGTACAGCGAGTATTCGGCCTCTTCTGCCCGGGGTTCTTTTGCGCGGCGGTCGCTATCGACTCCAGGAGTTGCAGGAACGCCAGGACTGGTTATCAGGCGTTTTTGAAGCGACATGGACTGGCAAGGACTCCCACCGGGGAGATTCGCGGGTGACGATCATCGAGGTGGTCTTACCCGAGAATACATCGGTGATGACGCAGACGATTTTACGTACTGCCACTATGTCACTGGCTTCTGTTGGTAGGCATCCGCATATCCCAACACTGTGGGACGCCTTTAGTGATCAGGGACGCAGCTTCTTTGTTTTTGAGCCGGTTGAGGGTGAGTCTTTGATGGCACGCATGCGCTATAGCGGACGCGCGTTACCGGAACAAGAAGTAATCGAGTGTTGCCTGCAGATGACTGATGTGTTGGATCTGCTGGCGCAACAGTCCCCCCAGCTCGTGCACGGTTTGATACGTCCTGAACATATCCTTGTTGGCCGCAATGGCTCGTACTACATCCTTACCAACTTCTCAATTGTGCTTGCAGGTGGAGCGACTCAATATATCGTAGGGCTGGACCGCTCTCGTCTTTCGCCTTATGCTCCGCCGGAGTTCGTTCGCGGGGTGGTAGATGTGCGTACGGATATGTATTCATTAATCGCCACCGCCTATCATGCGGTGACGGGTAGCGTCCCGGCAGGTATTGGAGGGAGCGTTCCTCAAGCACAACGCATCAATCCTACTGTTTCACCCGAATTTGATGCTATCCTGGCAAAGGGACTACGTGCGGTTGCTAACCAGCGCTATCAGCGCCCATCCGAACTGCGCCAGGATTTGCTGGCAATGCGTTCAGTGAGCGGTTCCCTTGTCTCGGGTAGGGGTAATCTTCCCTCTGGAAATAGGCAACCCATGCAGCGCAATGCCGATAATTTTGCTCAGGCGCTGCCACTGCCACTAAACGCAGTTGATGATGTGGAAGAGCGAGCGTCATTACTTCCTCGCCCGGAGGACCTACCACCGATGAGGGGGGGTAACGATACCTTGAGTGCTACCCTCCTGCTTTGCTTCATCCTGGCATGCCTCATTGTACTTGTGATGCTGGGCCATATGGGGGCCTGAAAAGGAATGATCTTTGTAGGATGTAGTTGATTGAGCCCTACGAAGATCATTCTCCGTTTCAATGCTTGCGGGTCACTACGAAGTCAATAAGCTCATCCAAAACCTGGCGGTTCTGTGAGGGGGGGAAGTGAGTTAGTGCCTCTCTTGCTTTACCGGCATAGACGTAAGCATCGGCACGTGAACGCTGTACACCTGTACCTGTAACAACCCAGTTGACGACAGAGCGTATGTCTTCTTCACGACCGGCCGATCCATTCAGCAGGTTATAAACCTCCTGGTAATGCCCATTCTGCGGTTGCTCCTGTAAAGCATAGATCAACGGCAATGTCACCATGCCCTGGCGCAGATCATTTCCTACGGGCTTGCCAATGGTCGCCTGGTCTTCCGTATAATCCAGGATATCGTCAATAATTTGAAAGGCTATGCCCAGATTCATCCCATATACGTTGAGGAGATTAATCTCCTCCTCCGATGCCTGGCTGACAATAGCGCCGCCTTTGCAACAGGCGGCTATCAAGCAGGCGGTCTTGTGACTGATTTTCTCATAGTAGCTCTGAATGGTAAGATCAACGCGCCCCGCAGTCATCATCTCCAGAATGGTGCCTTCGCAGACGGTCGCTACGGTATCTGAAAAGAGATGGTCAATGCGATTATCGTTAATATCAGCAATCAATCCTGCTGTTTTCGCGAAGTAGTAGTCTCCCAGCAAGATTGCAATGCTGTTGCCCCAGATAGCATTGACAGTGGGGCTGCCACGGCGCGTTAAGGCATTGTCTACGATATCATCATGAATAAGTGTCGCCAGGTGAACCATCTCGAAAGCCACGCTCAAAGGTAGTAGCTTGTCGAAGCGATAGGTATTCAATTTACCTGAAAGCAAGGTGAGTGCTGTTCTGAGGCGTTTGCCAGGCGATCCAAGCGCGTGCATCGATGCAGAGTTGAGGATGTCCAGTCCCGAGGTCGCTCGTTCCTGAAAAGTAGCATCCACGTGGTCGAGATCGGGTTGAATATTGACAAGTAGGCGGCTCAAAGTGGCCGTATCGTCCATAGAGATTCTCCATTTCGGGCATCTTTGCACATCACTAAAATGAGAAGCGGTCAATGCCGCCTCTCTTGAGTACCGTTCTAATTTATACTGTCGCTTCAGATTATAGCACGAAGCATCCAGCGATGTAGACAAAGGTTTGAGGTCTTAGATATCAGATGTTGTGTCCAACTCCATCAGGTCTTCTTGTACGAATCCAGCGGTCAAATCGAATTCTTCCAGCGCATCCATTGCAGCCCTGTACTCGATCCAGGTGAGCCGGCGGTTCAATACTGGATCGTTGACTGCTTTCCAGGCAGGAAAATACTGGTCCATTAAGCTGACAGGCGCTTCGGGTCCCAGCTCCTCCGCTATCCAGCGCAGCACATCGCGTGTTCCTGAGATATCCTCCGGCATTACCAGGTGGCGAATCAGCAGTCCGCGCAGTGCGATGCCCTGCTCGTCGAGTTGGAGTGGGCCGACCTGCCGGTACATTTCGCGCAAGGTGGCCTGGTTGGATTCCACGTAATGCGGCATCTTGGAGGTACGCAACGCATTTTTGTTATCAGCATATTTAGCGTCGGGCAGATAAATATCTACCACGCCGTCCAGCAACTTGAGCGTTTCCAGGTTTTCGTATCCGGCACAGTTATAGACGATGGGCAGTCGCAGTCCTTTGCTACAGGCAACCACCAGCGCAGCCAGGATCTGTGGCACAAAGTGAGTCGGCGTGACAAAATCCAGGTTATGACACTTCTTCTTCTGCAGGTAGAGCATCATATCCGCCAGGCGTTCGGGGCCTACGCGGTGTCCCAATCCGCCCTGGCTCAACGAAAAGTTCTGGCAGTACGTGCAGCGGGCCTGGCAATAGCCAAAGAAAATTGTCCCTGCTCCCCGTGTGCCGCTGATAGGTGGTTCCTCGCGGCGGTGCACATTCCACGAAGCCACAATAGCCTCTGTACCAGACCTGCACACGCCTGTTTTTCCAGCGATCCGGTTGCAGCGGCAGTTCTGAGGGCAGATGGTGCAACTTCGCAAAATCTCCCACGCAGCCGCTGCGCGTTCTGCTAATTCGCCTGTCTCATAGAGATTGAGATAGCTTGGGTAAAGCATCTATTGCAGTTACTCCGCAACAAAGATCCTATGGTGCCGGCCATTTGTATCCGCGTTGTGATGGCCTGGGACCCGTAGAGCGCGCCCTGGGCTTGCTCTGCCCGGCACCGGTTTTCCTTTCTCGCCTGGCAGCACCGGCAGCGCGAGTACGAGACTCCGGCTTTTCTTGCGTTGGAGTGGTTTGTGGAGGGTCAGCAGGGTATTCCGTAGCCTCTTCTGTTGTAGCGACATCCGGTGGCTTAACAACAGGCGTCACTAACTCATCCGCCTCCCGTGTGATTTCTGCCCGGATTTTGGCATCCTTACGCTTTACGTCTCGTGAATCTTTTCGTACGCGCTCGTTCGGGACACCTCTTACATCGCGTTCGCGCGTATCTGCATACTCCCGGGAGGGACTCTGAGCAGTGTTGGCAGCATCAAAGCGCTCGTAATCGCCCTCGAACTGCTCAGAGTCCGGCCTGAATCGCGAGAATTCTTGAGGTCTGCGCGAAAATTTGTCCGGCCGGCTCTGCCAGCGTGGGTTTTGTGTATCAGGCTGCTGTGATCCATGGCGAGAGGACCGTTTGTCACGCTCAAAACTGCGCGGAGGACGAGCCTCACGATCGAATTCACGAGGCTTCCTGTAATCGCGGTCTGGACTCCGTGGCGGTCGTTCCTCGCGCTCAAAATCGCGTCTTCGCGGGTCTCTGCTCTGTCCCCGTCCTTGCGAGCGTGAATCGGAATACCGTGGGTAGGCTGGACGAGGACCAGCTCCTTGCGAGCGTGAATCGGAATACCGTGGGTAGGCTGGACGAGGACCAGCCGCGCCAGGTCGATCCGAGTAGCCCTGGTGCTCATCGTAATGCTGCTCGTCAAATTTGCGCATACCTGATTCGTAGGGGCGAGGCCGGGCACCATTCCTGCTATTGGTATTGGTATTGCGCTCGCCAGGTCGATAGCCGTCCTGGCGATTTCCGTAGGGCTTGCGGTTATTGCGACTATTTTGAGCGGTAGGCTGCTGATAACGCTGCCGGTTATCGCGTGGTGACTGGCTCTGATCACTTCTCTGCGCATGGTAATCGGGGTGATCGCGGCGCGCTCCATTTTCCCATGCGCGATCTACCATGTCGCGATTAAGTCGAGGTCTTGCAGGGCGTGGAGACCGCTCTTCTCCATACCTGCTCGAGGATGAATTGCGAGAGTAGGGTCGCTCGTTATCTCGCCGTTGCTTCTTGAAATCTCTGGTCATGTGTCCTTTCCAAATTGGCTTTTGTGGAGGTTACGTTCACGAGGTGGAGGAACTGGCACGATCCATCGTGTGTTTCCCGTCGGTCATTCCGCACTCGCTCTTAATATCAACGCGCTAATCGTCTGACCCGGTGGAATATAAAAAGTTAGCGCCCACTACTAGCTAGTATATCACACGACTTCAAGTAATAGGCGGTGTATCGATGTATGGACGCCCAAATGCATACATTGGTGACGCCAGGGGCAAGATAGCCCGGTGTCGCGCAAGCTGTCACGAAGTGCAAAGTGCCAGGCGGTAGAAGGAGTCTTTTTATTTCAGCATGCTTCCTTAGCTCAAGATTAAGCGCGAGCGTTGGAAGCTCACCAGCGATACTCCAAGCAAGATCGCATCCAGTACGGCAATAACCGCCATTGCAATGAGCCAGATCTGGGAAGTGCTCAACGAGGAGATCGCCTGCGCTGGCACGGCTTTGAGTGCCAGAAACCCTCCTCCTACCAGCACCAACGTGCCGACGCTCAGAATTTGTTGCGCCTGCCGCACCGTGGCTGACCGCAGCGAGATCAGCACGCCTCCACTCACGCCCAGAAGACCGGCGAGCAGGCTCAACGCGAGCGCTTCCAGGAACAAGTCGACATGCGTATAGAACTCCCAGCTCCCCTGCCCTTTCAACAGGTTGGCCACGATCAGGCCGAGCAGCAGGCCAATCAGAGCCGTGCCCCAGGCATAGCCGACCGTCACGATGATCTTGCCCAGCAGGATCGCTCGATCGCTGATGCGGCTGGCCAGCAGCGTTTCTAGCGTATGTCGCTCCCGCTCTCCAGCGATGGCATCGCCAACGAAACTGATAATGGTGATGAAAGGGATATAGAGGACGAGCACCATTACGATGGGCGTGAGGGCCAGCCATTGCAGTCCCAAGCGCCACGGAAGAGCGATCCCCAGAATGCCGATCAAGAGCAGGGGGCGGATCAGGGCTGACCGTCCTCCCTGGAAGAGGGAGTCCTTCGATTCTTTCCACACCATTGTCAAGATGTCACTCATGTGTTTTCTTCCTCCATCAGTGTCAGGAAAACATCTTCCAGGCTGGCCTTGCCCCTGCGTACCTCCTCGACCTCTCCGCCTGACCTCACGATCAAGCTGACGAGGGGGCCCATCTCGCTCTCTCCGCGCAGTTCAATGGATAAATGACTATTGTGCAGTTCGACATGCGCTACCTCCGGTCGCTCTCGCAGCAGTGCCAGCGTCTGCTCGTTGAAGCCATGCCCCACAATCTCTGCCTGTGGACCGCTCTTCCTCAACCGCAATTCATCAGGGTTGCCAACCGTCAGCAGTTTTCCCTGGCGAATCACTCCCACCTGGGCACAGAGTTTTTCGGCTTCCGTCAGATTGTGCGTGGTGAGGAAGACCGTCACCCCTTCGCGCGCAACCAGGCTTGCCAGGTCGTTACGTAATGTCGCCGCCGCCACCGGATCAAACCCTGCTGTCGGCTCATCCAGGAAGATCAATGGAGGATGGTGAAAGAGCGCCCGTGCCACCGCGAGTTTTTGTTTCATGCCCCGGCTCCACTGGCCCACCTGATCCTCGCGGCGATCCCAGAGATCGAGGTGGGTGAGCAGTTCTTTGATGCGCGCCCGCCGTTCGGCGGCAGGCATATGGTAGATGCGCCCGTAAAAGTCCAGATTATCTTCGGCGGTCATGCGCTCGTAAAGCCCTGCAAACTCGAGCAAAGCTCCGATGCGAGCACGAATTTCATCCGCCTGTGTGCGGGTATCGAAGCCAAGCACGCTGGCCTGGCCTTGCGTCGGTTCCAGGAGGCCAAGCAAGAGATGAATGGTGGTCGTTTTGCCTGCCCCATTTGGTCCCAGAAAACCAAAGACGATTCCTGCAGGCACCTCCAGTGAGAGATCATCGACCGCTTTGACCGTGCCAAAAAAGCGTGAGAGATGTTCTGTGCGAATGATAGGCTCAGGCATACAAGAAAACTCCTTATGAAGCTGGATATTGCTATCTGCTATATAAATTAACATATCGCTATTGCTCTGTCAAGAGGGAATAACTGGTTTATGGGGTTGGAATGGGTGTAGGAACGGGTCCTGCGTACAGGGGCACACCTGCGTATGCCAGTTCCTGGCTTCCAAACATCGCCAGCATCTTTTGCGTTATCTCGTCAGGCAGCAATGGCCGTAAAACGACGCTGTAGTAAAGCCCATTCTCGAGAAATGTCCCTTGATCTTGCCCTTGCAGCAGTTTCACTATCTGCTGGAGTTGTTGTGTATCCAGCAGCAGCGCCTTTTGAGGTACGGTGAATGTCAGGCAGCCCGTGCCGGCGTTGGGGCCAGTCTCATCAGGTGGAACGGGACCACATTCATAGTTGGCAAGCTGAGCCAGCGTAAAATCCTGGAAATCCCAGAAAGGAATAGTTTGATTGAGGTCCGGGCTAAAGGTTTGATGGACGAGCAGTGCCATCTGATTACTGGTGTAGTTGTTTGTTGGGCCACTCAGCGCCCCGGTAATGCTGGTGAGCGCCTTCCCCAGGCGCTGGTATTCCTCTAAATCCTGCGCGCTTTCCTGGAGGTTGCCGAATGGGCCATATAAAAATGCATATGCTTGATCGTTGATGTTCAATTGGAGCATCGTGGCGTTCTGGTCAGGCACATCATAAAATTGCTGGCGATTCAACTTGAGCAATGCGTAATTATCCACCAGTGTAAACAGTAATTGTTGCAAGGTATCTACCGAAAGTTTTCCCTGGCGCATTTGCAGCCCGGGGCCGAGTATATAAGCGCCATCGCCATAGATGGTGATATCCGGGCTCATCTCTAGCGTGCCGAGTCTGCCGCCGCCATAGAATGTGCGTATGAGCACATCTTGCGGCCCGGTATTGTACGTGATGATACTGCCGCCGGTCGTCGAGACAGTGGTATGCTGGGTGCTGCTTGATGCAGGAGAACTGCTACAGGCAGTAAGCATGGCCATCAGTGCACAAAGCACCACCGGCAGAAAGCTATATACGGCTTCGCTTTTCCTGGCATGAGGATGTATCATGGCGATACTAGCCCCCCGGTTGTTGGTAGAACTTCGCATTTTTCTGCAATTAGTATCCTGGAATAATTGTAGCAAAGCACTTCCAGGAAAGACTACAAACTGTTCTGGCTCTTGTAGAAGCGATATCCGATCATCTTGTATACCAGCTTCGCAGCCAGGAAATCCGCTCGTATCTGCCCCTGCATAGGACAGAGTTCGACTACATCCATACCAACGATTGTCGTGCGGTGGCAAATCTCGCGAAAGAGGTCAAGCAACTGATACCAGTGTAGGCCGCCGGGTTCAGGTGTCCCCACTGCTGGCATCTCACTGGGATCAAGCGCGTCGAGATCGATCGTCACGTAGGTATGCTTGCTCAGGCGCTCCCAGGGAATGACGGCTGTCCCTTGCGCAAGCTGATAGCCCCAGACAATAGTAACATCCGGCGATGTTTTCATAAACTCTGCCTCTTCAGGGCTAAAGCTGCGAATACCGATTTCGGTCAGTGGTATGCCCATATCCACTACGCGCCGCTCAATTGCGGCGTGTGAGAGCTTCGTGCCCTCGTACTCGTCGCGCAAATCCCCATGAGCGTCGATGTGCACGACGTTCAAATCAGGGAAATGCTCGTGGACGGCAGCAATGAGAGGAGCGGAGAGTGAATGCTCACCGCCAATGGTGAAAGGCAAGTGTCCATGCTGCAAAACTTCGCGCACAGCATCACCCGTAGCTTTGAGCGCAGCGGCATGATCCATGCCGCTATAATCCAGTGCCGGGCGCGTGTATACGCCGGCTTCGATGGGACACCAGTCGAGTTCCTCGTCGTACAGCTCCATCTGGCTCGAGGCAGTCAGAATCGCTTGTGGCCCATGTTCGGTGCCTTTCAGATAGCAAACGCTGTACTCCAGAGGGGCCGGAATGATGGTGACGCGTGCAGTGGCCGGGTCGCAATATGGTGCATCCGGGGCACCGAACTGGGTCACAAGTGTGTCATTCATATAGTCATCAAGCTCCTTTTTTATTGGAGAGGGAACTCCAGGAGATACATCAGGCATTGGCCATCTCCGAAGCTCCCGCAACTCCATGTTACTTCACCCGCACGAAATGCTGCATGCGCCTCCGCAAGATCGGTCTGAAAGCCAGAGGAAACGCTGGCAGGGCTGTTTTGACATCGATCGGTTCCGGTTTCCCGACAGCATAGACGCTCCCATGCCAGAGCAGCGTACAGTGTCCGGCAGCCAGCATATTGCGATACCAATCCACCTCTGGCCCATAAGTTAACGCGATCACAAAACCATCTCCCATCGGCCAAATCATGATCGTGGTCTCATACGGCTTTCCGCTGCGACGACCAACGTGACGAATGACGGCAAACGGGCCGCGGGAACAGCTCGCAAACCGGTGTAGGAGCCGATTGGTGATGTGCTTATTAAAGGTGCGTATGCGGTTATGAGACATTATATCCTCCTGAGAACAAGAAAAGAAACGGCTACGCTCATGTCAAGGCGCGTCTGTTGTGCCTGTATTCCATCTCCATCTTTCTTATTTTCGTATCGTACTTTACGGTACGATTATAGAGCACGGGACAGCGATTGTCAAGGGTGAGGGGCCCTCAGCAGACGGCAATTGACATAGTACAGGTTTTATGGTACTGTTATTGTAGAGTTTCGTTCCCGTGCTGCCTCCCCTGTACACATGCCTTCTTATTGCGACAATGTGTAGCAATCGTCGTCGTATGCTTCCTTTTAGCCCCTTTTGATTCTGCGTCTCCCATTATGGTAATACCAGCCCAGGCCTGCTACCACAAGGGTGAAGCCTGGCTACTACAGGAGGACACCGAAAGATGGCAAGAACCCCACTGCTGCGTGCACTGCAACGTCTCGCGAGCGAACATGCCGAGGCCTCAGCGAGGGGAATACCTGTGGAGGAGGTGCGTAGGCTGAGACGTGCCGAAATCAGCCGTCGTGACTTCCTCAAAGGCGCTGGCGCAGTCGCAGCCGGCCTCACGCTCTCCGGGACACTGGCCGGTCGAGAGTTGATAGCCCACGCAGCTGCCCCTCCGCGGATCGCGATTATCGGCGGCGGTATCTCTGGCCTTATGGCGGCGCTGACGCTAGGGGATGGCGGATACGGCTCAACTATTTACGAAGCCTCGTCGCGCCTGGGAGGGCGGATGCACTCCGATACCAGCAGTTGGGCCAATGGACAAACCAGCGAGTGGTGTGGCGAGTTGATCGATACGGCTCATAAAACGATCCTGCAAATGGCTCAGCGCTTTGGACTGCAGACCGTTGATCTTTTGCAGGCCCAGCCCATGGGTTCCCAGGACACCTATTTCTTCTTCAATAAGTACTACCTGCAGAAGACCGCCGATGGCGACTTCTCACAGGTGCATAATGTGCTGCAGGGCCAGATACAGGCCGCTCCTTTCCCCACGGTCTACAACAGCTACACGACCACCGGGTACCAGCTCGACCACCTCAGCCTCTATGATTGGATCGAGCAGTATGTCACCGGCGGCCACAGCTCCAATATGGGGCAGTTCCTCGATGTTGCCTATAACGAGGAGTACGGTCGCGAGACGAATGTACAGAGCTCCCTGAACCTGGTCTATCTGCTCGGCTTTCAACCGAAGCCGGGCAATTTTAGCATCTTCGGCAAATCTGATGAGCGCTACCACATCGTCGGGGGGAACCAGCAGTTGCCCACGGCGATTGCAAACAGTCTGCCCGCCGGGTCCATTAACCTCAACTGGCGTATGACGGCCATCGCCACCAACACGGACGGGAGTTATACCCTGACCTTCGCCACACCCAGCGGAAAACACACAGCCACCTTCGACCGGGTGATCCTGACCATCCCATTCAGTGTCCTGCGAACCCTGGATTACAGCCAGGCTGGACCAACTCGAAGTTGCAACTGCAATTCGATGCACGCTTCTGGAACGGGACGGGTGCCTGGCCAGGGGTCAGTACCGGGAATATCTATACCGATGCCGGTTTCCAGAACACCTGGGATGTGACGCGCGGGCAACCGGGTACAACAGGGATCATTGTCGACTATACAGGCGGCAACGTTGGTGCCTCGTATCAGCCCAAAGGGCCGTACTCGTATAGCTCTGATCCGCTGGTCCAGCAGTACGCCAGTAACTTCCTTAAACAGCTGGAGGAGGTCTGGCCGGGAGCGACCGCTCACTACAACGGCACAGCGACGCTGAGCCACCCAAGTATCGATCCCAACCTCCTCGGCAGCTACGCGTGCTGGCTTGTCGGACAATATACGCTCTTCAGCGGCTACGAAAAAGCGCGTCAACCCTACCCGCAGGGTAAGATCCATTTCGCGGGCGAACACTGCTCAATCAACTTCCAGGGATTTATGGAGGGGGGCGCGGAGGAGGGAGCACGCGCGGCCAATGAGATCCTGACCGATTATAAAAACGGTATCTTCCCGTGAAACATGTTTTAAAAAATGTGGACAAATATAGCGGTAGAACCACATGAAGATATTGTTGGCGAATGCAAAAAGACGCTTACAATGAGCGTAAAATAGTAGCATGCCAAGCACAAATATCGAATTCGCCAACAATATCATAAGTGGTGGAGGTCTCAAAAAAACGGAAAAGACCTCTACCTTGCATGATTCCTGTATAGTTACCAAACCTCGCCAGAGGATGCTTGAGAAATTTGGGCAGTGACCCTGGCACTGCTCCCTTGCCAAAAATGCCCCAATATGCGGAAAAAGTCCTACACGATTGACAGGCCATGAAAAGCGAGCTATAGAGACTCGATGAGGGGATGTATGTACATCCTCATATGTTCAGCGTTTGCAGCGAGGAAGCAACGTGCCTATCTCTAGAGAAAAACGTCCACGCATACCACGAACAGAGGATTGGCAAACGATTCAGCAGCGGTCTCTCTGGCCAGAGCAAGTGACCTACGAGATGATTCGCCCCGTGGTCCTGTTCTCAGAGACGCCTGCGGAACGAGCCAAAGAAACGGGCGAAGCCAGACGCAGTCTCTATCGCAAAGTCGAGCAGTTCGAGGAACAGGGGATGGTAGGCCTGTTCAAGCCAACACCCAAGCAGAGAGAGGATACCCACCGGAACCTGCCCACACCCATGCGTCAGGCCATTGTTGATCTCCAAGCGGAATTCCCTTTCCTACATCTGCGAGAGATTGCCACCGTCTGCTACATTCAGTTCGGCAGACGTCCCTCGCATCATACGATTCAGGCTGTCCTAGCTTCGTCTCCTCCTCCTACCACCACTCGTCGGCGCTACCCACCCTGGGCGGAGATCGAGGACCCTGCTGAACGCCGCCTGGCTGTCGTTCGCCTCCATGCGGAAGGGCTGCATATTGCCAGCATTGCCCGCTATTTGCAAACCAGTTATCAGACCGTCCATGCTACCCTCAAGAGGTGGGTGGAAGAGGGCGTCAGAGGGCTTGATGACAAAAGCCACGCACCCAAGCATCCCAGACGAAAAGTGACACTGGAAAGCATGAACGAAATTCGCAAATTGCAGGAGAACCCCGAACTGGGTGAATGGCGGGTACATGCTGCCCTCAAGGACATCGGGATCAAACTCTCTCCCAGGACATGCGGAAGGATATTAGCTCTCAACCGGAGTCTCTATGGCTTGAAAGGTCCTAAGAAGGAGCCGAACGCCCCCAAGGAGATGCCCTTTAAGGCCTCTCGGAGGCACGAGATCTGGACCGTCGATATCAGGTACATTGAGGACCATTTGCTCGGCCCAGACCCGATTTATTCGATTACGATCATGGATAATTTCAGCCGCGCGATCATTTCCAGCGCGCTCTCCCCCAAGCAGGATCTGACCGCCTACTTGATTGTACTCTACGCTGCTATCCGTCTTCACGGAGCCCCCGCAGTGTTGGTCAGCGACAATGGCTCCGTGTTTAAGGCGAAGCAAGCCAAGCAAATCTACGCAGGGTTGGGCATTCGCAAAGAGTACATTGCGAAACGGCAGCCGTGGATGAGCTATATTGAGACGACGTTCAATATCCAAAGGAGAATGGCAGATTTTCACTTCAAAAAGGCGAAAACCTGGACCGAGATGCGTGTCGAGCATGATCGCTGGGTCGCTGATTACAACTATCAACCCCGACTTTCGCGCACCGGCACCGCGAAGACAATCGGCACTCCCCAGCCGAAGTGCTCGGGTGGGTTCATGGGAAGCACTGGGAACCTTCACAGTTGGATCGTATCTTCTACTCCACGCGCTTCCAACGTCGCTTAAACAAGCATGGCACGACTCTCGATTCAGACATTGGCGACTCTATGGCGAGTTGGGGTTAGCGCATCAGAAGGCCAATTTGTGGCTCTCAAAAGAACACCTGACGGTGGAGTACGGCGATGAACCCCTCTCACAATACGCCGTCCAGTACCAACCCGATGACAAGCACCTGCGCGATATTCGAGAGCCCCGCCATTTCGCGACCAGATATCGCACGCCCCAGCTCGATCTCTGGCAGACTGATGCAGTGGAGTGGCACCTGGTGAAACGCATGCCTGATTACGCCCCTCGACGCAAACGCAAAGCTGGAGGCGATGTGGTCCAGCACCCTTTCCCCGAAATGGATGTTGACGAAAGGGTGACCGGAGCCCAATAATTCCTTCTCCAACTTTCAAGAGCATCATCAACTCGGAGTTTCACTCCTTGCAGCTTGGTGCGTTCGGCAGGCGGTGATCCTCAACATGGTCAATGGCATCGATACACAGCTAGAGCTGAAGACGTTCGTTTTCAAACGCCGTTTCTGGTAGCTCTCTGAGAAAGCCTTGCATCGCACCGCTCCACCCAATCCAATTTGCTTGCTTCCCCACTACTTTTGTCCAATATACAAGAAGTGCCCAGTCATTCCCAATCCCTCCGGCATTCTTCCTGTCTCCTCGATCAGACCAAGCCACGCTGCTCGGTTCCACCGATCCGCGCCCCGCTCGTAGCCCCGACGTGGTGGCCGGGGCTACGAGCGGCCTACTTTCTCCTTTCTTCGTCGCGCCCGTGCATCAGCAGACCTTCGACTCCAGTGAGGTCGTTTATCTGTTACCAGCCATAGTGCGAAGGCCATCTAGCAGGTCAGCGGGTTCCAAGCGGCGGGTGAAATCCTCCGCAACAAAGGCCAGGCGGACCGTACCATCCTGAGCGACAAGAAACGTGGCTGGCATCGGCAACTCCCATGACGCATCGCTATTGAAGGTGGGCAGGTCCGATCCGATCGTTGTGTAGAGAGGACGAATACTCTCCTCAAGTGTGAAGACGATCCGATACGCACGGGCCACCTTATTGCCGACATCGCTGAGAACGATGAAGGTCAATTCCTTTTTCTCAACCGTTGACAAGGAGTGGTCAGGCGTCTGTGGCGAAATAGCCACCAATGTTGCTCCCAACGACTGGATCTGTGGCAGGATACGTTGATACGCGCGAAGCTGTAAATTGCAGAAAGGACACCATTCCCCGCGATAGAACGTGACCACAACGGGGCCTTGCTTGAGCAGTTCAGAGAGAGTAACCTCGTTCCCGAAAACATCGGGCAGCGTAAAGTCTGGCGCCTGCTCGCCTGCCTTTACACTCTGCTGGGCAATCCCTGTCTGAATCAGGGCTGCGCTGCTTTTGGCGAGTTCAGCCAGCATCTCAGGAGGAAGCTGTTTTGCTAGTTGAGCCTGAAATGCCTCGATCTGCTGCTGAAGCGTTGCAACAGGTTGTTTACTTACCATCATGAAAAACCTCCCTTATTGTCTCCAGATTCAAGGTGGAGAGCATTAGCAAGAGGACTGCGTGTTCTCCTGCTCACCACCTTAGACCAGCGCTGCGCACCGTTGTGACAGTTTGCATCCGCTAAGGGTACGCATCCAACATCAGGCTCTTGCGAAACTCTGGCATGTTGAGGAGTTGGCGGAACCTGCTGACCTGATCGGGGGCTGCAAGGAAGGGATGTTCTCGATAGATGGTAGCATGCTGCCGTTCGACGAGGTGGTCGAGTTCCTGAGTCCGATCTGGAGCAATCGCGGCAATCTGCCCGAAGTGTTCACGGGTAAATTGTCGGCGCTTCGGATCAACATAGCCCTTCTCTATAAAGGAGCGAGTCTTGCGCGCGCACCGACAGGGATTCGACTGATTGATGAGGCCACACCTGTCATTCATGTAATTGTACAGATCATGCCGTGCGCGGGTAAGCAGTTGCCGAAAGTTGCTGGGTGAAAGGTCCATCAGTTCTGCTCCCATCTCGCTCGTGACCCCAAAGATCTCTCCTAAGATGAAGACCAGTCGCTGTCGCTGATCCAGGCAAAGTAACATACCCGTCGTGCAGCCAACTTTGGCCTCCTCGACAAGCACCGAGAGGGGCAGAGAGACCTCCGCTTGATCGGGCAGCGCTTGATCGGGAAGCTGTTCAATGACCTTCCCGAGCTCTGAAAACGTGACCTCTTTGGGTCGTTGCTTGAGATTGAGGACATGGTTGACCACAATGCGATACAGCCACGTTCTGAAGCTGCTCTTTCCCTGAAAGGTACTCAGTTTTGTGAGCATCTTGAGAAGAACCTCTTGGGTGATGTCCTCTGCTTCCTCGTGCTTATGAACCATGCGAACAGCAATATTAAAAATCCAGGCTTGATGCCGCCCGATGAGTTGCTCAAGCGAGTTCCAATCGCCATTTTTCGCTTGAAGAACGAGAGCCTCGTCACTGATGGCAGTGCTGATGGCTTCATTGAATGGGTTATACATCGCTTCCTTTCCTCAAAAGATGGGTCATCACATCATCTGCTACGAGTATAGACAAATCTTCCTGACCACTGTGACAGTTCCCACCAGCAAGAAAAGGCTATCGGGCGGGGCCAGAGTTGTAAAGCATGCGCCTCTTGCGCGCGTCCAGGGCGAGCAGCATACTTTTCCCAACCAGGCACATACTAGAATGAAATGGCCCATTTTCGCAGTTTTCGTTTCCCTATCCCCGGCCCGTGCCCGCTCCTGATAGCACTGGAAAACATGGCGGAGGGGGTGTGTCACTTTGAATGCCAGGATATGTAAACCGTGCGCGAGGTGTGCTGCTCAACATCAGCGGTCATGGCAATCAAACACGAGGGGGCTTAGCTAGAGGCGGCCTCATCCGGTGGGAAGAGCGGATCTTGCCGCGCCTCTGGCGGCCCCGGTCGCCGTTTGCGCGGTGCGTAGTCCCGTAGTTTGGTAGCGAGCTTCCATAGCTTGTCGTCGAGGTCCCAAAGCTGCCCCTGGAGCGAATGCGTCTTTCTTCCGGCAAGCTCAGGTTGTAGAAGGGACCAAGCATCAAAACGGCACCACAGGAGTCATCGGCAATGAATGAAAGATCAGTCGCTGAGGCGTTAGTGATACTGAGGATTTGCCCTCCCAATTCCGCCTTCACCAGCCGCTCTTGTGCCGCTACCAGAAGGCCTGATGCGACGTCTACCAGGTGCACCTTGCTTCCCCGGCTGGCCAGCAGTTCGCTGTAATGACCAACGCCCACGCCCACGTCTGCGGCTGTCGCTCCCCCTGGAATGTAGCGTAACAGATAGCGCTTGGTGATCGCATACTCAACTGGAGCATACATCTCCAGTCGAACCATCTCATGATTAATCCCATTCCCCGCATCTTCAGGGAGGTCAGCATCGTAGGATTGCCCGGCCAGTTCGTGGTGTCTGGCCAGTTCATAGTATTTGGAGATGTGTGACATATAATCCCTAACCTTTCCATGTACAGAGCGCCATAAAACGCACAACTCACTCAATACAGCAGCCGAGTTGTGCATCTATGTAAATTCACTGCTCGTTTCACCTACACTATGAGGCAAAACTGTACTTGGTTAGGCATTGGCCGGCATATATCAAAACCTCCCAATAAATAAACTCAGTACACACTCTATATCATCAAGAAACCCATGTCAATCTTCCAGTGAGCCTTCGCGTCTTGGGTGTATGAAAAACTCGTTGGCAAGGGAGCGGTGCCAGGGTCACTGCCCAAATTTCTCAAGCATCCTCTGGCGAGGTTTGATACGACGGATCTGGCTGCGTTTGACGGAGATGCCCGCCTCTTTGGCGGCCTGGGCCAGCGCATTGAGGCTCCACTGCGCCGACCCTTGCTCATCGCGTGCCACCATCGTTCCGTCTTCCTGCGTCACCAATCTTCCGGGAGGTGCCTGGCGTACCAGCGCAATGAGCTTGCTGTCATCAGCGACCGTCAGGCGACGTCGTCGTCCCGATTTCGGCTGATCTCCCAGCCCTTCGATGCCCTCCGCATCGAAACGGTGCAGTCGACGCCGCACCGTCTGAGGGCTACATTGCAATTCCTTCGCAATGGCTTCCACCCGCTCCCCATCCCAACTACGCGCCACCATGCGTGCATGGATGATCCAGTCTGCTGGCCCATGTCGGCTTGCTGCCAGCTTCCTTACCTGGCGCTCTTCCTGCTCATCTTGTGCAGCCCTCACGCGCAGGATCTTCGGCATCTGCTTGCTCCTTTCCTCTGTGGGTGTTCTCCTCCTCTATTCTATCACCACTTGAGGAACTTAGCACTAGTCACTCTGGTTCCTTTCTTCCAGGGCTTGTTTTTGATATCTCTTCCTTCTTCTTTCAAGGTTTTGTCTTTGCTTGATGTACCTGTTGACGAGTTTAGATGGACTCTCTTTTACCTCCAGGTCAAGCACATTCAGCATTCCTCATGCACGCTTCATTGACATGCTCACGTACAAGGCGTCTCTTGTTGGCATCCAGGTCGAGGTACAAGAGGAAAGTTACACGTCACAAGCCAGCTTTCTTGATCTTGATCCTATCCCTACGTATAAGCCTGATGATGACACGGAGTACACCTTTAGCGGGAAGCGGATTGGACGGAGAAAGCGCCTGTATCGCGCAAAAGATGGACGGATCATCTGTGCAGACGTGAACGGCTCCTACAACATTTTACGCAAACGTAAGCCTGATGCATTTGCTCACGTCGATGCAAAGGGAATAGCGGCCTATGTAGTTCAGCCCTTACGGTTAGCGATAACCGTCTAAATCAAACAAAACGTGTGGTGTCCATAGATGTCCACACTTTTTGGAACTATCTTCCCCTGATGCGCAGGGCAAATCAGGGCTTGCCACGAAGCGTTTGTTGCTGAGAGGGAAAGCGCGAAGGTGCGAAATGAAGAGCCAGGATACTTCCAGATAAACCTGGTCGTTCCTGGCTCTTCATGGCGGTGACAGTGGCTCAAACAATACAAACGTAAGTGATTCTAGTAGGTAGCCTTTAGCGCACCCCCAATCTTGCTGACCGTGCGGCCAGAGCAGCTTCATAGCGCACCGGGTCAGGCGTTTCTGGTCGCAGCGAACGCGTCCCGCGGACCACAAAATGCGCTTCTACATCGTCCGTTTGAAACAGCGCCTTCGCAAAGGCGATCGCATCTCCCTGGCTAAATTCCTTGCACGAGCAGATGTCTATATCAACCTCGCCGTACTCGGGCCAGGCATGTAAACTGATGTGGCTCTGGGCAATCACCACGAAGCCCGAAAGCCCAGCATCTAAGGGATTAGACGTGTCGATCTGGTACAGGTGGACAGGGCTGACCTTCTCCATGCCCACGCGGGCAGGATAGTCCTCCAGCGCACGCCTCACGAGCGCTTCATCCGTCAAGCGTTGACGGTCACAGCCATATAGTTCCAGCATCAAGTGAACAAGCATTGAACCTACCTCCTGGTTGTTCCAATTCTACCACCCACTGCCGCCGCCGGTACGGTATGTACATCTTCGGCATACCAAAGGTATTATACATTAGGTTGTCAAGCTAATGCAAAGTTAAGGAGTAGATGCTCGTACCTAATAACCAGGCTGTCTCTATCTAAATGCAAGCGTGCAATCTATCTAATGCGAAATCATGGTTGCGATTAGATCGAAGCGTGCCTGCTATGGCCGGATCTCTTTCCCCGCGTTGTAGGCTGCGTTGAGTTCTTTGAGCAGTTCTTCACGCCTGGAAAACAGTTCGCGCCTGGGGCGTGGGTGGGCCTTGCTCACTGCATAGGCAGTGAGCAGTGGTAAAGCAATGGTTGAGTCTCCGTAAATCACCACCGTGCTCTTGAGCTGGTCCGGTTTGATCTTACCCCAGGAGACCGCCTCGGATGGTGTTGCGCCAGATAGCCCGCCCCAGTGCGGTGCATCGGCCGTAATCTGGATGAAATAGTCGTGCCCGCCTTTCTGGACACCCAGTACCTCCCATAGTTGGGGCTGTGTTTGCAAGTAGAAATTTTTCGGGCTGCCGCCGCCAAGAATAATCACCCCGTTGCGCGTGGCATGCAGTACAATGGCGGTCGTTTCGTTGACATCGGCCAATGGGTCGAGCGTAAGTAAACTGCCATCCAGAGCGTTTCGCGCCACGTTCATGCCAATCGACGAGTCGCCGGGAGACGACGTGTAGATGGGTACGTTCCACGCGGCTGCCTGTGCCAGCACGGAGTACTCCGGTATGACACCGGTCTTGAGCAACTGTGTCCCCAGGTGGTGGTGCAGCTCCGAAGTCGATATAGGACGGTTTGGCAGGCTTTTCAAGCATTCGCGCACGAAGGCATCGGTATCCAGCAGCACCTTATCCGCGAAGAGGATATCGTAAATACGAATTACGCCCTCTTCCTGGAGCTTCGTATCGTCCAGGCGAAAATCGCCACGGTGCAGGGCCATGGCGAGCGCGTAGTGCATGTCGTGGTAGAGGTTCGCGCCCGTGCTGATGATAAAATCGACGAAGCCATATTCCATCAATGTGAGAATGCATCCACCCAGACCCGCGGGGGTGAGGGCGCCGGCCATCGTCAGGCCAATGGTTACATCTTTTTCGGGCGCGAGCATCTCCTGGGCATAGAGGCGTGCGGCTTCTTGCAGGCGTGCAGCATTATATGCCTGGAATTGCTGGTCGATCAATTCCGCCACCGTCATATCTGGCTTGACCCGCAGCGGCACTATTTGTGGGCCACTCAGGTAGTCGCTCTGAGTGGGTTCGTGGTTATCGGAGTGGTGTGCATTGTGGTGCATGGATTGCGACCCCTTTCTGAATACGAAAGCGTTAGAACAAAACCAATGGTTACTATTCTACCATGCTACTCGATCATTGCACGCCTGATCTCGATGACCTGGTCACGCAGTTGGGCTGCTTTCTCGAACTCTAACTGCTTGGCGGCAGCCCGCATCTGTGACTCCAGATCCTTGATCAGCCGCAGCGCCTCGTCTTTGGGAATACCTGCAAGGGCTACAGCGACCGATTTGCCATCCGCGGCCTCGATATTGACTCCGCTCATGGCCTTGATGCGATCCGAAAGTGTCTTCACATCCTTCTTGATGCCGCGCGGTGTGATATTGTGGCTTTCATTATAGGCGATTTGCAGCTTGCGGCGGCGATACGTCTCGTCAATGGCGTGTTGCATCGACCTGGTCATCGTGTCAGCGTACATAATGACGCTGCCCTCCACGTGACGAGCGGCACGCCCAATCGTCTGGATCAAGGAATTCGCAGAGCGCAGGAAGCCCTCTTTATCCGCATCCAGAATGGTCACAAGCGACACTTCCGGCAGATCGAGTCCCTCGCGCAGCAGGTTGATACCAACGACCACGTCATAGACGCCCAGGCGTAAATCACGCAGGATCTCAACGCGCTCAATAGTCTCAATCTCTGAGTGCAGGTAGTGAACCTTGATGTTCAGTTCTTGCAGGTAGTCGGCCAGGTCTTCAGCCATCTTCTTAGTCAGGGTTGTGATCAGCACGCGCTGCTTCTTTTCAACACGTTTGCGGATTTCGATAAGCAGGTCGTCGATTTGCCCTTTCGTAGGCCGCACACTGATCTCCGGATCGAGCACACCTGTAGGGCGAATAACCTGTTCGACGATAGCCTGGCTGTGCTCATATTCGTATGGGCCGGGGGTGGCAGAGCAGAAAAGCGCCTGTTTGATTTCACGCTCGAACTCCGCAAACATCAGCGGGCGGTTATCCAGTGCCGAGGGGAGGCGGAAGCCATAATCGACCAGCACCTGCTTGCGCGAGCGGTCGCCCGCGAACATGCCGCGCACCTGCGGAAGCGCGACATGCGACTCGTCCGCGACCAGCAGGTAATCCTCCGGCAGGTAGTCCATCAAAGTCCAGGGCTGCTCGCCCGCTGCTCGTCCCGCTAAATGGCGCGAATAGTTCTCGACGCCGGAGCAGAAGCCCGTCTCGCGCAGCATTTCGATGTCGAAGTTGGTGCGCTGTTTCAAGCGTGCCGCTTCGAGCAGCTTCCCATCGGCTTCCAATTCTGCCAGCCGCTCTTCCAGCTCGGCTTCGATCAGCTCGATGGCGTGGTTCAGGCGCTGCTGTGTCGTAACCCAGTGCTTCGCCGGGTAGATATCCAGGCGCTGCCGCTTCCCCAGCACCTCGCCCGTGAGGGGGTCGATCTCGGTCATGCGCTCGATCTCATCACCAAAGAACTCGATGCGTACCGCCAAGTCCTCGTAAGCCGGGAATACCTCCAGCACATCGCCGCGCACACGGAAACGCCCGCGAACGAAGTTGGTATCATTGCGCTCGTACTGGATATCTGTCAGGTGGCGTAGGATGCGGTCCCTGCGCTTCTCTTCCCCCACCTTCAACGTCAGTACCACCTCCCCGTATTCTTCCGGGCTGCCCAGGCCATAAATGCAGGAGACAGAGGCAACGATGAGCACATCGCGGCGCTCGAACAGGCTGCGTGTTGCCGAGAGGCGCAACTTCTCGATCTCTTCGTTGAGCATGCTCTCTTTTTCGACGTAGGTGTCGGTGCGCGGGATGTAGGCCTCGGGCTGGTAGTAGTCGTAGTAGGAGACAAAGTACTCGACCGCGTTGTTAGGAAAGAATTCTTTGAACTCGCTGTAGAGCTGCGCCGCCAGTGTTTTGTTAGGTGCAAGCACCAATGTCGGCTTTTGTACCTGCTCGATAATTTTCGCTACCGTATACGTCTTGCCGCTGCCGGTCACTCCCAGCAGCGTTTGATACCTGTGGTCCCTTCTTAACCCCTCAACCAGTTTCACGATAGCGTCGGGCTGATCACCTGTCGGTTCGAATGGTGCTTCTACCTTGAATTCGGGCATGATGCGCTTTCCTTATAGATATATAGAATTTTTTTTCCAATGGCGCTCTCATTATACCACGTTTATAGAACAGTCATATCAATGAAGTTCTGCAAAAGGGTAGGTGACATAGTTGTAGGCAAATGAGCGTAAAGACGGATCGCTTTGGATTGGTCAGCGTCTTCAGTTTTCAATGTATTAGTGTTCTCTATTGTCATAATATTAACATAATTGTACTTTAATATTATATTTCTGATGCGAATTGTACCATTTTGTCATATTCTGTCAGAAATTGATATCTACTGGCACTGACAACGAGGTGAGCATGGTGTTATATTGTGACAGTGAAAGACACTGTGGAACAATAAATCAAAGGAGAGAGCGCCACTATGAGTGAGAACTTTATTGACTTGGAGCAGGTAGCTAAGATTCTCAGAGTGAGCAAACGTACAGTGCTTCGGCTTCTTGCCAAGAAAGAAATTAAGGGATTTAAGGTCGGTCGTGCCTGGCGTTTTGCGCAATCGGACATCGATGCATATGTAGAGCAGCAAAGAAAAAAGGCTGAGGAGCATGCGGCATAGCCAGGGTCACAGCGTCTCCAAGAGTATGCTAGCTCCCCGCGCGCTGTGACCCCGAGACTACTTGTTTTAACTATAACACAGAGTATCAAACTATGACTATGTGAAAAGGGGCTAGCATGATGCTTACCCCTTTGTTTAGAGGTGTATTTTGAGTGACGAGCAAGAACAGGAATCTCAAGAGCTGATTCCGACTGTCCAAGATACCATTATCTTCAACGGCAAACCGTTAGTAGTAGTGCGCTTGCCTGATGGCAGGCCAGGCATTGTACTTCGTTGGATCTGCGAAAATCTTCAGCTCGGACCCGCTGCGCAGGTGGAACGCATTAAACGGACTGAGGTTATCACTGGCGATCTTGTCTATGTACAAGTTCAGACTGAAGGTGGCTTTCAAACGATGCCGACGCTGGTGCTCGACTCCGTTCCCTATTGGCTGGCTACGATTGATACCAAACGAGTCAAAGACGCTGGGAAGCGTCGAGAAATCCTTCATTACCAAAAACGGGCCGTCGCTGCCCTCTATGACTGGGCTTCTTCCCTGAAAGCCGTCGCAGCTCTGCCGAAACTGGTCCCAGCTGAGCCGATCACCGAACCGACGAGGCCTGCCTCGGATGCATCACTCGAGGAATGGATAGAGTACCATCAACAAATGGTCGCAGTCCTCGAGTGGCGACGTGATATTGAACAATGGCAAGGAACCGTTGAGAACCGCTTAGAGCATGTAGAAGCTATGACGAGCTTGATACCCGAAATCCTGGAGCGGCTACCACCGGAAACCCTGACACCAGCACACCAGCGCCGGATACAAGTCTATGTGCAACAACTCAGCAAGATATCTGGCAAGCATTCTGGCACAATACACAATGATCTCAAGACTGCTTTCGATGTTCCCCGCTATCAAGACATCCCTGAGGCTGAATGGGATAAGGTGGAGCAGTGGTTTAAGATGCAGATTGAGCGAGGACGTAAAAAGTAGTGTGGAGATCAGCGCACCAGCTTACATAGCTCTACCCCAGACTGTCCGGCACGGATGGTTTTTTGGAGGAATCTCGATCTTGCTAAGGCCCAATTTTTGGGCTATAATTGTGTCATGTGTTGTTTTATTGAGGAGGTGATTTTCTTTTGAGTGAGAAACCAGCGCAGCAGCACAGGCAACATTTTAATTTGAGTGAAGAGGGCAAGCAGAAGCTTGAGGAACTCACGGCGAGACGCTATCCAGGGAAGCAGCGCAGGCAGAGCCAGCTTGTTGAGGACCTGATTACGGAAGCTTTTGCGAAGGAGCTTAGTATGAGCACGAGTAGTACGGGCACGCAGGAACCACCTGATCGCCTGGCTACAGCAACCTATGAGGCGCTCGACCTGGCACAACACAGAGCCAGCAGCATGCAGGCGAGAGGGGTTTATCCAGAACACCTGCTCCTGGCGCTTGTTGAGCAAGGTCATAGTGGAACGCTGAAAGCTCTTAATAGCCTGAGGATGGATGATGTGCCGATAATCCGAAACCTGATCATCTCGATGGGTGCATGGCGCGTTGCGGAGGAATTGTATAAGCATGGTGAGATGCTCAAGGCAAAAGTCACCGGCTACAATAAGGGCGGCTTGATGGTCGATGTATCCGGTGTTCGTGGGTTCGTGCCCATCTCATATCTTCTCAACTTCACAGGCGAAGAAGTTGCTGCTGGTGGCGATAACCCGGAGACTGAAGCGAAACTCCAGGGCATGGTAGGCAAGGAATTGCAGCTCAAGATCATGGAGATTAACCAGGAACGCAAACGCCTGGTTCTTTCGGAGCGCCTGGCTTTCCAGGAATGGCGGCAACGCCGGCGCGAGGAACTCCTCGATGAGTTGAAACCAGGTGAAATACGCCGTGGCGTGGTCAGCAATCTCGCCAACTTTGGCGCTTTTGTCGACCTTGGTGGTGCAGAAGGGCTGATCCATGTTGATCAACTAGCCTGGAGTCGGGTCGAGCATCCCAGCGAAGTGCTCAAGGTCGGCCAGGAGGTAGAAGTTGAGGTCCTCAGCGTCGACAAAGACAAAAAGAAAATCGCCCTGTCGCTCAAACGTGCCGGTGTGCTGCAAGATAACCTCCCTGTCCCACCTGCACTTGCTTCCTACGCCCAGACAGTGCTCGATGCGTTTGCAAGCGAGCAGCACCAGGCAGCGACGGAGAAGGCCATCTCCTTTGTCTCCACATCGCTCTCACACACACCTTCTCAAGTCGTCCCCCCACTGCCTGAGCCACTAACCCCACGCGAACAGGAGGTCCTGCGTCTGCTCGCGCAGGGGGCCTCCAACCAGGAGATCGCCAGGCAACTGGTGGTCTCTCTCACGACAGTCAAGAAACATGTCGGCAGCCTCCTGCTGAAGCTGGCAGCGGAGAATAGAACCCATGCGGTGGCACGAGCACGAGACAAACGTGCCGGTGTGGACCCCTGGACAACGGTAGAACAACGCTATTCACCCGGCCAGGTCGTCACAGGGACCATCACCAGGATCGCGCCATTTGGAGCTTTCGCCCGTATAGAAGACGGTGTCGAGGGACTTATCCATCTTTCAGAACTTATGCCTGGCATGGACCCCACGACGGGCTTGCACGAGGGCCAGTCTGTTCAGCTTCGCATCCTGCGCCTTGATGCCGAGCGTCACCGTTTGGCACTCAGCCTGCGCCAGGTCGATGAACCTGATCCTGTTGTGACTATAAAAGATGGTCCATTGGAAGAAATTTCCGCAACTGTTGAGGAGGCTGCTTCAACTGGTGTCAGAGAGCCTGCTGTAAATCTTCCCCTTTCTGTTGAGTCGAGGGAATGCATCGAGAGGGCTATGTCCATCGCGAAGCGCATGAGCTCGCTGCCGGTGCAGCCAGTGCATCTTTTATTAAGCGTTTTGCAGAATGAACGTATCCAGAATGCTCTTGCTGCATGGCTACCTCCCACCGAGCACCTCAGCGGCTATGCAGTTGGATACACAAGTGACGTGATAATACAAACAGGCACATGCCCTCACTGTAAGCGTGTCACCCAGCCGCATTGGAAACACTGTGTCTATTGTGGTAGGTCGCTGGCGAGGGTCTGTCCCACGTGTGGTACCCCAAGAGCAGAGGCGGAGGGCGTGCGTTTCTGTTACGAATGCGGCAGTCCATTCGAGTAATGCCAGCGGAGGTTGTCTCCCATCATTGTAGACACGAGAGCCGTTTTTAAGGAGCAACACATGAACATCGTCACTACCGGGCTGCAAGAGCCGGACCACTTAGCGCCATCTACTCACGAGGCTATTCGTCTGGCTCAAGAAGAGGCAGTTCGCATGCAGGCGCAGGCGGTGTTCCCGGAACACCTGCTCCTGGGCGTGATTGCGCAGGGAGAAAACAAAGCCGCGAAGATGATGTGCCGCTGTGGGATGGATATGCCAGCGATTCGTGTACGGGCAACCGAAGTCTTTGGCTCTCAGTACGTGGGGACTGATAACACCGATTTGCCTTTGTCACAGGAGTCGCTGCAATGTATAGAATGGGCCAGTAAACTGGTGATGCGACACGTGCAGGCTGCATTAGTATTACCTGAGCATGTCGTGCTATTCGTGCTGCGTCATCCACATATGCGCTACTTTCTTGCTCCGTTCTCTTCATCGGTAGAACTCATCCATGGATACCTGACTAAAGAAATGCGGACGCCTTTGCTTCGGAACATAGAGGACCCACTTCCAACGCCAGCCTATATGGGAGGACAGCAAGGTGTTGTGAACTTAAGTAGCGAACGATGTCCTGCCTGTAAAAAAGAAACTTTGCCTGGTTGGAAACATTGTGCTTACTGCGGCGCTTCGCTGGCGCGTACGTGCCCGAATTGCGGCGCGCCACGTCCTGATATTGCAAATGCGCAATACTGCTTCGAGTGTGGCAGCCCACTGGAGCAGAAGTTTGAGCCGGTCCCGGGACAGGTCATCGAAAAAAGAGAAAAGTCTGAGACAAAGACCGGTTTTACCAGAGGTCAACGTGTACGCGTCCTTGATGGCCCATTCACAGGATACATCGGCATAGTTGATGATGTTGACATATTGCGGAGCAAAGTCACAATATTTGTTTCGTTCTTCGGTCGCGAGACACCGGTGGTGCTCGATTACCCGCAATTCGAGAAAATCTAATCCTTGAGCGCTTTGAAAGGCAAACATCTCCCCTTGCCAAAGCAAACAAGCCTCTGTCCCTCCTGCAAACGGCTAGTCCTT
>WNEZ01001580.1_pt1 | contig 32936 bp, 25 predicted proteins | sample 5400521 | NCBI WGS metagenome assembly WNEZ01 (sample SAMN13153339, study PRJNA577476) | soil metagenome | isolation source: 120 cm saprolite under Douglas fir tree site 2 hole 1 replicate 1 | place: USA:California | collected 2015-04-18 | reverse complement strand
AGGAGCATGAGACACGAGGGAGGAGCAAGGATTGCTGCTCGTTTCCTCTGCATATGCAGGTTCTTCTCATAGTGCTCGGTCCTTCTTTCGCTGAACGGAGATGTACGGACATGCTTACAAAATTTACCAACAGAGTCATAAATCGGCCCCTACGATGTGGCCGGAGTAGTTCGTCAATGTGCATAATCGGCCCCTACGCGGGTGCATTCCTGGTAACCTCTGATTTTTGACAGACCCCAACTTATTGCATTGTCGTTGATTTGCCTGAACATAAAGCCCTGTCCCTCAGATTCAAGGACATCGATTGCTAAACAAAGATGTGAGTGCCGGCACACGGGCATTCGCGGGCGCTGGCAGGCAGAGCGCTCGCAGCGCGGTAGCAGCTACTGTAAAACTGGAAACCGTGTTTTGATTCGTGGCCCCCGCCGTCACGCCGAGTCCAGAGATCACAAGCGGGACATGCAGGCTGCTGCCACGGCCGGCCGGTCCCATCCCGTAATAGTTGTCAAAGGCCGTCTCATTGACCTGCGCTTCGGAAGCAGTTACCATGATGACAGTGTTTGCCAGCAGTCTCTGGCCTGCCAGCCAGTTTTGCAGCAGTCCGAGCAGCTCATCATCCGCCTGCATAGCCTGGGCATAGGCACCACCGGGGGCATCGGGCGCCGCGCCTGCGAATCCTGCCGGGCCAAACGGCGGATCCAATTCGGTAAATAAGACAAAGCCATTAGAGTTGCCGGCCATATTCATAATGAGGTGCTCTGCTGCTGCCAGCCAGGTCGCGCTGTCGAAAACAAGCCCAACCTGGGCGGTTTGTACACCGCGCGTACTCACATCACTTAACATATACTTCGGGCCGCCCAGTGCAGCGGTGCTCATGCCATAGTCGAGAGCCACATCGAACAGGCTCTGCTGGCCAAATTCCATAGCCAGGGGATCCGAATTGTACCAGAAGGTGGTATCTATGCCATCCGGCGTACCCCAGGGTGTCAATGCCGGCCACGGATCATAGACACGCCACGATGGATAGGTGCCGCTGAGCAACGCGTACTGGTCAGCAGGATGCCAGCCGTAAGGCGCAACCACCTGCGTGGCTTGAGCGCCCGACGCCGCGAGCGCTCGCATGTTGCTTGCTTCGAGTTGAAGCAGCGGGTCATTGAACCAGGACTCGGCATAGATGCCGCTCAGGTCCAATATGATCAAATTCCGCGCAACGCCTTTGACGGGGTGCCTGGCACCTGGGGCAGACTGCGGCATGAGCGAGATGCGCACGAACGATTGTTGCGGCATCGTTACACCCGCCTGTACCACTTCTGGATAGGCGGGCTGCCCATTCTGTACATAGTAACGTGCCGCGGCAAGATTGTACCTACCTGCCGCCAGGTGTGAAAAAGAGAATGTACCATCCACCGTCGATACCGAGCGCAGTTCGGGCGCAGTGCGCTTGCCCAGGACAGGCGGTACGGTGATCCAGACAGAAACGCCGCTCACCGCCTGCTTCGTCAGCGCGTTTATCGTCACACCGCTCAGGGTGTAACCACCGCTCTGGAACTGAAATGCAGGGGTCGTACCAAGCGCGACAGTAATCCCATCATCCAGGTCACCAACATCACCAACTTTAGGCAGAAAGGTTGGCGCAGGTGTGGGCAAAGTCCTGGCAGCCGGTGTGGAACGCGGCCACCATGCCAGTGCCCCAACGACCGTCGCGGCTGCTACCACGAACAGCAGCAGCGCTATACCCAACCGTATCGCCCACGATTGGCGTCCCCTTTTTCGAGGAAGATACTTGCGCTCCTGTACGCTAATCGGATCCTTGACCATTCACATTCTCAGAGACTTTAGTGATCACCACGACAACTGTTGACCACGCCGGTTGCATAAGTGTCCCCTGAAGTGTGTAGGTATCCATATTGCCCGCAGCCACGTTATCTGCTAAACCTCTGGCAATCCCTACAACCTTGCCGCTGGCATTTTTAAGCGTCGCCTGCAGATAAATATCGTGCTGTGACTTGTCCAGGTTTTGCACCTGGCCTGTCACCTCAAAGTTTGTACCAGAGGTAATTTTCGCCGTAGGAGCACCGACGAGTTTGGCCAGCGATACATGATTTGCGTTCTGGGTTGGTGTTGCGCTACTTACACTTGCAGAACTCGTGCTGCTACTACTGCTACTACTGCTACTGCTTCCACTGCCGCAGGCTGCCAGCAGCAGCATGCTTAGCACTAGCAGAATCGCTAAGATGCTGAAACGAAAAGCGGTAATTCCTTTTTTTTGTTGCATGATGATTTCCTCCAATTACTTTTTAATTAATGGCGAATAGACCATGAGCGCCAACAGAGCCTATAAGGAGTTCACCCTGGGCCAGTGCTGGTGCCGAGCGTAATTCCCCGAGATAGATATGCCATTCCTGCAAACCGCTGGCGCCATTGAGCGCTATGAGGCTGCCGTCCTCGCCGGTTACATAGATATCCTCTGCAGTGCCATTCACCAGGCGCACCACGGGCGCTGCCACTACCGCCCCTTGCCCCTGGTAAGTCCAGCGCGGCTTACCAGTGCTGGCATCCAGCGCTATAACCTGTCGCGCATAATCACCGATGAAAAGTGTGCCGTTTGCAAGCGCGGGGCCGGCAGCCAGGCCGGCGCCGAGCACACCGGCCTGTGGCAGGGAAAAGCGCCACCTGACGGTACCAGTGTGGATGTCCATAGCGTAGATATGACCCGACCAGGTTGCGGCGAACACCAGCCCGGCCTGGGCATCGTAAACGGGTGAACCTACCATGCGCGAATCGACCGTTTGCTCCCATGCCTTACGGCCGGTACGCAGGCGCAGGGCGTTAAACTCCGTGGATGCCCCCAAGGCAACGAAGACCAACCCCCCATCGCCAGTAGTGATGGCAGGCTGACCCTGGCTGGGCCAGAAATTAGCAAGCACGTCCTCCGACTTGAATTCCCAGTATTCTGCGCCTGTGAGCCTGTCAAGGCAGAGCAGGTCATCTGCACCGGCAAGCACAAACAGCAGCGCTCCATCGACGAGGGGCGCAGCACGGACAGGCAAGCTGGTATCAACAGTCCACACGGGCAAGCCTGTGCTAAGACTGAGTGCCATTAATCCGTGTCCCTGGGCTGCCACATAGATAACACCATCCGACACAGCCGCTGTACCCGCAACGAGGGTATCGCCAACAGGAGCACGCCACTTCAGACTGCCGGTGGTGCCATCCACGGCGTAGAATATGCCGTCTCCGCCGTTAAGCAGCACAAGCCCGGCAGCAGCTACCGGCGATGCGAGCACCGGGCCTGGTGTTTGAAAAAACCAGCGCATCACTCCCCGCAGCGCGGGAGTTACAGCGGCAGAAGTGTTAGCCGGGTCATGCCCGGCCAGCGGCCAGGACTGATCTGAGCTTGTGCTGCCGCCAGCAGGCAGCGGGGCGTCGCGATACAGCTTCTGCAACTGGGGTAACACCGGCTCGCCGCCGGCAAACTGCGGCGTAGGCGTTGACACGACGGCAGAGGAAGTATTCCAGGGCACTGAGCAGCTTGCAAGTGCCGGTAAGATAAGCAATAACAGCGAGAGTAAGAACCCGGACTGCCGGAGATATCCCCTCGTCGAGAGCATAAGATGTATCCTTGTATCGTCCCTACATAATGTTGATCTCGTCCTAGAGCCAGGTGACAGAAATAATCCTGGTGTACGGTCCCTGGCAGCCGGGGCAGAGATAGCCTGTCTAACACTTACATAAAACGCTCGGCTTGCTATAACTGGCGTACTCATACGAATGTGCAGTCAAAGCTACAACATTTCCCGGCAAGGGGCGATGCAAGCATCCCCACTCCACTCCACACCGCCCCCGCCCCTACGCGGCTTAGCGAACGGGTCGCAAATCGGTATTACCGGCAAGGGGCGATACAAAGCATCCCTGGATTGAGGGTGGAGCAAGCTCCACCCCCTACGCAGCTTAGCGAACGGGTCGCAAATCGGTATGACTACTTCACCTTCACGCGTAGGAGTCTGGGGACGAGGGCGATAATTGCCAGGGTTGCGAAGATACAGGCCAGCCCGCCGCTGACGACTGAGAACTCGGGCGTAGAAAGGCCTGCAACCAGGCCAGATTCGAACTGGCCAAGCATGGGGCCACCAATCACAAACATGGCATTGGCCGCGCTGATACGCCCGCGAAACTCGTCAGGCGTTGTCAACTGTATTATCAGGCCGCGCAGGATCATACTAACCATATCTGCCGCGCCTGCCCCTGCGAGGAATAAGACGCCAAGCCATAGTGGGCCAGGCAAGAAACCAAATGCCGTGATGCACAGTCCCCAGGCGATAATCGCCAGCGCTACTCCCAGTCCCTGGCGTGGAATACGCCCAATCAGCCCGGTGAATGGCGCAAGGGCGACTGCGCCGATAGAGGTTGCGGCCAGTAGTATTCCCAACCCCTCCGGGCCAACGTGCAAAATGTCCCTGGCATAGACGGGCAGCAGCGCTCTTGGCGAGCCAAAGAATGTGGCGAAAAAGTCTAGCGAGAGGACAGCGAGGATCACCGGGTGGGCACGCAGGAACTTCATCCCATCTACAAGCGCACCTATGCCCGCCTGTGCGCGTTTTTCAGCAGGAATACGCGGAACGACCATCAGCAGCAACGAGCCGATGACAACGAAATAGGAGATGACATCGAACCAGTAGGTATTAGCAACGCCTATCCAGGCGATGGCGAAACCACCCGCGGTCGCGCCGATAATAAAAGTCAACTGCATCATGGCCGTGTTCAGAGAGAGCGCATCGATCATCTCTTCACGGCGCACCAGGCTTGGAACGATTGCCTGGCGAGTTGGAAACTCGAATGCGGATACGCTGGCGGCTATCAGCACGACAACAATAATAATGGCGATATTGATGACATGAAAAATTGTACACAGTGCCAGCACAGCCGATGTCGAAGCCAGTACTATTTCGATTATGAGCAGCAATTTGCGCCGGTCAAAGACATCGGCAAATACCCCACCTACCAGTGAGAAGATCAAACGCGGGATGGCCTGAACAAGCCCTATCAAGCCTAATGCGATGGCTGAATGAGTGAGCAGGTACACCTGCCAGGAAACGGCTACCACTTGCATCTGTGTGCCCGCCGACGAGATCAACTGGCCCCAGAAGAGCAAGGCGTAGTTACGATTGCGCAGCACGCGCCAGGGTCCCAGCGATCGTTTAACGGGGATAGCTACAACTGTGGAGGTGGTAGATACTGATTGGGCAGGCTCTTTGGAAACTCCTTCTTTCTGCGGTTCGATTTTCATGCTTTAATAAATAGCTCGCATCTATGAAATAACACGGCAATATATTAGAGAGTATATCATGCGGAGAGGCTTTTTGCCGAATAAGTCATAAGGCGGCAAGAGGAGAATGGGCGGATAAGGAGCCTGTTCTATGCTTCTACAGTTGAGGGAAGTACAATCACTTCCTGGCCCGGTTTGAGCAATGTCTTTAGTCCATCGATGCCCATTATCAGTTCATTGTTGACAAATATTTTGATATGATCTCTTACATGGCCGTGCTCGTTGCAGAGGCGCTCCCAGACTAAGGGATACTGGAACTCCAACACCGCCAAAAGTTGCTCGATGGTATCCGCCTTCAACGGTAGCTGACTTTTACCCCCGCTGTAGGCGCTTAATGTCGAAGGCAGGCGTAGCATTACTGTCGCTTTTTGATCATCGTCCATATATTTGCGTATCTCTATGGTGACGGTTTGTACAAAGCCGCTTTGCAATTCCAATCGACGCATTTCATCAGAAAAGGCTCTTCATTTTACCCATTGTGGAGTATACTCCTAAGAATTGCTACTTGCAAGTGAAACATGCCTTCTAGTTACTTCTGTCGCTTCTGCTATGGACCCTACCACCGAAGCGCCTGCTTGCAGCAATTCACGCACCAGTCTCAAACCCTCACCGTTAGTATAATCGCGCTCTGCTATGCCCGTGCGCTGCAATACTTCGTCTGCGGTGGCTACTTGCGCTCCTCCACTATCAGGGGCCAGGATAAGCACCGTTATCTCGCTATGCGCTGCCTCCAGAGCTGCCTGTAACAGGGAAAGGTTACCCGGGCCAATGGGCACCGGGCAGAGTACCAGGAGCTTCATACGCAGCAGGCTGGTGTGCACTTGCTCAAGCGTTGCCGGAGAGATTGGCGCGTAAGGCTGCTCTGTGATTACCTCGCTGGCCAGGCGCAATGCCAGGGTATGGTCACTGTCACCAATGTTGAGCGGACCGGCTATAAAGGGTATGCTGGCATCCGCCAGGGCACGCATCAGCAACTCGCCGGAGCCTCCACCCGCCATAACAAGCACTTGCGGCTCCCCTTCCCACTGGCGCTCGTCATCTCCAACCTCGCTGCCCGGAGGCAAGACGCTGAGATGCTGCGCTCCCCGCAGGATGCCTACCTGCACATTCACGCCATACACGCGTTTGAGCAGGCGTGGTTCTAAGACTTCGGCCGGGCCAGCGTCTGCTACTACACCGCGCTGGAAAAGCAGGAGGCGTGGAAAATAGCGCGCCGCCAGGTTCAGGTCGTGCATGGCAGCGATTACGGTCACACCACGCTCGCGGTTAAGTCGCTGCACCAGTTCAAGCATATCGATCTGGTATTTGATGTCGAGATGTACTGTTGGTTCATCCAGCAGGAGCAATTTGGGCTGCTGGGCCAGGGCCATTGCCACTATTACACGTTGTCGCTCACCGCCGCTCAACTCATTGAAGATACGCCCGGCAAGCGGAGTGACATCGGCGGCATGCATGGCATCCTGTATAATGAGCGTATCATGCCTGCTGCCCGAGCCGAAGAAGCTGACAAAAGGGGTACGTCCCAGGTTCACCAGTTGCTCTACAGTAAAGGCAAAGGGTACGTGCAGTTCCTGGGGGACTACGGCGATGAGCTGAGCGATGCCGCGCCGCCCCCAGTCTCGCAGTTCGCGCTCGTCCAGGATGATTTTCCCCTGTTGTGGGCGCAAGACGCCGCTCACCAGGCGCAGCAAGGTTGTTTTGCCGGAGCCATTTGGGCCAAGCAATCCGACCATTTCGCCCTTGCGAACCTGTATATGCACGTCAAATAAAAGCGGCTGCTGCTCATAGCCGAAGGTGATACCATCTACATTCAATAAGATTTCGGGTGAGATTTTGGACACGATGAATTGCGCCCTTCCATTGGTTTCGGGCGCGATGAATTGTGGTTCCGCGTTGGTTCCTTCATCTACCATCGATACGCTCGCTTACTGTTTCTGAGCAGGAATAAGAAGAAAGGCGCGCCCACAAGTGCTGTAAAAACACCCACAGGCAATATGGCAGGGGCAATATCACGACACGCCCCAGCAGATCAGCCAGTGTTAGAAAAATCGCGCCGCCTAGCGCCGAGGCCGGAAGAAGTAAGCGGTGGCGCGGCCCCAGCAAGAGGCGCATCGCGTGGGGCGTCACCAGGCCTACAAAACCGATCAGCCCGCTTATGGAAACAGCCGCCGCCGTTATCAGGGATCCAACCACGATGATGAGCAACTTGTAACGTTCGACATGCAACCCCAGGTGTGCCGCGCCCTCTTCGCCCAATCCAAAGGCATCGAGGACACGCGCGAGCATCAAGGAGAAGACTATGCCGATAAGTATAATAGCTCCAACCACTATTATGGGCGACCAGCTTGTGACAGCCACACCACCAGTGAGCCAGTTGAAGAGAGCCACTATGCTGAACTGTGCATGCGGACTAAGCGTCAAAATGAGCGTCTGGAACGCCACTAAGACGGCATTGACGACAACCCCTGCCAGGAGCAGAGTTACGACGGGGGTTTCGCCCCCTACTCGAGCAATCGCATAGACCAGCAAGACGCTGAGTATTGCACCTACAAAGGCCAGCAGCGGCCTCAACAGGGAGAATGAACCATAGATGGTGTCGAACGGCAGTACAAAGGCTATGGCCGCTCCCAGAGCTGCGCCCGAAGAGGTACCGATAAGAAAGGGGTCTGCTAAGGGATTGCGCAACATGCCCTGGAAGAGGACGCCCGCAACCGCCAGCGCAGAACCGACGAGCGCCGCGCCTATGACAACGGGCATGCGCAACTGCCACACGATCACTTCGGTAGTGGGGTCCCACCGCCGGGCAAAATGGAAGAGGCCCGTCCCATTGAGTAAAATCTGTGCAATGGTGCTGATTGGAATAGGCGTCGAGCCAAAGCTCACCGCTATGAGAATGACAACAAGTAACAGGGCGCACAACGCCAGGAGGAGCAATGGTGCAGGTAACGCCCGCACACCTCCTCTGAGTTGCTTCAGTTGATTTTTTCGCGTTGCAAGTCTCATGTGTGTGAAAAACGTGAACACTGTATGACTCGGGAAAGGTGCTGGCCTTCCCTCTCTGAAGAATATAGCACATGAATGCCGCTTTGAGGAATTTTAGCTGAACTTTCGGACAGTTGACAAGAAGAGCATAGAGGATGATACTAAAGTGTAAGTCTAGCAATAAAGCGAAACCAACATAATGAGATACGCATTTTCTATTAAGGACTGCCAGGTAGATGACCATTGAAAAAGATTTTTTCCGCCAGGTGATGGGGCAATTCTCCACCGGTATTAGTGTAGTAACTACTCGTAGCGATGAGGGATTGGCAGGTCTGACAGTCAACTCGTTTACCTCGGTCTCACTCGACCCACCATTAGTGTTGTTCTGTGTCGATTTACGCAGTATTGTACTGCCGTTTTTTCGTGCGAGCGGAACATTTGCCGTCAATATCCTGACGAGTGAACAGGAAGCGCTTTCGCGTTGTTTCGCGACCAGTTCTCAGGAGCGATACGAGTATTTCTGTCACGCGAGCTACCAAACTGCCGCAACCGGATCGCCCATTTTAGATGGAGCGCTGGCATTTATCGATGCACGCGTAGTTGCCGAATATCCTGGGGGAGATCACGTGATCTTCCTGGGACAGGTGGTCGCGATGGGTACGGATGACCAGGCCGCCTTTGCCAGCGAGGTAGACAAGCAGCAGAGCACCCTGACCGAATGGAGCAATGACGAGTCAGGTGAGGCATTTATCCTGCGCAGCAGAGATCAGAAACTACCTCTCGTCTACTATCGCGCGCAATATCGACATCTCGCCCGCGATTATCAAAGACCTAGCCTGGCAGCATATTATGACGAAGACTTCGAATGAAGTAGAAGAAGAAGGAGAAGAGGCGCTCCGGCTACTGCACCAGCGGATACTCAACTGTCGTCTCTGCGAGCAGCAGGGTTATATTCCTGCAGCGCGTCCTCTTGTGAACGGTCGTGCAAGCGATCGGATGATGGTGATTGGCCAGGCTCCTGGTCACCGGTCCGTAGCAAAAGGGCGATCATTCAGCGGCCCAGGGGGGAGTATCTTGCAGAAGTGGCTTGAGCAAGCGGGTTTTCCTCGCGGTTATCTTCACGAACACACCTATCTCAGCTCACTGACGCGCTGCGACCCTGGGCGCAATCCGCGTGGTGACGGGGACCGGCGTCCTTCGCCTCAAGAAGTGGCCCTGTGCAGGCCTTTTCTCGAGGCAGAGTTAGCACTACTGCGGCCCAGGGTTGTTCTGCTGGTAGGTGCTATGGCTATCGAGGCTTATTTTGGCAAGGTGAAATTAGAGGACGTAATTGGGACCTTCCAGGAACGCGAGGGGATGTTGTTTCTGCCGCTACCTCACCCATCCGGGGTGAGCAGGTGGCTGAATGATCCTGAACACCTGAAGTTACTCCAGCGTGCGTTAGAGATACTGGGAGGATGGCGAGTAGCCTATAAATTGGCGGATTAGTCTTTAGAGTCGGTGTGATAATGAGTATCCCTTGCCTTCTTGCGCATGCTATACTCATGCACACCCTTTTTAAGCGTGCCCAGCGCCAGTGTTGCACACGTCGGGCGCGTCATCACCAGTTCGCGTCCAAGGTCCTCGATGAGATCCTCAAAGCTCATCTGCTCGACTTCTTCCGCCGTCATACCCCTGGTGATTTCCGTCACATAGGATGCGGCGGCGCTGCTGATCGTGCAGCCTTCGCCCTCCCAGTTGACGGCCTCCAGCTTGCCGTCCTCATTAAAACGCGCGTGCATGGTGATCAGGTCGGCGCATCCCGGATTCCCGCCTGTGAGGCTCACATGTGCGTGATCCAACGGGCCGCTGTTGCGCGGGTTTTCGTAATGATCCATTAAAAATTCGATGGCTTCTTGACGATTCATACTGCTTATAATTCCCCCCGGGAAAATGATTATGGGCGACTACGAACCGCACATCCAGGAGATGCCAGGCGTGCCGCCCTTTTATTGTGTCCCACCACTCTATTGGGTGTCAAGCCCGTTTATCAGGGTTTCTCGATAGGCGCTCGTACCAGGTTACCCCACTCGGTCCAGGACCCGTCATAATTCCGCACGCGCGGGTAGCCGAGCAGGTAGGTCAGCGCAAACCAGGTATGAGCAGAACGCTCTCCAATACGACAGTAGGTGACGACATCTCTATCAGGCGTGACATCCTTGCCACCGTAGATCTGGCGCAGCTCATCAGCCGATTTGAACGTGCCATCGGCATTCGCTGCCGTTGCCCAGGGAATGCTCTTGGCGGTAGGTATGTGCCCACCACGCTGCGCACCCTCCTGTGGGTAGTTGACCATGTGGATCAACTCACCGGTATACTCCTGCGGCGAGCGTACATCGATCAGGCGGCGATTGGCATCCTTTAGCCCACTCAACACATCATCACGATAGGCACGAATGGCTTCATCCCTTGGATGCGCATGATAGGTAGTAGGTGCAAATTGTGGGATATCCTTGGTAAATGCTTGACCCTCGGCTTCCCACTTCTGCCTTCCGCCATTCATGATCTTCAAATTCTGGTGACCAAACATGGTGAACAGCCAGAATGAATAGGCGGCGTACCAGTTGTTCTTGTCGCCATACAGGACGATGGTCGTGTCATTGCTGATACCCCAACGGCTCATGAGCTTCTCGAAGTCCTGCTGATCTACGAAGTCACGTGCAAGCGGGTCCTGCACATCGACATGCCAGTCGAGCTTCACAGCTCCCGGTAGATGACCTACTTCGTAGAGCAATACATCTTCATCGGCCTCGATGAGGCGGATGGAGGGATCATTCAGGTGTTCGGCAACCCAACTTGTCTCGACCAAGACCTCTGGATGAACGTAACCTGGCGTAGCGCTTGTGCCAGACGTCGCTGTTTCTGTCCCAGACATGCGTAATGTCCTCCTTAAAATACTAGTAGTGTATTTTTCACAAACCCGATCCTTGATGCCGGGCCTGCGATCGTACATAACAGGCTGTGCCCTTTACAAAGCCTGCTATTGATAACAAAGTTGATCTACTTTATATTCTACTTCCCAACTCGGAATTAGGCAAGTGATGCAAGCGATCAAGATTACCTTTGGTGCGAGCTTGCTTCGCGCTGGATAGTTCATCTTTCTGCACAGCAGGTTCCGGCATTTCCGCCAGGTCGGAACCTGCTCCGCTAGTGGTCAGTCCAGGTTGAATTTTGCGGTGGGGCCTGACACCCGCGAGGGGTGTCACTACATTTCTGTCTCACAAACCTATCTGGACTTACTACTAGAAACAAACGGTGCTCTTCTCTTGCAGAGCGCGGGATTGTTACACCATGCTCTTCGCGAGGGTCGCAAGGAACGCTGCATTGCTGCTTGTTTTAGACATCTGCTGGAGTAATGCCTCCATTGCCTCCAGGCCGCGCTGCTCGGTCAGTGTTGAGAACATCCGGCGCATTGTAATCACCGCTCGATAGGTCTGCTCATCGTAGAGCAGTTCTTCGCGGCGGGTGCTGGAGAGCGCAATATCAATAGACGGGAAGATGCGGCGTTCTGCCAGTTTCCGGTTGAGCACCAGCTCCATGTTGCCGGTTCCTTTAAACTCTTCGTAGATTACATCGTCCATGCGGCTGCCGGTATCTACGAGTGCGGTGGCGATGATGGTCAGGCTCCCGCCCTCTTCAAGTTTGCGGGCTGCGCCAAAGAAGCGTTTTGGCAGCACCAGGGCGCTGGGGTCAAGACCACCAGAAAGGCTGCGTCCACTGGATTCAACCGCCAGGTTATAGGCACGGCTCAAACGTGTCAGGCTGTCCAGGAGGAGCACTACATCCCGTCCTCCCTCCACCAGGCGCTTTGCCCGCTCTAATACCATCTCGGCGAGACGGGTGTGCGCATGGGTCGGCTCATCAAAGGTAGAGCTGATAACCTCAGCGCGCACAGCGCGCTTCAGGTCGGTAACTTCTTCCGGTCGCTCCCCAATGAGAGCGATCAGCAGGTAGGCTTCGGGATGGTTTTGGGTGATGGCGTTGGCGATAGATTTCAGCAGCACAGTTTTGCCAGCTTTGGGAGGAGAGACGATCAAGCCGCGCTGCCCGCGACCAATTGGAGCAACCAGGTTGATGAGGCGACCGGAGAGATTGGCCGGCCCGGTCTCCATGTCGAACCGCTCGCGCGGGAAAATGGGAGTCAAGGCGTCAAAGTGCGGGCGATGCATGGCAACTTCGGGATCAAGCCCATCCACAGATTCGACGCGCAGCAGCCCCGCGTACTGTTCATGTCCCTTCTGCGGGCGAATCTGACCCGCTACCAGGTCCCCTTGCCGCAAACCGAAGCGGCGGATTTGCGAGGCAGAGACGTAGACATCCAGGGGGCCTGGGAGATAACGCTCCCTCCTGAGAAAGCCAAATCCGCCTTCAACTGCATCGAGCACGCCTTCTCCAAAGAAGGTCTCTTGCTGATCGGCGGCGGAGGGGAGAAGTTGAGCGTTGTTGGTAAGTTCAGGGATGGTTTCCATGTGTAATTCTTGTAATTGGGTGTTGGTCATAGTAGCAAAAGCGAAGTGGATTCTTGCGGGAAGAACCCGCCCATATCCTTTCTATAGATGAGCTTATCTCCACTCGAGGAAAAGCGATGTCATGTACAAAACTCTTCTGGAAAGCACTTCTCCTGACATTCTGGTAATCCTCAAAGTAAGGAAGAGATGAAAGTTTGGAGATAAGCAAGATGAGCATCGAGCTTAGACCTCTGAAGAGATCCAAGCTCTTTCACATATGAAAACAAATGGAGTGCTCGTTGTATTCCATAACCAGATAAGTTAGATTTGTCTGTTACTCCACAAGATGGACCTGAACAAGTTGGCTGAGGCGCTCAGCAAGTCCTGTATTGCGCAGCGCTACACGATTGTTCCTCACGGCTACCTCTAAGGCGCGTGGCTGGCCGATAACCACGCAGAGACGCTTAGCGCGGGTTATGGCGGTATAGAGCAGGTTGCGTTGGAGCAGCATGTAATGCTGGTTGACGAGCGTCAGCACAATGGCGGGATATTCGCTCCCCTGGCTTTTATGCACGGTGACAGCATATGCAAGCAACAGTTCATCGAGTTCGTGGAAATCGTAGCTGACCAGCAGCGGCCCGGCTTCTTCCAAAAACTCAACTTTGACAGTGGAGTTTTCTTTGTTGATCGCGCGAATCCAGCCCACATCGCCATTGAATACGCCTTTATCGTAGTTGTTGCGCACCTGCATCACTTTGTCCCCAAGTCGCAACGTACGGCCACTCCACTCCAGCGATACAAATGCATTGGGATTCAGTCGCGCCTGCAGCTCCTCATTTAAGCTGGTGACCCCCACAGGCCCTTTGTACATCGGCGAAAGCACCTGGATATCAGTTGTGGGATTGAGATGATAGTGCGTGGGAATGCGGTGCTGCACAAAATCAATCACAAGGTGCTGGGCGCGTACGGGGTCCTCTTCCGCAACGAAGAAGAAGTCACCTGTAGGCTCGCGCTTCAAAGATGGCATTTGACCGGCATTGATACGGTGGGCATTGACAACAATCTGACTCTGTTGCGCCTGGCGAAAGAGTTCCGTTAAGACCACCGATGGTATGGCCTCGCTGCGTAAAAGATCACGCAGCACGTTTCCTGGCCCAACTGAGGGTAATTGATCGGCATCGCCTACCAGTAAGAGGTGGGCATCAGGCGGCAGTGCCTTTAACAGGCGATAGAAGAGCAGGATGTCGATCATCGACACTTCGTCGACGATCACGAATTGATAAGGCAGTGGATTCTCTTCATTCCGCTGGTACGTATTATCATGCGGGGCATATTCAAGCAGGCGATGCAGCGTTTTTGCCTGGAATCCAACTGCCCCGGTGGCTTCAGTGAGTCGTTTAGCCGCTCGACCGGTTGGGGCGGCCAGGGCAACATCGATTTTGCGTTTGCGCAGCACCATCAATAAGGCGCGAATGGAAGTTGATTTGCCCGTGCCCGGCCCTCCTGTCAGGATGCTGACCTTTGAATTATAAGCCATCTGCACGGCCTGGCGCTGCTTTTCAGTCAAGAGCATATTGCGGTTCTCTGCCAGGTAGTCGAAGACAGCATCCCAGTTCCGCTGGCTCACAGGCGGTAGTTTAGTGTGCGAACGCAGCAGTGTGCGTAAAATACGCGCCGAGCCATTTTCGGCATGCCAGAAAGGTCCGAAATAGATACGCTGCTGTGGCTCCGGATCTTCTTCGGGCGCAATAAATGGGGGCTCTTCACTAGAAGGAGATTCGTCTTGACCCGTTGACCGGGTGCGCCCGTTTAGCAGCACAGGCAGGGGAGGCTCTATAAACACATCCCGCTCGCTGCGCAATTGCTGCATAGCAGTGGCCAACAATTCATATGGCGCCTGGAGGATGTCTGAGGCGCGGCGCAGCAATTCATTCTCGGGTAAAAAGCAATGGCCATCGTCATTAGCAGCCTGGGCGAGTAAGTACTTCAGCCCAGGTGCCAGGCGCTCCACGCTATCACGTGGCAGCCCGAGCTTGACGGCAATTTCATCGGCTGTGCGGAAGCCGATGCCATACACATCCGTTGCTAATTGATAGGGGTTCTCGCGTATGACCTTGATCGATTCCTGACCATATTGTTTATAGATGCGTGTTGCCAGGTTCATCGAGACATCGTGTGACTGCAAAAAAAGGTGCAGCTCTTTAATTTCGTTCTGCTCGGCCCAGGATTGGATAATCTGCTCGCGGTCTTTGACGTTTATGCCTCTCACTTCACTCAGGCGCTCCGGCTGCTGCTCGATGATCGCCAGGGTTTGTTCACCAAAGTGCTCGACGATGCGCTGCGCCTTCTTTGGGCCAATCCCTTTAATCAAACCAGAACCCAGGTAGCGGGTAATGCCCTCGACAGAAGCAGGCAGGCGCTGGGTGAAGCTAGTAATGTGGAGTTGACGGCCATACTTCGGGTCCCTTTCCCATTCCCCCTCGACCGCTAATAGTTCGCCAACATGCACGCCCGGCAACGTGCCGACAATGGTCGCCAGGTCATCGCGAAATAATCTGCCGCTATCGTTGGTGCGGAAGCGCGCAACAGTATAATGGTTGTCTTCATTACGAAAGACGATACTTTCAACAGAGCCTTCAAGCCTGGGCATAGTATGTTATCTCATTCTGAAAAAAGCATATGGCACGCATTCTGTCTGCGAGTAGTATATCATGCCTCGCTCTTGTATGGGAGAGCCTTTTCGGAGACGAGGATACGGAGCGTGAATTATCCTGACCCCCGCAAGGGGGGTCACTACATTGCATGCCTGGAACAGCCCAAATGTAGTGGCCCCCTTGCGGGAGCCAGGTGCAGTCGCCTACTTTTTGGGAACATTCACAGACCCTGCGAGACGAGGATAGGGAGCGTTCACAAAATACCACCTTTGGGGCATGACGGTTCGCACCCCCAACACTATACTTACTCGTATGGTGAATATGAAAGGAAGAGTGATATGAGACGTCCCTGCATCATAGCCAGTTTGTGGGGGAGGAGCATGGCGGCTTTCTCTGTAATTATTTTGGGGATACTGATGGTATCTGATTGCCGACCCGGTCATGTTGCTGTAGCGAAGAAAGCCGCCACGCAATGCCAGGCCGGTCATCAAGTCGGGTTCCTGAGCGGCTTTCATGGTGAGCTGGTGGATGCGTCGAGGTGCGTAGTGCATCTCACAGGCGTCAACTGGTTCGGGTTTGAAACCGGTACCTTCGCCCCTCACGGGTTAGGAGTGCGCAACTGGCAAGACATGCTGGACCAGATCGCACGGACCGGCTTCAACACCCTGCGTCTGCCTTTCTCCAATCAACTCTTCGACCCTGCCAGCGTGCCGCAGGGGATCAACTACCAACTGAACCCTGACCTGAAAGGACTCCAGGGGTTAGCCCTCATGGACCGGATTATCCAGGGTGCCCGGAAGGTGGGCTTGAAGGTCGTCCTCGACCGGCATGATCCCACCGCCGACCTGCGGCCCGCGTTGTGGTACACCGAGCAGGTCCCTCAGACGCGCTGGATCCATGATTGGGTCATGCTGGCCCAACACTACCGTGGGAATGATACCGTCATCGGAGCCGACCTGGACAACGAGCCACACAGCCCGGCCATCTGGGGTGGTGGCAACCCAAGTACCGATTGGCGCCTGGCCGCCGAACAGGCCGGCAACGCGATCCTGGCCGTCAATCCGCAGTGGCTGATTATCGTCGAGGGCATCGATATCTACCAGGGTGACTCCTACTGGTGGGGCGGCAACCTGGAAGGAGCAGCGCGGTACCCCGTGCGCCTGTCGGAGCCGGATAAGCTGGTGTATTCTCCCCGTGATTACGGGCCCGACGTCTACCTCGAGGGGTGGTTCAAGGTCTCCAACCCTGCTGTCCTTACCCACACCCTGCCCGCCCTCTGGGAGAAGCATTGGGCCTACCTGCAAAAGGATAGGATTGCCCCGTTGTTCGTAGGGGAGTTCGGAGGGAGCTCTCTGGGCCAGGACCTTGAGGGCGTGTGGCAGCGCACCCTGGTGTCCTTCCTGCACACACAAGGTCTCAGCTATGCCTACTGGGCCTGGAATGCTGACTCGGGGGATACCGGCGGCATCCTCAACAACGACTGGATGACGGTCGACCAGAGCAAGCTCAACTTATTAAGCCCTTGTCAATGGCCGCTCCTGGGACAGGTGCAATCTAGCGCACACGATCACCCGGGGAAAACGGACCAGACCAAGGCGTGTCTACAAGCTACAACCAGAGTGTGATATGGCAACTAATCTGACTATTCTTTTTGGTATATATATGGGTAAGCTCCGCTCGGCGATGGCGCGAGCAGACCCGGAATGACGCAGGCACCATTGGATTGCGACCAATATGCCTGTACGCTGACACCGTCTACCGCGTCACTGATGCCTTCGCAAACGTCGCCGATTTCGTGCCAGGAGTTTGGGCTGAGAGGCAGGACCTGGATGCCATTACCATCGGGATCAGTACACGACTCGACAAGTTCGTGCGAGAAGATAACCGTAATGCCATCGAGCGTTCCATCGTTCATCACCCATGCATAGAAGACCTTATCAATATCTACGTCGAGTGGGAAGCTGTAGCTGACGTTATAGATGTAGCTGTGGATGCCGTTGACGTCCGGTACATTGGAGCTAACCCCAGCAGGCAAGATTACACAATACAAGATTTGCTGGTCATCGCCGGGCTTTGGCACTTTGCCGCTCGCGATTAAATTTAAGACAAAGTGTGCAACATCATCGCTCGAGAATGGGTGCGGAGGATTGGAGGAGGTGACGACGGTTGTCCCCAGAAAGGTACCGGTCCCGATGCCGCGATATTGAGAAAGCCCCAGCATGTAGGGCCCGGAGAGGATATTTTGCACCGCCTTCGTGACTTCGCCAGTTGATGGCGATGCCTGCCCCCAATTGGTACCCCAGAAGATAAGCTGGACCTGAACTTTTGTAAGCAACATACCTTTTAAGTCAGTAACACCTGAAGCCTGTCCACCACCAGCGCCCTCATCACCACCGGCTGACCGTGGCGTAACCTGCGCTTTCACGATGCCGGACATTGAGGCGAGCTGGTATTTCAAGTTTAAAGGTACTGGTTCGGTCTCCATTGAGTATTTCTCCTCTCCTTTTTGTTTCTGATGCCCAGGGTCCTGGCATGGCTCGATACAGGCGGTATCCGCCGTGCCACTTCGTTGCCGCAGGCATGGTTCCTGCTCTCATTATACCATCTGCTCTGCTTTTCTCCTATGCGGGTAGACTTCTAGGGCGACCGCAAGGGTATCGGGTAGCAGGATGGTGTTACCGCCATCCCGCCCCCTAAGAACGGCACGTATGAGTTTCCCCATATGCTCGCTCAAGCCTTTCTTTCGCCCTTTGCAGGACGCGGTTTCTCTACGGTTTTTCCTTGGCTATGGGTTTGCTGATGACACGTGGGATGAAGCAGAACGCGGTTCTCTGCTGTGTCTGGTCCACCTTTGGATCGCCAGAGGATGTGATGGCTTTGCCAGCCAGTGATCGTGGTGATCTTTTGTTGACAGACCGGGCAGAGGCCGTCTTGCTCTTGCCAGAGGTGAAGTAGCCAATTTCTTCCCTTGAGTTTCGTTGCCATGTGAACGTCCAGACGTTTTTCATAGTACTCTTCCCACTGGGGATCGTAGGGGTTAGCCTCTCCTCGGATTTTCACATGTCGTTTGATGGGCGTTTGCGTGGTGTTCATCAGGTGGCGTTTTTTGCCCTCTGTTTCTCCATAGAAGACCCAGTTATCCCCGTTGCTGGTCGTGAAGTATTTCTTCACGATCCATTCGTTGGATTTCTTAGGATGTCTCCGTTTGGCCCATCGCCTCAGCCTGTGATAGATGGCGTCGTCTACTGTTTTGAAGATTTTCCCGCTCACGACATGCTGATGATACTGTGCCCATCCTCGAATGATGGGGTTCAGTTGGGTGATGAGTTTCTCGGCAGCGAGCGCGGGGTTTTTCTTGATGATGTTCCTCACTTTTTCCAGGTGAGCCTGGATGCTCTTTCTGGAAGGTTTGACCAACAGTTTCCGGCGTTTGCCGTCTTTATATTTACGAATGTTTTGGCCTAAGAAGTCAAAACCCTCTTCGATATGGGTGATGACGGTTTTCTCCTGGGACAGCGTGAGTCCCCTTTCGCTCATGAATCGCTCCACGAGCGGCTTCACCTCCTTTTCGAGGAGTGCTTTCGAGTCCCCTGTAATGAGAAAATCGTCTGCGTAGCGAATGAAATTCACTTTCGCGTTGTTCCCCGTATGGGGTTTGGGATACCTTTCTCGAAGGAGTTTTTCCAGCCCGTCTAAGGCCATATTCGCAAGCACTGGTGAAATGATCCCCCCTTGCGGAGTTCCTTCTTCTGTTGGGTGAAGAACGTGGTGTTCCATGTATCCCGCTTTCAGCCATTTCTTCAGGAGCGCTTTTTCCATGGGAATATGGGTTTCAAGCCATGTGTGAGAGATGGCGTCGAAACAGCCTTTGATGTCTCCCTCTAAGACCCATTGTGGTGCAGTCCGTTTGCTGAGGACTTTAAAGCATGCTTCGATGGCGTCTGCTGTTGATCGACCGGGACGAAAACCGTAGGAGTTGAGGTCCGCTGTGGTTTCCGAGATCGGGTCGAGTGCCAGCAGATACAGGGCTTGCATAGCTCTGCATGACATGCATGGAATACCGAGTGGACGCTTTTTCCCGTTTTTCTTCGGGATGTAGACGCGCCTGAGTGGTTTGGGATGGTAATCCCGCTGCCTGAGTGCGTAGATCGCGTTCAGTTTCTTTTGCGGAGTGTCCCAGAGCACCTTATCCACTCCTGGGGTGTTTTTGCCTTGGTTTTCCGTCACCCGTCGCACGGCAAGCGCTTTGCCGCTAAACGAATGGGTCAGCAGCCGTTGCAGGGCTTTCACCTTGCCCCATCGGCCTTCCTGAGTTGCCTTGACGATACGGGCTTGGAGCCGACGCACGGTGTGGTGGGCTTGTTGCCAGTCGATGGCTGACCAGTCCGTTACTCCGTGGAAGGATGCACCAGCAGGTTGGTTCTCTGCCGTCATCTGCTTTTCCTCCTTGGTCGTTTTCTCAAGTGTTCTCGTCATGAAAGACCCGGCGGAAGTCTGCCCGCTTTCGCGTGGGGTGATCTTACCATCCCTATTCCTTCCATTACAGAAGGACCTTTGCTTTTTCCGCCCTCTTCTACCCGCTGTCCCCTTGGTTCCCCTTACGGCTACCTACCGATTGCTCGGAGGACATCGGGCTTACCGTGTTCCGCTTAGATACCAGGATGGGTTAGGTCCGCTCTATTCGCCGGTGGCGTTGGGTGTCCACGAGAGAGCCGTGAGACGAGCTTCTCCCCGCCACAGTGCCTTTTGGCTCAAGCCTGTCAGCATCTTAGGCTTGTTGTGGGTAACGACGTTTATCAAGCGTTCACATAGGTTGACCATGCCACTCAACCCTAGCCTCCGATCCGCTTTGATGCTAGCAGATCCCGACGCCGCCTCACGGTTTTGTCAGTAGCGTTTCCGCTAAGAGTCGTTGTCAGCAGGCTTCTCACAGCGCGTTACCTTGCTGCTTTGCTGCTCAAGGGTACCGCTGGTGGAACAGCGGGTTCCGTAGCGGAATGTTCCGCTTGGAACAGCTATCTAGGCGACTTCACGTCGCACCCCCACCACCCCACTCCACCACTCCCGCCCCTACTATGACTATGACGAAAAGCCTGGAAAAGACGTGTTGATGGGATTGACATTTGTATATGCAAGAGATAAACTTTGAAAGCACAGAATAAGTGGAATAACCATAATAAAAGGAGTCCCATCATGAATGGTCAAGCTCCGAATCAAAATGGGTCCACTCCAGGTACACAGGTAACTCCCGGTGGAAAGCCCTCCGTATTACTTGACGACCCAATCTTCAGCGCTATCCACGATGCTTTGCAGATGGGTTGGAGCATCATTGAACTCAAAAGCCGGCTGCAGGTCGCAGCGATGAGTACCAGTATCTCCGGCCCTGCGCAGACCAGCCTCGCTAAAAGGCCAGTAGATTCCACCGGTGGCCAGGTAGATAAGATCCTGCAAAATGTGCTGTCGGATGTGGAGAACGCCAAATCGCAATTGCTCCTACCGGAATCGGCCATCTTACAACAACAACCAGCCGATTCAATGCCCTCAAGACAAAATATGACAGATCTGCCGGATAACGCCTGGTTTACGAGCCTCTGGCGAGCTACCTTCAGTCGCATCGCGGAAAGCCATAAGAGGAGTTTTCCTGGGAGCAGCACCGCGAATACCTACTATGATCTCCCTGATCCCCCAAATTACCAGGCACTGGCCGCAAGTCCACAGGGGTATGATGCTTCCACTACGTATCTTCCCTACCTTTACCTGTTCCCTGCTGGCGGACAAGACTATGGCAACATCGGAATCCAGAGAGACAGTGAGATTCCCAGCGATTTTAAACTCTATGATGTTGCACGGCGAGCGCTCAACTGCTTGACCCTCCTCTATGCCGCCCCGGAGGAAAGTCTCATCCCTGTCACCGTCAGTGAGTTCCAAAATCAGCTGGTGCAGAACATCTCCAACTATCGTCAGCTTACTGCGACCCTGAGTAACGCTGCACAACCACAAAGTGAGCCGACCACTCCCAATCAACCTGCTGCTTCTCAAGGAGGTGAAGTAGGACAACCTGGGACTGCATCAGGCGCGACTCCCCAGGATGCTTTCTCCTCCGAGGAGCAAAGGAACAACGCGATCCAGCTCGTGAGTAATCAGGCCGTCCACTACCTGGAAACATGGGATAGCTACGCGCGCGAAACCCTCTACGTGAGTGGTGGTGGAGATGCAGAGGCCAATGAGATGCAACTCATCGCGTATGAGGCTGGTCGGGCCATGGCCTCGCTCTCATGGGGAATTACGACAGCAACCGTGCCGATCGAAGATGCGATGAACAAACATGGTGCGGACAGTTTGACGTTACAGACACATCCAGAGCTGAAGAAGCGTTTGGAAGATACCTGGCTGAGCGTTTTTGACGAACGCAGCATCACGAGCATCCAACGCCAGGTCTCTGCACTCAGCACGGCCCTGGATGAAGCCTATTATCGTGTGCACCCAAATGTCTCACGCCAGGATGCCAATGATGTAGCGGTGCAACCGAACCTGGATCTACCAAGCCAGGCCATCCGGGCCGTCTCGGAGGGCCTGAATTACTGGATGCGGGCAGTACAACTGATCTGCACCGGTGATACTCAACAGCAGGATGGGACTTCCTCAAATGCGCCTTCTACTGCAACTGACAACACGGTGCAGTCGCGACTAAATGCGCTTCAAAAGGATGCCCAGAATCAAGGGAGTACTTCCTCTAATGGGGATACCCCGGCCACTGCTTCAGCCAGCGGCACTGCACCAATTCGACCTCAGACCAGTGCGCAAGGTCAGAGCAGCACGCCCACAAATGCGGTTACACCTCCGCGACCGGCAGCTATACCGGCAATGACGTGGGAAACATCGAGCCAGTTACGCCTGGCGCTCATTCAACAAGCAGAGGTCTGGCAATCGCTGCTGGCAGGTCATCAAAGCTTGCGGGATTTCACGGCCAGCCTTGTAACGCAGCGCATTTGGAATGATTTCTCGCAAGAGCTCGAGCAAGCTATCAGCAAAGGTCTGCTTAATCCGGTGGAACAGCAGATCAGGAGGTATGCGATCCCGATCGCTGCGGTTGTTGGTGTCCTGCTGGTGATCATCGGGGTTGTAGTCTTCCTGCTCGTGCGTTTCCCGAGTCTACAACAAAGTCTTATCACGGCCTTTGTCTTTATAGTGGGAAGTGTTCTGGGCTTTTTCGGCACCGTCGCGAGCAGGGTGAGCACGTTCTTCTCCCCTGCCTCCAATGAACAGCCGGCTGGCGCAACCGCTGCCCCAGGCAGTGCCGGCGCCGTGCCCGCTATTGCCGGCCTGGCTGGCGCGGCGTTGATCGACGCCTTTCAAAATGGCTATAAACAGATTCTGATCGAATTCGATTACCTTAATCACAATGTAGCAGTCACCTATCCGTTGGTTGAGTACTTCATCGCGCATTCTACCCAGCTCGCTAAGAGCAACGGAGCGAATAATACGCAAACGATCAGTTCCGCCCAGGCCAACACGAACAGGCGCTGGCGATTCTTCGCACCCAAGAGCAAGGAGAGTTCCAATCAGAGCCTCGCGAGTGAGACTGCAGCGAATGTTGGCTTCCTGATAAAAGATGCATATGACTTCCTCGTCCAAATCGTATGGACCGGCCAGGAGCGGGCAGATGAGATAGGGCGTATCGCCCGTGCCGCCTTTGGCCCAATTGGCGCCTTCGTCGGAGCACAAATTACACCTTCGTCCACCCAGAATAGCGCTTCATCAACGTCTAAGGGATCTGCAAGCGCCTGGGCTTCTCGTAGTTAAGGTAAGGTTCAATTGTAAAGAATAGTCCTTGACAGGTTGAATAATCACTCCGTGTCACCCTTCGCTTCGCTCAGGGTCTATCGCGATAGGCAGAGAGATCCTTCGCTTCGCTCAGGATGACAGGGCTGTCCCTTTCTGTTGATGAGAAACTGTCAAGTGCATTTGAACCATGCCTAAACTTCATTATCGGCCTGGGGAGCGTGTGATGGGCCATTGGCCGATAAATCGGCGGTGCGCCAATCAATTGTGCGCCTACGGGATATTACCGATCTTGGTTGTTAATGTTCATTATGACCAGGCCAACCCCATGATCTTCTCATCCAGAAAACACTCCTCTCCGAAGACAAGTTACTCGCCTGAAAACGAACTCCAGGTCCCGTTTACTCGTGTTGAGAAAGCCTGGCACCCGCAAGGGATGCCACTACATTTCGTTTTGCCCTACCCATCAAATGATAATGGACGGACCACTACAAAGCGGGAACTTATTTTTGACCTATAACTATCTTATAGATGCCATGGGGTATGGGGCAAAAATGCCTGCGCAATGGTGCAAAGGGCCTTGAAATTGATAAGGAAGAACTCAAATACTATGCTGCCAGGAGTACAACAACGCTTACGGAGATACCTGTGTATTGCACCCGGCCTGGTATGCTTGATCGCTTTATTCGCCGGCTGCGGTACTTACACCTACAGTCAGGGAGGTCAATCGCAGACTACGCCTGCGCCCACGGCTGCATCTCCACAGCAAGCGCAAAACTGTGGTACAGTGAATACTGTTCTTAATGGGCAACCGGTGGATAGAAATCAGGCGAGGCTAGCTGGAAACTGCTTCTGGCAAGCGTTTCAACGTTGCCAGGCCGCGACACTTCTTCTCAAGGAACATAGCCTTGACACCGGAGCAGACCATACATTTACTATTAAAAGCAACAACGGCAAATGCTCGGTCGTAGATACTGTGAAACACTATATCGTTCCCAACAATCAGACTACAACCACTACATACAGTTGCAGCGGCCTGGCGATGCAAGCAGATGGATTACATTTCATCGCTTGTGGCAATCTTGGCAGCATCCATCTGCCGCTCTAACAAGGGCTACATATGACCCAAACACCACAACCTGGCAGCGATGAGCAGAAGGCTCACGTAAAGGATTACTTTGCTCGCACGGCGGAGAGCTATGTCGCCAGCTTCTCGCACCGGGCAGGGGATGACCTGGAGAGACTCGTCGAACTGGGGGAATGGAATCCACAGCTCCAGGCGCTTGATATCGCTACCGGGGGTGGGCACACCGCCCTGGCAATGGCACCACATGTAGCACAGGTGACCGTTACCGATCTCACGCCGCGCATGCTCGAGAAAGCACGCGAGTACTTGCTAGCACAGGGCGTCAGAAATGCAGTGTTCCAGGTGGCCGATGCTGAGCAACTACCATTCGCGCCCGCTACTTTCGACCGTGTCACCAGCCGCATCGCTCCGCACCATTTTCCCAACGTGGCTCAGTTCGTGCACGAAGTGGCGCGTGTCTTGAAACCCGGCGGGATATTCCTGCTTATCGACTGCATGGCACCGGCTGATCCAGAACTCGACAGGTTCGACAATACTATCGAGAAGTGGCGCGATCCCTCGCATGGGCGATCATTCACGGCGCAAGAGTGGCAAGCATTCTTCACACAGGCTGGCCTCTCCATCGAACACGTTGAATTTTTCCGCAAAAAACATCAATATGATGATTGGACAGAACGTTCGCGCATGACCAAAGACGAAAAAGCGAAGCTGGCACGGTTTATTCTAGAGAGTAACGAGCAAATCCAGAGCTATTTCGAGGTCACGCGCAGTCAGGATGGCCAGCTCGTTAGCTTCACCAATGACTTCATCTTTCTCAAAGGCCGATTTGCTTGACAAAACTGAGCAAGCCGTTTACAATACTAGTAACAATTGTTACGAAATGTAACTGGGCGTTGGTGGGATGAGAGGATTACTATACAGGTGGGGGCAATAAAAAAGCTTATGCGCCAGTTCCGCTATTCAAATGTTCCAATGCCTGGATATGCAAACCGCATTAATCAACCGCTAGACAATTTGTTACATACCATCCTGCGGCCACTCAGCAATGTATACGCTGCGTCTATTTCCGAACTGTTACTTCAGATTCAGGAGGTCACTTCTCCAAAGCAGTTGACAAATTTGGTCAACAGGCTTCAGAGGGGCATCTGGTACCTTTCCCCGCAAGAACAGCTCAGCGAGAGGAAACAAGTTGCCGATGCTCTCGCAAGGTTGATGCAGCATGCGACCGGGGCTCCACTACGCTTAGAGGCGGCCGGGTGGTTACGCCTGTTCGTGCAAGCCGCTTACCTGGCACAGCCGGAACAAGTATTTGTGACATTAGTTACAGCAACCGTGCACATCTCCGATCCCAATGAACAGCGCGCCTACCTAAAAATGACCTTCGATTGCTTCTGGCCTTTTCGCTACCCATATGCCGCGTACAACTGGGAATCCTTCCCCAACAATGAAGTATTTTACCCACTGGCGCCATTGCTTTCGCAGGAAAATGACTCGATCCAGGACAGCTTGCTCACCATTTTTGCTGAACTCCCTTCACTGGAAGACGAGGAGATCGTGGAATACTTGCTTCCGGTTGCCCTCGCGTGGTCAAAGCACCCCGACTCCGCACGCCGGCAAAGGATTACTACTATCCTTGCACTGATGAACAATTACGATGCCGAGGAAGCTCTAAGCCGCTTGCAAGCCGACCCTGATCCACTCGTAAGCGCCGGCGCCAGGCGTGCTGCTGAGAAAGTACGAAGAGCATAGAAGCCTGGCACCCGCGAGGGGTGCCACTACATTTTGGGTTGCTGAGCGTGTGCTGCTGAGAAAGTACGAAGAGCATAGAAGCCTGGCACCCGCGAGGGGTGCCACTACATTTTGGGTTGCTGAGCGTGAGATGTAGTGGCACCCCTCGCGGGTGCTCAGGTCGCCACACTTATGTGAAAAAATGAATTGCACCCTCCTGCAATTCTTCACTTGCACACATATGGTACAATTCACACTAATTCAGATCAATTCATCCGGGACTTATGACCGACCTATATCATCCAGATTCTGCCTTTGTCTCGTGGCGCGAGGGTCTCAATGGCTTCACTACCTTTGATCTCTACACGCGCACAGCCCCCTTTGGAGGAGCTTATCTGTTGATAGCCGGAGTAGAGGGAGCTTTGGAATTTGCCCAGGCATTTCGCTATACTCCCGAGGAACTGCGCTTTCTTGCACATATTCGCGATTATGATTCCGCGTTTCTTGATGAACTGGCGGGCCTGCGCTTTAGCGGGGAGATCCTGGCGCTGCCGGAGGGTTCGATTGCATTTCCCAATGAGCCGATCCTGCGCGTCACCGCCCCCTTTCGTGAGGCAATTCTTATGGAGTCCGGGCTGCTCCAGGCTATCAATCTTTCGACGCTGATCGCTACGAAGGCCTCCCGCATAGTCTACGCGGCTGAGCGGGGGCGTCCACGGCGAGTGGCAGAATTTGCTTTCCGGCGGGCGCAGGAGCCTTTAACCGTGGCGCGGTCATCGTACATCGGAGGATGCGCCAGCACATCTCTACTCGATGCCGCCTATGAATTCCGCCTGCCTGCAACCGGGACAGTGCCACACGCCCTGATTGAACTGTTCCCGACCGAAGAAGAGGCCTTCGAAGCGATCGCTGCTGCATACAACCGCTACACGCTGCTGCTGGACACCTACGATCCTCGCCAGGCTATACACACCGCAATTGGCGTCGCTCTGCGCTCGCAAGAAACACTGGGACATACACTTGCTGCCGTACGGCTCGACAGTGGCGACATTGCCGCAGATAGCATTTATGTGCGCGAACAGCTTGACAGGGCAGGTTTGCATACTGTACGCATCCTTGCCAGCGGTGATCTCGACGAGTGGAAGATTACCGAACTCCTCCAGGCCGGGGCAGCCATTGATTCGTTTGGTGTAGGTACTGCACTGGGCGCGGGAATTGGCTCAGCAGAGCGGGGCATCGATGGAGGCGCTCTCGGCGCGGTCTACAAGGAGGTATGGTATGTTGACGAGGAAGGCAACGAGCACCCCAAGGTAAAAATCGCCGGGGCTAAATCCACCTGGCCGGGTAAGAAAGAAATCTATCGCCACCCGCAGTGGGAGGAAGATATCATCCAGCTCGCTCCCGAGCCACGTCCTGATAACTATTACCGATTGCTAAGGCCCGTGATGCGCAACGGTGAGATCATTCCAGGCAGCCTGCCACCGCTTTCCGAGATACGCGAACTGGCGCAGCAGAATCTACAGATGCTGCCTGAACAGTATCGTGCGCTCACCGTCGATAAACCCTACCCGGTACGCTTCAGCGAGGGTGTGCAAGCGCTCCGCAGGGAAGCGATACAATCGACAAATGGCGTGGTGGGTGAATAACAGTCCTGGCCACAACTCGCAGTCAATCCAGTTTGGTTTTTGTAATGGAACCTGGCACCGATCCCTCGTTCTGGACGAGCCGCAAGACGCTCACCCTGTTCGTTAAGCCGTTTATGGACGAGAGTGACCTGGACATGAGCCGCATCGAGCGCTGTTGCTTCCACAATGCCTCGCCGCGCGGGGTGATGTCGTTCTGCGCACTCAACGCGAGGATGCGCCCGGCCCAGCCGCATGCCCAGGAAAGCGCCTTTGTGCCGCTGCCTACTCGCCGCCCCAGGCAGCAGGCAGCGCCTGCTCATTAGTTGGTTTGCCTATGCGTTTCTCAATCATTATGCCGGTGTTGAATGAAGAGGCTGTACTGGAACAGCAACTCGCTTGTCTCGCGCAGCAATGCACCCACTATGAGTGCGAATTGCTGATTGTCGATGGTGGCAGCAGCGACGGCACGGTCAAAATAGCGCGGCGCTATGGCAACGTTATTACTTCGCCTCGAGGCCGCGCTACCCAGATGAACGCGGGAGCCGCTGTAGCATCGGGAGATGTGCTCATTTTCCTGCACGCGGATACACTGCTCCCTGACGATGCCTTCTGTGCTATCGAGCACGCGCTGAGCAGGCTACAGGTGGTTGGTGGGGCGTTCCGGATCTGTTTCAATTACAACCGGTGGCCCTACCGCCTCGTAGCATTCACCGCAAATCTGCGTTCGCAGGTACGCAAGATTTTTACCGGTGACCAGGCATATTTCGTGCGCAGCAGCAGTTTCAACGCTATCGGCGGCTTTCCTGATCAGCCCTTAATGGAAGACCTGGAGATTATTACGCGCCTGCGAAAAATCGGGAAATTTGTGCTCCTGCCCCAGTATGTGACTACGTCGGCACGCCGGCACGAGAAAATCGGCCTGGTGCGCAGCGTACTCTTCATGTGGTACCTGCGCACGCTCTACAAGTTCGGCACTCCACCCGCGGAGTTGCAACGCAAGTATCTTGATGTGAGATAGGACGAAGTCCGTTAACCCGCCTGCTTTGTTCCAATTGCGCATTGCCGTTCGTTTTCGATACAATGAAATAAGCAGAATCGCAATGGAAGCAGGGTATTGTATGGCTGAAAGCGTCACCCAACCAGGTATTGATCATACAAACGAGCATGAGCATACATCGAGAGAAAATACGGTGTTGAACGGTGAAGAAGAAACGCCGCAAGCAGGTTTGTCCGCATATCCAGCAAAGGCAATCTGGACACCGCGCTTCATGGTCATTTTCGCACTGACGCTCGTAATTGGTTTGAGCGTTGAGAGCCTTTTGACTAATGGGTGGTTAAGTAGCTACTATACAGGGCAGTGGATATTCCAGGTATATGTCATATTCAACAGTATTTGCTGGCTGGCCCTGATCGTGGTGGCACGCTCAAGCTGGGTGCGCATTGGAGGCATTTTTGGATGTATCTGGGCTTTCTTTATGACTGTGAATATTACGATAAATGCGTTGCATATTGATCCCGGCTCGTCCATTCCAGGCAGTGTGAATGCCGCAATCTGCATTGCCCTGCTTGGCTCGTACATATGCCTCTCGATCGCGAGAACATCTTTCAGTCGCCTGGATACCTGGTTGTTTGGACTTGCCCCAATAGCCGGAAGTATTGCTGTCATTGCTCTCTTCTTCTTGACGCCCGTGCATGAGCGTTCGCTCAAAGCACTAGAAAACTCTATAGCTACCATTGCCTTGATACTTTGTATGCTGGTCTGGTGGCTACGTCCAACTTCCTGGAAAACGCAGCCTGGCCCAACCTTCCTGTTCGGCAGCGTTCCTGCTCTTCTTTTGCTCCTCGCCATACCCAGCGCAGGCTTTAACATGTCAAACTTTTTTCTTGCGCATGTTGTGCTCTACCCACCTGGCCGCTTGTCATACTACGCGGCAAGCTTCTTCTTCTCGCAGGTGGCCCTCCTTTGCCTGCTTCTGGGCACTATGCGAGTCCTGCAAGGCGAAATTCGAGTGTGAACCTCCCTGGCCTAATTGCGAAGTAATCTCTCCAGGATAGTGCGACGTAGACGGTTGATTTCGCACACATCACTGAACTCCTGCAAGCAGCGCTGGACAATCTCCTTAGGTCCCAGTCCACAGTGAAAGAGTAAGTAGGCTAATCGCTGCTCACGTACGGTAAGATGCACGCCTTGGAGGAGTTCCCAAACCCCAGCACTGGAAGGCACATCTTCTTTGGGCAGCTCTTTTGGGAATCCAAGCTGTGGCGATGGGGCTTCTTTTGGTCGCGAGTAGGTCCGCAGCGTATCCAGGACGGCCCCATGCAGGCTCACACGCAAGTAGGACAATGCTATAGCGAGCGAGCTGTATTCGACCTGCTGATCGATGGTTAGCCGCCAGAATCGTTCAAAGACAAGAGCCACGTAATTGTCTTCGCTGTCCAGGCGAAATGCCGCTTCTTTGTTGGGATGATGCCGCAGCCAGCCACGCACGACCTCGCCCAGGCGCTGCTGCATCCACGCCCGCGCATCCTGGTCGCCTTGCACTATTGCACGACGAAGTAGCTCTACAACATCCTCATCATTGTATGGACTGCTATAACGATAGGTACTCATTTTCTCCCTCATTGGCCTGTCATCAATCACGATGCTGCTCCCTCCAGCACACACTTTGCATGGCAAGGAAGCACCGCGCAGGCAAATCCAGGAGGTCTGCAGCCTCTCGCTCCTGGTATGCTTAAACCTCTACTTTCAGCTTACCAGGAGAGATGCAAGGGAACATCGTCAGAATTGAGGATTTTTTATAGATCGAGCCAACGCCATTGGGAACGCATCTTGCGAATGCATGAGAGGGGGCCCTTACGCCCATACTCACAAGAGAGACCGTGGTTAGACGAGGTGGTGCTCAACGGCATAGCGCGTCGCGGCACTGCGAGAGGGGACGTCGAGCTTCGTATAGATCGAACGCACATGCGTATTGACCGTCGAAAGGCTAATCACCAGTTGCTCGGCAATCTGGGTGCTGGTCAGTCCCATCGCCAGCAAGCGTATGACCTCGCTCTCTCGCCTGGTCAGTCCGGCAGGAGCAGTTGCTGAAGATTTCGCTGCAGGAGCTGAAGGTTGCTCCGCTGGAAGAGGTGTGGATATTGCTGCTGATCCCTGCACGGCAAAAGCCTGCTCTGGCGGCATCGTTCGTCCCTCGGTCCACAGCACGGCAAATAGCGCCTCACCCAGTTGTGCACGTACAACAGCCACCAAGCGCTCATAGCTAGCACGCTCGACAGGCCAGATGGGAGCGCCCATGTTTTCTCGCAAGGCCGCTGCGGCACCCCAGAGCCGCACCGCTTGCTTTGGCTCTTCCTGTGTCGCCAGGACACTCGCCATTCCTTCTAAGCAGAAAGCAATGATCAGCTTGCTGCCGATCTTCCTGGCGCTCGCCAGACTCTCCTCGTAAAGGACAAGTGCCGCTGTATGTTCACCCTGGCATGCTTCGACTCTGGCTAAAATGGAGAGCACCCAGGCGATACCCCACCGGTCTCCTGTCTCTCTATGGAGCGCCACGCTCTCCTCTGCCAGTACACGTGCTGTCGCAGCATCGCTCTGCTGGAGGGCGACTAACGCTGAGTGGGAGAGGCAACGGGCAATATCGGCCTTGTCGCCCAGTTCCCTGGCGAGCACAAGACTTTCCTCGAGCAGCGAGCGGACCCTCGCAGGATCACCCTGGGAAACAAAGAGTGTCAGTGCCAACGCGCGGAGCGAAATGGCAAAGTCCCTCGCGTTTCCCAGTTCCCTGTGCGTCGCCAGGCTCTCCTCAAGGAGGGCATGCGCTTTGGTGTACTCGCCCTGTTGAGTAGCCATTCCCGCCAGGGCAGAGAGTAAGGCGGCGATACGCTCCTTGTCGCCTACTTCTCTCTCGAGTGCCAAGGACTCTTCCATCAGCGAACGAGCCATGGCAAAGTCGCCTCTCTGCCAGGCGATGGTTCCGAGTAGATAGAGCGAGAACGCAGTCCCTACTGTGTCTCCACAACCTCGGCACTGCGCCAGACTCTCCCGGCACAGTGCCTCTCCCCGATCATAGTCGATCTGGTAGATAGCTATACTCGCAGCCGCCTCAAGCACTTTCGCCCGCATGACTGACACGGTTCCATCACTAACTGCCAAGGCACGTTCCAGAAAGTTCCGACCCTCACTCCAGTGACCATGAATGATCCAGAAGTTCCGCAACACTACCCCAAAACGCAAGGCCATCTCACCCCCATCCTCCATGTCTTGTCCGGCCTCCCCTCGTTCGAGCGAAAACCGCATCGCTGCTCGCAGGTTGCCATGCTCCCGCTCCAATCGCTCCAACCACACTGCCTGCTGTGGATCTCCAGGCTTTGGCTCGACCTCTTCCGAATGCCGCAGATAATAGTTCGCATGAGCCGCTCGGGTGACTTCGAGCTCCTCGCTCGCGGCGAGAGCCTCCAGCCCATACTCACGTATCGTCTCGAGCATCACCAGGCGTGGCTCCCCATTCCCTGATGTTCGTTGTTGTTGCACCAAGCTCTTGTCAAGCAGCGATGCTACACCATCGAACACATCCAGCATCTCGTCACCAAGTGCCTTGCAGACGGTCTCTACCGCTTCGAGGGTGCAGCCACCGACAAATACCGCCAGCCGTCGAAAGAGGCGTTGTTCCTGGGCATTGAGTAGGTCATAGCTCCACTGAAGCGTGTTGCGCAGCGTCTGCTGCCTTGTATGCACATCGCGCGGGCCTTGCGTCAAGAGAGCTAAGCGATGCTCTAAACGAGCCAGCAAGTCCTGTGGCGTGAGGAGCCTGAGGCGAGCAGCCGCCAGTTCGAGTGCCAGGGGGAGTCCATCCAGGTGGGTACAAATCGCAGCAATCGTCCTCGCGTTGGCAGCAGAGAGTTGAAAGTCAGGCTCGACGGAGTGCACACGCTGGAGGAAGAGGGTCACCGCCGCGTACTGCGACACAGCTTCAGGGCCAGGTAAGTGCGAGAGATTGGGGAGCGCCAGTGGTAGCACAGGAAATGCCTGTTCGCCGTGCACACGTAGCACCTCACGGCTCGTGACAAGCACCTTCAGGGAAGGGCAGGTTCTAAGGAGTGCTGTCAACACCGGTGCTGCACCCATCACCTGCTCAAAGTTGTCCAGGAACAGCAGCAGACACTTCTCGTGTAAGGAGGCTGTGAGATATTCGAGGAGTGGTTGATCTCCTAGCTCCCGCAGTCCGAGCGTCTGGGCGATCGTGGGTAGGACAAGGTCGGGAT
>WNEZ01000455.1_pt1 | contig 32941 bp, 23 predicted proteins | sample 5400521 | NCBI WGS metagenome assembly WNEZ01 (sample SAMN13153339, study PRJNA577476) | soil metagenome | isolation source: 120 cm saprolite under Douglas fir tree site 2 hole 1 replicate 1 | place: USA:California | collected 2015-04-18 | reverse complement strand
GTGACAGCCACAGATGTAGATGGAATTCCGTTCGCGAGCGCCAGCAGTGTGTGGCAGAGCCGGCTCGTTTAAGCCACCTGGCGCATTACTCCTCGTCGGTTTGCGATTCTTCCTGGTGCGGGTTTAATTGCAAACGGATCTCAGGCAATTGTGCGTCGCGCAATTCACGGTTGAGCTCAAGCAGGTCCGTCGCTTTGAAAGTGTCCCAGCGCTTTATCACAGTTTCGCTTCCACGTTCGGTTACGGCACGAGCCTCCATCTGTGAGGATGTAGGCTCGGCATCAGTTGGCCAAATTTGAGCATAGAGCGTGCCAGCCTGCGCATTAACTCGCGAGAGAGTCACTTGGTCCGGCGGAGGTGCGGAAGTTCCTGACGAAGCCCCCAGAATTTCGGCCAGCTTCTTCTGAAATTTTTCGATGGCGTCTTTGTGTGCTGCATCGGACTGTTCCTCTAATTTCTGAAGTTGGTCTCGAAGCGAGCCGGCCTGGAGAACGGCGGCAGAGGTCAGACTGACGATTGAGGCCAGCTTGGTCTCGACCGCAAACTTTCTCTCGAGGCTGGCCGGCGATGTCTTTACCCGTGGGTCCATCTTCACTGTCAACGGCGCGGTGTAGCTCTTGCCATTTGCCGTGAGCCGTACCGTGTATTCTCCCGGAAGAACCGTTGGACCGGGAGGGAATCGCGGCGTGTCGTGAGGAATGGCTGCGATGGGATAGTCGTGCCGCGCAGAAGTGGGCGGTGGATACTGCAAATCCCAGACCCAGCGGTGCATTCCGGACGTCGTCGGCAGAATCCTCGGTGTGCGGAGCCAATACAGCGGAATCAACTGCTTTTTCAAGTCAGCCTCGGAAACCTCGGGCTGATCGGTGCTGGAATAGCGCCGAATCAATTGGCCCTTCGCATCCAGGATTTCGAGATTGACGGGACCGGAAGCTCCACGTGGCAGGTAGAAGTCAATCACTGCGCCATCGGGTGGATTCGCTGCTGCAGGTTCATCTGGAGGAAGAGGCGTGTCGGTGTTGGTGTCACGGGGCGCGCGGTAAGCCGGAGCGGGCGTGAAAAGATGAGCCTCAGTCTTTGCCAGCGGCTGGGTCAGCGACCCGGCGGCTTCGCGCAGAGGAGCGATGTCGTCAAGGATCCAGAACGAGCGTCCATGGGTCGCTACGATCAGGTCATTTTCATGAATCCACAGATCGCGCATGGAAGTGTGCGGAAGGTTGAGCTGCAGCGATTGCCAGTGATCGCCGTCATCGAATGAGACCCAAACGGAATTCTCCGTGCCGGCAAACAACAGCCCCTTGCGCATTGGATCTTCGCGGACCGTATCGGCGGGACCGAAGTCCGGCAGGCCCGCGGTGATCAGCTTCCAGCTATTGCCTCCGTCGTGAGTACGATAGATGTAGGGATGCACATCATTGATCCGAAAGCGACTTACTGAGACGTACGCGGATTGGTCATCGAAGTGTGATGCTGAAATCTGGGTGACCTTGTTCCACGGAGTCAGGTCACGTGGAGTGATATCCTTCCAGCTTTTGCCCGCGTCCTGGGTAATCCACACCAAGCCGTCATCCGTGCCCGCCCACAACGTGTTCACGCTCTTGAGTGATGGTGCGAGCGAATAGATGACGCCGCGCTGCTTGTCGGCTCCATTGGGAACCAGCGTTCCCACGCTCGCGGGCACGCCCGGATTCTCACGCGTGAGATCGGAACTGATGGTCTGCCAGGAGTTTCCGCCATCGGTGCTCTTGAAAAGGACGTTGGTTGCGTAGTAGAGGATGTGCGGATCGACCGGAGAAAACATCAGCGGCTCGGTGCGGTTGGAGCGGAACTGGGGAGTACGCAAAGGAATCGGCGTGACATCCTGCACCTGGCCGGTGGACCAGTGGAACTTCGAGACCTCGCTGCGGCCACCACCATAGACCACGTCTGCATCGAGCGGATCGGGCGCGACGTAGCCGTACTCGATCACACCCACCGGATGCCAATCTCGGAACGTGATCGCTCCATCATTGCCTCGGCTGTTAATGCAAACCGAGCCGCTCTCCTGCTGGCCGCCGCAGACTTTGTAGGGAAATGTGTTGCTGACCGAGACGTGATAAATCTGCGCTGTGGGCTGGTTGTACCAGGAACTCCAGGTCGCGCCGCCGTTTACGGTTACAAGAGCGCCCTGGTCGCTGACGAGAAGAATAATTCGCCCGTCGTTGGGATTGATCCACAGGTTCTGATAGTCGTCGCCGCCGGGCGCGCCGCGAAAAGCGGACCAGGTCTTGCCCCCGTCGGTCGAGCGCATGGTGACGGTGCTCGCGACATAAACCATGTCGGGATTCTTTGGATCAACCTTAGGGACTGGTAAGTCGCCGCCCCCGATGCGCCCCGCCGGTCGAGAGTCATTGGTTATCTGCGACCAGTTTTCACCTGCATCATCAGACCTGTAGACGCCGAGTTTGCCACTGCTCGTCCCCACGGTCGCGTAAAGCCGTCGCGGTTCGCTCGGAGCTATAGCAACGTAAATCTGCGCGAGATCTCTCGGGAGTCCGTTGGTGAGGGCATGCCAGGTGCCGCCGCCATCAGTGGATTTGAAAAGGCCGCCATGGCTTCCGTTGACTTCATTGTTGTCTTCCCAGGGGCCTTCGCGCGCTTCCCACATCGAGGCGTACACGATGTCCGGATTGGCGGGATCGAGTTGCACATCGGAACCGCCAGTGTTTTCATCCTTCGAAATCACTCTTTGCCAGAATTGTCCGCCGTCAAGGGAGCGATAGATGCCGCGCTCCGCGCTTGGCCCGTAGGGATGGCCGAGCACCGCGGCAAACACACGGTTCGGATCGCGAGGATCGACTGCCAGCGCGGGGATCTGCTGGCCGTCGCGCAATCCTTCTCTTGCAGAACCAAGGTGCGTCCAAGTCTTGCCGGCATCGATGGACTTGTAGATGCCGTCGCCGACTGATAGATCCGGCCGATGCAGGCCTTCGCCGCTACCCACATAAATAACGTTCGGGTCGGAAGGAGCGACCGCGATGGCGCCGATGGATTGCGTTGGTTGATCGTCGAAAATGGGAGTCCAGGTGCGGCCGTAGTCATCGGTCTTCCACACGCCGCCGTTTACGGCACCGACATAGAAAACATTCGGCTGAGCGGGGACACCGGCTGCGGCGCGCGTCCGCCCACCGCGAAAGGGACCGATCATTCGCCAATGCAATTCCTGGTAAGCATTCTCAGGAACTTGGGCTTGGATGGAGACCAGAGAAAGGAAAATTAGCACCCAAACAGACGCACTTCTTACCAGACAAGTTCGGATCACTTGCGCCCTCTCACGCTGCAAAAGCCAAACTCATTAGAATAAACCAAAAGCACCGCAAGTGGGGGTTCCAGGCAATAATTTCTTGCCCTTAATTCCTCCCATCGAATTCATTTTGAAGGTCTTAGCGGCTCCATTAGAATTAGACGTACTACCTGCCGTCAAAATTCATGAACATTCCGTTTTCGAAAAAGCTTCGCCGATACCTGAGGCCTGTTTCAACGACCATTCTGGTTGTTGCAACCGCTTACGTAACTCTCGCGCAGCCTCCCGCAGCGCAACTCGCGACGCCTCCACAAGCGCCGGGACTTAAACCTATTCTCACCTACATCGATTCCGCCTGGGATACGCTTACTCGCTCGATGACGGAGTGCCAGAGCGTGGTTGATCCAAAGCTGAAAGTGGCGCCCGTAGTGTATCTTCCGGCGGACTTTGCCGAACCTCCTGCGGTGCAGAAAGTGGCGAGCGAGTGCAATGTCCGGATCGAGCACTTGCCGCAGGAAATCCATCATCTGGGTGAGATTGATACCAGCAAGATTCAACCGCACGGTCTCTTGTATCTCGAACACAAGTACGTCGTGCCCGGTGGCCGCTTCAACGAGATGTACGGATGGGACAGCTACTTCATCATCCGGGGACTGCTGCGCGCAGGAAGGGTCGAGTTGGCGCGCGGCATGGTGGACAATTTTTTCTTCGAAATCGAGCACTACGGCGCGATGCTGAACGCCAACCGTACGTACTACCTGACCCGCTCCCAGCCTCCGTTTGTGAGTTCCATGTTTGTCGATGTCTACGAGGCGATGCAGAAAGACGGGCATACCGATAAAGCCTGGCTGGAAAAGGCCTATGCCGATCTCGACAAAGATTACGGAATGTGGACGCGGGATCCGCATCTCGCCGGACAGTCAGGGCTGTCACGCTACTATGATTTTGGTGACGGACCACCTGCGGAAGCCGTTCAGGACGAGACCGGCTTCTATCGAAAAGTATCGACATATTTCTTCTTCCATCCTGCGCAGGCGGACGACTACATCGTCGAGACGAACATTGGGCAAAAGCAGCCTGTAGCCGGCTCGGCCTATTCTCTGCAGGTCTGCGAGGTGCCCAACACCATGGCTCGCCCTGAGTGCGACAAGACTCATGAGTTCAAGCTGAGTTCGGATTACTACAAGGGCGACCGCTCCATGCGCGAGTCGGGGTTCGACGTAAGCTTTCGCTTTGGCCCATTCGGTGCTGCGACGCACCAATATGCTCCCGTCTGCCTGAACAGTCTTCTCTACAAAAACGAGAAGGACATGGAGCAGATCAGCCGCTGGCTGGGACGCACGGCGGACGCCGCGAAATGGAGCAAGCGCGCCGAGGAGCGTAAGAAGTTGATCTCACGATATCTCTGGGATCCGAAGCACGGACTATTTTTCGACTACCGTTTTCCCGCCGCTCAGAGATCAACCTACCGGTATGCATCGACTTTCTATCCGCTGTGGGCGGGGCTCGCGACTCCGAAACAAGCCAAGGCCGTTGTCGGAAACTTGAAGGGGTTCGAGCAGCCCGGAGGCCTGCCGATGAGCACGGAAGAGACCGGCGCGCAGTGGGATCTTCCCTACGGCTGGGGAAATATCGAGATGATCGCTATCGACGGCTTGCGACGATATGGGTACAATGCCGACGCCGACCGCATTTCCTACAATTTCCTCTCGATGGTCGCCGAGAACTTTCGCCGCGACGGCAACATTCGCGAGAAGTACAACGTGGTGACGCGATCGTCGGAAGCTCACGTCGAACTGGGCTACCAGATGAATGTGGTCGGCTTCGGCTGGACCAACGCAGCCTTCCTGGAGTTGCTGCACGGACTGCCGACGCAGATGGCCGAGCGCCTGGCCAAGGAACAAGAGCAACCGTTGCCCGCGAAGTAGCGCCGCCGTCCCGGCGGCTGTCCGGCGAGCGTCCCTTTGACTTCGCTGAGGGCAAGCTCTCGCCCGCCGACGCGAGGACAGGGTGCACCGCAAGAGCCGGCAGGGTGCCGGCCGCTACTTTTCCAGGATCGTCTTCAACTCAAGCGGCTTGACCATGGGCGTGGCGCCGACCTGGCTGGCCACCCAGGCGCCCACCCGATTCGCAACTTCATTCATGCGACCGAGCGGCGCCCCGTGAAGATGTTCGTGAACGAGTGCCGCGGTGAAGGCATCGCCTGCGCCGATGGTGTCGGCTACCTTGACTCGAAATCCGTGATGCACGCTGCAAGCGTCCGCGGTTGCGAGCACACTGCCGTCGTCGCCACGGGTGATGCAAACCAGTTTCAGGCCGTACATCTCGATGAGTCGGCGCGCTGAGGATTCTTCGCCGCGATGTTTCTCTTGAAAGATCTGCATGATTCGCGGCAGCTCGTCATGATTCAGTTTGACGATGGTTGCGAGCTTCATCGAATCGGCGAGAACATCTGCAGTGAAGAAATTCTGCCGCAGGTTCACATCGAAGACACTTATCGCATCCGGGCGAGTGGTCTGCAAAAAGCTCCGGATCGTCGAGCGGCTCTGTTCCGACCGCTGCGCCAGGGATCCAAAACAGACAGCATCGGCATCGGCGGCAAGCTTCTGCCATGGCGGAGTCCACTCGAGATAGTCCCACGCAACCGACTCACAGATTTCGTAGCGTGGCTGACCGGCGCTGTCGAGTTCGACTTTCACCATCCCTGTAGGATGAGTCGTATCTTGTTGAATGAATCCAGTGGGCAGGCCAAGATCAGTGAGACGTTGGATTGCTTCATGGCCGAGATGATCGTCGCCGAGGCGGCTGGCTGGGATACCCTGGTCGCCGAGCAGGCCGGTGATGTAGGCGAAGTTCGCCGGGGCTCCGCCGAGCTGTTTGCCCGTGGGAAGAAGGTCCCAGAGGAGTTCGCCGAGACCAACGACGGTGTATCTCTTCCGTGCCATTCCAAGTTCCCTTGTCATTCCGAGAAGCGTAGCGACGAGGAATCTTCTATTTGCCGCGAGCTGTTTCACTTTCCTGTTCCAGATTACGGCTTCGAGTTCTGCCGTGTCTGGAGTTGTTCCGCCAGCTTCAATTCGCTCTCAGCCTCTTCTTTCTTGCCCATGTCGCGGTAGGTCTGGCCCAGAAGGTGATGCGTCGTCGGATTGTTCGGATCCATGGTCGCGGCGCGTTGCAGTGCGCGCACAGCAAGGTCGAATTCGCCTTTTTTCTCCAGAACTTTTCCCATCAGGATGTAGGGGCCGGTGGAAGTCGCGTCGAGCCAGATGGAGCGCTGCAGCAGGCGCTCGGCATCTTCGAATTTCTGGATGCGCGAGTAGGCATCGGCCAACTTGTAGTAGGCGGCAGCGTGTCCGGGATTGATGGCGAGCTCTTTCTGGAACTCTGTAATCGCCTCCGGCACCTTCGATTTGTAGAGATATAACTCTCCCAGCAAAAAGTGTGCGAGTGGAAGTTTGGGATCGAGCGCTGCGGCCTTCTGCGCATATTCTTCCGCGACGGGATCAAACTCCTGGCGAAGCAGCATGCGCGCGGTGAACAAATAGCTGGCGGCGGAGTCGGGCGGCACGTCAAACATTTTCGCGAACGCCTTGCGCGCCTGCGGATAGTCTTTGGTTTGGATGTAGCAGATGCCGAGGATGTACGAAGCGTCCACATTGGCCCGCGGATACCACGTTTGCACCTTTTCGAGCAGGGGAATCGCGTCGGCGGGATGTCCACCGAGATAGTAGGAGAGCCCAAGTAGTTGCGTGGCCTCGCCACTACCCGGATCCGCAACAGTAGCCTTCTTCAAATATGCAATCGCTTTCGGATAGTCGCTCTTCTTGTAGTACGCCGCGCCGAGTTCGAGATCGAGTCCTTTCATCGTGGGATTGGCGGCTTCGAGGGTCTGAAGTTCGGCGACTGCGTCATCGAGCTTGCCCTGTTGCATCAGCTTGCGACTCTGCGCGAACTCGGGAGCGGCGGCCGGTTCGGGTTGGGCCGAGGGTACTTCCGGTGGACTTGTCTGCTGCGCTAGCCCCAGTAAGGCGCAAGTCCAAAGAAACGTCGGAAGCCACAGGCAGCGAACCAGTGATGAGTGTTGCATCAGTCTTGTCCTGAAAATTAGAGCACAAGCAACATCGGGTACCAACGTGTATCTGTGCCGTTACATCCCGTCTACCTAAGATGGGAATCGAGTTGGTTGGCGCGGTCGAGTTCCCGAGCTGCCTCCTGGGTATTCCCCTGCTGCTTCAGAGCCTGGGCCAGCTGGTAGTGAGCCGGAGCGTACTGATCGGCCAATTTGATCGCCGCACGAAACTGTGCAATGGCGCCGTCCACGTCTCCGGCGGAGAGCATGTGCTTTCCGGAATTCGTCGCAAATGTTGCCGCCTGCAGATTGTTGCTCGCAGTCGTAATGCCGGATGCCGCCCGAGCCTCCTCCGCCGCGCCAGCGGAGTCGCCGAGCTGGCGCAGCACAGCGGCCAGAGTAGTATGAGCGCCGGCAAAATCGGGTTGCAGACGAATTGCCTCACGAAGCGAAGCAGCGGCCTCCGGCAGTTTTCCTTGTTGCTTGAGGACTGTGCCCAACGTGTAATGCGCCTCCGCGTAGTTCGGTTGCGCCTGGATGGTACGCTGGAGCTGTTCGGTCGCCTTTTCAAACTCACCTCTCTGCCAGAAAAGTACCCCCAGCGTGTAGTGCGCGTCGGCAAGATCAGGCTGGAGTGCGAGGGCATTTTGCAATTCTACGACCGCCTTGTCGAGCTGGTCCTTGAGTTTATAAGCGAGGCCGAGATTGTAGTGTAGCGACGCGTCGTTGGGCGCGAGCCGGATCGCGGCGTCAAGCTCCACGATCGCTGCATCAAAGTCCGCGCGTTGCAGGAACGCAATCCCTAAGTTCCCTCGAAACGCTCCGTCATTGGGACGAAGTTGAATCGCCGTGCGGAATCTTGCGATGGAACTCTCCGCGTCACCCTTCTGAATGAGAGCCAGCCCGAGATCGTTGAAAGCCTCGGGATCGGTCGGCTTCAGCTTTACAGCCTGCTCGAACGCTGCAACGGCACAGTCCGCATCGCTTGCACGCTGGCATCCAAGACCGAGGGCGATCTGGGCCTCAAACCAATCGGGCTTCACCCTCGCGGCGGTGTGCAGCTCTTGCAGAGCCTCTGCGGGGTTCGACGCCTCGGCGAGAACTTCCGCCAGGTAGTAGTGGGGCGCGGCGTCGCGCGGAGAAAGTTCGATTGCTTTCCGTAACTCGGTGACGGCTTCTGCGAGTTGATGCTGTTGTGAGCGGAGAACCCCGAGATGAAAGTGTGCCGAAGGCAGGCCGGGCTGCAGGCGGAGAGCTTCTGTGAAAGCGGCCGCTGCATCGGTAAGCTGACCTTGCTGCGCCAGGATTGAACCGAGATCGTCGTGGAGGTCGGCACGCTGGGGAGCGAGCTCCACGGCGCGCTGCAATTCGGAGGCAGCCTCCGCTTGCGAATTGCGCTGGCTGAGAATGCGCCCGAGGGCACGGTGGGCTTCCGCGTTCGCTGGAGCCCCCGTCACTGCCGCATGCGCCTCGGTCTCGGCCTCCGCAGGATGTCCCTGCTGCATGAAAATGCCGGCGAGATTTAGCCGGGCATCCGTGAAGTCAGGCCTGAGTTTAAGTGCTGCTTTGAGATGTTTCACCGCAGGCTCAAGTTCCCCCTGCTGTGACAAGACCCAGCCCAGAGCAGCCTGCGCCTCAGCATTCGCGGGCGAGCGTCGCACCGCCTCTTCGAAATTAGTGCGAGCGGACGCGATGTTGCCTTTCCGAAGCGCCTCTTGGCCGCGCTGATAGGCGAGCCGTGCCGCTGAACGCGAGGAGGACTGTGCCTGTCCTAGAGCTCCAGGACTTGAAATGAGGAACGCCGCTAAAAGGCAGGCGGCGAGGCTAGGTCTGGGATGCGACACCGTTGGTTTCGGAATGAGGAGCACTACAGTAAGGGAATTATATCCAAGTACGAGCGCCAAATTTCAGGGCTTGCTTTGATTCGAACCAGGTTCTCTTGCACAAAAAAACTGGGGGAACCCGTCGGCTCCCCCACATGGTTCGTAACTATCAGTTGCGCCTAGAACGTAACCCGGAAGCCGAGCTGCAATTGCCGCATCTGGCTGTTGGATTCCAGGCTGCTGATAATGCCATTTCCGCTGCAATCAACACAGGTGTTGGGATTGCCATAGACGGGATGGTTGAACACATTGAAGAACTCCGCCTGGAACTGCGCCCTGACCCTCTCTGTGATGGTGAAGTTCTTGAAGATCGACATGTCAGACAGGAATTCTCCCGGCCCAGTGAACTGATTGCGACGGGTGTTGCCGAAAGCCCCGACCTGTGGACGAACGAAAGGTCCGCTGACAGCACCGTTGGTGGCGAGCGGATCCACCGGCTTAAAGTAGACTACCTGCCTGGTTATGTCGTTGAAGCTGCCGGACCCCATGTGGAAGCTGCCGTTCATACTGGGACGGCACGGTCCAGTGTCCCGGTCGGAGTTGCATTCGTTATAGCCAAGGGAGAACGGCAGACCGCTGCCGATGACCAGGGTTGCGTTCCACTGCCATCCCCCGAGCAGCAGGTCTGCTCCCCGGCCAATATTGCCCAGGAAGTGCTTGCCTTTGCCGAATGGCAACTCGTAGAGCGAGGTCATAATCAAAACGCTGTCACGGTTGAAGTCCTGACGCCCGTACCCTTGACGCAGGTCCGGCTGGTAGCTGCCATCGTTGTCATAGGCCTTGGAGTAGGTGTAAGACCCGTTGAGCGTCAAGCCGGCGGCGGTGCGATGGTCCACCTTAATCTGCAACGCCTTGTAAGAGTTGGTTCCGTCGTTGCCGGTATAGCCAAAGCCATACCCCGAGCAGCAATGCACGTCAGTTGTTACGCCGTTCGCATCGGTGTATGGAGTGGAAAAGGCATCGTTGTAGGGCGCCCGTTCGTTGAAGGACAGGGTTCCGAAACCCACAATCGTCGGCTGATTCGGGTTGTAGCCCGGACCGTTGCCCTTGAAAACGTGGCTCCCGTGATTGGCGACGTAGGCGACATCCACGCTGGTCTTGTTCGTAAGCTGCCGCTGGACAGTAAAATTCCATGCATCTACCGTCGGCGCGACGAGCTTGTCTGGCCGAATGTGGGGACCCACGTTAAGCGCTAGACACGTGCCAGTTGATCCAGCCGCGCAAGGCCCGAAAAACGGAAGGATCCCGTTTGCGGGGATTACAGGAAACTCGTTTGGAGGCGGGCCGACCGTGAAATTGAATGCGGGAGTTTTGTTGTCGTTGGTAGGCCCGTTGACGTTTTGGTGGGCGAGCACGGGCAGGTTCTGCGTGACCGTGTGTCCAAACAGCGATCCAAAGACGCCGATGTCAAAGCTGCGCCCGTAGCCCATACGAACCACCGTCTTGGGGGTGAGTTCATAGGCGATTCCAATTCGCGGGGCCCACAGTTTATAGTTGTTGCGGGTGCTTCCGTTCATGCTGATGCCGTCGTAGCCGGCGACGCGAATCACACCTTCCGGCAGCACCGCGAAGCCGCCGGCACCCTTGGAGTTGACATATTCCGGAGTGTAGAACTCCCAGCGCAGACCATAGTTCACCGTAAGTTTCCGGGTCGCGCGCCAGGTGTCCTGTCCGTAAAAGAAGTACCGGTTTTGCGTCTCAATCGCGTTCAATTCTTTGTCCGAACCGACATACCGGTCGAAGGCGGTTACTTCCGCGAACAGGAAAGTAGCGATGTCCAAGCCACCATTGTTGTTGTCGGACGTGCCTTGGTGGTTGAAGTTGAGGATGCCGGTGCGGTTCGCATCCGAGGGTATTCGCAAGTTAGTCGCGTGCCGCAGGTCGACACCAAACTTGAGCTGATGGTTGCCCTTTATTTTTGTCCAGTTGTTCACAAACTGAACACCCTGCTCCTTCTCGGTCAGGGGGCAGTTGCAGCGGCTGATGTTCAGGCCTTCTCCTATACCGTTGCTGCCAGCGTTGTTGACACCGATTGACTGGTCAAAGACCAGAGCGGGCAGGCCACCAGTCGTGGGGTCGGAAGTGTTTAAGCCGGGGAGTCCGAGGGCGGTTGCCGCCGCTACACTGCCGTCATACTTCGTGGAATGCGGATTGTAGCGGAAGTATCCGAATCGGAAGTCGGTCAGCAGGCTGCTGCTTAGCGTGTAGTTGAAGCCCGTAGCCACGCTGTAATTTTGGATCAGCGACTGACCCGCCAGTCCCAGGTATCCCAGTCCCGGTCCACCAATTTCGGTTCCAAAGATGGGTGCACCGGAGAGCTTGAAGTGCGCGTGAGTGTAGCGGCCGAAAATCTGCAGTTTCTCGCTCACGGTGTAATCAACGCGCCCAGTGTACTGGTAGTCGTTAAAGCTGCCGCTACCGTTGGCCGTATAGTTTTCTTTCGTGCCATTGTTGATACCAGTCGCATTGGGCTTTGGCAAAAGAGACAGGATTTTCTCGGCCGTTCCATTCGGATCAGCGGCCTGCAGGTCGGTAAAGGGGATATGGGTAGTGCATGGATTGTTTTTCGTCGGGTCCGATGAGACCAAGCAAGGCTTGGTCGGATCGGGATTTGTGGTGTAAGACGTCCTTGATCCTTGAGGGTCATACGGGTTAAAGACCTCACCAGCGCCGCCCCCTAGACCCGCATTTGTGTACTCACTCAGGTCGCAAAACGTATTGGTCGCCGATGGCGCCGACAGACACGTATCGCGAACCGTTTGTGTAGGAACAGCAATCTGCAGCGACACACCCGACACACGCCGGGTCCCTTCGTAGTTGGCAAAGAAGAACAGTTTGTTCTTGATGATGGGACCGCCCACCGCGCCGCCAAATTGCTTCCAGTTGTTAGGCGAGGCTTTGCCGGAAAACGGATTCTTAGCCGGATCGACCGGATCCAAATCGTAGAAGTAACCGCTGCCGTGAATGTCGTTGCTACCCGACTTGGTCTGGGCAGTCATGATTCCGGCCAAAGCCTTGCCGAATTCCGCGTCGTAGTTCTGCGTGGTGATCTTGGTCTCGGTCACCGAGTCCAGACTGGGATTGACGATGATGATGCCTAGAATCGGATCCTGATTGTCGGTGCCGTCCAACTCGTAACCGGTGCCACTGAAGTGCTGGCCATTCACGAATATCTGCTTGCTGCCCTGAGGATTCTCCGTGGCAGCGTGACCCCAGCCCAAGATCTGGGTCCCGGGCGAAAGGAGTTCCAAGCTCTGGAAATTCCGGTTGAAGATGGGAAGTTCCGCCAACTGCTTTCCAGTAAATTCAATCGAGACGTCAGCGCGGTCGGTCTTGAGCTGAGGTGCCTCTGCCGTGACTTCAACTTGTTCGCTGGTCGAGCCGACCTGGAACTGTGCGTTCACGGGGGCGGAAGAGTCAGCTGATACGGGGACGTCCTTAAACTGGAGCGTCTTGAACCCCTGACCCTCAATCCGGACCGAATAAACGTCAGGAATCAAGTGCGTGACGGAGTAGTTTCCGCTGTCATTTGTGGTCGTCTCTACGGAGGTGCCCTTGGTCTGACTGCTGACCGTAACCTTCGCATTGGGCACGGCGGCGCCCGACGGGTCTGTCACTGTTCCGATAATGCTGCCGTAGACCGCCTGAGCGAACGCCACCGGCGTCCATAGGCTGAACAAAAGTCCCAGAGTCGCCGCTACTGCCAGCACTGACCTTTTCATGAATTTCCTCCTGGAAACTCGCACAACAGACGTTGTCCCGAAAATGCAGAGGGAGAGACCTGCGTGGAAGACTTGCAAGTGGTAGTACAAAAACACTATTGCGTCAGGTTTCAATAGGTTTGATACGGTTACAGGACTAAACACCCCCAGTTGCAGTAAGATACAGGCGTCTGTTACGTGACTGTTAAATGGCTGTGACGCACACTTTCGGGGCGGGCCGGGAGCAATGCTTCCAGCAAATAGAGAAGCTTATTAATAGTCATAGTTTGCGGGGCTCTGAGTCTCTGTGCAAACTGCTTCGGTACCTTGCCGAACATTCGCTCGACCATCCGGGCGTCGCGCTCAAGGAGTACCAGATAGCCACGGAAGTCCTGGGGCGGTCGGCGACCTTCGACCCGCAGATCGACTCGACCGTCCGCGTGCAGGCTGGGCGACTCCGCATCAAGCTGGCGGAATACTACGCCCACGAGGGACCGGATGATGCCATCGTAGTGGAATTACCAAAGGGGTCTTACTCACTGACCTTTCATTCGCGGAGTTCTGGCGGCCATGTCCCGGCTCGCCTGACACTGGAGAAGGAGAAGGAGAAGGAGAGTAGTGAAAGCGAGGGGAAGGGGTCGAATCGCGGCTGGGCGGTTGCGGTCGGGGCGCTCTCAGTACTACTACTGGCTTCGCTGGTCACGAGTGCGGTGCTGTGGTCCGGGCGATCTCGAAACCAGGTTGCTGCGCAAGAGCCGGTGCCCGCTGTTTACCAGATCTTTTGGAGCCGCTTTGTTTCCTCTCAGCAGCCGCCCTGGGTGATCTTCAGCAACGCCAACTTTGTGGGACGTCCGCAGACGAACATGCGGTATTTCAACCCGTCCACGGACTCGCGTGAAGCTATCCTCGATCATTACACCGGCGTGGGTGAGGTCCTGGCAATCCACCAACTGGACCGGGTTTTCGGCCTCCTCAACCGGGAGCTCCGGGTAAAGCGCGGGGCACTCTTCTCTCTGGATGACGTCAGGAACAACGATTTGATCTTCATCGGATCCCCTGCGGAGAATCTGACGCTGCTGGAGATTCCGGGAACCCATGAATTCGTTTTTCATCGAGTGAATTCCGGGCCTCGTACAGGAGACATGGAAGTCATCAATGTGCATCCCGCGGCTGGGGAGTCACAAAGTTCTATGGCAAGCCCTTCCAGCCAGTCAGTGAGCGAAGAGTACGCGGTCGTCGGACTCGAGCCCGGACTGGACCCAGGCCACTCGATGTTGATCCTGGCGGGAACTACCACGGTAGGCACGCAGGCGGCTGCGGAATACGTTTGTCGCGAAGATTCTCTGGCGGAGCTCTTGCAACGCCTGGGCGTTTCGAAGCCGGGGGACCTCAAACCGTTCGAGGCGCTCCTGCGAGTGAAGGTCACGCAAGGTGTGCCGGTAAAGACGGATCTGGTCGCCCTGCGCAAGGGAAACGGATAAGCCCGGTTTCTCACACTCTGCAGCTTGTCTTGTCGTTGTCTGCCGCTACAATGGCCGAAGCATGATTGCCCACCTGCGCGGAAAACTGCTGGCCAAGCATCCCAATCAGGCAATTGTCGAGACTGGCGGCGTCGGCTACGACGTGACCATCACCGTGCCGACGTTCTCTGATCTCCCCGCTCTCGGCGCTGAAGTCGCGCTGCACGTACACACGCATGTGCGTGAGGACCTGATTGCTCTCTACGGATTCCTCCGGCCTGCCGAGAAGCAGCTCTTCGAGAAGCTGATCACGGTGAGCGGAATCGGACCGAAGCTCGCGATCACGATTCTCAGCGGGATGGCCGCGGACGAGATGGTAGGAGCGATCCGCGGCAACGACGTGGCGCGGCTGATACGCATCCCTGGCATTGGGAGGAAGACCGCGGAGCGCATGGTGCTGGAACTGCGCGACAAGTTGCCGGCGGCTGGAACGACTGCAGCGTCAACGCCCGTCATGAGTGCGATCGAGGAAGATGTGCTGTCGGCGCTGGTCAATCTTGGCTATCAGCGCGCGACCGCCGAGAGAGCTCTCAGCCTTACCACAAAGAACAGCAAGGAATCCTTCGACGCGATGTTCCGTGATGCCTTGGCATCGTTATCGAAATAAGCTCCTACTTGCCGATGCAGAACGTGCTGAAGATCAGGTTCAGGATGTCGTCGGTCGTGGTTGCTCCGGTGATCGCGTCGAGCGGGCGCAGCGCGTTGTAGAGATCGAGCAAGAGCATCTCGTGTGGAACCCTGCCGGCCACGGCATTCTTCGAACCTTCCAACGCAGTCAATGACTCGCGGACCAGACCTTGATGGCGGACGTTGGTGAGAAAGCCGGTCTCGACCTGAGTGCCGGCTTCGCCGCCGATATGGCGAAGAATTTCGCTGCGCAATTCCGGGATACCGTCGCCGGTGAGCGCTGAAGTGCGAATGGCCGGAGTCTGACCACTAGACACTGGCCGCTGACCACTCGTTTCGAGACCACTAGTCATCAAGTCAGTCTTGTTGTGAACCACAATCAATGGTCGGGCTGCCGCCTGATTCAGCAGTTCGTCGTCTTCGGGCGCGTGGGCGTGCGATGCGTCCAGTACAACCAGCACCAGGTCTGCGTCCGCCAGGGCTTCCATGGATTTGCGAATGCCGATGGACTCGGCTTCGTCGAGCGCCTGCCGAATACCTGCCGTATCGACGAGCTGGACCGGAATTCCGCCGATAGCGACGGTTTCGCTGACCAAATCACGCGTGGTGCCAGGAGTTGCGGTCACGATGGCGCGTTCGCGCTCGACCAGCCGGTTGAACAGGCTTGACTTGCCGACATTGGGACGACCGACAATGGCGAGCGTCAATCCCTCGTGCACGATTTTGCCGTAGGCGAAACTGGAATTGAGTTCTTCGAGGGGTGCGCGCACCGCAGCGATGCGATCGAGGATGGTCGCGTCCGGTAAGACGGAGACGTCGTCTTCAGCGAAGTCGATTCCTGCTTCGAGCAACGCGATCAGTTCCACCAGCTTTTGTTTAACTGGCTGCAAGCGTTTCGAGAGAGCGCCTTCCAGTTGCTGGGCGGCGACTTTGGCTTGATATAAGGTTTGGGAATCGATCAGGTCGCGGACGGCTTCGGCCTGGGTGAGATCGATGCGTCCGTTCAGGAAGGCGCGCATTGTGAACTCGCCGGGCTCAGCCAGGCGGGCTCCGGCGGCGATGCAGAGCTCCACTATGTGACGCAGAACAACCGGTGATCCGTGAGCGGAAATTTCAATGATGTCGTCGGTGGTGTAGGAGTGGGGCTTGGCGAAGTAGGTGACGACCACTTCGTCGATGCGTTGGGAAGGCCCGTGTGGGGCGGACACTCCCTTCGGCAAGCTCAGGGCAGGCTCTGTCCGCCCTGCTGACAGCGGCAGAGCACCACCGGGGATCTCTAACCTTCCTCCAACGGAGGGGCCGGCGACAATAACTGCCGAGCTTTGCTCGGCCGGACAGCCGGGGGCGGCTGTCCCCACATGAGCCTTGGTGATTTTCGGCTTTTCGCGGGCGGGAGCCTGCCCTGAGCCTGCCGAAGGGGCGCCCGCGCCACACGGCTCGATTAGCTCTCCGAAGGTTGCACGGCCCGGCTCTAGATCATGCTTAAGGCGTAGCATCGGAGCGGCAATCTCCCGGGCTTCTGTTCCAGCCAGGCGAACAACGCCGATGCCACCGCGTCCCGGAGGCGTCGCGATTGCGACAATGGTGTCGTCGAGGTTCACGGGGCGATTGTAGCGGGTAAACTTGAACACGACCAAGGCCGGCACACACAAGGAGAAGGCTCATTTGTCAGTCGCGGACGAACTGCTCGAAGCGAATCAGGAATTTGTGCGGAGCTTTAACCTCGGGAATCTGGCGGTCCAGCCGAAGCGGCGCGTTGCCGTGCTGGCTTGCATGGATTCACGGATATTGTTCGAACGTTGCCTGGGATTGCATCCGGGAGACGCGCATATGATCCGCAACGCAGGGGGGATTGCAACCGATGACGCCCTGCGGTCGCTGATCGTGTCCCATCACCTGCTGAATACGCAAGAGTTCATCATAATCAACCACACCGACTGCGGCTTGATGAGAGTGCAGGAAGACGAACTCAAAAAGCGGCTGGCTGAAAAAATGGGCACAACTGCCGGCGCGCCTGCTCAGTTCCACGCCTTCGAAGATCTGGAAGAGAACGTGCGGCAGCAGATACGTCGAGTGAAGTCCCATCCGTGGATTCCGAAGCACATTCCGGTGCGAGGATTTGTTTACGACGTGAAAACGGGGAGGCTTACTGAAGTGGAGGAACGAACGTGAAACGATGCCGCACTCATCAACTTCGGCTGACTTTGCGTACATCGTAGCTGGCTAGAGTAGGTCGCCTTAGGCACCAACGTCTTGGCCTAAACGCGGGCGAGGCGCCCGCGCCACACTGGCTATCTTGCCACCACCTTCTCAATCTCCTTGCGCAATTGGTCATACGGCAGAGCGCCCGGGTGGTACATCGCGACCTTGCCGGCTCGGTCGAGCAATACCAGCGTCGGCGTCGTCGACGCTCCATACATGTCGAAGTTGTACTTGCTGATCGGCACCGGCATGTCGAGCAGTCCCGCGTAGAAACGCTTGCGGACGGCGTCGATATAGGCAAGCTCATCCTTAGGGGCGGCGTTTTCGACTTGTGCGGTGTAGCCGTAGAGTCGCGTGGGGCCGAGCACCGCCAATCCCTTTGATACGAATTCGGAACGCAGTTGCGTGATGATCGGAGCTTCGGCTTTGCAGTCGCCGCACCAATGCGCCCAGAAGAAGAGAAGCACGGGTGATCCCTTGAGCTGTGCGAGGAGCGGCGGCTTCGATCCCAAGTATTGATCCGACTTGAGAGCAGGCGCAGGTTTCCCCTCGAATGACAGAAGATTGAGATTCTTCTGCAGGCGCTCGCGAATAGACGTGGTTCCGTAACTTTGCAGGGCGGCTTGAAGAACCGCCATGGCTTGGGTTCTCTGCCCGCGGGCGGCGAGGGTCTGGGCCTGAACTTCGAAAGCTGCGCCGAGAGCCAGAGGCAAGTGGGGTTCAGCATCCAGCGCACGGCGCTTTAGTTGTTCAACGGCAAGCCTCTTGGTCTGTTTGGCGTAGGCGGCAGCTTGGTCGTATTGGCGCGCATCGAAGGCTGCCCGGGCCATCCAGGAATAGGCTTCCACGTACTCGCCGGTGACGCCGCGCTGTGCGCGATAGGAATTGAGCTCCGATTCTGCGGCAGAAAAGTTGCCCTGTGCCAATGCCGTGCGGACATCGTCAATGATTTCCGCCGAGGCGGCGCTCATGAGGGCGAAGGCGAATACGAGTGAGAGGGTGAGCGGGCGAAAGCGCATTCTCAGATGATCAATCTTTTGCCGAAAGGTGGTCAAATCCTGGGGCAGTATTACCCATAGTCAAGCCCTGGCAACTTCCCTTGAATCAGTTACTTAAGTGACTCTTAGAATGAATTTTGTAGCTATTATTGTGCACTTCGGGTTAGAATAAAAATGCGTTTGATCTTGAGAGTTCCTTCGCAGTATCCAGCATCTCCGCTTAACCCAGCGCGTGACCTGCCTGCAGAAGAATCCCGAAAGTTTCAGCGCTACATCACAGAAAAAGGAACAAAGCAACATCATGGAAACAGGAACAGTGAAGTGGTTTAACGACGCCAAGGGCTACGGTTTTATCAGCCGCCAGAATGGTGAGGATGTCTTCGTGCATTTCTCCGCCATCCAGGCCAGTGGTTTCCGCAGTCTGCAGGAAGGTCAGCAAGTGCAGTTTGACGTGGTCAAAGGCCCCAAGGGCTGGCAGGCCGAGAACGTGAAGGGTGTCTAAACCGCTTTACCGGTAACAATTCGAAAAAGGGCGGCCAGAAATGGCCGCCTTTTGTTTTTGCACCAAGTAATCAGGAGGCCGGACATCAATGCGAGTCGGACTGCTGGGCATCGCGGATCAGAACGACATCTGAGTCCGTGTGTCCGCGCACCATCGCGAGTTGTTTACCGTCGAACGACCAGTGGAGGTCGCGGATGCGCTCCGCTTTAAAATCCGTGATCGCGTGCCCCTTGGAGCCGTCGAGCGGCTGCAGCCACAGATTGTCGATGCCGTTGTCGCGCGTGGGATAGACCAGTGCTTTGCCATCACGGCTGAAGCGAAGCAGCCCGAACCGGAGGCGCTCAAAATCCAGAAGTTTGGTTTCGCCGGAATCGGTGGCAACCAAGGCAAGCTTTTCCTTGTGCTCGCCTGAATGCTCCAGCGTGCCGAATGCCACCAACTTGCCGTCGGGAGATACATCGAAGAGACTGTCTGAGATGTCCAGGGGGGAGATGGTTTGGAGAGCACCGCCATCCATGGAGACGCGAGTCAACTTCCCCTGATCTTCTTTCGCAACGTAGTACACCCAGCGGCTGTCGGGCGAGCACAGTGGGTACTGGTCCTGCCTACCTTTGGTGATCTGCTTCAGATTGCCGCCGCTGGAATCCATACGCCAGATGTTGTCACTCTCGGTGCCGCCATGAAGTACAAGTTCGAACACAATCGAGCGGCCGCTGGCGCAAGCAGACGGATTGCCGTTCGGCTTTCCTTCTTCGGGTACGATCACGATCTTACTTCCGGTCGCCGGATCGATCCGTTGCAGCGCGCCTGCCTGATCGTCGATTAGCTGGCCGTCCGTAGTCCACGTGAAATTGGTGTCCGCTTCCGCTGAGGTTATGACATGGGACTGGGCACTGGTTCCAGATGCCGGCATTAGGAACAGGCTCCACCGTGCTTCGCTCAGAATGGTCGCCAGGACGCGTCCGTCCGCCGCAAGGCTTAGCTCGGAGTAGTTATTCGTGTCGCGCGTGATCGGAGAAAGCTTGCCCTTAGGGTAGGAGACGAATGCGATCTGGGCCCGACGATAATTGGAGCTTGGCCCACGCGCCAGTCCGAGCAGTCCACTGCCGTCCGGCAACCACGTCGGAGATTGAAAGAACTGTACATTACTGCTGAAGAACACTTTCTGCTGTCCGCTCCTGGCGTCGATAGCCACCAGACTCTGCCAGACATCCGCTGCATGCAGTTCGCCGCAGACAATCATTGTCCCGTCCGGAGACCAAGTCGGGGAATACAGAGCCTGACTACTGGGCCCACTCGCCAACACGTTTTCCCCTTCGCTGCCTTCCGCCGGCTGCACGATTAGCCGGTACTTGCCTGGCTCGGGATTGTCGTAACGCATGAAAGCGAACTTCTTCCCATCTGGAGACAAAGTGATGTTCGAGTCGACGTCCGCGGCGAGTTTCTGCGGCGTCCCGCCGAGTAGGGGAGCCCGGTACAAGAACTTCAGCTCTGGATTCCCGGGATCGCTGCGCACGAAGTAAAAATAGTTTCCGTCAGGAGAGAAGCGCAGGCCGTTGTAGTAAACGTCGGCTGGAGGCTGCACCTGCGTATTGCTATTGGTGGGCACATTCCGGAGCCAGAGGCTCGCCAGGCCGTTGCTTCTCATCAGGTTGAGGATGTACCTGCCGTCGGGTGAGATCGCGGCAGATACTGCATCTCCGGAGTCTGTCACCTTGGTTACTGAGAAATTCTGAAATGGCGTTGGGCGATTGCGGGAGAGAAGTGAGTAGACGCCGTACGCGGCCGCAAGCAGCACCGCGAGTCCAACGACGGCGGTGAATCCGGTTCTGAGCTTGTGTCTCCCGGCAGTGGCCACGATGGCGGATCGCTGAGATGGAGGCCGCGGGGGCGCCGCTGCAGGAACTGCGCCGGATGCGCTTGCCGCAGCCAGGCCGGCACCAGCGGAAGCTGCCCCAGACTGAGCCGTCGATTTCCGTCCCGATTCGAGGTCACGCTTCAGACGTTTCAGATCCCCGCGCAGGTCGGCAGCGGACTGGTAGCGCAGGTCGCGGTCTTTTTCCAATGCTTTGTGAATGATCTCTTCCAGCCTGGGCGGGAGCTCCGGATTGATGGTCTGCGGTGCAGGCGGATCAAGCTCGAGGATGGCGTGGAAGATCACCGCTGAAGTCGCGCCGGGAAAGGGCAGGCGCCCGGTTGCCATCTGGTAGATCACTGCGCCGAGAGAGAACAGGTCCGTGCGTGGATCAAGCTCTTCGCCGCGAGCTTGTTCGGGCGACATGTAAGCGATCGTGCCGACGGTCGCGCCCGGGCTGGTCAGATGCGCGGGCCCGTCCTGTGTAGTTCCACCGATAGTTTCCATCGCCATTTCTGTGTGGGCCAGTTTGGCGAGTCCAAAGTCGAGCACTTTCACCTGACCGCGCTGGGTGACAAAGATGTTCGCTGGTTTAATATCGCGATGAATGATGCCTTTGGCATGCGCGGCGTCGAGCGCGTCCGCTAACTGAATCGCGATGTCGATCAGGCGGTCGCATGGCAAAGGTCTCTGAACCAACTTCTGGTCGAGGCTCTGGCCTTCCAGCAACTCCATTGCGATGAAGGATTGTTCGCCGTCACTCTCAACCACTTTTTCGACCGCATAGATGGTGCAGATATTGGGGTGATTCAGGGCCGAGGCACTTCGAGCCTCGAACAGAAATCGGTCGAGCGCGGTTTGGTCGCGCGCGAGCTCCGGAGGCAGAAACTTCAGAGCGACGCGGCGTCCCAGAGTAAGGTCCTGCGCTTCGTAGACGACGCCCATGCCGCCGCTGCCGAGCTGGCCGGTGATCCGATAGTGCGAGATGGTGCGGTTGATCATGCGGGACGGGAGGTCTCATCTTAGGAGGGATGAGAAAGGCAGTCAAACATATCTGAGCTCGTGCAAGTCTCAGCGCACTCTGCGGATTTTCTCAGCGGTCTCTGCGATTCAAATGCTCTATCGCAGAGATCGGGGAGAACTGCCGCAGAGGGCGCTGAGGTTGACTAGATTGCCGCTGCCTGCTCGCGGCGGCGGGATTGAATCTCGATGTAGACATTTACCAGCGATACTGCCGCTGGAGTCACTCCGGGAATCCGTGAGGCGTGGCCGATGGTGCGCGGCTGGATTTTCGAGAGCTTCTCCTGCATTTCGCGCGAGAGCCCGCTGACCGAGCCGTAGTCGAACCAATCCGGGATCGAGCGCTGCTCGGACTTCTTCAGGCGTTCCATGGCGCGCTGTTGTTGCTGGAGGTAGCCTTCGTACTTGATTTCGGTTTCGACGGACTTGAGTTCGTTGCGGATTTCGGAGGAAAGCGGAACCACAGAGGGCATTGAGGGCAGGGACAAATACGGTCGCGCAAAGAAATCAGGGGCAATCTCCCGTAAGACGGGGACGAGTTGTTCAACGTTGACTTCTGGACGCTTCAGCACTTGAGCGCAGGTCTGGCCGACGGCGGAGTCCCATTCACGGGCGGACGCCGGTGCGCTGGCGGCGACAGCAGATTCCTCGTCGCTGCGCTTCTCGGAATGACAAGGGGTGAGCTTCTCCAAAATCGCCGCTGTCAGTTTCGTTCGCTCCAGCAGTATCCTCAGACTTTGTAGTCGCTCCTGCTTGGCCTGGAAATCCGCCCAAGCGTAATCGGAGATCAATCCCACGCGGCGGCCGTGGGGCGTGAGCCGTCGGTCCGCGTTGTCGATACGCAGATGCAGGCGGAATTCGGCTCGCGACGTGAACATGCGGTAGGGCTCGTTCGTGCCCTTTGAAATCAGGTCATCGATGAGAATCGCCGTATAGGCTTCGGTGCGATCGAGAATCAGCGGCGGCTCCCCTTTTACATGGAGGGCAGCGTTGATTCCCGCCATCAGCCCCTGGCACGCAGCTTCTTCGTAGCCCGACGTGCCGTTGATCTGGCCTGCCAGAAGGAGGTTGGCAATTTTCTTTGTTTCTAAGGTTCGTGCGAGTTCCGTGGGATCGATCGAGTCGTATTCAATCGCGTACCCGGGACGCAGCATCTCCGCATTCTCAAGTCCGGGGATCGACTTCAGGATCGCCAACTGCACGTCCACCGGCAGCGACGTGCTCATCCCGTTGACGTAAATCTCGTGCGTGTTCAGCCCTTCCGGCTCGAGAAACAGCTGGTGCATCTCCTTGTCAGGAAACTTCACGATCTTGTCTTCGATCGAGGGACAATACCGCGGCCCGATGGATTGAATTTGCCCGCTATACATCGGTGAGCGATGCACATTTTCGCGGATGATGCGGTGCGTCTCGGGCGTGGTCCAGGCGATGTAGCAGGGAACTTGCGAATCGTGGTGGGCCACGCGCCTGGTACGAAAACTGAACGGAGTCGGATCCGCATCGCCGGGCTGCGCCGCAAAGCGCGACCAGTCGATAGTGCGTCCATCAAGCCGTGGCGGAGTGCCCGTCTTCAGGCGGCAGACTCTCAGTCCGAGCTTCTTCAGCGCTTCGCCCAGCAGAACTGCGTTCGGCTCGCCGGAGCGTCCCGCCGGATACTGCTGCTCGCCGCAATGAATCAGCCCGTTGAGAAATGTTCCGGTGGTGATGATGACGGCCTGCGCGCCGACCGTGCGCCCGTCGCGAAGGCGGATGCCGAGAACGCGCGAGTTCTCAGTTCTCAGTTCTCGGTTCTCAGTAGACTCCGAGCCTTTGTCTAGCTGAGAGCTGACAGCTGAGAGTTGAGAGCCTTCCAAAATCAGCTCCGCCACTTCCGCCTGCTTGATCTTCAGGTTCGGCTGCGATTCCAGCACCTCCCGCATCTTCAGGCGGTAGGCCTGCTTGTCGCACTGCGCCCGCGGAGACCACACCGCCGGACCTCGTGAAGTATTCAGCAGGCGAAACTGGATGCCCACCGCGTCGGTGATCTCTCCCATGATGCCACCCAACGCGTCGACTTCGCGCACCAGGTGTCCCTTGGCGATGCCGCCCACGGCGGGATTGCACGACATCTGAGCAATCAAATCGACGTTGAGCGTGTACAGTGCGGTCTTCAACCCCATGCGAGCTGCCGCCATTGCGGCCTCGCATCCGGCATGGCCTGCGCCCACCACGACAACATCGAATTGTTCCGTGAATGCCTGCATGAAGGCGAATACTCGCCGCCCCAAATTTCTTGCGGTGACTCTTGCTAATCATTCTAACAAGTTAGCGGCGATGGCGAGTTCCATCACTTGCTGACGTGCCCGCCCCGTCCGTATATTGGTGGGTCATATCCGCACTGACGAGGGACGCCATGAATATCGCAGAATTCTCCGAGCAACTGGACGCACGCATCGCGAAATACGACCTGCTCTGCCATCCTTTCTACAAGGCGTGGGCGGCCGGCGCGTTGACGCGCGATGACCTGCGCGAATACGCACAGGATTACTACCATCATGTCGAAGCATTCCCGTCGTATCTGGCGGCCTTCGCGCTGCGCCTCGAAGAGGGCGAACTGCGACGCGCCGTACTGACGAACATGTGCGACGAAAGAGGCGTCGAAGGCGGAGTAGGAAAAGACTCCGTACCTCACTCCGAACTCTGGCTCGACTTCGCGGAAGGCATGGGGTCGAGCCGCGATCTGCGCTGGCACAACCCTGTTCCCGAAGTTCGCCAGCTAACCAAGTATTTCCAGCGCGTGGCCAACGAGGCTTCTCCGGAGGAAGTCCTGGCCGCTTTCTATGCCTATGAATCGCAGGTCCCCCGGGTCGCGCAGGAAAAGGAGCGCGGGTTGCGCGAGATGTATGGCGCCGACGACAAGACTTGTGGCTACTTCTCGCTGCACGCGACCGCGGATGTCTATCATTCCCGTGTGTGGCGGAGTCAGTTGGAGCAGCGGGTCGCGGCGAATCCGGACAGTGCAGATGCCACGCTAGACGCCGCGGAGAATGCGGCAAGAATGCTGTGGCGCGCGCTGGATGGGATTGAGGCGCGACGGAGAACCGTAGCAGCATAATACCGCCTCAATTCGGAGTTGACCAGACATGTTCGTGTTCTGCCTTGCGCTGATCATGAGTGTTGGAGGACAAGCCTCAGTGCCGATCCAGCCTCCGCCTCAGGACCCGGCCACGAACCCCAAGCACACCCACGAACAGATTTCCCAAATTCAGGCCAAGGCTGAGAGTGGCGACGCGTCTGCCCAGGAAGCTCTTGGGAAGGCTTATGAGGAGGGCAACGGAGTTTCTCGCGATGATAAGTCAGCCGTGAAGTGGTACCGAAAGGCAGCGGATCAGGCCAACGCGGTGGCTGAGGATGACTTGGGCGTGATGTATCGGCTGGGTCAAGGAGTGGAAAAGAACACGGAGGAAGCGGTCCGCTGGTATCGCAAAGCCGCCAAGCACGGGAATGCTGAAGCCATGTTTAATCTCGGAGCGTCGTACTACAACGGCGATGGGGTGAACTCTGATTTCGTCCTTGCCGATGCGTGGTTCATGCTGGCACAAGATGCCGGGAGCGAACCCGCTAAGCAGGCAGTCACGCGAACTGCTGCCGAACTAAGAGTGAAGTCGGACTATAGAGCGATGGCTTTAATCGCTGGCATGTTCGAAAAAGGGGACGAACTCCCGCGCAACTATCCCGCGGCTGTTCGATGGTACCGAAGAGCTGCAGAGGGAGATTCCGAGGCCAAGGTGAACCTTGCTGCCATGCTCGCCGAAGGAAAGGGTACGACGCAGGACTATGGTCAAGCGCTTGATCTGTGCAAGTCCGCTGCGAAGGACGGTTACGTAGGAGGTCCGTTCTGTGTTGGATACTTCTACCAGCGCGGTCTAGGCGTGCCCGCCAACTTCAAAGAGGCTGCGAAGTGGTACCGTGAAGCAGTAGCTCGAGGGCACTCTCAAGCGATGCTTAGGTTAGCCGAAATGTACGCGAAAGGGGACGGTGTCCCGGTTGACCGCGCCGAGGCCTATATTTTGTACTTTGATGCGTACACCCAGGGTTCGGGGGAGGCGAGGGTACAGGCCCTGGCTTTGTTCCAGAACCTGAACAAAGTCGAGATGAAACGTCTCGAGAAGAAACTTCATAATCGCCGACTCGATGCGCTCAAAGTCTTTGCCGCCGTGCAGAGCGATACTGCTGTTGATCATTCCAGGACTACATTGATTAGGCCAGCCAAGTGATCCCCTAGTGGCCAACTCTATTTGTTGAGATCTCTTCTCCCAATTGTATGGCTAAGCCTATTCCCATCGGTGCCCGCGGCGAGGCGCAGGAAACCGTCGCCTTTGAGCACACACTGACGGCGCACCATCCCGAACTGCCGCCGGTTTACTCGACTCCCGACATGATCCGTCTGATGGAGACGGCCGCGTTCCATGCTCTGCATCCGTATTGCGAGGGCGACGAGATTACGGTGGGCACTTCGATCAACATTGAGCATCGAGCTGCCAGTGGTATCGGTGCGCGCATCAAAGCCGAAGCCGTGCTCGAGTCGTTCGACGGACGCTTCTACACGCTGCGCGTGACCGCCCGCGACGAGGCGCAGGAAATCGGTCGGGGCACAGTAGGCCGCGCGGTGGTGAGCGTCGGCCGCTTCGTGGAAAAGATTAAAGATGGAGAACGGAAGCCGCTGAGCGCATCCAATTCCGACATATGACGAAGCTGGATCAAGAAAAGAAAGCAGAAGCCTTTCGAGCGATGCACTCGGGCAGCGAAGTGCTCCTGCTGCCCAATGTGTGGGACGTCGCCAGCGCTCGCATCGTCGAAGATGCGGGATTGCCGGCAGTTGCCACGACCAGCGCCGGCATCGCGTTCTCGCTCGGCTATCCCGACGGAGAAAGGATTCCCAGAGAAGAGATGCTGGCAGCGGTGGCCCGCGTCGCCCGCGCGGTGAAAGTGCCAGTGACCGCCGATGTCGAGGCAGGATACGGGCCCGAGCCCCAAGATGCGGCCCAGACCGCAAGCGCCGTCATCGAAGCGGGAGCGGTAGGCATGAACCTGGAAGACGCCCCGGGCAGCTACGAGCAACGGCTTGTCGAGTTGTCTCTGCAGGTCGAGAAAATCCGCGCAGTGCGTGAGGCTGCGAATGGCCAGAAAGTTCCGCTGGTGCTCAACGCGAGAACCGATGTCTATCTCCTTCAGGTTGGAGAGCCGTCCACGCGCTACGACGAAACCGTGCGCCGGCTGAGCGCCTTCCGGAATGCGGGCGCAGACTGCGTTTTCGTTCCCGGCTTGCGGGACGCGCCGACACTCGGCCGCCTCATTTCGGATCTTCAATGCCCCGTCAATATTCTGGCCGGACCGGGCTCGCCGACTGTGCCCGAACTGCGCAAACTAGGCGTCGCGCGGCTCAGCCTGGGCTCTGGACCAATGCGGGCGACCTTGGGCCTCCTTCGCCGTTTATCGCAAGAACTGAAATCGACCGGGACGTACGCAACCATGGAAGGCGCGCCAAGCCACGCCGAAATAGATAAGCTGATGAACATTGCGTAAGGATCCGCAGAGCGCGGGTAGCGCCGCCGTCCCGGAGGCTGTCCGGCGGGCGTCCCTTCGGCAAGCTCAGGGCAGGCTCTCGCCCGCCGCGCCGAGGGCGAGACGCCCTCGGGACAGCCGGCAAGATGCCGGCGCTACGGGCCCGCTGTCAAGATCTTCCATCCTCATCGGCGTCATCTCCGACACCCACGGCCTGCTTCGGCCGGAGGCCATCGCGGCCCTACGCGGATCGCAGTACATCATCCACGCCGGAGACGTGGGCGCGCCCGAAATCCTGGAAAGGCTATCTGCCATCGCCCCTGTCACTGCCGTGCGCGGCAACATCGACGAGGACGCATGGGCACGCCGGCTGCCTGAGACGCAAGTGCTCGAGGCGGGCGGCGTTTCGATCTATGTGCTGCACGATCTGATGCAGCTTGACTTGAAACCGGAGGCTGCCCGATTCGACGTCGTGATCTCCGGGCATAGCCACATCCCGAAGCAGGAGATGCGGAATGGAGTGCTCTACTTCAATCCCGGCAGCGCAGGCCCAAGAAGGCTCAAACTGCCCGTGACCCTGGGTCGGTTGATCGTCAAGGGCGGGAAAGTTCGCAGCGAACGCGTGACCTTGCTGTCCGCCGGCCACTGACCACTGACCCCTGGTTGATTGCTACAATCCCCACCAATGTCCCTCGAGTTGCTTATCGAATCCAGGAACGGCCCGGCCCGCACCGGGCGCCTCCACGCTCCGCACGGAGAGATTGAAACGCCAGTGTTCATGCCAGTGGGCACCGTTGCTACGGTCAAAGGTGTGCCGCAGGACATTCTGGAGGATCTCGGAGTTGAGATTCTTCTGGGCAATACCTATCACCTCTATCTGCGTCCCGGAGTCGAAACCGTGCGCCGAATGGGCGGATTGCACGGCTTCATGGCTTGGCCTCGGGCCATTCTCACAGACTCCGGTGGTTTTCAGGTTTTCAGCTTGAGTGACCTGCGCAAAGTCACGGAAGACGGCGTCACATTTCGTTCGCACCTCGATGGTTCCCCGCATTTCTTCAGCCCTGAAAGAGCCATAGAAGCGCAGATCGGGCTAGGCGCGGACATCATCATGGCGTTTGACGAGTGCACGGAGTATCCGGCCGACCGCACGCGGGCGAAGGCCTCGATGGAGATGACCCTGCGCTGGGCGGAGCGCAGCAAGAAGTACTTTGAGGACCACAAGCATGAGATCCCATGGGCCAACACCGGCCATGTGGGGACAGCCGCCCCCGGCTGTCCAGGCGAGCGCAAACTCGCTGGTTCTGGCACGGAGTTTCGCTCGGCTGGACAGCCGGGGGCGGCTGTCCCCACACCTTGCCAGCAGACTCAATCGCTTTTCGGCATTGTCCAGGGTGGCATGGACCTTGCGCTCCGAAAGGAATCCGCCGAGCGCACGATTGAGATCGGCTTCCCGGGCTACGCCGTCGGCGGGCTTAGCGTAGGCGAACCGCGGACACTCACCCGCGAGATCGTGGAGGCGACTCTCGAGCATCTTCCCGCTGACAAACCACGTTACCTCATGGGCGTAGGGACGCCCGAAGAGATCGTCGAGTACGCAAGCCTCGGCGTCGACATGATGGATTGCGTCCTGCCCACGCGGGCGGCCCGGCACGGTCTGCTCTTTACGTCGGAAGGCAAAGTATCGATCAAGCAGGCGCGCTATGCCCAGGATCCCGGGCCGCTCGACCCCAACTGCGCCTGCCGCGTCTGCCAGCGCTATTCCCGGGCATACCTGCGGCACCTGTATGCTTCTAATGAGGTATTGGCGCAGGTTTTGAACACGATCCACAATCTGAGCTTCTACCTTGACACTATGCGGCGGGTACGGCATTCTATTCGACTTGGGGAAGAGTCCCGTTTTCTTGCGGATATCTGGTCTCGACCGAAACCGTCGACTCCCCCGACGCAAGCCTGAAAGCTGAAGGAACCCGGCCGAAATCGATCCAAACCCCGTGGTGAAATCCCAGCTCTCGCGGCGCTAGGCGGCGCGACGTTTTTGGCGGATACATCCGCCCCGACTTCATGAATACGCATTTGTGGTTGGCCCTACAAACCGGTGGCGGTGGCATGGGATGGCTTGGCATCGCCCCCCTCATCTTCATCTTCGGCATTTTCTATTTTCTCTTAATCATGCCCCAGCAGCGCCGCCAGAAGAAATGGCAGGCCATGCTCGATCAGGTCAAGACCGGCGACAAAGTGACAACCAGCGGTGGCCTGCGGGGCACGATCATGGCCCTGAAGGACGATTCGGTTCACCTTCGCGTTCCTCCAAACAATGTGCTTCTGGAAGTAACCAAAGCTTCGATCGTGCAAGTCACGACCGCCGAGGACGAGGTTAAGAGTAAGTAGCGCTCCAAAGATCATACGGACCAGGATCAGGATCAAGTTTTCGTCATGAACAAGAATCTTCTGTACAAGTCGGTACTCATCGTAGGGACGCTGATCGTTTTCCTGTACGGCATCCTCGGCATTCCCAAGAGCTTTTCTGGACAAGGCTTGCTCTCGGCCATGACCGACCGCATCCATCTTGGCCTCGACCTGCGTGGCGGGACGCACCTGATCCTGCAGGTTCAGGTCAACGATGCGGTGAAGGTCGACTCCGACAACGCCGTCGAAGTCCTTAAAGAGCAACTGAACAAGCGCAAGATCGCCTTCTCGGAAGTCTCCAAGCCTGATCCGGACAGCAATCCCGACCACATCGTGATCAAGGGCGTGCCCGCCAGTTCGCGCGGAGATCTGATGAGCATCGTGAACGAGCGTCTGCCCGAATACCAAATCACCTCGGGCGCGAATGACTCCTGGAATCTCGCGATGAAGACGCAAGCCCTCGCTGATCTGAAGAACCGGGCGGTGGCGCAGGCAATTGAGACCATTCGCAACCGCATAGATGCGCTGGGCGTGAGTGAGCCGACGATCCAGGAGCACGGTCTGGGTCAATATCAGATTCTGGTGCAGTTGCCGGGCGTCGACGATCCGGCGCGTGTGAAAGACATCATGCAGTCTACCGCCATGCTCGAGATCAAGCAGTCATTGGGCGGACCGTATCCCAGCGAGCAGGCGGCGCTTCAGGACAAAGGTGGAATACTGCCGCCCGATGCGATCTTGCTGCCGGGAAGCAACATGGCCGCGGGCAGAGAGGAAGGGCAAGCCTGGTACCTGGTATCGCGAGTCTCGGCAGTCAGCGGGAAAGACCTCCGCGACGCGCAGCCCAGCCGCGACCAGAACGGCCAGCCCAGCGTGAGCTTCACGCTTTCCGGCGAAGGTGGCCAGCGCTTCTACAACTTCACCTCCGCGCACGTGAACGACAGCCTGGCCGTGGTGCTCGATAACAAAGTGCAGGAAGTAGCGAATATCAAAGAGCCGATCCGCGACCGGGGTGAGATCAGCGGCGGGCGCATGAGTGAGCAGGCGTCAAAAGACTTGTCCATGATCCTGCGCTCCGGTGCCCTTCCTGCTAGCGTGAAATATCTCGAAGAGCGCACAGTCGGTCCGTCGTTGGGTGCGGATTCGATTCGCTCAGGTGTTCGAGCAGCCGTCGTCGGCATGCTGGCGGTGCTGATCTTCATGCTGGTCTATTACCGGGCGGCGGGAATCAATGCCGATCTCGCGCTGATTCTAAATCTGATTCTCTTGCTCGGCTTTTTGGGCTATGTTGGCGCAACCCTGACGCTGCCCGGAATTGCTGGCGTGATTCTTACTGTGGGTATGGGCGTGGATACGAATGTGCTGATCTTTGAGCGCATCCGCGAGGAATTGCGCAATGGCAAGACCCCACCCTCGGCGGTGGACCAAGGTTTCAGCCATGCATGGATCACGATTGTGGATACACACGTGACGACCATTATTACGGCTATCATTCTCCTTCTCGTCGGCAAGGGGACCCCAGTTTATGGGTTCTCAATAACACTGATTGCCGGTTTAGGAGCGAATCTGTTCACTGCGGTCTTCGTATCGCGCGTGATTTTTGATTACATTCTGAGCCGCAAGCAGCGTGGGGAAGCGCTCAGTATTTAAGCATCGGGTGTAGCGCAGCCGGCAAGATGCCGGCGCTATTGCGCGAGTGATCGGGCACCATGTTTTCGGCAAGTCATAGAAACACAAAGGGGTTAGATAACAGGTGGAGTTCTTTCGCAATCCCAATATAGATTTTCTGGGCAAGAAGTGGTACTTTCTCGCCTTCTCGCTGGTGTTCAGCGTTGCGGGTGTGCTTTCCATGCTGTTCTGGCACGGAATCCCGTGGGGCGTGGATTTTCGCGGCGGCACATTGGTATATGTGAAGTTCTCGCATCCGCCCGATGACAATGCGATTCGGGCGGCGATAGACCGTGTGGGTCTGCATAACGCCAAGATTCAACGTTATGGGCCGGTGCCCAACAACGAGGTGCTGATTGACCTCGATGTACGCGAGACCAACGAGCAGGCGCTGGATCGCGGCAAGATCCAGATCATCAATGCGCTGGAGGCCAATGCTCCAGCGGGCAAGATCGATCTCAACAACGCCAGCTCTTTGACAATCAAGAATTACCTGATGGAGAAGGATCCTCTTCACGTCGGTGCCGACGATCAGAAGTACACGGCGCTGGCGCAGGCCATCGTGAATTTCCGCGATAAATCGCAAGGCGGCGTGCTCACTTCGCTTGACCAGCTGAAAGGACCGGTCGATCCTCCCGTCGTGGCTTCTTTGCAGGATGGGTTTGTCCTCTCCGACTTCGGCGTGCGCGACGTCGCGATTGTCGGCCCTCAGGTCGGCAGCCAGTTGCGTAAGCAGGCGGGCTTGGCCACTCTCTATTCGCTGGCCGGCATGCTGGTTTACCTGGGATTCCGCTTTGAGTGGATTTACGGCATTGCGGCAGTGGTCACCGTCTTTCACGACACGCTGATCACGGTAGGGGCATTTTCGCTGACCAATACCGAAATCTCGCTGACCGTGATTGCCGCCATCCTGACCCTGATTGGTTACTCTAATAACGACACGATCGTGGTATTTGACCGCATCCGGGAAAACATTAAACTCATGCGGCGGGAGAAACTGTCGGAGATCGTCAATCGCAGCATTAATCAAACATTAAGTCGAACCATCTTGACAGCGGGCCTGACCTTCCTTACCGTACTGGCACTCTATTTATTCGGTGGCGAGGTGCTTCACGGGTTCAGCCTCGCACTCGTAATTGGCATCCTAATTGGGACTTATTCGTCGATTGCCATTGCGGCGCCGATTCTGGTGGCCTACCAGGACTGGCGGATTGAAAAAGGCAAGCGTCCCATGGCCATGCCGGCAAAGGCTAAGTGAAATACCTGATGGCATTCGGGGATGCTTGTGTAAGCCTTAGTTTGTAGGAGTTAAGCGGTTCTGTTCGAAAACGCCCTGGCGGCTTGGGTAGTCGTCAAGGCGGCTGTGGATTCAGGGAGCAAAGAGGGAGCAGTCGGTGTCTAAGGTTCAGTAGGGTCTGATTGCAGGGAGAAACCTTATGTTTGAAGACAGCCTTATAGAGTCCGGCGGCCGACTAAAGACCAAGCGAGGCCTGACCTCGCTGATCTCTTTCATAATTCAGATTGGGATCATCTGCGTTATGATTCTGATCCCGTTGATCTTTACCGAAGCCTTGCCGAGAACCCAACTCATGACGTTCCTGGTGGCGCCACCTCCGCCACCTCCACCGCCACCACCAGCAGCCGCGCCGGTCAAGATCGTTAAACA
>WNEZ01000485.1_pt1 | contig 32982 bp, 43 predicted proteins | sample 5400521 | NCBI WGS metagenome assembly WNEZ01 (sample SAMN13153339, study PRJNA577476) | soil metagenome | isolation source: 120 cm saprolite under Douglas fir tree site 2 hole 1 replicate 1 | place: USA:California | collected 2015-04-18 | reverse complement strand
AAGGCCTGGAGGCGTTTGCCCACCGCGTGCTCGGCCCCCTTGAAGCCTACGACGCCGCCCACGGCACGCCGCTGCTGCACACGCTGGAGGTCTACCTGCAGCGTCATGGCCACCTGCGCCAGTCCGCCCGCGAGCTGCACATTCACCTCAACACGCTGCACTATCGCCTGCGCCGGATCGGCGAGATCACCAAGCTGGACCTGAAGGACGCCGACGCCCGGCTCGACCTGCTTTTGGCGCTACGCGTCCGAGCCCTCGCCGCGACCTCCTAGGGAAGCGCCCAGGGCAGAGCAGAGACCTAGAATCGGACCGTGCGCGAGCAGCGGAAAGTCGTCACCGTCCTGTTTGCCGACGTGGTGGGCTCGACGGCCCTGGCTGCCCAGGCCGATCCGGAAGTCGTGCGCAGCCAGATGGGTCGCTACTTCAAGCGCGTGACGGACATTTCAGAGGCGTATGGGGGGACCGTCGAGAAGTTCGCGGGCGACGCGGCCATGGTCGTCTTCGGGGTGCCCACGGTACACGACGACGACGCCGAGCGAGCGGTCCGGGCCGCGCTGGACATCCGCGATGGGGCGGCTGAGCTCGCAGTCCGAGTCGGGGTTAACACGGGCGAAGCGGTCACGGCCGCCCGAGAGGATCGCCAGTTCATGGTCAGCGGCGACGCGGTGAACACCGCCGCCCGCCTGCAGCAGGGAGCCGAGTCCGGCGAGGTCGTCGTCGGCGCGTTGACCCACCAATTGACCCGCGCGGTCATCGAGTACGAGCCGCGCGAGGCGATTACCGCCAAGGGCAAGCCCGAGCCGCTTCAGGCGTTCCGCGCCCTTCGGCCGCGCTCCGCGGTGCCGGTCCAGGCTCGGGGCGTGGCAGGCCTCCGGGCGGCGTTGGTTGGACGGAGTCGGGAACTCCGACTGCTGCTGGACACCTTCGCCCGATCCGCAGAGGACCGGCGCCCGCACCTGTTCACCCTGGTCGGCGCGGCCGGAGTCGGCAAGTCGCGGTTGGTCAGCGAAGCCCTCTCCACCCTGGCCGGGTCCGGCGCGCGGTTGCTTCGAGGCCGTTGTCTGCCCTACGGACGCGGCGTCACCTACTGGCCGCTCAAGGAGATGCTGTTGCCGGACACGGGCATCGGTCTCGCCGACGAACGCGACGTGGCGCTGGCAAAGCTCGACCGCTGGCTCGGGGAGCTCCTGCTCGGCGATTCGCAGCGGCCCGCCATCCGAGCCCGCCTGGCCGTGATGATGGGCTTCGAGACTCCTACCACGGGGATGCCGGACACGCCAGCCGACCGGGTGGACCGGGAGATTGTCTGGGGGATCCGGCACTATCTCGAGGCGATCGCCAGGGGAGGACCGCTGATTGTGGTGCTGGACGACCTGCAGTGGGCCGAGCCTCCGGTCATCGAGATCGTGGAACAGCTGGCTGAGCGATCCGTCGACGTGCCGATGCTGTTGATCTGCATCGCCCGGCCCGAATTCCTGGAAGCCCGACGCGACTGGGGATCTAGGAAGCCAAACTCGACCACCATCACGCTCGACCCGCTCAACCCCGAGGAGACGGGCACGCTGATCTCTCGATTGCTCGAGATCGAGGCACTGCCGGCGAACCTGCGCGCGCAGATCATCGACCGCTCGGCAGGCACGCCGCTCTTCTGTGAAGAGTTCATCCAGATGCTGATAGACGAGGGTCGACTGGTTCGAGACGGGCCGAGCTGGCGTGCCATGGGACAAATCGACCAGATCGACGTCCCGCACAGCATCCAGGCCGTGCTGGCGGCTCGGTTGGACGGCCTTCCTGACAACGAGAAAGGCGTCCTCCAGGCGGCCAGTGTGATCGGCGAGCGGTTCGAAGCGGCCCAGGTTAGAGAGCTGGTGGGAGGCACCGACCCAGAAGCCGCTCTGGAGTCGCTCCGCCGCAAAGGCCTGGTGGTAGCAGGAGACCGGGATCGCGACGAGCTGCGTTTCCGCCATCTCCTCATCCGCGATGCGGCCTATGCGTCGCTCACCAAGTCGGAGCGGGCGGCGCTCCACGATCGATTTGGATCGTCGCTGGAGCGAGAGGCCGGTGATCCTCAGCAGCTGACCGAGATTCTCGCGCACCATGCGGAGCGGGCGCTCACCCTGTCCATGGAGTTGGGGATCGAGGCCGAGTTGCTGGCGCATCGAGCCGGTCGCGCCCTGGACTGGTGGCTGGCGGCGGGCGACCGAGCGATCGCGCGGCGTGACCTAACCACCGTCGCGGCCGCGCTTCGGACCGCGCGTGTCGCTGCGGGGCTATTGCCCGACGGCGGCGGGCTCCCGTCGCGCGCTCGATTAGCCCTGATCGAGGCGCAGCGGCTGATGATGATCGGCGATTACGCCGATGCGGCCCGGGCGGCGGCCGAGGCGGCCGGGCTCGCCGACCAGGCAGGCCTGGCGCGGGCGGTCGCCACCGCCCGACTGACCGAGGCCTGGATCGCGAACTGGACCGGCACGGAAAGTCTTGAGGGCTTGGACGGGGTCGTCCAACGCGCCGTCGACGCCTGTCGAAGAGCAGGTGATGCCGCCGGCGAGGTCGAAGCGCTCCATATCGGGACCAACCGCCTGTATGGGATTGGGCGTCTGCGGGAGTCCATCGAGGCCAACGAGCGGCTGCTCGAGCAGGCGCGAAGGATTGGGGATCCCGCTCCCACGGCCACCATCCTGATGCAGCTGGCTCGTTCTGAGACCATGCGCGGCAACCTGGCCATCGCCGCTCGCTACCGCGAAGAAGCAGAGGCGTTGGCGGCCCAAACCGGGCTGCGGAACGTCGCTCTGCAGGCTTATCTCCCTCGCGGGACCAGGCTCTTGGTTACCGGCGACCTGCGCGGCGCCGAACACGTCTATCGTCAGTTCGTGGACGCGGCCCGGGAGGCCGGTGTGGTTCAACTGCAGGTTGCCGCCCTCCGAAACGTGGCATATGCGCTGTTCTACCAGAACCTGCCGGCACCGGCTGCCGACGCACTCGACCAGGCGCTGGCGCTCAGCGAATCGAGCGGCGAGCGCTGGAATCGGACCGAGCTGTTCGCGCTTCGGGCGCGAGCCGCGCTCGACCTTGGCGATGTGCCCTCAGCCGAGAGTTTCATGAACCGCGCTCTGGAGGTGTATCGCGAGGACGACGTCACGGCTATCTCCGAGGTGTACCACCACCTGGGGATGATCCGGGCCGCCCAGAGGCGGGACGCTGAGGCCGAGGCGAGCTTGCGCCGGAGTCTCAACTCGGTGCGCGATACCGACTACGGCTGGCCTATCACCAATTCCGCCCTTGCGCTGGCGAAGTTCTTAGCGGAGCGAGGACAGGTCGCCGAGGCGGCCGCGCTGGTGGCTGACCGCGAACGCTGGGTACGCGAGCACGAGCTCCACCTCTGGGATCCGCAAATCGCCGAGGTCCGCACTCTGATCCTGGCGGCGACTCGCTCTTAGGCCGTGACCCTCTATCTCACGGTCAAGTTCGTGCACGTCCTGGTGGCCATCGTGGCAGTCGGCAGCAGCGCCGGCTCCAGCCTGTGGCTTCGCCTGGCCATGCGAAGCCCGCCGCACCTGCCGTTCGCGCTTCGGACGGCGAAGTTTCTCGACGAGTTCCTCACGCGGCCCGGTTTGATCGTCCTGCTCGTCACTGGTCTCTGGATGGCTGCCTCGCGCTGGTCGCTGGCCCTGTTGTGGGTGCGGTGGGCCGTGATCCTGGTCGCGATCGTGCTCGTGGTTCTCTACCTCATCGTCGGCCCGCTCCTGCAGCGGCTCATCCGGGTCGCCGAGGTCGAGGGGTTGGCATCGTCCAGGTGGGCGCGCCTGGATCGCGCATTCGGGGTCGCCGGCGGTGCCAGCGGCCTCATCATCGTGATGGTCGTCTGGTTGATGGTGACGAAGCCGGCCTAGCGTGGATTAGCGGGGACCGGTGACCGCGCCCTCGCTGGCCGAGGACACGAGCTCGGCATACTTGGCCAGCGCGCCGGTCTCGTAGCGCGGCTTCGGTGGCCGCCACGCCGCCAGCCGGCTGCGTAGCTCGCTGGTTGAAAGCTCCACATTCAGCTGCCGGCCGGTGATGTCGAAGACGATCATGTCGCCCTCCTTGAGCGCGGCAATCGGTCCGCCTTTCGCCGCCTCGGGCGCCACGTGACCGGCCATCAGTCCGTGCGTCGCCCCCGAGAATCGGCCATCGGTCACTAGCGCCACCGTATCGCCCAGCCCCTCGCCGACCAGGGCCCCGGTGACCGCCAGCATCTCCGGCATCCCCGGTCCGCCCACCGGACCCTCATAGCGGATGACCACCACGTCGTTCTCCCGGATGCCGCCCTTCCGGACGGCGTCGAAGGCCGCCTCCTCGGTGTCGAACACCCGGGCCGGCCCCCGGTGGTGCAGGCGCTCGTGACCGGCCAGTTTGACCACGCAGCCATCCGGCGCCAGGTTCCCTCGCAGGATGGCCAGTCCACCGGTCGGCTTCACGGGATCCGCCACCGAGCGGACCACCCGCTGGCCCGGCGTCTCAACGGCCGCACGAGCTACGGTGCCCAGGGTGCGCCCGTCGACCGTCCAGGCATTGGGGTGCAGGACCTTCGCCTCCAGCAGGCGCTGCGCCACCAGGGCCATCCCACCCGCCGCGTAGAGGTCGCTCGCCACGTACTCGCCACCGGGCTTGAGGCTGGCCACGATGGGAGTGCGGGCCGCGATCCGGTCGAAGTCATCAAGAGTCAGTGGCACGCCGGCCTCGCGCGCGATGGCCAGCAAGTGAAGCACGCCGTTGGTTGACCCGCCGGTGCCGGCCACGGACGCCACCGCGTTTTCGATCGAGGCGCGGGTGATCACGGACCGGGGCGTGACTCCCTGGTCAAGCAGGTCCATGACCAGCTGGCCCGCCCGGTAGGCCGCGTCCGGCTTCTTGGCGTCGAGCGCGGGGATCTCGTTCATCCCGGCCGGGCTGATACCGAGGAATTCCATGGCGGTGGCCATCGTGTTGGCGGTGAACTGCCCGCCACAAGCACCTGCGCCGGGGCAGGCGTGCTCTTCGATCTGGCGCAGCTCGGTGTCGCTGATCCGGCCCGCGGCTCGCGCGCCGACCGCCTCGAACACGTCCTGCAGGGTGATGTCGTGCCCGTTGTGCCTCCCCGGTCCGATGGTGCCGCTGTAGAGGATCAGGCCGGGGATGTTCAGCCGGGCGAGGGCCATGGCGGCCGCTGGGATGGTTTTGTCGCAGCCCACGATCATGACCAACGCATCGAAGGAGTGGCCGCGCGCCACCAGCTCGATGGAGTCGGCGATCACCTCACGGCTGACCAGCGACGCGCGCATCCCGTCGGTGCCCATCGAGACCCCATCCGAGATGGCGATGGTGTTGAACTCCATGGGCGTGCCGCCGGCCGCCCGGACGCCGGCCTTCACCCGCTCCGCCAGCTGGCGGTGGGTGAAGTTGCAGGGCATGGTCTCGATCCAGCTGTGGCCCACGCCGATGATGGGTTTGGCCAGGTCTTCCCGGCTGAACCCGATGGCGCGCAACATGGCGCGTGCCCCGGCGCGGGCGGGTCCTTCGGTCATGACCGCGCTCCGCCGCTTGGCGGCCCCCTGCCCCTGCTCGGCCATTGCACGAATTGTACGGCCGGTCCGTTACAGGTTCGTGTCGGCTGCCCTTGCCAGACCCGTGGCGCCTCAACCACGGCCGGCCACGGACGGGCTGCGGCGGCGGGCGGACATGCTCCTCCTGCTGGTCCTGGCCGTGCCCACGGCCTACGTCGACTGGCAGATCGTGCGGGTCTGGTCATGGCCGCCGGTGTGGAGCGCAACCTGGCTCGGGCTCACCCTCCTGGCTGCCGGGCTCGGCGTGGTCTGGCTCGACGGGCGCGAGCTGGTAGCCCCCCTGGTGGCGGCCTCTCTGTATGCCGGGCCGATCATCACCGCGATCGCCCGGTTGCACTTCGTCCCGTCACCGGTGGCCCTGATCGGCGATGGTGCGCTCCAGACCCAGCAGGCCGGCGACCTGCTCCTCCGCGGGACGGATCCGTACGGGGCAGACTACGCGGCCCTCGGTCTCGGCCGCACCCCGTGGGCCGAGCCCTTTCCCAACCCGGCTCTCCATCACACCGTCTTCTGGCCAGGGCAGTTCCTCCTGCCGTTGCCCCTCCAGGCGCTTTCGCAAACGCTCCTGCACTGGTGGGACCAGCGGGTCTTCCTGCTGCTGGCGGGTGTGGCGATTTGGATCCTGCTTCGGCAGCTGCTGCCGGGGACCGCGGGCGGCGCCGCCGCGGTCGCATTTTTCCTGGTGCCGGGCCACAGCCTGGTCGCCGTCCTGGGAGACAACGACCTGGCCATGGTGGCGCTGCTCCTGGGGGCCCTGGTGGCGGCCCAGCGCCAGCGGTTCCTCCTCATGGGGCTGGTGCTGGGCCTGGCGGTGGCCACCAAGCAGCATGCCCTGCTGGCCGCGCCATTCATCGTCTGGTGGGCGCTGGCCCGGGGAGCTTCCCTGTCAGTCGTGGCGCGCTCCGCGGCGAGTGGCATGGCCGCGCTCGTGGCGGTGCTACTGCCCTTTGTGCTCTGGAACCCGCACGCCTTCATCCAGGACACGGTCGTGTTCGTCACCGGCGGCGGTGCCGATGCCTACCCCATCAACGGGTTCGGGTTGTCGGCACTGCTGCTGTCGGCGGGCGTCATTCACGGTTCCCGGGATTCGTTTCCGTTCGCGCCCATCGAGTCCGTGGTGGGGATTGCCCTCTGGGTCTTTGGCTACGTGTGGATTCGCGCCCACCGGCAGCTCCCCGACGTCCTGATCTTCAGTGGCCTCACCGCGGTATCGGTACTCTTCGTCAGCCGGTACTTCCACGACACCCACCTGCTGCTCGGCCTGGAGCTGATGGGGGCCGGGTTCATCGGCAGGCTGCGGGTGCTGCAGCCGTGAGGCTCGCCTGGTGGCGGCTCCGGCGGCTGATTCGCCTCCTGGCATTCCGCCCGTTCCCGGCCGTCTTGCTTTTCGGCGGCGTGACCCTGGCTTCCAATGCGCTCTGGTTTGGCACCGGCCTCTTCATCGGACCGCTCCCCGGGGCGGTGATCACGCTCCTGACCGGGCTCGGCCTGGCCGGCGCCGTGTTCATGCTGCGCCGCGGGCGCTGCCAGATGGCGGCCCTCGGGGTGTTGGTCGGCTTCGCCGTCCTGGTCCCGGCCATGGCCTTGATCGCCTATCGGCTCAAGACCGGGCTTCCCATCCTGATGCACGACGGCGCCTACCAGACGGAGGAGGCCATGCGGGCGCTGCTCACCAACCACGACCCCTACGGGCTCGACTACGCCCAGACCAGCATGCGCCGCTGGCACTGGTACGTGAACGCGTCCCTCCATCCCTCGCTCTTCCATTACGTGTACCCGCCGCTCACCTTCCTGCTCCCGCTTCCCTTCTTCGCCGCCGCCCAGGCGTTGGGGCTTGCCTTCGATGTCCGCCTGGTCTTTCTGGTCACGGCCGGCCTGGCGGCCTGGGGCATCGTGCGCCTGCCCTGGCGGTGGGAATGGCGCTACTTGTGCCTGGTCGCGCTCTTCCTCGACCCCTTCTTTTACCTGCCGCAGGGGAGGAACGACATCCTCTTTCTGGGAGCGCTGGTGGGCGCCGTGCTGGCGTGGGAGCGCAGCTGGCCGGTGGTGGCCTGCGCCGGGGTTGGCCTGGCGCTGGCCTTCAAGCCCTTCGCCCTCTTTTTTGTGCTGCTCCTGGCGGTGATGCTGGTTCGCGGCCGCCAGCGGGAGGGCTGGTCGGCCTGGCAGCTGGGTTTCGGGCTGGCCGTCCTGCTGCTCCCCCTCGTGGCGTCCGCCGCCCCCTTCTTGTGGTGGAACCCGGCCGCGTACTGGGATGACACGGTCTCAGTCGTGGCCGGCACCGACCCGCGCAGTTTTCCCATCCAGGGGTACGGCCTGTCCAGCCTACTGGTGGCGCTCCACGTGCTTCCGGGACCGGACGCCCGCTTTCCCTTCGGCCTGGTGGAGGCCGCGGTTGGCGTCCCGCTCCTGGCGCTCGGCGTCCGCCGGGTGCTGGCCCGGCCCGTGCTGCCGACGGTGCTAGCCTGGGGAACGATCGTGCTGGCGGCCTTCCTGTTCACCGGGCGATTGTTCAATGACAACTACGTAGCGGATCTCGTCTTCCTCGCGATCTTGAGCGGGGCGAGCCACCGGGCCGCCGTGGGGAAGCGGGTCCTGAGCGGCTTTCTGGCTGCGGCGCGGCTCCCAAAAGCGGCGTAGGAGCAAATCCGGGCTAAGGTTGACACCGGCGGGCGCCAGCGCCTAAACTACTCGTTCGCGCCCAAAAGGCGCACTGATAACGCATGCCTACCATTTCCCAGTTGGTCCGACGTGGCCGCAAGCCTCTGGTCAAGAAGACCAAGGCGCCGGCGCTGCAGGGGTCGCCCCAGCGGCGCGGCGTCTGCGTGCGCGTCTACACGACCACCCCCAAGAAGCCGAACTCGGCCCTCCGGAAGGTAGCCCGCGTCCGCCTGACCTCCCGAGCGGAGGTGACCGCCTACATCCCGGGGATCGGGCACAACCTGCAGGAACACTCGGTGGTCCTGATCCGGGGCGGCCGGGTCAAGGACCTGCCTGGTGTCCGGTACCACATCGTCCGCGGCACCCTGGACACGGCCGGCGCCAAGAACCGCAAGCAGAGCCGCTCCAAGTACGGCGCCAAGCGCGAGAAGGCGGCCAAGAAGGCCTGATGCCCCGGCGAGCCCGCATCCAGAAGCGTGTCATCCTGCCCGACCCCCTGTACACACACGAGGGCGTAGCAAAGTTCATGAACGTCATCATGCAGCGGGGGAAGAGGAGCACTGCCGAGAGCATCGTCTACGGGGCCTTCGACCGGATCGCCAAGGCCACCAAGAAGGACCCGGTGGAAGTCTTCGAGAGTGCCATCAAGAACGTCACCCCGGTGCTGGAGGTCAAGCCCCGCCGGATCGGGGGCGCGACCTACCAGGTGCCGGTGGAGATCAAGCCGGAGCGCCGGCTGGCCCTGGCGCGGCGCTGGATCGTGCGTTTTGCCCGGACCCGATCGGGGAAATCCATGCAAGAGAAGTTGGCTGGCGAGCTGATGGACGCCGCCAACGGGGTCGGCGGCGCCATCAAGCGCCGCGAAGAGACCCACAAGATGGCCGAGAGCAACAAGGCTTTCAGCCATTTCCGGTACTAAGCCAAAGGTTTGGAAGGGAAGAGTCAGTTTGCCAGTTTCACAATCGGAAAACACAAAGATGGCCCGTAGCTACCCGCTCGACAAGGTTCGGAACATCGGCATCATGGCTCACATCGATGCCGGGAAGACGACCACGACCGAACGCGTCCTCTTCTATACCGGGCGCATCCACAAGATGGGCGAGGTCCACGAGGGGGCCGCAACCATGGACTGGATGGTCCAGGAGCAGGAGCGCGGGATCACCATCACGTCGGCGGCCACCGCGGCCACCTGGCGCGGCCACCGGATCAACATTATTGACACACCCGGACACGTAGATTTCACGGTTGAGGTCGAGCGCAGCCTGCGCGTCCTGGACGGCGCCGTCGCCGTGTTCGACGCGGTGGCCGGCGTGGAGCCCCAGTCGGAGACGGTCTGGCGGCAGGCCGACCGCTACGAGGTCCCCCGGCTCGCCTTCATTAACAAGATGGACCGGGTGGGGGCCGATTTCTTCGCCTCGTACAAGTCGATCCGGGAGCGCCTGGGCGCCAATGCGGTCCCCATCCAGCTGCCCATCGGGGTGGAAGACACCTTCGAGGGCGTGGTGGACCTGGTCAATAAGGTGGCCATCACCTACACCGACGACCTGGGCACCAAGATCGAGAGCGAGGCCATCCCGGAGGCCATGCGGGAGCAAGTGGAGCAGTACCACAAGGCGCTGCTGGAGGCGGTGGCCGAGTTCGATGACGTCTTGCTCCAGAAGTACCTGGACGACAAGCCGATCAGCGCCGCCGAGATCAAGGCTGCCATCCGCAAGGGCACCGTGTCCAACCGGTTCGTCCCGGTCCTGGCCGGCGCCGCCCTGCGCAACCGCGGCATCCAGCCGATGCTGGACGCCATCGTCGACTTCCTGCCGTCCCCCCTGGACAAGCTGGGGGTGGAGGGCATCAATCCCAAGAACAACGCCCCGGAGCGGCGCAAGCCCGCGGACAACCAGCCCTTCGCCGGCCTGGCCTTCAAGATCGCGACCGACCCGTACGTCGGCAAGCTGACCTTCTTCCGGGTATATGCCGGCACGCTCAAGTCCGGCTCCTACGTCTGGAACGCCACCCGTGGCACTAAGGAGCGGGTGGGCCGCATCCTGCAGATGCATGCCAACCACCGGGAGGAGATCCCGGAGGTCTTCGCCGGCGACATCGCGGCGGCCATCGGGCTGAAGCAGACCACCACCGGGGACACCCTGGCCGACGAGGACAACCCGATCCTGCTGGAAAACATCATCTTCCCGGAGCCGGTGATCAGCGTGGCCATCGAGCCGCGCACCAAGGCCGACCAGGAGAAGATGGGCCAGGCGCTGGCCAAGCTGGCCGAAGAGGATCCCACCTTCAAGGTGCGCACCGACGAGGAGACCGCCCAGACCATCATCTCGGGCATGGGCGAGCTGCACCTGGAGATCATCGTCGACCGCATGCTGCGCGAGTTCGCAGTGGACGCCAACGTGGGCAAGCCGCAGGTCGCCTACCGGGAGACCATCAAGCGCAAGGCGCACGGCGTTGGGCGATTCATCCGGCAATCCGGCGGCCGCGGCCAGTACGGCCACGCCGAGATCGACATCGAGTCGAATGAGCCGGGCAAGGGCTTCGAGTTCGTGGACAAGATCGTGGGGGGCTCCATCCCCAAGGAGTACCACGGCGCCGTGGAGAAGGGCATCATCGAGGCCCTGAACAACGGCGTGCTGGCCGGCTTCCCGGTGGTCGACGTCAAGGCCACCCTGGTGGACGGCTCCTACCACGAGGTCGACTCCAACGAGATGGCGTTCACCATCGCCGGCTCGATGGCGGCCAAGAACGGCATGCAGAAGGCCCAGCCGGTGCTGCTCGAGCCGATCATGAAAGTCGAAGTGGTGATGCCCGAAGAGTTCATGGGCGACATCCTGGGCGACCTGAGCGCGCGGCGCGGGTCCATCCTGGGGATGGAGGGGCGGGCCACCATGCAGGTGATCCGAGCCTACGTGCCGCTGGGCAACATGTTCGGGTACGCGACCGAGCTGCGCTCCCGCACCCAGGGCCGAGCGACCTACAGCATGGAGTTCCACCATTACCAGGACGTTCCGAAGTCGATATCAGAAGAGATCGTGGCCAAAGCCAAGGCCTGAACCCATTTTCAAGGAGCGGAGGTAGACAAGGAGACACGAATGGCAAAGAAGAAGTTCGACCGGAGTAAGCCCCACGTCAACGTCGGCACCATCGGGCACATCGACCATGGCAAGACCACGCTCACGGCTGCCATCACGAAGGTGCTGGCCAAGAAGGGGCTGGCCGAATTCCGCTCCTTCGACTCCATCGACAACGCCCCGGAGGAGAAGGCCCGCGGTATCACGATCGCGGCGTCGCACGTGGAGTACGAGACGGACAAGCGGCACTACGCCCACGTGGATTGCCCCGGCCACGCCGACTACATCAAGAACATGATCACGGGCGCCGCCCAGATGGACGGCGCCATCCTGGTGGTGGCCGCCACCGACGGGCCCATGCCCCAGACCCGGGAGCACATCCTGCTGGCTCGCCAGGTCGGCGTGCCGCGGATCGTGGTCGCCCTCAACAAGGTCGACGCGGTCGACGACCAGGAGATCCTGGAGCTGGTCGAGCTGGAGGTCCGGGAGCTGCTGTCCCGGTACGAGTTCCCGGGGGACGACATCCCGGTGGTGAAGGTCTCGGCGCTCAAGGCGCTCGAGGGGGACGCCCAGTATGAGGACAGCATCCGCCAGCTGATGGACGCGGTCGACACCTACATCCCGGTGCCCCAGCGCGACCTGGAGAAGCCCTTCATGATGCCGATCGAGGACGTGTTCTCGATCGAAGGCCGCGGCACGGTGGTGACCGGCCGGATCGAGCGCGGGCAGGTCAAGGTCAACGAAGAGGTGGAGATCGTGGGTATCCACGACACCAAGAAGACGGTGGTGACCGGGGTGGAGATGTTCCATAAGCTGCTCGATTCGGGGCAGGCCGGGGACAACGTCGGCTGCCTGCTGCGCGGCACCAAGCGCGAAGAGGTGGAGCGCGGCCAGGTGCTGGCCAAGCCCGGCTCGATCAAGCCGCACACCGAGTTCGACGCCCAGGTCTACGTCCTGACCAAGGATGAAGGCGGCCGGCACACGCCCTTCTTCAAGGGCTACCGCCCGCAGTTCTACGTCCGGACCACCGACGTGACTGGCGAGGTGGTGCTGCCGGAGGGCACCGAGATGGTCATGCCCGGCGACAACATCCTGATGCACATTTCCCTGATCACCCCGATCGCGGTGGAGGAGGGGATGCGCTTCGCCATCCGCGAGGGCGGCAAGACGGTGGGCGCCGGGGTGGCCACCAAGGTGACCAAGTAAGAGAGGGTTAGTTGGCACAGAAAATCCGTATCAGGCTGAAGGCCTACGACCACCGGGTGCTGGACCAGGCGGCCGAAAAGATCGTGGAAACCGCCCGGCGGACCAACGCATCCACGGCCGGCCCCATTCCGCTGCCCACCGAGACCAACCGGTGGACGGTGATCCGCGGACCGTTCATCGATAAGGACTCGCGGGAGCAGTTCGAGATGCGTACCCACAAGCGCATCATCGACATCCTGGATCCCAACCCCAAAGTGGTCGATGCCCTGATGCGGTTGAACCTGCCCTCCGGGGTCAACATCGAGATCAAGCTCTAGTGGCTACCAAGGGTCTGCTCGCCAGGAAGATCGGGATGACGCAGGTGTTCTCCGACACCGGAGAGCTGCTGCCGGTCACCGTCCTGGAAGCTGGGCCCTGCATCGTGGTCGCTCGCCGGACGACGGCGAAAGAGGGCTACGAGGCGGTGCAGCTGGGTTTTGGCGCGGTGAAGGAGAAGCAACTGCGCCAGCCCGCGGCTGGCCACTTCAAGAAGGCCGGGGTAGCGGCCCGCCGGCACCTGCGGGAAATCCGGGTCCCGGGCGATTCGGACCTGGCCGTGGGGCAGGAGCTGAAAGTGGACATCTTCAAGGCCGGGGATCGGGTGGATGTGACCGGCACCTCCCGGGGGAAGGGCTTCAGCGGCCAGCACAAGCGGCATCACTTCGGCCGCGGCCCGGTGACCCACGGCTCGCACAACATCAAGCAGCCCGGCTCCATCGGCTCGTCCTCCACGCCCTCCCGGGTCTACAAGGGCATGCGCATGGCCGGCCAGATGGGGAACGCCACCGCCACCAGCACCTTCCTCACCGTGGTCCGGGTGGATCCGGACCGTAACCTGTTGCTCGTCCGGGGCGCCGTCCCCGGCCATCCCAACAGCCTCCTCCTGGTCCGCGACGCCCGGCAACGAGGCAAGCCGAAGAAATGAGCCAGGCCAGGGTCTTCGACGGCGCCGGCAAGGAGACGGGGACGGTGGAGCTCTCCGACGAGATCTTCAACGCGCCGGTCCATGAGGCCGCCATGCACCAGGCGTTGCTGCGCCAGCTGGCCAATGCCCGTCAGGGCACCCACCAGACCAAGACTCGGGGCGAGGTCAGCGGGGGCGGCAAGAAGCCCTGGAAGCAGAAGGGGACCGGGCGCGCCCGCCAGGGCAGCACGCGGGCCCCGCAATGGCGCCATGGCGGAACCGTGTTCGGGCCGCATCCCCGCGGCTACGAGCAGAAGATGCCGCGCAAGCAGCGGCGGCTGGCGCTGCGGGCGGCGCTGGCGTTGAAGTCGCAGGGCGAGCAGCTCCGCGTGCTGGACGGCCTGGCCCTGGAGGCACCGCGCACCGGCCAGATGGCCGACCTGTTCGTGGAGCTGGGATCGGGAGCCAAGACGCTCTTTGTCCTCCCCGCCCACGACCAGGTGGTGGAGAAGTCGACGCGCAACCTGCCCTGGGTGCGGACCATCCTGGCCCAGAATCTCAACGTCTTCGACGTGCTGGAAGCCGACATGGTGGTCCTCACCCGTGAGGCGCTGACCCAGGTGGAGGCGCAGCTGGCATGAAAACGCCGGGGCAAGTCATCCAGCGGCCGCTCGTCAGTGAGAAGAGCTACGGCGCCATGACCGGCGGCAAATACGTGTTCCGGGTGCGGCGCGACGCCAACAAGCAGGACATCGCCCAGGCCGTGGCCGAGGCGTTCAAAGTCGACGTGGTCAGCGTCAACACCATGCACATGCGGGGCAAGGAACGCCGGCGCGGCAAGCTCAGCGGATTCCAACCGGACTGGAAGAAAGCCGTCGTCACACTGAAAGAGGGCCAGAAGATCGAGAACCTCTTCCAGGGAGTCTAGGAACCCCCATGCCCATCAAGAAGTACAAGCCCACCACCCCCGGCCGGCGGTTCATGTCCGTGAGCGGTTTTGACGAGGTCACCAAGAAGCGGCCGGAGAAGGCGCTGCTCCGCTCCTTGAAGACCGATGCCGGGCGCAACGCCCAGGGCAAGATCACGGTCCGCCATCAGGGCGGTGGTCACCGCAAGCTGTACCGGCTGATCGATTTCCGGCGTGACAAGCGCGGGATCCCGTCGACGGTGGCAGCGGTCGAGTATGACCCGAACCGGAGTGCCCGGATCGCGCTGCTCACCTATGCCGACGGCGAGAAGCGGTACATCCTGGCTCCCGTCGGCCTGTCCGTGGGGGACAAGGTGCTGGCAGGTCCGGAGGCGGACATCCGCCCTGGCAACGCCCTGCCGCTGGCTAGCATCCCGGTGGGCACCACCGTGCACGCGGTCGAGGTGCACCCCGGCCGCGGCGCCCAACTCGTCCGGTCGGCGGGCATGTCGGCGCAGCTCCTGGCCAAGGAAGGGCCCTACGCCCAGCTGCGCATGCCGTCGGGTGAGGTGCGGAAGATCGCGGTCGGCTGCTATGCCGTCATCGGCCAGGTCGGCAACGTCGAGCACGAGAACGAGAACGTGGGCAAGGCCGGCAAGAGCCGCTGGCGCGGCAAGCGGCCCTCTGTCCGCGGCATGGCGATGAACCCCTTTGACCATCCCCACGGCGGTGGGGAAGGACGCTCCGGCGCGGGCGGGCATCCGCAGACGCCCTGGGGCAAGCCCACCCTCGGCTACCGAACCCGCCGCAACAAGAAGACGGCCGTCATGATCGTGCGCCGCCGGCCCAAGAATCCGGGGAGGAAGAAGTAGTGAGCCGGTCCACCAAGAAGGGCCCCTACGTCGAGCCCTCGCTGATGAAGAAGATCGCGGTCATGAACCAGGCCAAGGACAAGAAAGTGGTCAAGACCTGGTCTCGGGATTCCAGCGTGTTCCCCGAGATGGTGGGGCACACCATCGCCATTCATGACGGGAAGAAGCACGTGCCCATCTTCATCACCGAGAACATGGTCGGCCACCTGCTGGGCGAATTCGCTCCCACCCGGCGCTTTAGGGCGCACGGGCATCACACCGAGAAGTCGGCGGCCCTGAAGTAATGGAAGTCCAAGCCCAGGCCAAATGGGTCCGGACGGCGCCTCGGAAGGTGAAGCTGGTGGCTGACGCCCTGCGCGGCATGCCCGTGGCTGAGGCGCTCATCTATTGCAAGTTCATCCCCAAGGCGTCGGCGCGCGATGTGGCCAAGGTCATCCGGTCGGCGCAAGCCAACGCCGAGCACAATTTCAACCTGGCCAAAGACGACCTGGTCGTGAAAGACATCCGGGTTGAGGAAGGGCCCACCCTGAAGCGCGCCCGGCCGAGGGCGATGGGACGCTACTTCAGCATCTTCAAGCGGACCAGCCACATCACGGCCGTGGTGGAGGATCGCCCGGGCGCCGTCCGCCGGCGGCCGGTGGCCCCGCCTCGCGCGGCCCGCCCCGCGCCGGCGCCCGCCGCCCCACCCGCGGCACCGGCAGCCGACGCGCCGCCATCCGGTCGCGGGCGCGCCCCCAAGCAGGCGTCCGCGGCGAAGGCGGAGCGGGAGACCAAGACCGACACGACGGAGAAACCATCCGCCACCCGGGCGGCCAAGAAAGCAGATTCAGATCAGCCCAAGAAGGGGAAGAAAAAGTAGAGCATGGGTCACAAAGTTCATCCGAACGGATTTCGCCTGGGCGTCTACCGCAACTGGGAGTCGAAGTGGTTCGCCACCGACAAGGAGTTCTCCGCCCTGTTGCTGGAAGACGTCAAGCTGCGAAAGATGCTCTTCGCCCGCCTGAAGAACGCGGGCGTCGCGCGGATCGAGACCGAGCGCTCGTCCAGTGCGCTCACCATCACGCTGCACACCGCCAAGCCGGGCATCGTCATTGGCAAGGGGGGGACCAGCGTCGATCAGCTGCGCGATGAGCTGGAGAAGATGACCAAGAAGCGGGTCCGGGTGACCATCCAGGAAATCAAGAAACCCGAGCTCAGCGCCCAGCTGGTCGCCGAGAGCGTGGCCGCCCAGCTGGAGAAGCGCATCGCCTTCCGCCGGGCCGTCAAGCAGTCGTTGATGAAGACCATGCGCGCCGGTGCCCAGGGGGTCAAGATTCGAGTCAAAGGCCGGCTGGGCGGCTCCGAGATGGCGCGCATCGAGTGGAACCGCGAGGGCCGCGTTCCACTACACACGCTGCGGGCCGACATCGACTTCGGCCAGACCGAAGCCAAGACCACATTCGGCCGGATCGGCGTCTCGGCCTGGGTCTACACCGGCGATTTCCCGACGGAGCGCCCGAAGAGGGTGGCGGAGGAGCCCACCGACGGTGAGGTGCCGGTCGCCGCGGCGCTGGCCGAGACGCCGCTGGTGGCCGAAGCCCTCGGGCTGCCGGTGGCCGTCCCTGCGGAGCCGGTCCCGGTCGGCGTGGCCGAGCCAGAACCCGAGCCCGTCGCCAGCGTTCCGGCCGCGGTGGAAGCACCGGCCGCCCGTCCGACCAGGCGCCGGACGGCCGCCACAGCGACCGCTCCGAGCGAGGCCCCGGCCAAGCCCAAGCGCGCCCCGCGCGCCGTCAAAGCGACGACCGAGGAGGCCGCACCCAAGCCCAAACGCACGACTCGAACCACCAGTGCCGAAGCCAAGCCCGCCACCCGGCGGACCGCCAAGAAGAAGGAATAGGACGACATGTTGCTGCCTGCTCGAACCAAGTTCCGCAAAGTCCACCGTGGCCGGCGCACCGGGGTCGCCACCCAGGGCAACGACCTGGCGTTCGGCGAGTTCGGTCTGGTTGCCACGGAAGCCGCCTGGATGAGCAACCGGCAGATCGAGTCGGCCCGGCGGGTCATGACCCGGTATATCCGCCGTGGCGGCCAGGTCTTCATCCGCATCTTCCCGGACAAGGTGTACACCAAGAAGCCGGCCGAGACCCGGATGGGGAGCGGCAAGGGTGCTCCCGAGGGTTGGGTGGCCGTGATCAAGCCCGGGCGGGTGCTGTTTGAGATGGGCGGGGTGACGCCCGAGATCGCCAAGCGCGCCTTCCAGCTGGCCGCCCACAAGCTGCCGATCCACACCCGCACGCTGGGGATCAGGTCGGGCGTGAAAGCGGCGGCCGACGTGAAGATCAAGGGCGTGGCCGGTGAGGCCACCGCCGAGGGAACCGGGCTGCCCGGGGCGGCGGTCCCGGTTGCCGGTGCCGTCGCGGCTGTGGCCGTTCCACCGGCGCGTGGGCCGAAGGCGGCCCCGGGGGCAGCGCCTTCCGCCAAGGCGGCTCCCGCCGCCAAAGCCGCGCCTGGCGCGGCGCCCTCCGCCAAGGGGGCTCCGGCGGCCAAGGCTGCGGCCGCCCCGCCGGCCAAGCCGGCCAAGGGCAAGAAATGAAAACCAAAGACCTGCACGCCATGTCCCTGCCGGACCTCGAGAAGCAGCTCAAGTCTTCGCGCCAGGAACTCTTCAACCTGCGGTTCCAGATGGCCACCGGCCAGCTTGAGAACCACCGGCAGATCCGGCACGTGCGCCGAACGCTGGCCCAGATCCTGACGGAGATGATCGAGAAGCAGTTCCAGGCCGCCAGTCAGCCGGTGGCGCCGGAACCCGCGCCGGAGCCCGGGGCTGCCGCCAAGCCCGCCCGCCGCCGGAAGAAGGAGGAGGGCGCGTGACCGAACGCGGCATGCGGAAGACGCGGGTGGGCACGGTCATCTCCGACCGGATGGACAAGACCATCGTGGTCCGGGTGCAGACCTTGAAGGAGCACCCGCGCTACAAGAAGACCGTCCGCCAGTCCTCCCGGTTCAAGGTGCACGACGAGCAGAACCAGTGCACGGTGGGCGATCGGGTGCGGATCGTGGAGACCCGCCCGCTGTCTCACGACAAGCGGTGGCGGCTTTTGGAAATCGTGGAGAAGGTCAAATAATCCAGCAGGAAACGCGACTCAAAGTGGCGGACAACACCGGCGCCCGCGAGGTGCTGTGTATCCGCGTCATGGGCGGCCACTACCGCAAGTACGCGGCGGTGGGGGACGTGATCACGGCCGCCGTCACCGTGGCCACCCCGGGCGGCCAGGTGAAGAAGAGCGAGGTGGTGAAGGCCGTGGTCGTCCGCACCGCGCACGACGTGCGCCGCGCGGACGGCTCCAGCATTCGCTTCGATGAGAACGCGGCGGTGATCCTGGGCCCCCAGAACAATCCGCGGGGGACGCGCATTTTCGGGCCAGTGGCCCGCGAGTTGCGCGACCGGAATTTCATGAAGATCGTCTCGCTCGCTCCGGAGGTGCTATGAAGGGCGACGGCATACTTGACGCCAAGTACGCCTTCTCAGGCAACGCACGCCCCCGTGGGCCACGTTGGCGCCTGACGGCTCTCGCCGAGCCGGTGGAGATTGCAGGCGGCGTTGACATCGCGGTTCGCCTGGTAGCCGCAGGCACACCGATGCCAGCGTTCTCCAAGCGGCTTGGAGACCAGCGTTCCGCAAGCCGAGCACCACTGGGACGTGTTCCGAGCATCAAGGGCAATCACCGACCGACCAGCTTCTTCCGCTTTGTCAGTCAGGACCGTCAGGAACCCGCCCCAGGCTTGATCATGGATATCTCGGGCCAGGCGGCTTCGCGCCAAGCCCTTGAGGTTCAGGGCTTCCACATAGATGACGTCGAACCGCTGTGCCAGATCCTTGGCCAGCTTGAACGCATGATCCCGGCGCACGTTGCGCACCCGCTCATGCAGACGTGCCACCAGCAGACCGGCCCGACCCCGACGGTGCGAGCCACGTACCCGGCGCGAGACCCGGCGCTGCGCCACTCGCAGGCGCCGCTGGGCCGCCCGCAAGGCACGCGGGCCCGCCAACAGTTCGCCGGTGGAGAGAGCTGCGAAGGTACTGATCCCGAGGTCCAGGCCGGCTCGCAGGCCGGTAGGCGGAAGCGCCGCCGGTTTAGGTCGCTCCAGGGCAAAGCCCACGTACCAGTGGCGCGCGTGGCGACGTACGGTGACGGTACGCAGGTCCCCGCCGCTCGGCAGTCGCCGATGCCAACGGACCTTGAGGTGCCCGATGCCGGGCACGCCCAGGCGGTCAACGCGGAGCACCCAGGTATCCCAGGTCAGGCTGTCGTAGCGGTGCCGCGAACGGAATCGGGGATACCCCGGCTTCTCTCCGCGTTTGAGGCGGCGAAAGAAGGCGGCAAAGCCCCGATCCAAACGCCGCAGCGGCTCGCGCATGGCAAAGCAACTCATCCCAGGCGGCCCCAGTCCGACGGCCCGCAGATCGGTCAAATCGCGAAATTGTTCGAACAGGGTGAGCGAGCGATGTCTTTGGCGCCAGACGGCCCGCCGCTGCTCCAGGCCGGCATTGTACAGCTCGCAGGCGAAGGCCAGCTGGGCCTTCAGGGCGGCCTCCTGCCTGACGGTCGGATAGAGACGATAGCGGTACGTGCGCCGGAGGACAAGAGGTTTGTCTTGCACAAGCCCGATCATGGAGATGGTCTGTGACAACTGTGTGTCAAAGCTGGGGCTCAAGGATGTGATTGCTCTATGAAGCGGCATCTTGACATCCACAAGGACGACACCGTCCAGGTCATGGTCGGCAAGGACCGCGGGAAGCGTGGCGTGGTCCTGCGCACCGTCCCCGCCACCGGCAAGATCGTGGTGAAGGGTCTCAACATGGCCAAACGCCACCAGCGGGCCCTCACCCAGAAGGGGGCCACCAAGGTGATGCAGGGTGGCATCGTCGACTTCGAAGCTCCCCTCAACTACTCGAACGTCATGCTCGTGTGCAACAAGTGCGACAAGCCGACCCGCATCCGCAAGACCACGCTGCCCACCGGGCAGCAGGCGATCGTCTGCGTGAAGTGTGGGGAAATCTACGAGCGAGTCAAGGAGAAGGTATGAGCGCGGCCGCCCCGGGTTCTGTCCAGCTCCGCCTCCGCGACCACTACACCCAGAAGGTGGCGCCCGCCCTGATGCAGCGGTTCGCCTACAGCAACGTGATGCAGGTGCCCCGCCTGGTCAAGGTAGTGGTCAACATCGGTATCGGGGAGGCGCTGACGAATCCGAAAGCCCTGGACGCGGCGATGGCCGATCTGAAGATGGTCTCCGGCCAGCAGCCGATCGCCATCCGGTCGCGCAAAGCCATCGCCAATTTCAAGCTGCGGGCCGGCGTGGTAATCGGGCTCAAAGTGACCTTACGTGGGGCCCGGATGTACCAGTTCGCCGACAAGCTGGTGTCGGTGGCCCTGCCCCGCATCCGCGACTTCCGCGGGGTCTCGCCCACCGGCTTCGACGGCCGCGGCAATTTCACGCTGGGGCTGCGCGAGCAGCTGGTGTTCCCGGAAATCGACTACGACAAGATCGACAAAGTGCGTGGGATGGAAGTCACGTTCGTCACCACGGCGCGGACCGACGACGAGGCCCGCGTCCTGCTGACCGAACTGGGATTCCCATTCCGAAAGTGAGGGAAGAAAAGGACGCATGGCGAAGAAGTCAGTTATAGCCCGGAGCCTCCGCAAGCCCAAGCACGCGGTGCAGGCCCACAGCCGGTGCAAGAACTGTGGCCGGCCGCGGGCCTACATTCGCAAGTTCGGAATCTGCCGGATCTGCTTCCGGACACTGGCGTCGAGGGGTCAGGTCCCGGGCGTCAAGAAAGCTTCGTGGTGAGGGAAGGATGAGCACCGATACTATCGCCGACATGTTGACCCGCATCCGCAACGCCAACGCCTCGGCCCACGCGCGCGTCTCGTTGCCGGCGTCCAAGCTGGCGGTGGAGATTGCCCGCGTCTTGAAAGAGGAGGGCTACATCGGCGACTACGTGGCGGCCGCCACCGAGGGGACGCCAAAGCTGGAGATCGTCTTCAAGCCCAAGAACCCGCGGGGGAAGGCCCTGGCCGGCGTGCGCCGGATCAGCAAGCCCGGCCTGCGGATCTACGCCCGCAAGACCGAAATCCCCAGAGTCCTGGGTGGGCTGGGGATGTGTATCCTGTCCACCTCGCACGGCGTCATGTCCGGTCAGCAAGCATCGAAGGCGGGCCTCGGCGGCGAGGTCCTGTGTTTCGTGTGGTGAGATGAGTCGAATTGGCAAGCTTCCCGTCAAGATCCCCAGTGGCGTGACCGTGAACATCCGCGACCAGACCCTGGTGGTGACGGGCTCGAAGGGCGAGCTGACCCGTACGGTCCATCCCGATATGCGGGTGGCCGTCGAGCAGGATACGGTGGTGGTCAGCCGGCCGACCGAATCCAAGCTGCACCGCTCGCTGCACGGCCTGACCCGCACCCTGGTGGCCAACATGATCGACGGGGTGAGCAAGGGCTACGAAAAGCAGCTGGAGCTGGTCGGTGTCGGCTACCGAGCGGCCAAGCAGGGCGAGGACCTGGTCCTGACGGTGGGGTTCTCCCACCCGGTCCGGTACGCCGTGCCGGCGGGGATCACCATCGAGGTCCCCGAGCCCACCAAGGTCACCGTGCGGGGCACCAACAAAGAGGTCGTTGGGCAGGTCACGGCGGAGATCCGGAAGGTCCGGCCGCCCGAACCCTACAAGGGGAAGGGCATCCTGTACCGCGGCGAGCGGATCCGCCGGAAGGCGGGCAAGACGGGCAAGACCGCCGGCGCGGTGGCCAAGTAGGAGCCTGGATGTACAAGACCTTTGATCGCGCCGCCGGCCGCCAGAAGCGCCACGTGCGGGTGCGCACCCAGATCGCGGGGACGCCCGGCCGGCCGCGGCTGGCCATCTTCCGCAGCCTGCACCACATCTACGCCCAGGTGATCGACGACGCCGCCGGCCGCACCCTAGCGGCCGCCTCGACCACCGACGCCGACCTGCGCAAGAGTGTGAAGTCGAGCTCCAGTGCCGCCGCCGCGACCGCCGTGGGCAAGGCGATCGCCGCGAAGGCCAAGGAGCGGGGCATCGACACCGTGGTCTTCGACCGCGGCGGCTTTCCCTATCACGGTCGCATCAAGGCAGTGGCCGAGGCCGCCCGGGAAGCCGGGCTGAAGTTCTAGGAAGAGAGGCGGGATGGCATACCAATCGGGACGTGAACGGTCGGAATTCGCGGAGAAGGTGGTCCACCTGAACCGGGTGGCCAAGGTGGTCAAGGGCGGCCGCCGGTTCTCCTTCAGCGCCCTGGTGGTGGTCGGCGACCAGAACGGCCGCGTGGGGGCGGGGCTGGGCAAGGCCGGCGAGGTGCCCGAAGCCATCCGCAAAGCGGTGGAAGCGGCCAAGAAGAAGTTGATCACTGTGCCGATGGTGGGCACCACCATCCCCCACGAGATCCGGCTCAAGAAAGGGGCGGCCAAGGTGCTGCTGAAGCCGGCCGCGCCGGGGACGGGCATCCGGTCTGGGGGCGCGATGCGCGCCGTGATCGAGCTGTCCGGCATCAAGGACCTGATTACCAAGTCTCTGGGGACGAACAACCCGGTCAACACCGTGCGGGCCACCATCGCCGCGCTGGAGCACCTCCAGACGGTGGAAGGGATCGCCCAGATCCGGGGCGTGTCGGTCGACGAGCTGACCCGTCGGACTCAGCGCGGACGGCGGCCGGCCAAGCCTCAGCCCGAGCCGGAGCCGAATGGCGAAATCGCCGCGGTGCCCGCCGAGGAGGGGGCATGAGCACCCTCAAGATCACCTACGTGCGCAGCGCCATCGGCCACCGGCACGACCAGCGGGAAACGGTGCAGGCGTTGGGCCTGCGCCGCCTGCACCAGACCGTGGAACGACCGGATAGCCCGCAGCTGCGAGGCATGATCAAGAAGGTGGAGCACCTGCTTCGGGTGGAGGAGGTCTGAGCCAGCGATGAAGATGCACGAACTCCGGCCCACGCCCGGCGCCACCCACCCTCGTAAACGAGTGGGGCGGGGCCTGGGCTCCGGCCACGGCAAGACGGCCACTCGCGGGACGAAGGGCCAGGGCGCCCGCACCTCCGTCAACATCCCCCGCAACTTCGAGGGCGGCCAGACCAAGCTGGCGATGCGAACCCCCAAGCTGCGCGGGTTCAAGAATCGTCGGAAGCGGACCTTTGCCGTGGTCAATCTCACCCGGCTCAACCGTTTTCCGAACGGCACCGCCGTCGGCCCGGAGCTGCTGATCGAAGTCGGGGCGATCAAGGACGTTCGCGCGGGCTTGAAGGTGCTGGGCACCGGCGTGCTCCGCCGCAGCCTGACCGTGCGCGCCCACCGCTTCTCGGCCGGGGCCCGGGAGAAAATCGAAAAGGCGGGCGGCACCGTCGCCGTGATCGAAGTCCCCGCCCCGCCGGCCAAGACCAAGCGGGCCAAGAATCAGCCTCGGCCGCAGCCCAAGCCCGAAGCCGAGACGCCCGCCCCCGAGGCGGCGGCCGGCGAGGCCCCCCAGGAGGCCAAACCAGCCAGAGAGGGGAAGCCCGAAGGCAAGGCCAAGGCCGAGAAGCCCGAGGGCAAGGCCAAAGAGGGCAGGCCAGACGCGAGGGCCAAAGAGGGGAAGGCCGAGGGCAAAGCCAAAGAGGGGAAGGCCGAGGGCAAAGCCAAAGAGGGGAAGGCGGAGGCCAGGCCCAAAGCCGGGAAGGCAGAGGATCAGGCCAAAGTGGGTAAGAAAGAGGGCAAGAAGGGACGCTGAAGGATGCTTGAGGCCATTGCCAACGCGCTCCGCATCCCGGAGCTCCGGCGCAAAATCCTCTTCACGCTCGGGCTGTTCGTGGTGTTCCGGGTGCTGGCGCATATCGCCGTCCCGGGGACCGATCAGGCCGCCCTGGCGCGCCTCTTCAACAAGAACCAGTTCCTGGGCCTGCTCGACCTGTTCTCCGGCGGCGGGTTGTCCTCCTTCTCGATCATCGCCATGGGCGTGAACCCGTATATCAACGCCTCGATCATCATGCAGTTGATGGCGGTGGTCTCCACCCGCATCAAGGAGCTGCAGAAGGAAGGCGAGTATGGGCGCCGGAAGATCACGCGCTGGACCCGGTACCTGACGGTCGGCCTGGGTCTCCTGCAGGCCTGGGGGCTCACCATCCTGTTCCGGAACCAGGGCGTCCTCTCAAACATCGCCTTTGGCTGGTTCGGGATCGTGGCCATCATGATCACCCTCACCGCCGGCACGATCATGCTGATGTGGTTCGGGGAGCTGATCACCGAGTACGGCATCGGCAACGGCATCTCGCTGGTCATCTTCGCCGGCATCGTCGGCCGGATCCCGAACACGATCTACAACCTGCTGAGCGGTGGCCAGCCCAACCTCGTGCCGCTGCTGATCTTCGCGGCGCTGGCCATCCTGGTCACGGCCTTCATCATCGAGGTCCAGCAGGCGCAGCGGAAAATCCCCGTCCAATCCGCCCAGCGCGTGGTTGGGCGCAAGGTCTACCAGGGGCGCAGCTCCCACCTGCCGCTGCGCGTGAACCAGGCGGGCGTCATCCCCATCATCTTTGCCATCTCGATCATGTTCTTCCCGGTCATCATCGGAAACTTCCTGGCCAACAGCCCGTCCCCCTGGGGCGACATCTCGCACGCCCTGCGCACCTACTGGTTGCCGACCGGGCCCAACATCGCGACCGACATCCTGTACAACCTGGTCTACTTCATCCTGATCTTCGGCTTCACCTACTTCTACACGGCGGTCACCTTCGACCCGGTGGACACGGCGGACTACCTGAAAAAGCACGCGGCCTTCATTCCGGGGATCCGGCCGGGCGCGGCCACCGCCCAGTACCTGGACCGGACCATGACCCGGATTACGTTCGCGGGCGCCATGTTCCTGGGGTCCATCACCGTATTGGTGCCGCTGGTCGCGGCGGCCCTGACCAAGATCCCTACGCAGAACATGTACCTGGGCGGGACGGCCATCCTGATCGTGGTCGGCGTGGCCCTGGACACCATGAAGCAGATCGAAACCCAGCTGATCATGCGTCAGTACAAGGGGTTCATCAAATAGCGTGAACCTGGTCTTGTTGGGCGCCCCGGGGGCGGGCAAAGGGACGCAGCGCGCCTTCCTGGTGCAGCGTTACGGCATCCCGGTGATCGCCACCGGCGACATGCTGCGGGACGAGCGGAAGGCCGACACCCCGCTAGGCCGGCAGGTGGCGCCCATCATGGACCGCGGCGACCTGGTCCCCGATGACCTGCTGGTCCAGATCGTCAAGAAGCGGCTGCAGCAGCCGGACGCGCAGCGGGGCTTCATCCTGGATGGCTTTCCGCGGACCCTCCCCCAGGCCCAGGCCCTGGAACGCATCCTGGCGGAGATGGGGCGGGCCCTCGATGCCGTGATCTACCTGCGCGTCAGCCGGCAGGTCCTGATCGACCGGCTGGCGCACCGCTACGTGTGCCGGACGTGTGGATCGGTCTACACCTTCAAGCCGGAGGAAGTGCGCAACCTGCCCCGCTGCCCCAAGGACGGCGGCGAACTCTACCAGCGGCCCGACGATCGCCCGGACGTGGTGGCCCGCCGCATCGACGTGTTCCTGCAGCAGACGGCGCCCCTGATCGACTACTACTCGAAGCAGCGGAAATTGGAGAACATCGACGGCCAGCTCCCGGTCGAACAGGTCCGGGAGGCCATCCTGCGCAAGCTCAAGACGCTGGAGCCGGCCAAGACATGATCATCTACAAGTCCGCCGCGGAGGTCGACCTGATGCGGGAAGCCGGCCAGATCCTGGCCGAGACCCTGGAGCGGCTGCAGGTCATGGCCGCCCCCGGGGTGACCCTGCTGGAGCTGGACCGGGAGGCCGACCGCTTCATCCGGTCGCGTGGCTGTGTTCCCGGGTTCAAGGGATACCAGGGATTCCCGAACAGCCTGTGCACGTCGGTCAACGACCAGGTGGTTCACGGCATCCCCACCCACCGTAAGCTCCGCGCCGGCGACCTCCTGAGCCTGGACTGCGGGCTGATCCACCAAGGGTTCTGGGCCGACGCCGGCGTCACCGTCGGCATTGGCGCGATCTCGCCGGCCGCCCAGCGGCTGCTGGACGTGACTCGCCAGGCGCTGGCCACCGGCATCGAGCAGGTCCGGGTCGGGAACCGGGTGGGCGACGTCAGCGCCGCCATCCAGCGGCAGGTGGAGGGGGCTGGCTTCAACGTGGTTCGCCAGTACGTGGGCCACGGCATCGGCCGCGACATGCACGAAGACCCCCAGGTCCCCAACTTCGGCGTGGCCGGGCGGGGGCCCCTGCTCAAGCCCGGCATGGTGCTGGCCATCGAGCCCATGGTCAACGCCGGGGGACCGGACGTGGCCCTCCTGGGAGACGGCTGGACCGTGGTGACCGTGGACCACAGCCTTTCGGCCTATTTCGAGCATTCCGTGGCCGTCACCCCCGACGGCCCCGAGGTCCTGACGGCCTTGAGCCCCAGTCCGGTTCGGCGCGATGTTTAGGGAATGGCCGGCTATGGTAAGATTCTCGTTCGTGCGCCGGGGACCCGGCGAATTCTGCATGGGCGCCGCGTGATGCCGGGTATCGTCGTCGGCCGGGTGGTAGAGCCGCTGCCGAATGCTCTCTACCGGGTCGAGCTGGAGACTGGGCATCAGATCGTCGCCCACGTGGCTCCCGCCGCCAGGCTGCGGTTCCTCCGGGTCCTCCCGGGTGACCGGGTCTCGGTGGAAGTCTCCTCGGCTGATCCGGGACGCGGGCGCATTGTGAAGAAGGCTGGAGAACGATGAAAGTGCGAGCGTCGGTCAAGAAGATCTGTGACAAGTGCAAAGTGATCAAGCGGAAGGGCGAAGTCCGCGTGATTTGCGTTACCCCGAAACATCACCAAAGGCAGGGATAAGACACTCAGATGGCTCGAATCGCCGGCGTTGACATCCCGCGCGACAAGCGCGTCGAGGTGGCCCTCACCTACATCTACGGCATCGGGCCGAGCGTCGCCCGCCGTGTCCTGACCATCGCCAATGTCGATCCGAACGCACGCGTCAAGACCCTCAGCGACGAGCAGGTCGGGCGGCTGCGCGACGTGATCGACAAGGAGGTCAAGGTCGAGGGTGACCTGCGCCGCGAGGTGGCGCTCAACATCAAGCGCCTGCAGGAGATCGGGACGTACCGGGGCCTGCGCCATCGCCGGGGTCTCCCGGTCCGTGGCCAGCGGACCCGGACCAACGCCCGCACCCGCCGGGGTCCCCGCAAGACGGTGGGCGTGAAGAAGAAGACCGTGGAGAAGAAGTGACCAAGAAGAAAGTCACCCGCACGCGCCGCCGGGAGAAGAAGCATGTCACCGTTGGCCAGGCCCACATCCAGTCGACCTTCAATAACACCATCGTGACGGTGACCGACCAGCAGGGGAACCTGCTGGCCTGGGGTAGCGCCGGGAGCCAGGGCTTCAAGGGGTCGCGCAAGAGCACGCCGTTTGCCGCCCAGGTGACGGCCGAGGGCGCGGCCCGCAAGGCGATGGAGCACGGGCTGAAGCAAATCGAGGTGTTCGTCAAGGGACCCGGGGCCGGCCGCGAGGCCGCCATCCGCTCGCTGCAGGCCGCCGGGCTGGAGGTGACGGCCATCACCGACGTGACGCCCATCCCCCACAACGGCTGCCGCCCACCCAAGCGGAGGCGAGTCTAACCCGGCATGGCGCAATACCACGACGCCGTCTGCCGCCACTGCCGCCGGGAAGGCACCAAGCTCTTCCTCAAGGGCGAGAAGTGCTTCACCCATTGCACCCTCGACCGGCGCGCCACACCGCCCGGGATGCACACCCAGGTGCGCCGTCGCAAGGTGTCCGACTACGGCATCCAGCTGCGGGCCAAGCAGCGGGCCCGGCGGATCTACTTCCTGCTGGAAAACCAGTTCGCTCGCTACGTCGAGCGCGCGTCGCAGATGTCCGGGGTGACCGGCTTGAACCTGCTCCGGCTCCTGGAAATGCGACTCGACAACGCCGTGTACCGGCTGGGCTTCGCGTCTTCGCGGCGGGATGCCCGCCAGCTGGTCAGCCATGGGCACTTCGCCGTCAACGGCCGGCCCGTGAACATCTCGTCCTTCGCGGTCAAGATCGGCAATGAGATCCAGGTCCGCGACAGCAGCAAGAAGCTGGAGCGCATCCTGAATTCCGTGGCGGCCTCCGAGCACCGGATCGTGCCCCCCTGGCTGACCCTGGACCGCGAAGCCCTGACCGGCAAGATCGTCGGCGAGCCCAGCCGTAACGACATCGACCAGACCATTCAAGAACAGCTCATCGTCGAGTACTACTCCCGCTAAACCCAAGGAGGACCATGATCGACACAGCCCGCCCGCAAGTGAAGAGCCTGGAGGCGACCGGCACCTATGGCAAGTTCGAGATCGAGCCGCTGGAGCCGGGGTTCGGCACCACGCTCGGCAACTCGATCCGCCGTGTACTGCTGTCGTCGCTGAGGGGCGCCGCGGTCACCTCGATCTCGATTGAGGGGGTGGCCCACGAGTTCTCATCCATCCCGTACGTCAAGGAAGACGTCACCGAGATCATCCTGAACCTCAAAGGCCTCAATCTCATCTCCCACACGGATGAACCCGTGCGGCTGAACCTCGACGTCACCGGTCCACGCGCCGTGACCGCCGCCGACATCCAGGCGCCCAGTGACGTGGAGATCGTCAATAAGGATCTGTACATCTGCACCCTCGATAACAAGCAGGCCCGGTTGCGCATGGAACTGACCGTGGAACGGGGCAAGGGCTACGTCCCCGCCGAGCGCAACAAGAAGGAGGGGCAGCCCATCGGGGTGATTCCGATCGATGCCATCTTCAGCCCGGTGGTCAAGGCCAACTTCCTGATCGAGAAGACCCGCGTCGGCCAGGATACCGACTGGGACAAGCTTGTCCTGGAGGTCTGGACGGACGGCACCATGCTGCCGGACCAGGCGGTCAGCGAAGCCGCCAAGGTGCTGACCGGCCACCTGGGCCTGTTCGCCCACTTCACCGACAGCATCAAGTCGACCGAGGTGCCGCAGGCCAAGGGCAACGATCTGGCCTCCCGCCTGGCCGATGTGCCGATCGAGGATCTCGACCTGTCGGTGCGAGCCCTTAACTGCCTGAAGGCCAACGAGATCACCAAGGTGGGCCAGCTGGTGGGGCTGCGGGAAGAGGAGCTGCTCGCCCTCCGGAACTTCGGGCGCAAGTCGCTGGATGAGATCAAGGAGAAGCTCGTGGGGCGGGGCTTTTTGACCCCCGAGGAGCTGACCAAGGTCCTCAATTAGGTGCCGTGTTGCCTCCCGGGACTACCTTGACGTTTCATCGGCCCGGATCCGCCGAATGCCGGTGTCGCCTCCTGCGCGCGCTCGGTCACGTATCGACGGATATGCTCCCTCGCGTGCTCGTCGGCTCCTTGGCCTCGACGGCCAGGGCCGCGAACAGTCGGCGCCAGCCCAGGAGGCAACTCTGACATGCGCCATCGCAAGACCGGCCGCAAGTTCGGACGCACCACGGGTCACCGCACGGCGATGAGCCGGAACCTGGTGACCGCGCTGCTTGAGCACGGCCGGATCGAGACCACTGAGGCCAAGGGCAAGGAGCTGCGCCGCTGGGTGGAGCGGGTCATCACCACCGCCAAGACCGATGACGTCGCCGCCCGCCGGGCGGTCAGTGTGGTGGTCCAGAAGGCGGAGGTCGCCGAAAAGCTGTTCAGCAACCTGATGCCGCGCCTGCGCGACCGGAGCGGCGGCTACACCCGCGTCCTGAAGACGGCCCCGCGCCTGGGCGACGGCGCGCCCATGGTGCTGATCGAGCTGGTGGACTGATGGCGCGCAACATCAAGCTGGTCCTGGAGTACGAAGGCACCGGGTATCACGGCTGGCAGCAGCAGGCCTCCTCGACCCCGACGATCGAGGGCGCCCTCCGCCGGGCCCTCTTCGAGCTCACCGGTGAGTCCCCCACCCTCCAGGCCGCCGGCCGGACGGATGCCGGCGTGCATGCGCTCGGGCAGGTGGTCAACTTCCGGTTGGACGGGGATTTTGCGGCCGAAGCGCTGCCCGGCGCGCTCAACCACCGGCTGTCGCCGGACATCGTGGTCCGCTCCGCCGAGGTGGTCGACGACAGCTTCCACGCCCGCTACAGTGCCAGATCCCGTCGCTACGAGTACCACGTCCGGCAGGCGGCAGGCCGGGCAGCCTATGTCCGCCAGTACTGCTGGGCCGTCGCCGAGCGGCTCGATCTCAACCCTATGGGCCAGGCCGCACGGCTGCTCGAAGGCCGGCACGACTTCCGCGGATTCGGCCGCAGCCCCCGCCCGGGCGGCCACACCCTGCGCACCGTGCACGCGATCCGCATCGAGGCGGACGGGGAGTGGATCACCATCGCGGTGACCGCGGACGCCTTCCTGTACGGCATGGTGCGGACACTGGCCTCGGTCCTGGTTGACGTCGGCCGCGGCCGGCGTACCCTTGACTCTATCCAGGCGCTGCTGGACGCGGCGCAGCCCACGGCCATCCGCCCGGCACCGGCGCAGGGGCTAGTCCAGGCGGCGGTGACGTACTGAGATGAAGCAGAAGACCTACTCGGCCCGGCCAGCCGACCTGAAGCCGCGCTGGCTCCTGGTCGATGCCCAGGGCCAAACGCTGGGCCGGCTGGCCGCCAACGTGGCCCGCCTGCTCCGGGGCAAGCACAAGCCGGACTTCACGCCACACCTCAATACCGGGGACCACGTCATCGTGGTCAACGCCGGCGGGCTGCGGGTCACCGGCAAGAAGGTGGAGACGAAGATCTACACCCGGTACACCGGCTACCCGGGCGGGCTGCGCAAGACCGCCTACGGCGACCTGGCCCGCCGGTATCCTACGGCACCCTTCCGGCACGCCGTGCGGGGCATGCTCCAGCACGGGACGCTGGGCACGGCACAGCTCAAGCGGCTGAAGATCTACGCCGGCGCCGCCCACCCACACCAGAGCCAGCAGCCGGTGGCGATCGCCTTCGGCGCCCAGGGGGAGATCAAAGAACTTGGCCGATAACTACTACTACGGCACGGGCCGCCGGAAGGAATCGATCGCCCGGGTGCGGCTGTTTCCGGGGGACGGGACCATCACGGTCAACGAGAAGCCGCCGCTGCAGTACTTCGGGCGCCGGATCCTGGAGATGGTGGTCCAGCAGCCGCTCAAGGTCACCGACAGCCTCAAGCGGTTCAGCATCAGCGCCAAGGTGACCGGTGGGGGCAGCTCCGGGCAGGCGGGGGCGGTGTCCCACGGCATCGCCCGGGCCCTGTGTCAGGCTGACCAGGCCATGGCGACAACATACTTGACGCAGGAAGTACGCCTTCTCAGGCAACGCACGCCCCCGTGGGCCACGTTGGCGCCTGACGGCTCTCGCCGAGCCGGTAGAGATTGCGGGCGGCATTGACATCCCGATCCGCCTGGTAGCCGCAGGCACACCGATGCCAGCGCTCCCCGAGCGGCTTGGGCACCAGCGCCCCGCAGGCTGAGCACGCTTGGGACGTGTTCCGGGCGTCCAGGGCGATTACCGACCGACCAGCCTCTGCCGCTTTGTCGGACAGGATCCTCAGGAACGCGCCCCAGCCTTGATCGTGAACATCGCGGGCCAGGCGGCCGCGGGCCAGGCCCTGGAGGTTCAGGGCTTCCACGTAAATGACATCGAACCGCCGCACCAGGTCGTTGGCCAGCTTGAAGGCGTGATCCCGGCGCAGGTTGCGGACCCGCTCGTGGAGGCGGGCCACCAACCGGCCAGCCCGGCGGCGTCGGTGCGAGCCGCGAAGCCGGCGCGAAACTCGCCGCTGAGCGACGCGCAATCGGGTTTGCGCCGTGCGCAAGGCCCGCGGGCCCGCCAGCCGCTCCCCCGTGGAGAGCGCCGCGAAGGTGGTGATCCCGAGATCGAGGCCGACCGACTGGCCGGTGGCCGGCAGCGGAGCTGGTTTCAGTCGGTCCAGGGCAAAGCCGACATACCAGTGGCGAGCGTGTCGTCGCACCGTGACCGTGCGCAGGGCGGCATCGGTAGGCAACGGTCGGTGCCAGCGCAGCTTCATCGAGCCGATGCCCGGGAGCCCCAACCGGCCCTGCTGTAACCGCCACCGATCCCAGGTCAGGCTGTCATATCGGCGGCGGGAGCGGTAGCGCGGATAGCCGGGCTTCTCGCCGGCCTTGACCCGGCGAAAGAAGGCCGCAAAAGCGCGGTCCAGGCGGCGCAGCGGGTCGCGCATGGCGAAGCAACTCATGCCGGGCGGCCCCATGCCGTGGGCCCGGACGTCTGTCAGATCCCGGCACTGCCCCACATAGCCGATCGACCGGCGCCGACCGCGCCAAGCGGCGCGCCGCTGTTCCAGAGCCGCGTTGTACAGCTCACACGCGAAGGCGAGCTGGGCAGCCAGGGCAAGCTGCTGCCGGGCAGTCGGATACAGCCGATAGCGATAGGTGCGCCGAAGGACGCGCGGCTCGCCGTGCACAGCACCAGCATGGGGATGGTCTCTGACAGCTGCCTGTCAACACCATGAGCCAAGTATGTTATTGCCAGCGATAGCGCAGGCAAGGCCTCGCTGGGGGAGAATATTCCAGTGAACAACCGGCTTCCACATCGTTATAACGGATAGCCCGTGGACTACCTCGACCGCTTCCTGGTCTTCTTCCAGAGCCGGACCTGGTGGCGCGACGTGCTGGACATCGGCATCGTCGCCTTCTTCCTGTACCGGCTGTTTCTCCTGATCCGGGGCACCCAGGCGGTC
>WNEZ01000454.1_pt1 | contig 32988 bp, 20 predicted proteins | sample 5400521 | NCBI WGS metagenome assembly WNEZ01 (sample SAMN13153339, study PRJNA577476) | soil metagenome | isolation source: 120 cm saprolite under Douglas fir tree site 2 hole 1 replicate 1 | place: USA:California | collected 2015-04-18 | reverse complement strand
CCCCAGCTCCGGCATAGTCCCAAGCCAGCAGGAAATGCCGGCGGCCCGCGCCAGGTCGTGCGCCTGACGGGCCGGCCAGAGCCCTCCCATGCGCTGCACCTTGATGTTGAGGATACGCCCGCTACCCTGCCGAATAATAGATTGGACCGACTCCAAGTTGTCCGCCGACTCGTCCAGGCAAATCGGAGTTCGCAATCGCCTTTGAAGCTCAGCATGTCCGGTCAAGGCTTCTCGCGCCAGTGGTTGTTCGATCATCATGAGCTCGAAGCGGTCCAGTTCCTCGAAAACGCCTGCGTCGTCAAGCTGGTAGGATGCGTTTGCGTCCACCATGAGGGAAATATTGCCGAAGCGCTGGCGCACCGCGCGAACCAGTTCCAAGTCCCGCCCGGGGGCGATCTTTATCTTGATGCGCCGATAGCCCTGGCTCAGGAACTGTTGAACACGATTCAGGAGGTCGGAAAGTTCAGGCATGAGGCCGACCGTCGCTCCTGATTCGATCGGCCGGTGAAGGCCTCCCAGCAGGGACCACAACGGTACGCCGGTCTGCTGGGCACGCAGATCCCACACCGCCCCTTCGAGTCCTGCTTTTGCAAAAGGCTCTCCTGGAAGCTTCGATAGGCGATCAAAGCAGAGAAACGGATCGAGTTCAGGCTGTTCGAGAAAAGCTGGAACCAGACGATCGCGCAGGAAGTCCCAGGTACTTTGGGGAGTTTCTCCGGAATAAGCAGACCCCGCGAGGGGAGACGCTTCGCCCCAGCCGATTGTGCCGCCTGCCTCGATCTGAACCAGGATCGCATCCTTGACGGAAACCTCTCCGTTGGAGATGCGAAAAGGCTCCCAGAACGGTACCCGCACCCAGTGCAGTCGAATTGATGAAGGGCGCATTGAATTCATCATTCGCCCAGGACCTCTCTGCTGTTGCTCGCTTTCATTTCTCCAGAGTGCACGACTTTGTTATCCGACTCCCCGGCCCGGAACGACATTCGCGAAACTAGTAATAATCCGGGAACCCCACGGCGTCCGACCCGTGCCGCAAAGGACGGATAATCGACAATAGTAGAACATGGCTCAACTTAGATTGAAGCTTTCTAGACGATGTGTCCTACGTGGCGACCCACGCATTCGCAGTCCTAAACCCCACAGATCCGACTCCTAGCGCAGCCGTGCAAACTGGCATTTCCGGATACTCCGTTGCCATCTCAAATTCGGCGTTCCAGCCCTTGGGTCCGTTGCCGAGGTGTTGCGGAGTGGGAGCAGTACCAGGATCATCACGATGCAGGATCATCCCGATGAAGGGATGACTCCTGCTGAAATCACAATTGGATCGAAGGCATGAGTGGTCGTCGCCACCCGCGCATCAGAAAAAAATGACCAATCAGCATGAATGCGACGATTGTCCCAATGCCGGCCCGGAATGACAAGACAGAAAGATTCTTCCAAAACTATACTGCTTGCGGACTTTCGCGCACCCGACGGGGATGGTGGTACAAGGTCTGCGTGTGGCTTCTTTCTCACACAGGCCGACCTCACATTTTGCTATTAAGAGGTACACTGTACAAACCCCCGGGGCGCATTCGATTGGTGACGCAAACCGTGCATGCTCGCGAGAACCTGAATGACCGCTGAGCGAAGGCCTATTCCCCACCCCGTCAAGGTACTCGTTATCGTCTCCGTCCTGCTCGGTTCTGCGTGGGCGCTGACTGCGGCGCCGGTGGACCTTGCGCAACTGCTTCAAGCCATCCGCGGCGAAATGCAGCCCAGCCAGGCCATGGACTTCATGCAGCACGTGTACTCGACAGACCGTTGGTTTACCTACCCCAAGTTCCGGGAGACCGCGGAATTTCTGAGAAAGACCATGGAAGATATCGGCCTGAAAAATGTCGAACTCCTGGGAGCACCCGCGGACGGCACGAGCCAGGCTGGCTTCTGGACCATGCCCCTCGCGTGGGACGCGACGTCGGCGCGCCTGGAAATCGTCGATCCTCCCGTGCCCGCGGAGCAGGCGATTCTAGCTGACTTTCAGAAAGTTCCCGCCTCGCTCGGCATGTGGAGCGGTTCGACTCCTCCTGAGGGTGTCACCGCAGAGGTGGTGGAACTTAAAGAGACCGACCCGGCAAAGATCGCGCAGATGCCGCTCCAGGGTAAGCTGGTGCTCACCAACCGGAATCCCGCAGATTTCAAGTGGGCACTGGTGAGGGCGGGGGCGACCGGTGCCATCAATGCCTTCACTGAGAATCCCAAACTTGAGGACGGCCGGCAATGGATCAATGCCTGGGGAGACAACGGGTGGGCGTTCACCAAGGGAAGTACACCACTGCTGTCGTTCTCGATCACGCCCCGGCAAGCCGCTCTGGTTCGCAAACTCCTCGCCGAACGAGGCGTAGTGCGCATGAAGGCCACAGTCGACAGCCGATACTACAGCGGTGTCTACCCCTATGTGACCGGTGTTATCCCTGGAACCGGTTCCGAAGAAGTGTTGACGCTCGGCCACTCGTCCGAACAGGGAGCCGAGGACAACGCGACGGGTGTCGCGGCAATGCTTGAGTCGCTGGCGACGCTCCATCGGCTGATCACATCCGGCAAATTACCCCGGCCAAAGCGAAGCATCCGACTCTTCATCATGGGGGAACTCTACGGATCGATGCATTACATCGAGACTCATCCTGACCGGATGCGCCATACTGTCGCGGCGCTAACCATGGACACGCCAGCCGCTTCCTACGATCTCGCGGGGACTGAGTACACGTTTTACATGAACCCGCACGTGGCGAAATCCTACACGGATGCACTTATTTTGCGCGTAGCTGCGGAATACTTCCCCCAGGTGAAGCGACCCTGGCATGAACATGCCTTCATGAGTGGGACCGACACATACTTAAGTGAACCTACGGTCAACGTGCCCACGGTGTGGGGGTACAGCGGCAGCGGAGTGGAGACTCACCACAACAGCGAGGACACTCCTGATCGGGTGGATCCTCGCTCGTTGCGTGATGTCGCAACCGTGAATGCCGCTTATCTCTACTATCTGGCCAACGCGGGTGAGCCCGAGGCGATGTGGCTGGCGGAGCTGAGCCAGACCCGGGGCTACGAACAGATCCTGGGTTCGGCGGCGGCCTCTCTAGACCGCGTCCCGACAGAGAATGAAGCTAACGGCCTCGCACGCCTGCTTCAGGACGCGATCGACCGCGTCGCCTATTCGGTTGATCGGGAAACGCAGTCCGTTCTCTCGGTTCTACGCCTCGTTCCGGAACAGCGACGCGGGGAAGCGGCAAAGACTCTCGCTTCCCTGGTTGACGGCCTTCGCCGCTTCGGGGAGGAGCAAACAAACAGAGTGCGTCATGGAATAGATCGCAGAGCCCTGGAGCTTGGCCTCCCAGTACCGGTGAAACCGGTCGCCACATCAGACCCTCAACTGAAGGAGGCGGCCAAGATTGTGGTTCGGCGCAAGCGCTACGGGACCTTGCCCCTGGACGACATCCCGCCCGACCAGCGTGAGGGCTACCCTTCAGGCGCGTGGGAAGGGGTTCCCACAATCGCCCTCTATTGGTGTGACGGACACCGGAACCTTGCCGAGGTCATCCACTTGACCCGCATGGAACTGGGGCCGACCGATTTCGACTTCGTAGGGTACTTCCGCTTTCTGCGGAAGAAGGGGTATGTGGATTTTGTCCAGGAATGACCTTGTCAGCACAGAGATGTCATCCGCGGAGTGGTTGGTGCGCGAAGCGCGCCAACCGCGAAGTCCAAGGATGACATTGAAGCTCACGACAGAGGTCTGGAGCCTTAGAAGCTGGAATACTTCAGCCACGCATCAATAATGTCCTTCCCACGAAAGACCCATGTCCGTTCTTCTAATCGCTCAATGCCAGCCCGTGGCTCGAGGTCCGGTGTGGCTTTGGTCGTGAATTGGACTTTCACTTCCACCGGTCCGCTCAGCGTGTACGGCTTGAATTCTGCGAGGCGTGCCATGGCGCGGCGGGCCTTTTCGTGGATAAGCGAGCGCGCCGCGGGGTGCGAAAGGCTGAAGGCTGCCGTCCGGCTGACGCCCCGTTTCACTTCCGCGCACTCAGCCTGGGGAACCAGTTGATGTAACTCCTCGCACGCCGCCGCGTCCCCGGAAAGCATGACGACAGGAATGCCAAACGTGCCGGCCAACATCACTCGCGCTCCGATTTCTCCTACTGGTTTGTTGTTGACCCAGATATTCTGGATACCATCGGAGCTGTAGGAGTGGGCAAGGACACCTTTTTCTGCGCCTGCCATGGCATGCTGCCCGATAAAAATCACGGCGCTGTACGAGGAATCCAGTTCGAGCGTTGACGAGATTGGGCAACCCATGAGGAGCTGTGCCTTGGGGTGGATGTCTAACGTGGAAAGTGTGCGGCTGGCATCGTGCCCGTCCCAGACCACGACCTCCGTGGCTCCGCCTTCGAGTAAACCATCCACTGCCGCATTGATCTCGCCAGTCAGGAGTTTTTTCGACTCCTCGAAGCGCGGACTCTGGAAAGGGATGCACTGGAGTTCGGAGTTGAAGATCCCATCCACGCCCTCCATGTCCGTGATCATGAAAACTTTCTTGGTCTGCCGAGCCTGACTAACGGCAACCGTTGTCCAGCCAAAAATCACGGCCAGCGCGATCAGGCCCCAGAACCGATTTGAGTAAATACGAGCCATGACATTCTTCCTTTATGTCGGACGACTGTCCGTGAGCATGATTCGTTCTAACCGTTTGGCAGCCTCCGCAAGAAGCGCGCAATCCTTGGCCTCGCGCCGTGCGGCGCGCGGGTGAGGCTCATCGGTCTCCAGACCGCCGGTTAACTTCAAAAAGATTGCTGCGGAATGTTTATATGCCGGGACTGGTTCGCGGAATCCAATCCATCCCAGATACTGGATAAGATCTCGCATCTCTAGGTAGGCTGCTTCGTTGCCCTTCCAGGCGAGATCGCGCGCCGTAAAAAGTTCCGGTGCAAACGTCGAAAGACCCAGCAAGTAGTCGCTGCCGAACTCGATCATGTCGGCCGCCAGGTCATTCCCCGAATAGATGGTGAAATCCGGCCTTAAGCGGTCGCGGAGCTCGAGGCGCGCCATTTCGGTGGAGCGATCCAGCGAAGAATGCTTCAACCCGCGGCATGCGGGCAACTCCATTAATGCGGCCAGCACGCGTTCAGAAAACATGCGGCCGTGGGGACTGAACATCTTGCCCAGCTCGAAGGCTATGAAGGTTCCAACATTCGCCGCGATTTCCCGGAACAGCTCAATCAATGCGTTGTCATCGAGCTTTGCGTAACCGGGAGAAGGAAAGATGACGGGAATTCCCCCTGAGTCGCGGATCAGAGAACATTCCTTGACGTAGGCCTTTCCCAATGGGAGCGAAAGGTCGCCAAAAACAGGCAGCGCGCCGGCAGCGAACCAGTCCCTGCCATCTACGATTTCTTCGGTCCACTTAAGCACGCGCTGTTTTTCCTCTGCTGTCAGCAGGTCAACGTAACCCGTATCCATGTTGACTGCGGCACGCAGCCCAGCCTTCAGGGTGCGGCGTAAATGCGTGCGAAACCCGGACTCATCAATCTGACCGTTCGATCGGTATGGAAGCAGTACCGCGCTGATCCCTTGAATTGTCCGCCCTGGCCGGCAACGGCGACGGTAATCATCGAGCTGAAGATGCATTTGCTCCGTCCTTCGCTGGGGCCTTCGTGACCTTGCTCGTCAGTTGTTTGAGCAGCTCCGCTTCGGGCCTTTCCTTGTAAAAAGGATCCAAGGGATAACAGCCGGAGACTAATCCGTTGCGCGGCCCGTTCGTGCAATCACTGAAAGTTCGACACAGACGTTTGGAGTCCAAGATACCTTTGTGAAGCACATCAGCGGGCAATTCTGGGTAGCTCAGCATCATTCTCCCTAAGCCGACAAAGTCGGTCCATCCCTGGCGCACCAGAGCTTGGGCGATGTGGGGCAGATAGTTTTGGAAATACGACCACCCCGATGCAACAATCACCGTCCCGCTGCTGGATTTCAGTTCTCGCGCAGCCCATTGCATCCGGGCTGACCCGGCAAGAGGGTCTTCCGGTGGAAGATAGCCATCTACAGGCGGAAACAACGCAGGCCGCTGGATATGCGGACTGTAGTAGGGACTGCCAGCGGTAACGTTGACCAATCGAACCCCAAGAGATTCCAGAAGCGCGAGCAGGCGCCTTGCTTCGGTGAGATCGGGCTGGGTGGGATCGTCGGGATTGACACCGAAGCCCCAGCAGTACGGTGCGGGAGCCGAGACGGGCACGCCCTGCCTCGACTCAGGATGGCTAACGAATGGGACGCAGTCATAGACGCTAACTCTGACCCCAATCTCCAAACCCTTCGCGCACGAGCGTACGGCTGCGACCAATTCCCGCAGGAAGCGCGTTCGGTTTTCAAAGCATCCGCCGTACTGGCCCGAGCGGTGGTAGGCACTGAGGAATTCGTGTCCCAGATAACCGTGGCAGTGCTTGAGGTCAACGAAATCGAACCCGATCTCCTGGGCCAAGCGGGCGGCCGCCCCGAACGCCGCGACGATGCGCTCAACTTCGGCATCGGAAAGGAGGTGGAGCTCTATTGCGCCGTGGTGCCTTGAGTCGAGAATCGGATGGCAATAAGCGACAACTGGTTCCGCGCGGTCCTTGGCGTTGGGGCGGCAAAAGCGTCCCGAGTGCGTCAGTTGCAGCCCAAAGACGAGGTCATCAGCTCGCCCGAAATGCTCGTGATGGACTCTCAGGGTTTCTTCACGCAGCGCAGCCAAAGCAGAGGCTGTGCGGTCGTTGAGGATCAATTGATTGGGGTTGGCGCGGCCTTCTGGAAGGACTGCAACGGCCTCTCCGCCCCAGATCAGCTTCGCGCCGCTCCGGCCGAAATTCAGCCATCGCCGCCGAGTCAGCTCAGACGGCCGCCCATCGGGTTCGCCGTCCCATCCTTCCATGGGCTGCACCGCAAACCGGTTGCCGACCCGGCGGTTCCCGTAAAACCATGGAATCTCCAAAGGCTGGGAAAGGGGCGAGAGAGGAGCCGGGAGAATTGCTTCATCTATCGGGAGGGGGCACCCCAGGCTGGCGAGGTATTCTGCCAAGGCACGAGACGTCCGGAAGCTTGCCACTCGAGGGTAAGAAACCATGCTCAAGGTTATCGCCCAACTAGGCGCTCGAATACTTGCTGCAAAGCGTCTTGATTTTCTCAATCAGTCTCGGCACGCCGGTCATGGGATCTTCTTTGCCCTCATATTCAGCCGACATGTAGCCCCTGTATCCGCCTTTTGCGAATAGTTTCCAAACTCGATCCAGGTCAATGGGCCGACCCGTCTCGGTAAAGAGGTCACGGATATGAGCGTGTGTTGCATAAGGGATGCAGGCGTCGATATCGGAATACTGTTCCTCATCGGACTTGGCTTCGAAATTGGAGATGTCGAGATTCACGCCCGCGTAAGGCGAGTCGACTCGTCGCAGGATTTCCAAAATGGTCGAAGCGTGTGCAGTAATTCCGCCGTGGTCTTCGATGCCCAGCGTGATGCCGCGCTTGGCTGCATAGTCACACGCGGACTTCATCGCCTCCGCTACCCACTCGACACCCTGCCGCTCTGTGGCGCCAGCGGGAAGTTCGCCGCCGAAGACGCGAAGGTGTGACGCCCCCAGCATGTCTGTGGCGTCAACCCACCCCTGGATTTTGCGAACCTCTTCTGCCCGCTTGGCGGCGTCCGGCTGGCACATTTCCGTGCGAATCGCTGCACCTGAGAACGGCAGTCCGTTCTTAAATGCCAAGTGACGCAGTGCGGTTAGATATCCCGGATCGGTTGACTTCAGCCAATAGGTTGTCACGTCGACCCCGTGAACTCCTAACTCGACTGCCTTCCGGAAAAAATCCTCCATCGTCATGGCGCCAGCCGTCAGGTGTTTGCCGTAAGACAAAGCGCAGCAGCCGACGAAGAGCCTGGCAGGCGCGGTGGAACCGCTCTCAGCAGCTGTAAGGGCATTGCTGAACATTGGCATGGCGGCCGCTGTGCCCGCGGCCTTTAAGAAATCCCTGCGATGCATCGTTTCATCCTCAGGTGTCTTCTCTAATCAGAAAACCTCGACTGACTTGCTTTGTGTTTGCCCGGTCAACATATCTCTCACCCGTATCGTCCAATCACCAACCTGATCATTGAGCGCCAGTGGCAGGAGTCTGTCCACTCGTCCGTTGGAAGCAAGCACATTGCCGCTATAGTGGGACGCGACCTTGCCTGCAGGATCGACAACGTCCACGTGAAACACATGCGCTGCCGCTGGGGATGGGCCGGAAAAACTCAATCCCACTCGACCGGATTGGCCTCGGCCAAGACGAGAAGGTGCGGAAACGGCGATTGTCGGGAATGGAACCGGTGAGATCGAGAGTATCGTCGGCTCGTACGGATCAAGCTGGATCGTGACCTGTTTTCTTTTTCCCAGGGTCTTCGCAGCCCGGACGTCGTAGACGTAAGAATCCCCCGGCAGCGTAAGAAGCACTGGCCGCGGCTTGTCGAAGCGCTGGTTTGAGATGGTTTCTGGAGGCCCGAGATCCTCTATGTACAATTGACGGTTAGCCAGCAGACCGACGATGTTAACCCCGCCGTTCCTGAAGGTATGCACCTCGACGCCGACGGCAGGCTCGCCAGATGATTCCGTAACCGCAAAGGCAGGAGCAATGCTTGCGTTTTTGAACACCCCGCCCGTAAGTCGGAGCGCGCTCTGTTCTTTGCCTAAAAGGCGATCGCGATAGTAATTGAGCATTCCTGCGCTCAGATAAATTGCCTTGCCTTGTCCAAAGGCGCGCTCTGCGACGGGGCCATTGTGTGGACCGCTAAAGAGATCGGCCAGCAGCGGACGACTAAGTTTGCGGCCATGCTCGTCGAACACTCCGGGCTCTCCGTCGGCGATTAACACTCCTCCCTGCTCCACGAAGCGAAGCATGGCATCCGCCTCCGCCTTTGAAATAGCGGTCGAGTGAGGCAGGATCAGGACGCGATAGCCGCCCCGAAGCAACTCACCGTCCTCAACCTGGCCATAGGCGACGAAGCGGTACTGCAGGCCCAGGTCTTCGATCAATCGGCACCAGGATTCACGCAGGCGTTGATAGTCGCCACCCTCCTCGGTGGCGGAGGTCCGCTTGACCCACTCTTCACCTTTAGGCCGTTGCTCGAGTAGCCACGCAATGCGCAGACTGGGCTGGGAGTAGTGGATGGCAATCGGGTCCGACTGCCGTTCACTGTTGATCAAGAGCGCGCCGATGCCGCTGGTCAGCTCTGTATAGAACGGCGCTGACTCCTTGCCTCGTGGGCCGACTGTAGCGTCCTTGTTGACAAATTCGTACTTGTCGTCCCACACGATGAGCCCGCGGTTCCCGTGGAGCAGTTCATACCACAGGCGCCACTTTTCCTGTGGCCCTTTCCCTCCGGTCGTGATCAATCTCACCAATTTCGGGTTGAGCGACTCAAGTATCTCCATGTTGCCGCCGATATCGTACGGTTCCATCGCGTTGAGAACTTTCGCTAGCCGCGAGTAGTCATATCCGCCCCAGCCGGGCACCTGCCCTCCCTCAAGAGCGACGTAGGCTTCCGGGTCGACGGAGTGAACCGCGTCCACACCCATTTTGACTGCATTGGCAAACGAGACGTCCATCCACTCCTTGAAATCTCCCCAGGAGGAGAAGTTGTCGTCTGACTGTTTCATCGCCTCATTGGTAGTCATGGGCGTGACCAGGTCCCATGCGGTGAAGTTCGTGCCCCACTGTTGATTGAGAGCGGCGAGCGTGCCATACCGCTCTTTGAGCCAGTTGCGCATTTCCGCAAGGGACTGATCCGAGAAGTCGAAGTCCCAATATGCCGCCAGGTCCGCGATACCACTCTCGTCGCCGAGGTTGTAAAAAAGCGGTCGGTAGGGAGCGTTGATGCGCGCGCACGCTACCAGGCGGTCATGGATTGTCTTGAGCCACGTTGGGTCCGACAGACTCGGGTGCCGCTTGAAGGTTTCCTTACTGGAAGGACCTTTCGCATACAGGGCCTTGGCCTCTTCAAATTTCCAATTCACCGGCCGATCAGGGAACCAACGATGGTATTCGGAGTAGAAGTCCGTGGCAATATTCTCCAGATACCAGCGCAGATCATTCCTCAAAAGGTCCTGAGGCAAATCCTTCTTCGCAAGGTATTCAGGCAAATCTACGGGTTTACCGCGGTGCATCGCCGCAGTGATGCCGAGCGTTTTGAGCACGGAGTATTGCTCGGCGTTGTGGTTTTGCCACATGATGGTCTCGTAATCCCACCAGGTGTGTTCCGTCGGACTGGCGACGAACGAAGCACTGGCATCTTCTTCCCGATTGTCCGGCTCACCTTTACGATTCTTGCCTGTAAAGGAAAAATGAACGCTCAAATCGTTCTGCATTGCGACTGCACGTCGCAGATCGAGCTCGAATCCCACTTGGGATTCGTCGGTGAGCACAACTGGCAACTTGCGATCTTCAATCACGCGGCCATAAACGTCGGTCCACTTAATGGACAGCTGGCCCTGGCCTGTGGAAGGCCAGGCAGTCTTGTAAACGAACTGCACCGGACCAGTACGCTCGAGCGCCGCGGAGGGCAGCAGGATTTCACCGGCAAAGGCGAGTTGTGCCGCCAAGATGCTCGCGCAGAAGATCGGGAAACTTAGCTGACGCATCCGGTACCGGTCCACCAGGGAACGGAGCCTGGCTGTCGCGGGTGTTGTCGCTAGGAGACTTTGTCTTGTGTTCTTCATGGATCCTTTCGGAAGGCCTCTGCTCCAGTTCATCGTTTCGGTTCGCTATCCGAGGCATTACGAGGAAAAGTATTCATTCCCAACACCGCCTCCAGGAACTTCGAAGCTTCGATCATGTCACGCGCCTTAAACACGACCGTGCTGCCACGCGGCCTTTCAACTCCAGGCAGGTAAGACACCAGCTCCGCGTCCACAATATTCTTGAATGTCATCTCGAGCTTGACCGGATGGCTGAGGCGATAAGGTTTCATTGCCTTGCGGCCTTCGACACCACGCTTCACGCCGTCCTGGATGAGGCGCTGGCACACCTCCGGGGCCATCATCGTGGCCGAATAGAACCCTGTGGCTTGCTTGACCGCGACCGTACTAATCGGACCGAGCAATTCCCGTGCTTGTTGCCCGATGGTCTGATCTCCCGACAAAAACACTACGGGCACGCCGAACTCTCCTGCTATGGCGGCATTGAGTCCGGCCTCCGGCACGACAGTGTCATTCAGTTTCAGTTCAAGGATTCGGGCGCTGCTCATGGTGTGCGAGAGAATCGCCGAGGGCGTTCCCTCGCCGGCGTGGTAGCCGATGAAAACAACAGCGTCGAACGTGTCATCGATACCCTGCATCATCGCAAGCGGCCGTGGAAAGGCGCGCACCAGCCGGGCGCGATGGTCGAGAACTTCGATGTCAATGTTCTGGGCATTCCAGTGGGAGTCGCTGACCAGAACCTCGGTTGCACCTGCATCGAAAGCCCCGGAGATTGCAGAATTCACCTCCAGGGTCATGAGCCGCCGGAATTTCTCATATTCAGGCGCGCCGGGAGCCGCTTGTACCTGCCACGTACTTACCCCGCCGATGCCCTCCATATCGGCCGAGATATAGACCTTCAGCTTCTTGTCCTGAGCTTGCAGCGTAGCGGCCAACAACAGGATGCTGAGGAAGGCGCTGATTCCTTTTCGCATTGCCCCTCCGGGCAAATCGGGCTGGGACGCTCTCCAAATTTCAGATAGATCAATCGCCCATAACTGTGAACAGAATCTCCTGTTCACCTGGACGGACAAACCAGTCCTCTTTGGTTCTCTTCGCCTGCAATGGCACCGAGAGCAATCCCACGGCATGATCCAGCTTGGTTTCTGGTTTGTTCATGTAAGGATTGAACGGATAAATGGGCCAGACGAGTTGAGCCGTGGGGGCCACCTTCATGGTCCAGCCATGATGACGGATTTCGCCGCGCAAATCCTCCGGCGAAAGTTCCACTCGCTCGGTCCCGAGCACGATCCGCTTGCCGCCGCCGGTTTCCAGCGTTTCGCCTGCTTTCAGGCAAAGCTGCACGTTGAGTTTCGTCTCTTCCGCAGGCGTCCCCCGGCCGGTTATCACAAAGCGAAGCCGCAATTCCTTTTCCGAAGGCGCGGGAACGTACAAGTCGCTAAAGAACGTCTGGTAGGACAGAGAAAGCCGGTCCTCCCTCTCGTTCATTTGCAGACGGCTGCTGAGAGGCAGATGAAAAATCTGCCCCTCGATCTTTTCCGAAAAGGTGGCAAGCTCAGGCTGCCGTTTGGAATTGGCTCCGGAGATGATCAAGCCATACTTCTCGTGAAAGACGCTGACACTGCTTTGCCGGTCAAGATAGAACTGGCTGAGCGACTGGGTGTTTATCACTCCGGAGAGCGCCACGACCCACGGGCCTGTCTTGCGAATTCCCGCCGGAATGCTCATTTGGTAGGAATAGCGCGCCTGGTCCTGAGGGATGGGTTCCTCGCGCCCCTCGTGATAGTACAGCGCGCTCTGGGCCAGCCGCCCTAAAGCGTCCAGGGTCAGGCCCCAGTGCTCCCACTGCGGATCCATGCTGGTCAAGTTGTCGGCATGGAAAAAGCTGGTCAAAAACTCCGCGTAGCGGCGGCCGTCTGGAAAATTGGAAAAGCCGAAATGTCCCCACGCGTCAACTCCCCAATAGCGGTTGCGGTCGTTGATGACCTCCACCGGAATACCGTCGGGATAAGTAAAGTATTTGTGAAAGTCGGTGGAGCGGCGCAATGCCTGGAGCGCTGCCGGGTCGTGTGTGTACTCCCAATAAAATGCCACCTGCGTCGAGGTCACATAGTCGTAGCCCGTGGTTGGTCCTGCCCGGCTGTGTTCTCCCCAGTATCCGTCGGGCGTCTGCTCTTCAGCAGCGAAACGATGCAGCACGCGGCCGCCCAGATTCACCCAATCCTCGTTCCCAAACACATGCCCGGCAAGCAGCAGTAGTGAGGCCCACTGCGCATAGTGATTTGGCGAGGTACCGATGTAGGGCGAATTGTACCAAGGGAAATCTAGACGCTTGGTGGTGTCGGGAACCAACGGAATTACGATCTTCTCGATCTCGCGCTTCCAGCGCGCCTTGCGTTCCTCTCCAAGGTCAGGACCCAGCAGTCGGTAGGCTTCGAGCCACATGTAGGTGTCCCAATCACTGTCGAGGCGCGGCTCGTAGCGGCCTTTCTCGCTTTCAGTGGCGAGAAAATCGCCGATGCGAAGTGTCAGGGCAAGCATTTTGGGATCGTGATATCGCGGATTCGTAGCGTGTTTCTTGCTGTAGAGCACCGCGGACGCCAGGATGGAATAGGGAAAATGGCTCCAGCCCGGAAGTGCTTCCAGTGTTTCCAGAGTCGCCGAGGGCTCGGCATTCAGCCTCGCTTCGACCTGTGCGGCGCCCGCCTCCAGTAGACGGAAATAGGCAGCGGGGAGCTGCGTATTGTCCGGACTCGTCGCCAGGGAAAAACCCGACAGGCAAAGTACGCTCACGAGTGCGATCATGAGCTTGCCGATTAATGCAGCACAAATCCGTGTGATCATGCTGCTCCTCGCGGCTAGTGGCCGTCCGTTAGTTCGCGGTAGATCGTGCTCGCATCTTCACCGGGCCTTCGGTCTCGAATGTGGATATCCTTCTCCGCACCAGCTTGCCGGAACGCGTCGACAGCGCGACCGTATTCTTTGTTGACTTCACTGGCGGGCAATTCGTGTCCCATCGGATCGTTGCCATTCATAATCCAGACGTCGCGCGGGGCCAGGGTCGCGACCAGATCGGGAAAGTCATAGAACTTCAAGGCACGAGGAACGATGCTCTCGAATACTTGCCGGTGAACTTTGTTCTTCACGACGGACTCATAAGAGGACAACATGCCTTCGACCGCAAGTTTCTTGATCCGATGGTCGAGCACTGCGGCGTATAGGGCCGGTACGGCGCCTCCGTCTTTGCCATAGACATAAACCTTGCTTGGGTCGACGTCCTGACGCGCCGAGAGCAAATCGACGCCGCGCGTGATGTCAAGGGCGCGCATTCCAACCATCGTCTTGCCAACCAGCAAAGCCTTCATCGCATCGTCGTAATCTCCGAAGTAGCGGTCAAATTCCCTGCTGTTGACCTCCGCGGTGACTCTGGTTTCGCCGAAGCCTCTGGCATCGATGGAGAGCACGATTACGCCGGCTTTCACGAACGGTTCTGCCTCCGATGCTGAATCTGCCTTACCGTCTCCAGTAATTATCACCACCGCAGCCTTCTTTCCAGCTCCCGTATCGGGAACATATAGCAGCGATGGAATCATGATTCCGGGTTCGCTCTCGTAGATCAGCCTGTCAATGTGATAACCGGAACGGGAGAGCGTGCCATAAGGATTCTGCTTTAAGGGCGCGCTGGCAGGCTCGTAGTGGGTCAACTCACGTGCTTTGCGGATGACGTCATCGGGCCGCGTGAGATGACTTGCCTTCGCCTGCTCCAGACGCTTCAGGTTTAGGGTAAACACGCTCTCACCGCCCAGCGAAGTAGCGACTTGGCCGGTAGAAGTGGCGCGCAACTGCTCGGGAGTTGACATTTCGATCTCTGGCTCTTGAGTCTTATCTTCCGTGCCCTTCAGCCAGCGGGCGAACCAGTCGTAAGCCGCCAGTCGACGGCCCTTGTTATATCCGTGACCATCATCGGCTTCAAACATCCCGACCTTGTCCTTTGCACCGATCGCCTCGTACACCTTGGCCGCTTCGGAAAACGTCTGTCGGGCGCCGGCGATGGGGAAAAAATCGCGAATGGCGGAGAGCATGAGGTAGGGCTTGGGAGCGAACGCGTACAGATAATCGGGGTAATCAATGCCATCCTGCAGCCACGAGGGGAACACTTGCTCCCCGTCTTGCGGACCAATCGTGCGCAGCATCAAATTCCACGAAGTGATATAGCAGGAAGGTGCAGCGACCCTGATGCGATCATCCAGCGCCGCGATATAGGCGGTGTGGGTGCCGCCACCCGAATTTCCCGTTAAGCCGACACGCGTGGCATCAACTTCCTTGCGCGAGAGAAGATAATCGAGGGCACGCATGCCGTCCCAGATGGTGTAGCGGGCCACGTGGTCCCCAGTCAGCATGCACTGCGTCCCGACTATGGTGTGCTCAGTAGTTGAATCACCCACTTTGGACTCACGCAGGTCTTCGTCATAAATCTGGAGCCGTTCACCCTGGCCGATCGGGTCCCAGGTCAGCGCTACGTAGCCTTTTGTCGCGAGTGACCCGAGCATCTGCTGCCAGGTCGGATTGGTCTTGCCTCCACGCTCATGCCCCAAGGGAAACAGAATCGCTGGATAAGGCGGATGTCCAGTTTTGGGCAGATAAAGATTTGCGGTTACATAAAAGTGAGGTTGACTTTCGAAGATCACCTTCTCGATTCGGTACTCGGACCGCTCCAGAACCCCTACCACACGCGCGTTCAGCGGCGTTCTCTCCGGAAAACCCCCAAGATCATCCAACATCCGTTGCCGGAGATAGTCTCTTCGTTTGTTCACCTCTTCGATTGTGGACAGCCGCTCTACCTTGGCCTTGCGTTCGGCAAGCATCCGCAAGCCGATGTTGTTCAAGTACGACGGCAACATGCGGCGAAGATCCTGGAACTGCTCCAGTCCGGAGGCGAAATTCAACTCCTCCGACTGCTGCGCCGCTGTTGGCAAAATAAACAGGCAAACGAGGAAACTTGCGACGTAGACGGATCGCATTCTTGCACCCCCTTACATCGTCCCCATTGACTGCGATTTACAGTTTGACCAGATCCTGGACCTTGATCGCCTGATTCCCGCGTTCGATGCTGTGACGGGCGGCAATTCCGATCAGGCTTGAAAGAGCACCGTCGCGCAAACCGGCGCGCAGATTCAGCGGATCAGAACCTTGTGGTCCGCGAAAAATCTGATCCTGTATCGAGCTGTCGGCTCCACCATGCCCGCCAGTCCGTGGCTTCTCCAGATCCTTTACCACTTCAGATTTGCCAAAGCTGCGTGTCAGGCGAACTTCGTTGTTGGTGAACCCGTTGGCTTTGACTTCGTTGTAGTCCAGCCGTCCGCGGCTCCCGTTGATCGAAATGGCCTGACCTTCATAGGGCAAATAGGTGTTGGCCGTGTAGGTGAGATAGACACCGTTCTCGTACTTAACCACCACGGACATCGTGTCGTAGATGTTGATGTCCTCCCGCCAGACGCAACCATCGCGCAAGTAGCCGTCTTCGGATTCACAATCCGTGTAGAGTTTTACGTACTGCGGGTTTTGGGTGACGTCCCAGTAGAATTTGCACTGCTGTTTGAATGGACAAACCCGGCAGTGCGTGTTGCGGAAGGAATTGTTACGCCCATAGAATTTCAAATCACCGAAGGCTGTCACCTCGACCGGCTTGGAATCCAGCCACCAGTTGGCCAAGTCAAAATGATGCGAGGCTTTGTGGACCAGCAGGGTGCCTGAGTTCTCTTTCAACCGGTGCCAGCGCCGGAAGTAGTCTGCACCGTGACTGGTGTCCAGGTACTCGTGAAAGTCCACCGAGATGACATCGCCAATGGCTTTCTCCAACAGCAACTCCTTCACTTTCTTGGCCTCTGGAGCGTGGCGGGCGTTGAAAGTCACAGTAACTTTCTTGCTAGTTTTCTTTTGTGCGTCCAGGATCGCCTGACACTGCTGTTCATCAGTGCACAGCGGCTTTTCGGTCATTACGTCTACGCCCAGTTCCAGCCCGCGAATGATGTAACCGGCGTGGGTGGCATCCACCGTAGTCACCATGACAGTATCGGGACGGGTTTCCCTGATCATTCGGTCGAAGTCCACAAACGTGGGTGCGTTGATCCCAATCAGCTTCTTGGCCGATTCGACGCGCTTGCGGTTGATATCGCAGAGCCCCACAATTTCGACCACGTCACCGTAGCCTTTCACAACCTCCTGCCCCCAGGTAAGGGAGCCTCGATTGCCGGTGCCAACGATGGCCATCCTCAACCGTGGCTGCGGTGCCGCCTGCAGCGGCATAAAGGGACTTGTCGTCGCGGCCAGTGCCGCTCCGCCGGCGACGATGAAGGCGCGTCTGGTGACGGTTGAGTTTTTTGTTGTCATCTTCGTTTTCCTCTAATCACGATCGCACGGTTGGAAATCGGAACCAATATTTTGGTGATATGTTATATATCACAGGCAGGCATGTGGGCACGCTTTTTGTGCGAATGCCTGGCTGAGCTCTCCGCTGCCGCTGCCAGATTTCACCGGAAGGTCGTGAATACCGCCGCAGCCTCAATCGTCAATACCCTATGTTTCGAGTGAGATTTCGATGGTCATCGACACGAACCGATGTGTAGGCGACTTTGACAACGATCAGACCACTTGGCTATAAGCTGATGTCTCGCCCGTAACCCATTCTTTTGTGAAGTGCGCGAGGGCCCCCAATGCAGCACTCCTTTTCACGCCGACAGTTCCTTACCGCTATGGGCGCGGCAGCCACAGTCTCAGTCTCCAGGGGCGCGGTTGCAACAAATGCGATGCTCTCAGAGGGTTCGTCGCCTTCTTCCGACAAGGCGGCGGACCGGATTGTTGATATGCACGTTCACTTTGACGAAAAGAACCCTAACTTCGTCGACGATCTGGTGAAGGTTACAGAGCCGCTGAATGTAACGGCATGCGTACTCACCCCCTATCGCAGCCGTATGGTAGTCGCCGAAGCGGCCAAGCGGCATCCCGCGCGGATCGTTCCTTTCGGCTACGTCGACATGGACGTACCCGACGCCGTCCGGCAGGCGGAGGAGTTCCACGCGCTCGGTTATCGTGGCCTCGGTGAACTCGAATTCGTAAAGAAGCCTTATACCGACCCTTCATACATGCGTGTTTACGAGCTGGCTAACCAGTACAGCTGGGTTATCTTGTTCCACACCGGTATCGTCCTGCGGCAAAAGTTCGAGGAACCTGAGGACGTAGCGTCTTACCGGATGCGCGCTTTTCATCTCGAGGAAATTGCGCGGCGTTTCCCCAAAATTACCGTGCTCGGGGCACACTGCGGCAATCCCGAGTATGAATGGGCGGGAGAAGTGGCACGCTGGAACCCCAACGTGTTTTTCGACCTGAGCGGCTCAACTCTGACAAAGATGCACGACCGTCTGGGTGATTTCCGCAAGATCTTCTGGTGGACAGGTACCAAATGGGGAACGAAGACGCCCGAAGACGACCCAAGTGCCTTCGTCAAGCTAGTCTTCGGGTCCGACGAGGGCCTCGATGGGATTGCCCCCGCATTGGATCAGTATCGTGCCATGTTCGACTCCTGTGATGTTCCCGTGCCCACGCGGAAGTTGATCTTGGGAGGGACGCTGACCAAGATCTTGGGCCTGACCGCATGATTTCTGCCAGGGCTACGACAAAATATGGCCTGACCTTCCTTCGCGCAGATGGGTAAAGTGCAAGATTTGGCACTTGGTTCTTCACTTGTCTCGCCTGCGACAGCTGTGCGGTAGCGTGTCGTGAAGGGCGACACAACTTCCCCAGCCACATTTTACCTTGACAGTTCAGACAGATATATTGTATACACCACGCCGGATATCGCGGGCTATGAAGTCAATGATTTGTGCAGAATCGCTCACTGATCAGGTGTACTCCTTGCTGGAACGGGAAATTGTCGAGGGGCGCATGAAGCCTGGCGAGCGGATCCGCGAGAAGGAGCTCTCGCAACGGCTGGGAATAAGTCGGACGCCTATTCGCGAGGCGCTGCTGAAGCTGGAGATGGCCGGCATTGTTGTTTGCAACAGCAGACGCAGCTACAACGTCCGCATACTGACTGCGGCCGACGTAAGTGAGATTTTTGAGATCCTCGGAATTCTGGAGGGGGCGGCGGTAACCTCAATTGCGCAGGAGATTACAGAGGAGGACTTGGAACTGCTCGAGCAATACAACGAAAAGATGGCAGAAACTGCCAATACTGAGGACTTCCACACCTTCGGTGCCTGGAACGAAAAGTTTCACGACGTCCTGCTTTCGAAGTCCAGGAATCACAGCCTACGTGATGTTTGCGACACCATCCGCCGGCGGATCTACGTTTTTCCCGTGCAGCCGCGTACCTTGAGCCACTTGATTGATCAATCGGTTCGCGAGCACATTGAAATCATTCGCCTGGCAAAGGCCAAAGATGCCGCGGCATTGGGAGCGTACTTCCGCGACATCCACTGGAATTACCAGGCGCATTTGCCTTACGTCGAGGACGTGTTTGCAAAGGCTCGTGTGGTTCACGCGGAAGGCCCCGATGAGTTTCATCGCTTACGGAGGGCGCGTGAGTCGTCTGTCTTGTCCACCAAACGCATTGGACGGAAGAGGCTGTTACCAGTGGCTAAATGGTGAGTGGTAAGGAAGCATCTGACGTTCGTCAAAAGTGCATTCTTGGTTGTTGGATATTGATGACCAGGAGGATTGTATGAGGCTCCGGCAGATTAGGTTGATCGCATGGGGATTGGTGCTCGGACTGGGCACTCTCAGTTGGTTTCCTTCGCAAGCACTGGCGCAGACTGGTAAAGCTAGCATCACCGGGACGGTGCGGGACGCCGGACGCGCGGTGGTTACTGGAGCCAACGTCGTGATCACCAATTCGGAAACGAACGTTGGTACTAAGACTCAAACCAACGACGAGGGTATCTATTACCTGGGCGCCCTTCCGCGAGGTCCCTATACGCTGAGTGTCGAGAAGGAGGGATTCAAAAGATGGGAGGGAAAGCTGGAGCTTTACGTCGGGCAGAATGCGGTGGTTGATCCGGTGCTCAACGTAGGCAGCGTGAAGGAAGTCGTGGCGGTCACGGACGCGGCCCCAGTCATCACCACGCAGAGCGCGGAAGTATCTGATGTGAAGGATTCCGAGCGCATCCGCCAGTTGCCACTGAATGGCCGTGAGGTAACGCTGCTGTTAAACCTGACTCCCGGACTCGAGGGGGAGGGCTCATGCAACGACCGCAGTCTCACTTCGCCATGCACTAGCTTCCGCGTCAACGGCACAAAAGTTGGAGCGCTGGATATCACTGTGGACGGGGTCTCAGAAGTAGACCGCTTCGGCGGCGGAGCCTCGCGGGTCCAGCCGGGACTCGACACGGTTCAGGAATTCCGAATCGAGACGGCGGGCTCCGATGCTCGCTACTCGCGGCCCGCAACAGTTACGATCGCAACCCGCAGCGGAACGAACGCGATTCATGGCAGCCTCTTTGAAACTCATCGCAACAACTCGGGGGGCCTGCGCGTTCGCCGGCGTGAGGACCTTCCGGATCCAGTCACCGGCAAGTTCAAGCCGGGACAGCTTATTCGAAACGAATACGGGGCGTCCGCGGGTGGCCCGGTCTACATCCCGCACTTGTACGACGGGCGCACCAAGAGCTTCTGGTTCGTGGCCTTCGAGGGATTGAGGGCCCTGCAACAGAGTCTCAACGTAAATGATGAGAATGGCCAGCGCGTGCCCACCCAGTCCATGTGGAACGGAGATTTGAGCAACGCACATGATCCTGAGGGTAACCCGATCATAATCTATGACCCTTTGACTACAGACGCCAATGGTGACCGCCAGCAGTTCCCGGGAAATATTATTCCAGCTGACAGGATCAGCGACACCGCCAAGGCGTTGGCCGCGATCACGGCCCGTCCGTCCGATAGCACAAATCCCTACTTTGGTTCTAACTTTGTTCACTTTTATCCAGACAGAACCAAGCTATGGAACTTGACGATTAAGGGAGACCAGCACTTCAGCGATAAAGACACGCTATCAGTTCGATACACACGAAGCGCGCGCAATCACACTACGGAAGGCGGCGTCTTTGCCGACCCAGCAACCGCCGCTGACGGTGCCGGAACGTCCAGAACTGACACCACCATTCATGATGTTGCCGCGAACTATAACCGCCTGATTTCGAATTCCTTCCTGAACGAACTCCTGGTAGGCGTGCACCGATCGTTTCACGATCAGGGGACACTGGCTGACTTTACTGACTGGGCTGGCAAGCTCGGATTGCCCAACCCGTTCGGTGTCAACGGATGGCCGACTTTTTGCGCCTCTAACCTGGGGTACTACGGCTATTTCTGCTGGGACGCGGACAACCATTCGAACCAGGCCCTGACGGCCGAGGTCCTGGACGACAATGTGAGCTGGACCAGAGGCAAGCACACCGTCAAGTTTGGCGGGAGGGTGCGGCTGGAGCAGAATAATGTTCGCGAGCTTCAGCAGGCCCAGGGGTCACATAGTTTTGATGGAGGCTGGACGGGACTGACGGCGCACGATCCTAACGATCCTGGGAGGCTCGCGGATTTCACAGGGGATGGATTTGCTGACTTGCTCCTGGGCCTGCCGAGCTACTTGAGCAATCAATACAACCGGGGTTACTTCTATTTCCGGCAGAAGGAAATAGGCCTTTACTTTAATGACAATTGGAAAGTGTCACCGCGTTTGACCCTAAACTTGGGATTGCGCTGGGACAAGTGGACTCCCTATCACGAGAAGTTAAATCGCCTGACCACCGCAGATATCGCTTCGATATCCGACCCGACCAAGTTCGAAGTGATCACGCCGGGAAACCACGACATGCACTCGTTGCCTGGAGTTCCTCCGTCGGTGTTGACGTCGTGGGAAGCGCGTGGCCTGACCTTCAATACGGCGCAGGCCGTCGGCTATCCCGATAGCCTGTTCGCCGGGGACAACAATAACTTTGGTCCCCGCATAGGCCTTGCCTTCCGGATCACGCCTAACACAGTTTTGCGCGGCAGCTATGGGGAATACTTCTGGACCATGCCGCTCTCCCAGTTATTGCAGGCCTCGAGGACCAATCCTCCTCTGAATCTACGTTTCGAAAATATTGTGAATGACCGGAATTTCCCGCTCAGTAACTTTACGAAGATCAGCCAACCGGGGCCGGGAGACTTTACTCCCAATGCGACTGTGGACACCACAGGTGGCTCGATCCCGCCTGGAGCGCAAACAGAGCAAGTTTGGGATGGACGTAACTGGACCGACGACCGCCTCCAGCAATGGCATGTCACCCTGGAGCGCGAGCTACCGCACCAAACCGCCGTACGCGTCAGTTATCTCGGAACTCACGGGAGTGATCTGGAGCAGAACTACGCGTTTAACACCCGGGAGGCCACATTCAACTACGCTACTCGCACGGGGCTGGCGCCGCCACCTGCGGACGGTCGACCCGTTGACGACCTGCGCGTGAACCCAAACTGGAACCTGAGAGCCAAGAATCGCAGCGGTTATTCGAATAGCAACTCGGCCCAAGTCGAGGTCGAGCGCCGATTTTCGAAAGGCTTGGCGTTCCAGTGGTTCTACACCTATATTCATTCCCTGACCACGACCGACGCGGGCGGATTTACCAGCGGCAACTCCGGCATCAACGATACCCGCTTCGGAGCCGCGCCACCCGAAGTCATTGACCTACTAGGCGAGCCCAATCTCAGCTATAGCCACCGCCTTCACATGGTCTATCTCAACTCCACTGAAGTCCCGGCCCACCATATCCGTTATAACGCGGTCGTGGATCTTCCCTTTGGCCGAGGCAAGAAATTCGGAGGCAATGCTTCCGGAGCTTTTAATCACGTGATCGGTGGTTGGCAGGTTGCCACCATTGGAGATTGGCGGGGTGGATTCTGGCGAAGCGTTGCCAGCAACCGATTCCAGAGTGGCAATCCCGTCCTGAGCCCCGACCAACGACTGGAACTAACTTTCAGCGATACACGCCGCCGATTGTGGTTTAAGGGAGACTTTAATCCTGCGTTGGCCACAAACGTTACCGGAGGAGACTTGACGGCTTTGGTTCCCGCCGATCGCAGCCAGAGAACGGTTCGTCCTTTCGGGCCGGACTGTAGCGGAAGTTTCGATACCAACCGCCTGGCTGTGCTTCTGGCAGATCAAGTTACGTGTTTCGATGCAAGTACTTCGGACTTCTTCAACCCCAGTAAGCGTGCTAGTTTGATCGGCCCAGGCGCATGGAACACAGACATCTCCGTGTTCAAGAACTTCAAAATCAGAGAGGTGGCAAATCTCCGATTTACGGCGGATTTCTTCAACGCCTTTAATCACCCCAACGATATCGATCCTGACAGCACGTCGGGTCTGCAGGATTTGAGCAAACAGGCCAATGATCCGCGGATTATTCAATTCTCGTTGCGGCTGGACTGGTAGCTAGGGGAAGTAGATTGATTCGAGGCCCCTGCCAGCCGGGCGCTTGCGGGGGTTTTTAGTTTTTGCACTGCCCTCGATCGCGGCAAGCTCCGTTCGGGAACGATACGACCGGAATGGGGGGCTCTCGCAATTCTCTCGGAGAACTCCAGCGGAGGAGCGGATCCAAATGAAGGACAAGGTTAGCGACGATGTCACACGGCGCAATTTCTTAAAGACGGCGGCCTCCGCCGCCGCGTTTGCCGCCATGCCGGGGGTTGCCGCAATCGCAGAGAATTCGGGACCCAACGACGCTGTGCGTTACGGCTTTATCGGCACGGGAACGCAGGGCTGCACCCTGCTAAGGTTTTTAACCACGATACCAGCAGGGCGATGCATTGCCACCTGCGATATTTACCCTCCTAACCTCAAGAAAGGAGTCGAGACCATCGGCTCTAGGCCGGATACGTATGAGAACTATCGTCAACTGCTGGACAGGAAGGACATTGACGCGGTGCTGATCGCCACGCCGCTTTATCTCCATGCGCGGATGGTGATCGATGGTCTCGAAGCCGGCAAGCACGTCTTCATTGAAAAGAGCATGTTCTTCAAGGAAGAAGAGGCCGAGCAGATCCGCAAGGTCGCAGCCGCGCATCCGAAGCAGGTTCTTCAGGTAGGCTTGCACCGACGCTCAAGCGTGCTCTATCAGGTAGCCTTGGAGATGGTGGGCAAGGGCGCCCTGGGCAGGGTTTTACTCGTGCAATCACGTGTCACTACCCACAGCAGTTGGCGAAGGCCGGTGGCGGACGCGAAGTATGAACGCCTGATTAACTGGCGAATGTACCGTGAATATTCGGGTGGACTGATGGCAGAGATGGGTTCCCACTTTATCGACATCGCGAACTGGGCGTTTGAGGGCGAACCGGTTTCGGTCATCGGTACCGGCGGACTTGATTACTGGAAGGACGGGCGGGAGGTTCACGACAACGTTCAATCGATTTTTGATTACAGCGGCGGCGGAAGACACTACTTCAACTGCATGCTTTTCAATGGTCACCACTCGAATGGCGTGATGATTATGGGTGATCAGGGGACCCTGGATATCACCGATGATCGCGGCATCTACTTCCGCGAACCCGTCGCCAAAATCTCTTCGGGCCCTGCAAAGGAAAACTGGTGGGCTGGCGCCACTGTCTCTAAAGCAGCCGCTCAAAAGGGTGTGCTGATATTTCCCGAGAAAGAAGCCAAGGACAGCGGTTTCGTCGATCGAGAACGGCGCTACACGAAACGGTGGCTAGCTTCGATGGGCATTTATCAACCTGAAGAGCCCTACGATCCTTACTGGGGTGAATTGGTGAACTTCTTCGCGAGCATTCGCGAAAACAAACCTCCCATCGTTCCTCTGGAGATCGGCACTGCAGATGCGATGGCGGTCATTAAGGCGAACCGTGCCATTGACACCGGCCAAAAGACAGCCTGGACGAAGAAGTCAGCCTAGCCGCTAGTAACGCCAAACTCGTTCTCGCAGGTTGGCCACTATGGATATCTCGCTTGCCCGTTCCGCAGCATAAGGTCGTAGAAATCGATGCGAGCTGCCACCACGCGTTATGAAGCCGCCCATCAGGCTATGGGGACTGAATTCACCCTGGTTGCCTATGGCGACGACCCCCAGTACCTCACGGCAGTAGGCAACGAGGTGTTTGAGGAGATCGACCGGCTCGAAGGCCAGATGAGCATCTACAAGCCAAAGAGTGAACTTTCCGTTATCAACCGAACCGCGGCCTCGCGAAGCGTCTGTGTGGAGCCGAGACTCTTTGAGTTGCTCGTGAATGCGGTCGATCATAGTCAGTCAACTGCAGGGGCCTTTGACGTGACCGCCGGCCCGCTGATGAAGGCTTGGGGATTCTTTCGCGGCAAAGGCCGCGTTCCGGCAAGTTCCGAGATCGCCCAGGTTTTGCGGCGAGTTGGATATCGACACCTGCACCTGAAACTAGCTGAGCGCACAATCCGTTTCGATGTGGAGGGTCTCGAGCTTGATCTCGGGGCAATCGGAAAAGGATACGCGGTGGATCGGGCCGTAGATATCCTGCGCCGCTATGGCATCACCGAGGCGTTGGTGTCGAGCGGTACCAGCAGCCTCTACGCTCTCGGCGCACCGCCCGGAGCCCGGGCATGGTCGATCAGCCTGCGCAACCCCTACGACAGCGAGAAGGCGGCGAATGTTATCTATCTTCGAAATTGTTCCCTCTCGACCTCGGGCAATTACGAGAAGTTCTTTAAGCTCGGAGCTAAGACGTACGCGCATATCCTCAACCCCTCTACCGGCAAGCCGGTGGAGAATATGCTGGCTGCTATCGTCCTGGCGCCGTGCGCCTGCGATGCTGACGCTCTTTCCACCGCCTTTTATGTAATGGGCGTGGAGCGCAGCCGAGAGTACCTTGCCACGCATCGTGACCTTATGGCTCTGTTTTACCTGCCTCGGAGCAGGGGCCAGGGGTTCCGCAGCGTGATACTTCGTTCGGATGGCGCAGATGCCATCGGTGCATTTTTCACCAAGACTGCGGAGCGAAAAAGGAGGGCCACCCGGAAGCGAACTTCGAAGTTTTTTTTCAGCCCCATTTCCGGTGCGTGGGCGACAGCACGTTAGGACTATCGATCACTATGGCATCAAGAAAACAACTGCTGTGCCAAACTTGCCGCACATGGCGGAACAAGAAAGACTTCCTACGGAAATACTTTCGCCACTACCTTGTCCTGCTCACGAGCACGATACTGATTCCAGGGACCTTCCTCGGCCAGAACCCGTCCCCACTTGCATCCGCAGGCTATACCGTTCTTCCGGTACCGCAAGAAGTCACATTGACGGGTAAAGACTTTGCATTTGATAGCGAGTGGCAGTTGAAGTTGGAAGGCGGTGTCAAAGAGAAGGACGTCGCGGTCGAGAGCCTGAACGAAGGTTTGGCAGCCAGATTCCGCCTGCCGCCCAAAGCTATGCAGTCCGCTCGGTCGCAGTCCGGGGTTATTCGGCTGATTCTGAAGCCGAACTCGGTTTCAATCGGGCAAGCCAATGATCGGGACAAGTCCGCTCTTGCCGAACAGGCTTACCGCCTGACCCTTGGGCCGAAAACCGTAACAGTTGCAGCCAACGCCGCTCCCGGACTCTTTTATGGAGTACAGACTCTGCTTCAACTGATTCGGAGTCGGGAAGAGCGTCTTTGGCTTCCCGAGGGAGAGATTGTGGACTGGCCCGATCTTCAATTGCGCGCCATTTATTGGGACGATGCCCATCATCTCGAGCGACTCGAAGTGCTGAAGCAGGCTGTGCGGCAGGCGGCATCCTTCAAGATCAACGGCTTCGCTATCAAACTCGAGGGGCACTTTCAGTACAAGAGCGCACCGGCCATAGTTGAACCATACGCGATGACGCCCTCGGAGCTGCAAGAACTTACCGACTTTGCGTTGCACTATCACGTGCAGCTCACACCTTACCTGGATGCCCCGGGCCACGTTTCCTTCATCCTGAAGCACCCGGAATATTCCGAACTACGCGCGTTCGCCGACAGCAACTATGAATTCTGCGTAACCAATTCCGAAACCTACAAGATGTTGTTCGGCATGTATGACGACCTCCTCGAAGCCACCAAGGGGAGCAGGTATTTCATCCTGTCCACCGACGAGCCGTACTACGTGGGTATGGCCAGCAGCACACAGTGTGAAGAAGTAACACGAGCTCGCGACCTGGGCTCAGTGGGTAAGCTGCTGGCGGAATTCGTTACCAAGGCATCCAACTATCTGCATGACAGGGGCCGCACCGTGTGGTTCTGGGGAGAATATCCGTTGACTCCCGACGACGTGGCTTCACTGCCAAGCCACATCGTGAACGGCGAAGTGCATGGTGACGAATTCGACTCTGCCTTCAAGAAGCAAGGAATTCGTCAGCTCGTCTACACCTCAACCCAGGGTGAAGAGCCGTTGTTCCCCGATTACTACATCCTGCCGTCGAGCCGGCGTCTGCACCCCAAATCGCCGAACCATGGGCGTGTCACGGAAATGTTCAACCGTATCTCGTTCACAACAGCCCGCCAGCAATCTGACCTCATGGGGACCATCGTGGCCGGATGGGCGGACGCCGGCCTGCATCCGGAGACGTTTTGGCTGGGATACGCGACTGGCCCTGCCGCTGCCTGGCACCCTGCGTCGACGAATCCCGCCGAGCTCGCAAACTCATTTTACGATTTGTTCTACGGACCCGGCGCACGCAACATGGGTCGTCTTTATCAGCTGATGAGCGAGCAGGCGCAGATCTGGGATGACACTTGGGAAGAAATGGCTTCTAGCGCCCGCACTCCCATCTGGGGTAACTCGGACAAAATCTTCGTCCCGCCGAGACCGGCTGATGATCAGACACTTCCTGTGTTGCCCGTTCCGTCTGCCGGGAACCTGGCAATTGGACATGATTGGAAGCAGGAGAATTCTAGGCGTCTTGAGATCGCCACCGCCGCTCTCGCCGAAAACGATGAATTGCTCGACCTGCTGTATGCCAATCTCGAACAAGTCCGTGAGAACAGGTACAGCTTAGAGGTGTTCCTCTCAATCGTCGGGCTCTGCCGGCATAACCTTGAGATGATCCTCGATCTGGGTGAGATCAGTGACCGGCTGAAGGCGGCTCAGACTGCTGCTGGAAAGGGTGAGGGCGGCGAAGCACTGGCCGCGCTTGATGAGGCGCTGAACACGGCGGCTGGAATCCAGCGCCGGCGCAATCGCGCCCTCCAGGATGCGACGACCACCTGGTACAAGACCTGGTTTCCGCGGGTTGCGGAGGCTAACAGGCGGCGCTATCTCGACCAGGTGGACAACGTGAAGGACCACCGGCCGGTGCGCACCGTCGATATGAGCTACCTGGTTTATCGCGAGCTTCTCTACCCGCTCGGAGATTGGGCGGCTCGGACTCTCGAAGCAAGGAACGAATACGCGCGCGCACACCAATTGCCCGCGCGCACGTTTGACCTGAACTGGAAAGACACGACTGTGACGGGGAACTAAAGTCGGTCAAACACGCTCATGGCTTTGTAACTGCCGGCTTGCCTTGAGCCTCCTGGCTGCGAATTCTACGCAAGGCATCCTGGAAATCTACCCGGCCCGGCGCGAGACGAATCGCGATTTCATATTCGCGCATGGCATCCTGCCTCTTGCCGAGTGCTTCGTAGATCCTGCCAAGAAGACCGCGAAGCTCGGAATTGGCAGGCCGGCTCAGTTCTACCCGCTCCGCATAAGTGCGGGCCCGCTCAAAGTCTTTACGCGCGAAGCTATACCGAGCCATCAGGAAATTCCCGACTACAGAGTCCGGATCGATTGCTTCCATCTTTGTCAGGTGCGGGTAGGCTCGGTCCAGTTCGCCGGCATCGAGAAACATCTCGGCCAGATAGCCATGCGGTTCCCAGCGATTCGGATCGGCGAGAGCGGCCTGCTCGAAAAAAGATCGCGCCTCCGTGACATTCCCCTCGTCAACCTTCAACTCACCCCGGGCGATATTCCTGTCCACGGTCTGATTCTTTTCCTCACTTTGGCGCTGAGCGGCAGTAGCTTGCTCAAACCTGTTGAAGTATTCCTCTGCCCGCACGCGATTGCCCTTCCTCTGGTAGGCGCGCCCCAGGAAAAGGTAGATTTCTGGAAAGGCGGAGGCGGCCGGTTCCGCGCGCTGCAGATGGCCGATGGCCTCGTCGACTTCGCCCCGTGCCAGCGCGACCGTTCCTAGCTTGGAGAGGTACTCGCGGTTGTTCTGGTCCTGTTCTACGGCCTTGAGGAGCGCCGCCTCGGAGGCCTCCGACTGACCGGCCTGATATAGGAGCTTGCCCAGTTCGAAGTAGGCGCCTGGGTTGTGGCCAGGTTCCTTTTCGATGCTGTTCTTCAAGGCCTCCACGGCCGGTTCGAATTGTCCGGTCGCGATGTAGACCTTGCCTCGGTCGAAATCGACGCTTGCATCTTTGGGGCTTCGTTCGCTGAGCAACGCAAGAACCCTCAAAGCATCATCTATCTTCCACAAGCGAAGGTAAGTTTCCGCCAGGAGTTTCAACCAGGCAGGCTCGAGTTGTTTCGCGGAGCCCTCCTTATCCACCGTGGCGAGCGCAGCTAGCGCACTGTCGTTTTGCTTCAGTTGCGACAGCACGCTGGCCTGCAACACCAGGTATTCCGGCTTGCCGGGAGCAAGGCGAACCGCTTCCTGCAATTCCAAGGCGGCGGCAGTCAGTCGACCGGCCTGTGTGAGTGCCATGGCGGAATAGAAGTACGGGCTGGAATCCTGAGGAGCTGATTGCTTGAAACGGTTGAAGGCCGCCAGCGATTCGATGTATCGGCCGGCGGCAATGAGTTTGATACCCCCCTCCAGGTCGTCTTCCGTTTGGCCGTGATTTGCCTGCGGTGCGTCGGCGGCGAACAGCACTCCAGCCATCGCCAACAGAAAAACCAGAATCACGTTGATTCTTAATGACCTCATGTTCGACGCACGCGCACACCTGAAGACGGAGAATGATTGCACAGCAGTTCCCTTACGACTCAAGCCCTTGCCTTCTCCGAGCGTCGTTGTCTCGGCGACTGTCTGGTCATTGGTTTGGAACATCTTTCGGAGCCATGGGCGGGAGCGAGTTGGCGCGGTCCAATTCCTCTTGAGCTTGCGCATGGAGTCCTTTTGCCTCGTAGGCTCGGCCCAAGCGGTAGTGGGCTTGCTTCATTTGCGGCGCTATTGCGACGGCCCGCTCCAGTGCCTGCACCGCATCGTCGACGCGCTTCTGGTAGAGGTAAATCTCACCTAATGCCGTGTATGCCTCCGCATACTCGGGGTGCAACTTAATCGCTTCCTGGAAAGCGCTTTCGGCTTCGTCCACGCGCTTCAAGCGAAGGTAGGTGGATCCCAGGCCGAACGCCGCGCTGAAATTCGTGGGCTCAAGTTCCAACGCCTTCTTGAAATGCTCCATCGCGGCTTCGTTGTTGGAAGTCTGGGCGTACATTACGCCCAGATAGTAATGCGGTTGAGCGAATTTGGGCTTGAGTTCAAGCGTTCGGTTGAACAATTGGATGGCCTGCGGGAAATCTCTCATTTGAAAGTGATCCAGGGCCGCCAGCAACATCAACGGCAAAGAATCAGGCTCCGTTTTCTGCGCCTCGCGGAGTTTGTGAAGAGATTCTTCATACCGCCCTTGCTGCCCGTCTGCCATCGCCTCCCAGAACAACTCGTACACTTGAAGTCGGTCCTTGGGATCGGGAAGTTCTTTTCCGCTGGCGTCGGCAACAGTGCCTGCGGGGGTTGTGACGTAGCCTAGAGCATGCAACCGGTCCAGGAGGGCTGGATCTGTGAATTCTTTACCGCCTGCTCGTTCACTTGAAGCTGATGTATAGCGCCGTAGGGTCTCGGCAAGCCTGTCGCTCATTACTTGAGCGACGGCAGGACGCGTGGCTAGCAAGTTTTTCGTCTCGTGCGGATCTGCGATGGTGTCGTACAGTTCGGGCCGTGGCGCCTCAATATACTTCAGACCTTTCCAGCGCAGTGCGCGTAACTGGCTCCAGCTGAAGTGCAGAAGGGGTAAGAAAGTTTCCGCATAAACATTTGAAGAGCCGGAGTTGGGACGGCCCATAATTCTGCTGAGCAGACTGCTTCCCTGCACGCTGGCTGGGATTGGAATGTGCAGTGCCTGAAGAACGGTAGGCATAACGTCCACCAGGGAAGCGTCTTCGCCAACGACCCGGGGCGTGGCACCAGGCACCTTGACCATCAAGGGCACATGCAGGGTCGAATCGTAAATGAAGAACCCGTGTTTCTGTTCGCCGTGGTCACCCAGGCTTTCGCCGTGATCACTCGCCAAGACGACCAACGAGTTCGCAAAGCTCTCCTTCTCCTTCAGATACGACACCAGACGACCCACCTGAGCATCCACGAAGGCGATTTCCCCGTCATAGGGGCGAGTTTTGTAGCGGCTGGCATAGGGCTCCGGCGGCTTGTATGGATAATGGGCGTCGTATAGGTGAACCCAAAGGAAGAACGGGCGCCGGGGACCACGCTTCAGCCATCCCAGCGCTTCGTCGATTACCATGTCGCCCGGTCGTTTCACCACGTCTGCCTTCGCTTCGTCCAGATGGTTGAAGTCGAAGTGGTCGAAGTAGGTCTCAAAGCCCTGATTCAATCCATAGCGGGCATCCAGAACGGGAGAACCGAGGAAAGCCGCTGTGGTGTAGCTGTTCTCGCGCAGGACCTTGGCCAGCGTTACAGCGGCGGAAGGAAGCGTATTGGTGGCAAAGTCGTGCACGCCCGTGGCCATGGGAAAGCTACCCGTAAAAAGAGAAGCATGTGCGGGAAGCGTAAGCGGGACCGTAGTAAAGGCGTGCCTGAACCGCGCAGAGGAGCGCGCCAAGGCATTGATGTTGGGTGTCTGAACCAGCCCGTAGCCGTAACACGCCAGGTGGTCGGCGCGGACCGTGTCAATAGTAATGATGATGACATTGGATCTTTTTTCCGCTGCCTGGAGTTTGATCTTAAACGCGACGAGAAACAGAACGGCGTACACCCACCACACAAAAGCGCCGGTGACGAAAAGGCCTTTAGAGACTGTGTCGCGACTTCTCTTTCGCCCCTTTGGGCCTTCTTCGTATCGCATTTGTCACCTAGGTCTTACGCTCTGGGTCATTGTACTTGACGTAAAATCGCCTCTCTGACAATGTCGGCGGTGTTAAGCAATTTTCGAGCGCACTAGATCATCGGCGTAATGATTGGGTATCGGCTCCCCTTCGCAGCAGCAGGGAGGTAATGGTGTTGCGGCCAACACCAGTTATGCGGCTTGTGGAGCGAATGGAGTTGCCTTCGATCAGGAGAGAACTGCAAGCCTTCCCCGGCGGTGACAGCGAGCACATGATGTGCTCAGTCCCGGTGGTGATCGGGCATTATTGGATCCAGACCGTCGCCGCACTGCCAGGTTTGATTGCTTTGGATGTGAGCAATCCGGAGAAGTCGGTTGAGGTGTCGCGGCTCACGTTCTACCCTCAATTTCCCATGCCGCACTGGCTCGCCGCCGATCGCAAGGGCAACCGTCTGGTTGTGACGGGAGACGGCGAAGCTGGGTGCTGCTAGCGCGATTCGATTCTAACAAAGGCGCACCCAGCCTTGACCAGACTTTCCGCGCGCCCGGAGCGACCGTGGTCGGCATTAGTTTTGATCGCCAGGACTGGCCTCACGGGAAGGGTAGCCGGGCTATTGTCCACGGCGCGCTCTTCGGGCCACTGATCTGCCGCACCCACCCGACGTTTGGATTCGAGCCACTCTGTGCTAACTCTGGGGTTGTCGGCAAACAAGAAGTAATTCGGTTCGTTCCGGTTTGCCCGTTACTCGGGAATAATCCCGAGAAGGCCTCCCGTCGTTCGCGAGGGAGGTCACTTCTACATGTAGCGACTTTCCGGGGAAGTGTCCGTTAGCGGTGCATCAACCATTTCCCTGTTCGCAACAAAGATCTATTGGACCCCCAAACCCTAACGAAGCTCAAGGCCCCAATTTAGCCTGTTTCTCAAGGAAGCTTTTGGCGGAGTGCAACTCCGGTCGCTCTGACTCTGCGTTCTTGCACGTAGTTAGAAGTTGACCGTAATAAGTCTCAGCCTTCGAACGAGCACCTGCCAGTTCTGCAGCTCGTCCAGCACCGGAGAGGCTATTGAAACGATTTGGGGCAACCTGGAGGGAAGCTTCATAGGCTGCCAGGGCCTGCTCGGGTTGGTTCTGCTCCAATAGCAGGTCGCCGAGTTGTTCATTCCCGGCAAGCAAAGGCGCTGGGAACAAAC